>ENA-UOUJ01001298-UOUJ01001298.1-activated-sludge-metagenome-genome-assembly--contig:-NODE-1298-length-13526-cov-4.330339_pt1 | contig 13526 bp, 17 predicted proteins | sample MGYA00249839_ERZ747224 | MGnify/ENA primary metagenome ERZ747224 (study PRJEB28782, sample SAMN03220277) | activated sludge metagenome | biome: wastewater; feature: sewage sludge; material... | reverse complement strand
CCAGCTCGCGCAACGACCAACCGATGGCCTTGCGGATGAAGAAGTCGGGGTGTGCGGCATGCCGCTCGATGTTGGCGAAGAGCAGCTGCTGGTCCGTATCCGCCTTCCAGCGGTTCTGGAAGAGGATAGCGGTGCGGTTCAACCACAGGTCCTTGCTGGTGATCCACCGCTTGTTCCATCGCGCGACCTCCTTCGGGTACCGCTTCAGGATAACACCCACCACATGTACCGCGAGCGCATCCACCGTATCCCACCAGCTCTTGGTGGTGATCAGCTCCTCCAGCAGGGGCAGGTGCTCCGGGCCGAGCTTGCGGGCATGGGCCATCAACAGGTCCACGGCCACCTGATGCAATTCGCGCTCCTGGCAGGCGAAGGCCGACCGGGCGATCTGCGGCAGTTCATCGAGGGGCGCCGGTCCATGCAGGGCGATGTGCTCCTTCACCAGGGCACGGCGCAGCGGTGTCTTGATGCCGAAGAACGGCGCCACGCCCTTCATGTAGGCCTCCATGGGTGCAGCGTTCGCCGGATCCGCATGGTGCTCGAAGGCCGTGCGCAACGGGGTGAGCCAGGGATGAAGTGAGGCCATGGGAGGCGCGATAGTGGTCAAATGTGGGCAGGATCCAACGACCGGCGTGAACGATCACGACGAAAGCGGTCCACACGCCATGGACCCGAACGGTTTGGTGGATCGGGCCTGTTCACGAACTTCGATACAACATCCGCCACATGCCCCGCGAACTCCGCCCCCACGAGCAACTACCCGTCTACCGGAAGGCGATGGAGATCCATGAGCTGGTGAGCCGGATCCTGGATGCCGCGCCCGAAGCCGACGAAATGCTCCAGCACCAGATGCAGACCATGGAGGCCGATGCCATGCTCATCCCCGTGAAGATCGCCGGTGCGGAAGGCGGCGACCTCTACGACCTGCGCATGGAGAACGCGGTGATCATCCGCAAGGCCGCTCGCGACCTGATCGTGGGCCTGCGCGGTCTGGAGATGTTCGGTTTCAACGAACCGCAGTACTTCGATCTGCTGCGCGCCGAGATGGAGGAGTTCCGGCTGCTGTTCATCGACTGGGTGGCCGGCTTCGACAAGGAGAACTACATCATCGACCGCTGGGGGCTCTTCAACCCGCCGGGCGTTGGGCCGCATGACAAGGACCCCGATGAGGACATCCCCTTCGACCCCGATACGCTGTTCGATGGCGACGACGAGGACTGAGCCCTCCTACCCCACGCGCACGATGTTCGCCAGCAGGGCGTTCACCAGAACGTCCACATCGGTGGCGGCCATCACCCGGGTGCTGTCGTGCAGGAAGCCCTCGCGCTCCATGTGCTGCATTTGGGCCAGCAACCCATCGTAGTAGCCGTTCACGTTCAGCAGGCCCATGGGTTTGGCGTGCAGGCCCAGCTGCCGCCAGGTGAGCAGCTCGAACAGCTCGTCCATGGTGCCGAAACCGCCTGGCAGGGCGATCACCGCCTGGCTGCGCTGGTGCATCACCATCTTGCGCTCGTGCATGTCCTTCACCATCACCAGCTCGGTGATGCGGTCGTGCGCCAGCTCCTTGTGCGTCATGAAGGTGGGGATCACACCCACCACGCTTCCGCCGGCGGCCATGGCGGCATCGGCCACCGCGCCCATCAGGCCCACATGCCCGCCGCCATAGACCACCCCGATGCCCCGTGCGGCCAATGATCGGCCCACGGTGCGCGCAGATTCCAGATAGACCGGGTCGTGGCCGGTGCTGGCCCCGCAGAAGACGGCGATGTTTTGCACGCGGCGAAGGTAGGGGGCCCCGGGATCGGTGCGAGGAAGAGCGCGGTCCGGCAGCTTTTGGCGCGAAGCCTACAGGTTCTTCAATGCCTCGCGTACGCTCAGCGGCGACAGTATGCGCGCATGCACGAGATCTTGCACCGTGTCCGGGTCCGTGGCACCCAATTCCCGTAAGGACCAGCCGATGGCCTTCCGAATGAAGAAGTCGGTGTGCGTGGCGTGCTGGTCGACATTGGCGAAGAGCAATGCACGATCGGTGTCGTCCTTCCAACGGTTCTGGAAAAGTATCGCGGTGCGGTTCAACCATCGGTCGGAGCTGTTGATCCAGCGCTTGTTCCACTTCGGGACCTCCTTCGGATACTTCTTTTGGATCACGCCAACGACGTTCACGGCCAAGGCATCCACGCTGTCCCACCAGCTCTTCGTGGTGATCAGCTACTCCAGCTACGGTAGGTGATCCGGGCCCGATCGCTTCGCATGCTTCATCAGCAGGTCCACCGCCACCTGGTGCAGTTCGCGCTGCGGTAATGCGAAGGCCGAACGCGAAATGGCCGGCAGTTCATCCAGCGTGGGCGGACCGTGCCGTGCGATGTGCTCCTTCACCAATTCGCGCCGATCCGGCGTTCTGATCCCGAAGAAGGGGAAGCGGTCCTTCATGCACGCACTCATGGTTGCGGCGTTCTCCGCGTTCGCATGGCGCTTGAAGGTGGCGTGCAGGGGGGCCAGCCAAGGATGCCTGGAGCGAAGGTGGGAAACACATAGCAACCATGGTCTTCAACCACCCGGATGCACACACCCTTGGGGGGTGGCGGTCGGGCCACAAGCAGCTTGTGCTCCGGCGCATTCCAGCAGCCGCTGCTTCGTCAATGATCCAGTCGAAAGGCGCCGGGTGCACCGGCTTTCACAGCACCAACTCCCGGAACAAGCGGTCCGTTGTCCTATCCAGGTCTTCGCTCAGGCCCGGATGTGGACGCGAGGTTTGTATCGCGGTGCTCCGCACGGCCGTGAGCCACCGGAAGCGCTCCGCCACATCCAGTGCGGCGATGGGACCGGCATCCGCGTCACCCGCGGCGATCCGTTCGAAGGACCGCAAGTTCATGCGGACCTGCTCCAGGTCGATGTCGTTCGTGAATGCGCCAAGCCGGGCCTCGTTCAAGGCGATGCGCACCTGGATGCACTTGGCCCGTTTGGAAAAGAGGATGACGCCCACGTTCAGGAACTCCTCACGCTCCAACACCGGCAGTACCCGGATCACGGCATACTCATACAATTGCCTGCCGTGCATGTTGTGCTTCGTTGGTGAACACGACGGAGTGCGCCAGGCGCATCAGCAGGAAGTCGAGGTAAACAGCGCGCAGCGCCTCGGGTGTCTCTTCCACGCCCTCCCACTGCAACCAGGCATCGGGCACCTGCGCCACGATGTGCCGCAACACGTCCGGCGTCAGGCGCTGTGTGAACTCCGCATCCACCTCGGCAAGCCGGGCCGCCTGCGGCAACAGCACGTGGTCCTTGACCAACTCGAACGGACCCTTGGCATGCTGTTCCCAATGGATCCAGCTGTGCTGGAAGTACAAGCAGGACCCGTGGTCGATCAACCACAATTCCTTCTGCCAGATCAGCATGTTGGTGTTCTTCGCCGTGCGGTCGATGTTCGTCAGGAACGCGTCCAGCCACACGATGCGGGAGGCCAGGTCGGGGTCCACTGCGGTCACCGCCGGATCGAAGGTGATGGCGCCCGGGAGGAAGTGCAGCGCTAGGTTAAGCCCCTTGCTACCCTTCAACAGGTCCTGGACCTCCTCATCCCCTTCCGTGCGTCCGAAGGCCTCATCGAGTTCCGCGAACACCAGCTCCGGAACCCGCAGGCCCAAGGCACGTGCCACCTCGCCGCCGATCAGTTCGGAGATCAACGCTTTCGGTCCGTGGCCGGTGCCCCGGAACTTCAACACGTACTTGAAGCCGTCGTCCGCTTCCGCCAAGGCGGGCAACGATCCACCCTCACGCAACGGCGTGATATAGCGCGTTACCGTGACCGTACGCAAGTGGTCCTCAGGGCTCATGGGTTCGATGCCCGACTTCCAGTGCGCCGGGACCTTGGGGGCAAGTTACACGGCGGCGACAGGACATGCCATGTTGCGGTGCTATTCCACCACCACGCCGTACTTCCCAAGCAGCGAGAGGGCGCCCTGCACATCGAAACGTGCGCCTTCCAGGCGGTTCGCCTCCGGATCGATGCGGAACCCGCGCGCCGTGCTGAGGTCCGCACCGCGCAGGTCGCATCGCTGGAACACCGCATCCTGCAGATCGCAGTGGTCGAGCACCGCCTCGCGCAGGTCGGCACCCGTGAGATCGGTCCCGTTCATGGAGCACCGCTCGAACCGAAGGCCCTTCAGCGAGGGGCCGGTCAGCAGCGCATGGTCCAGCCGGCAATCGATGAAGCGCGCGGAGAAGAGCATCGGCTTGCAGACGCTCAGGTCGAGGCCAAGCAGCCGGCAACCACGGAACTCCAGCTCCTGCAACGATGTACCGACCAGCTTCACCATGGACAGGTCGCAGTCCACGAAGGTGCAGCGCAGCAGATGGGCCTTGGACAGGTCCGCCTTTGACAGATCGCAGCGCTCAAAGCGACAGTCCTCATAGCGGCGGCCGCGCAGGTCCTGTCCGGCCAGGTCCTGGTGGGAGAAGGTCTCGTGCTGATGCTCCTGCATGGGTCTGATGGATAGCGGACGAAGTTCGGTCGCCGGGACCACGTAGGCGTTGGGCAGCACGTTCCCAGCTGCTCATCCCACGTGATACACCTGATTCCCACTCTGGTTCCAAGCCCTCCGCTGCTTCAGCGCACCACCACGAAGCTGGCGGCCCGAACACCAGGGGACTTCACTAGGAGCTGATACTGGCCGGCGGTCAGACCATCCACAGGAAGGCGCATCCGCACGCCATCCACCCTCCCCTGTGCCACCTCTCGACCCAGTTCGTCGAGCACCACGTACCGGGCGCCGACGACCGACGCATCCAGGTCGACGGTGATGTGGTCCGTTGCCGGGTTGGGGAAGAGCAGGAGCGTGGCTGGTTCATCGACAGCAGGCAGCCCCGCGACCGGATCGGCCAGCCGCACCACGAAGGCATCACGGAAACCGCTGCTGGTCACCAGCACCTCGGCCGCGCCGGGGTCCATGTCCACCGTGCTTTCGAAATGCCCGGCGATGGTCACGGCATCATCCGGACCGATGGCGATGGGCTGTGTGGCAATGCTCCCCGCCCCCGCGAACTGGCTGGCTCCTAGGAAAGCCCCATCGGGATCGAGCTCACACAGAAAGGCATCGAAGAAGTTCGACGAACCGGTGGTCAGCTCGAACACCGCCGTGGGGTCGGGATCCATGTCGGCCGTACCGCTGAAGAAGCCGGTCAACAGCAGGCGGCCATCACTGGTCACGCCAACACCGTAGCCCAGGTCGGCGCCTTCTCCGCCCAGCGCCTTCGCCCACTGGAACTCGCCGGCCGGGAACAGCTTCTGCACGAACACCTCGTCAGACCCCAGCGAACTGGCGGTGAGGGTGTGCACGCCCGCACCGGGATCGAAGTCGCCGCTGCCGAAGAAGGAACCGGTCACGATCGCGTTGCCCTCGGCGTCCACGGCAATGTCGTAGCCCGTGTCGAAGTTCTCCACGCCACCCATGCGCCCGGCCCAGACCAGCTCGCCGTCCGCGGACCGTTTGGTGACGAAGATGTCCCAGGCCCCGGCAGAGATCAGGGGCGATGTGCCTGTTCCGGGATCGAAGTCCACCGTGCCCTCGAAGGATCCCGTGATCCAGATGTTCTCCTCCGCATCCAGCGCCATGGAAAGGCCCAGGTCGGCACCGCTGGACCCGGTCCCTTGCGCCCACACGAGCTCGCCTTCACCGGTGAAGCGCTGCACGAGCATGTCCAGCTGACCCTGCGAGGCGATGGCCAGCACGCCCGCACCCGGGTCCGCATCGATGGTGCCGCTGAAATAGCTCAGCAGGTACACGCTGCCCAGCGGTCCCGTCGCCACGCACTTGGGCTCGTCATAGCCCGGACCACCAACGCCCCAGGCACCCAGATAGGCGCCGGCCGGCGAATACTTGGCCAGGAAGATGTCATGCTCACCAGCGCTGGTCAGCTCCGCCACGCCCGCACCGGGATCGAAGTCCACCACCTCGTTGAAAGCACCGGTGACATACACGTTGCCTGTCGCATCCACGCTCACGCCCGTGGCGTAATCCGCACCGGCGCCGCCCACCTGAAGCAGCCAGAGCAGCGCGCCGTCCGTATCCAGCTTCATCACGAACGCATCGTTCTGCCCGTTCGACACGAGCAGCTCCTCACCTGGACCGGGATCCACATCCACCACACTTTCAAAATAGCCGGCAAGCACCGTGTTGCCGTCCCCGTCCACGGCGACGGACATCGCCACTTCATCACCTTCAGCGCCGAAGGCCCGCATCCAGGAAAGCTCCTGCGCCAAGGCCGACCGACCAGCTGTGATCAGGGAGAACATCATCACTGCGCGCGCGGAGGTCCTCCGCCAACTGGACATGGAGCTCATGGGATCTGTTTAGGACGATAGACGCCCTGAGCGGCCGTTCTGTAACACGCCCCGAGCCGCATCGGTGATGAATGGTGGGATGGTCCGGTATGTGCCACATCCTTGTTCCATCCCTGAAGTTCACGATGGACCACGACCAAAGGCTTGGTCCGCATCAGGGACCAGCGAACTGAACGCACCGATGTATGGATGGAAACGTGATGAGTTGTTGATGGCTCTGCACCCCATGCATCCGAACAAGCCAGCCGCTTGTTGTTATGTCATCAGCATCGAACCTTCGGCTCAGGCGCATAAGCACCACGGAACCTGTGCATAGCAGCCCCCCCCCAAAGATGGGTTTTACCCATCCGCTCACCGTGTCCCCGAATCCCACCAACGGGCTGCTGCGCCTGCACAGGGCTCCCTCGGCACAGATCGATGCCGTGGAGGTGCTGGACGTGAACGGGCGCGTGGTCCTTCGCACCGGGCGCCCAGCCGATGACCTGATCGATCTCGGCTCGCTGGAGAGCGGCGTCTACGTGGTGCGGGCCTTCATGCAGGAGGGCATGCGCACCGCGCGGGTGGTGCGGGAGTGAGCCCCGGTCTTGAGTGGGCGCGTTTCTCAGCTTCCCCACGCTGATCCTCTGCCTGGCCATGGCAGTTCAGAGGGGTCTTCAACCATTTATCTTGGACGTATGTCCGAGAAGACCGGCGATGGCGGCATCTATCCGAAGCACGGCGGCTTCGAGAAGCTGTTGAGCTACCAGGTGGCGGAGCTGCTCTATGACATCACGGTGCGTTTCACCAAACGGCACATCGAGGCTGGCAGCCGCACCCGCGACCAAATGGAACAAGCTGCCCGAAGCGGCAGTCGGAACATTGCCGAAGGCAGCGTGTTCAGCGCCACCTCCAAGAAGGTGGAGATGAACCTGACGAACGTGGCGCGCGCAAGCCTCACCGAACTGAAGAAGGACTACGCCTCCTTTCTCCGACAGAGGAAGTTGCCGCTATGGCCCATACCGGATGCGATACGCCAGGAGCTGATCGATGCGCGGTTCAGAACGGCCGATGAGGTGGCGCACTGGGGGGCTCAGGTACACAAGCGCGTACCGGAACGCAGCGCGGCCGAGATCGCAGGCAACATCGGACACACCTATTGCATGGTGGCCATAGGCCTCCTGGACCGGCAACTGGCCACGCTTGCCCGGGAATTCAAGGAGAATGGCGGCTTCGGCGAGCGTTTGTACCGCTTGCGCAAGCAAGGGCTGGCCGATAGCCAGAAGCCACCCACGGAACCCACGGAGCCGAACGCTCCAGAGCCCGGCCCCAAGCCAGTGCCCTAGCCTCAGGTGAACGGAGTGGGCACGGTGCCGACAACCGTGTCCACCCCGTCCACCCGGAGCCCCAGACGCGCGGCTGAACGACCTGCCGAACAGCGCACGCGCACGCCCGACCCTGGCTCAGAACCGGAACAATCGGACAGACCCGGAGGAAGCCCGCGGCGGCTTGGACGCGGCCTGGGATGGCACTCTTGAAGACACCCTCCATGGACCTAAGCCACGAGAAATGGCCTGAACCTCATGCCTTTTGCCTTGGACCTGATCAGGTTTGAGCTGAACCTAATGAGGTTTATTCCAAAGCTCATGAGGTTTGTCCTGGACCTCATGCCTTTTGCCACGGACATGATCAGGTTTGTTCTGAACCCCATGCCTTTTGCCACGAACCTGATCAGGTTTACGCTGAACCTCATGAGGTTTGTCCCAAAGCTCATGAGGAAAGTCCTGGACCTCATGCCTTTGGCCTTGGACCTGATCAGGTTTACGATGAACCTCATGAGGTTTGTCCCAAAGCTCATGAGGAATGTCCCAGACCTCATGCCTTTGGCCACGGACCTGACCAGGCTTGCTCCGAAGCTCATCCGGTTCACCACCAAGCTGCACTGGGACCCTCCGGTCCTGTGCCGGGACAGGCCATCAACCTTCCCCGCGCACCCTCACCGGACCTCCTCCAACAACGAACTCCCGCTCGACCCATCCCCACTGGTCCAGCGCCATTCCTCGTGCAGGCGGATGCGTCCATCGGGAAGCACTTCCGGGGTTGAGCGGCACACGCCCGTCATCAGCTCGCCGCGATCGTTCACCTGGTGGTAGCGCATGTCCAGGCGGCCTTCGTCATCCACCAGGGCGATCAACTGTCCGCTGACGATGCGACCGCCGGCATAGCTGCACGTTACGATGCGGCCGGTCTGCTTGTAGTGGAAGATCACCTCCGGCGAGACCTCCCCGTTGGCGCTGTTGCTCACGGGCACGAAACGGCGGTCGTGGTAGTTGATCATGGGGCGAAGATCGGGGGTGGATGGCCTGTGGAGGACCAAGTAGACCCGGCGAAGGTTGGGGGACACCCTGCGGTGGTCCAGGTATCCTAGTACCACCGCACCCAGGGATCGAAACCTGGTGTAGGTGGATCAACGGGCGTAGGATCATCGGGCGCGGTATCCTCGGGTGCGGGATCATCGGCCGACCGGATCATTTGCTTCTTGAATGCCCAGTGCCTCAGTTGTGCGGTGGTCCGCACGTTGAAGTTCCTTCCCAAATGGGCGAAGTAGGCCTCAACCGTGCGCTCCTGCAATCCCAAGGCATCCCTGATCTCTTCATCCGTCAGCTCCGGATGTTGGCATACGTACTCAATGAAAACCCATTCGCGTGGTGTGATCCGGGTCAGGATGTGTTCCCGCGTATTCAACTCGGGGTCCTCATTGGCCCCGAACAGCGCATTGAAGACCTTGGGTTCAAGGTTGAACCGCGCCAATGCAAGAGAGGATGGCGCGCTACCATAGCCGAGACAGATGGAACGTTCCGGTTCGTCAGCCATACTCCTCATCCGTTAGGCCCGGAAAAGGCGCATTGAACAAGACCAATTTGCATCAACTACACCTGCGCTCGGGCCAGCATGGGCATGGGTTACGAACCGGACCAAGTTGATCAACAACGTCCGTTCAACCACGCCGATCAACGCAACGCGAAGAAGTAGATAGTTGCTCGCGCGAATCGCAGGAACGGCTCCAGATCCGCCGTAGACCCGGCGAATGTTTGGGAGGACACCCTGCGGTGGCCTAGGAGGCTTGTGGGCAACAGATCGGGCCTGATCGCCCCTTAGTACATGGGCCGCGCCTCATACAGCTCCACGAAGACCAGTACATCCAAGAGGTCCTCCCGACTTAGCGCTAGTGGGTGCAACCAAGAAGAATTGCCCCATCGCTCGCGAAGAGCCAGTGTATAGGGCTCACCTGCTTTGATCAAGGAATCCTCGTTCTGCATGAAGGCCAGATACCAATCCAACGCCGGTTGTGGCGCACGGGTTAGCAAGCCTCGAAGCGCAGGGCCTGTCATGTCCTTGTCGGGCTTGTGGCAGGCCGCACAGTTGCCCTTGAATACGTGACTACCGTTCTTCAGATCAGGCGCTCGCCCCAGCCGTTCATGCCATGATGCTTGGCGCGCCGAATCCTGCGCGGTCCATCGTTCTCGTATGGCCTCCGGCACTTCCGGGCTGACCACCCCGCAGGACACCTGCTCCGGTTCGGATGCGCTGCGCACGATCAACCACACTGATAATGATATGGCCACAACCAGTATGAGCAGGGCCAGACGCAGCCTTGACCTCGCCAAGGCGCACAGCCGATCGAGAACAGCTCTGTCCACGAAGTGAAACTACGAACGCATGAAGATGTGAAGGCCACTCGCCTCCGGGCCGCAGGGTCGTCCGCTCATCCCGTCTCAAGGCCGGGACAGCGGACAGACCCGGCAGTGGTTTGGGAGAACACCCTTCGGTGGTCTAGATTTCGAAATGGCAACGATGCGCGCTCACCTCAGTCATTTCAAGTCAACACCTCGGGTCCTTCGGCAGGCTTTGTGGGTCTCCCTGGCAGCCTATTGGGTAATTGACCTTGGAACTCTCATCTCTGCGCCATACTGGTGGATGTATCGCCTTGGCAACTTTTCTCAAGTAGTGTCTATTTCATACATAACGTCATTTCTGTTCTACTACATCACCATTCATCTGCCTGGTCAAAAGAGGAAAGCGAGTGCCGCGAGGTACATCGCCTTTGCGTGTGGACGAATTGTTGCCAATTGGAGGGGCTTGGCATACAGAATTCAGCGATCGGCAGTGGGCTTCGGCCCGGAGAGTATCACCATTCCCGATGAACCCACAATAAAGCGATGGTTCCAAATGATCAATGAAGGCAGCAATGCTACGTCTCCCAAATTGGCAAGATTCCCCAACGACCTCTCCCAAGAACTCCTTCAAAGAAAGGCTGACACGCTTCGTATCACGGATGAATTGCTCGGGCTGTATGTCTACGAATTGGACCATGAACTATTCGACATACTAACCGAGGTAAAGAGTAGTCGACTCTTAGATGATATTTCACTTTTACAACATCCGGCCATCTTGGATAGCCTAGAGCACTTTTCAGATGTATTTGCCGAATACGCAACGATAATCGGCCGCTTGATGAAACACCAAGGAATCACAAAATGAGACGGTCTGGGTCCACCAACTGCGGAGGCTGTAGGGACACCCTGCGGTGACCTAGGCGGAGGTTAGGGGGATACCCTGCGGTGGTCCAGGAGGGGGAAGGACATCCTGCGCTGGTCTAAGATACCTTGCGGCGTTCATCCACAACAGCCGTCACTTCCATGCGCGATGCCCAAGGCAACCCCATCTTCTATCAGTCAGAAGAGGAAATCAAGGCGAACAATGCTCTCCTCGAAGAGCATTTAGCTACCATTGATGATGTCGAGCTACTTGTGATCAAAGGGCATCTGTTGCTCGAATACGCGATCAACAAGTTCATCGATGACTTAGCAGTCCCCAACCGTCGAACTGACATAAGGTTTTCCTTTGCGCAGAAGTTTCACATTGCACGACTCTTTGATGACGGTTGGCTTCAAGTCATTGAAGAGGATATTGTCCTGTTCAACAGACTTAGAAATGGCATTGCGCATAACCTACACGCCGATCTGTCGATACTAGATTCATTGCGCAAGCGTAACGTGAAGTACCTACCGGGAGTCGACACTATGGCATTGCACCAAGCGATCAAGTCAATCGTCACTTTTCTTTTCAGCTCCATTATGGAAGCATCGTATGGCTGTCGCAAGCTGAAAGCGCATCAAGGGCACTGGGACGTCCTGAAGGGCAAGTGGGATAACACCTAAGTGTAACCCGCGTGAGCGATTGAGGCGGGCACCCCGCAGCGAGTCCCGGGACAAGGCCGCGACGAGCGAGGAGTACAAGCAGAAAACGCGACCCAAGGCTTTGCGAGGGGCACGCCCTCATAACCTACCTACTGAGGTACATTGATCGTTCACCATACACCTGTCTAAAGAACGGATCCTTCAGATCCTTGATGAAGTAGATCGCCTCGCCGGTGCTCTTCATCTCGGGCCCCAGGCTCTTGTCCACGTTGGGGAACTTGTCGAAGCTGAAGACGGGCACCTTGATCGCATAGCCATCCAGCCGCGGCTTGAACTGGAAGTCCTTGAGCTTGGCGCCGAGCATCACCTTGGTGGCCCAGTTCATTGGGTTCGCCGTAGGCCTGGCAATAGTGCAAGGTGCGGCTGGCGCTCGGGTTTGGCAGGACACCCTGCAGTGGTATAGATGGTTGGAAGGATACTCCGCGATGGTCTAATCACTAAGTTGGTCGAATGCGATCTCTCATTGCCACATTGCTAGCCCTATTGATCGGCGCTTGCACTCATCGCGCGGACCTCTCGAAGATCCATACTGGAATGAGTCGTGCTGAAGTGGTCAACGCGCTGGGCGAGCCTCCTAGCCATTTCGTCATTCTTGGTGTCGAAATGATGACCTACGATGGGCAGCAGATCGTCCTTGAGAACGATACCGTGGTCCAGGTCGGTGAGGATCCACAGGATCCGCATCACACCAAGATGCAGGTAAGTCAGGGAGAGATTGACTCACTCATGCAGGCGCTGGACTCGACATGGACCAAGCATTAAGCCTTGCACAGTATCCCCGCCAAATGTGCGTGAGACCGCTGCGGAAGGTGGATGACTCTGTTCGCATTTCGCGTGAGCGATTGTAGCGGGTACCCCGCAGCGAGCCCCGGCTCGGAGGCCGGGGCGAGCGAAGAGTACAAGCGGAAAGTGCGACGGCCAGTCTTCGAGCCGGCACGTCCAAACGATCTACCTGCTCAAGTACATCGACCGTTCACCGTAGACCTGTCTAAAGAACGGATCCTTCAGGTCCTTGATGAAGTAGATCGCTTCGCCCGTCGATTTCATTTCAGGTCCGAGCGATTTGTCGACGTTCGGGAACTTATCGAACGAGAACACCGGGACTTTGATGGCATACCCGTCCAATCTGGGTTTGAACTGGAAGTCCTTCAGCTTCGCACCCAGCATGACTTTCGTCGCCCAATTCACGTAAGGTTCACCGTAGGCTTTCGCGATGAAGGGCACGGTGCGGCTGGCGCGCGGATTGGCCTCGATCACGTACACCACCTCGTCCTTCACGGCGAACTGGATGTTCACCAGGCCCACGGTGTGCAGGGCCAGCGCGATCTTGTGCGTGTGCTCGCGGATCTGCTGGATCACGCGCTCGCTGAGGTCGAAGGGGGGCAGCACGGCGTTGCTGTCGCCGCTGTGGATGCCGGCAGGCTCGATGTGCTCCATGATGCCGATGATGCGCACCATCTCGCCATCGCAGATGGAATCGCTCTCCGCTTCGATGGCGCCATCGAGGAAGTGATCGATGAGGATCTTGTTGTCGGGCATCAGGCGCAGGATGTCGAGCACCTGGTCCACGAGCTCCTCCTCGTTGATCACGATCTTCATCTTCTGGCCGCCGAGCACGTAGCTGGGGCGCACCAGCAGCGGGAAGCCGAGCTCGCGGCTCAGCTTCACGGCCTCCTCGGCGTTGTTCACCGCACCGAAGCGCGGGTACGGAATGCCCAGGTCGCGCAGCAATGAGCTGAAGCGCTCGCGGTCCTCGGCCATGTCCAGCGCGGCGTAGCTGGTGCCGATGATCTTGATGCCGTACTTCTCCAGCTTCTCGGCGAGCTTCAGCGCGGTCTGCCCGCCCAGCTGCACGATGACGCCCTCGGGCTGCTCGTGCTGGATGATGTCGTAGATATGCTCCCAGAACACGGGCTCGAAGTAGAGCTTGTCGGCCGTGTCGAAGTCGGTGC
>ENA-UOUJ01001297-UOUJ01001297.1-activated-sludge-metagenome-genome-assembly--contig:-NODE-1297-length-13537-cov-14.732236_pt1 | contig 13537 bp, 12 predicted proteins | sample MGYA00249839_ERZ747224 | MGnify/ENA primary metagenome ERZ747224 (study PRJEB28782, sample SAMN03220277) | activated sludge metagenome | biome: wastewater; feature: sewage sludge; material... | reverse complement strand
CGATCGTGCCAATGTTGCAGTGCGGCTTAGTCCGTTCGAATTTTTCCTTGGCCATCGCCAAAACTCCTGTGGCCCTGGCCCAGATCGGGGAGCGGGCGTTGCATCATCGAAATCTGGAGCGGGTAGACGGGATCGAACCGACATCCTCAGCTTGGAAGGCTGCTGCACTACCATTGTGCTATACCCGCGCGGAGAATGCGTCAGGAGACCCCTTCGCACCCGGCTCCTCCTCAAGGCTCCGGCCTGGATGGTCTTTGCGGACGGGCGTGGTGGGGGAAGCAGGACTCGAACCTGCGAAGCTTACGCAGGGGATTTACAGTCCCCCCCCTTTGCCGCTCGGGACATTCCCCCTCGCGCCGTCTTTCAAGACCGATACCGGGCGTCGCCTGCCGGCGATAACGCCGGAAAACGACAAAGCGTTTCAGACTGGGCACGCCCTGTAATAGAGGGAAGCGCCGGCCCGAAACCCTTGGGGCCCCAAATCGGAGCGCGTCTTATAGTGTCGTCGAACAGGGAACGCAACGACCGGAAAAAGGCCGGAAAGACGGGCTTTCGCCCCCGGCCCGAACGCAAGCCGGAGCGTGGCCCCGCCCCGCGCGGCGAGGCGCGGACCAAGGGTGATTCCACCGCCGAGCGCCCAGCCTCGCGACCCAAGCCGGCCAAGGTGGACGCCGAGAACTGGCTGTGGGGGCGCCACCCGGTCATGGCCGCGCTGGAGAACCCCGCGCGACGCGGCGCCGGCCGCCTGTTCGCCACGCCCGACCGGGCCGAGGAGCTGACCGCCCACGCCGGCGGCCGCACGGTCGAGGTGGTCGACGGGCCGCATCTGGCGCGCCTGCTGCCGCCCGGCGCCGTGCATCAGGGCCTGGCCATGAAAATCGCCCCGCTGGAAGGCGTCGCCCTGGAAGACATCGCGGAACCTGCGGGCGGCGTCATCGTCATGCTGGACCAGCTGACCGACCCCCAGAACGTCGGGGCCATCTTCCGGTCTGCCCTGGCCTTCGGCGCGCGCGGCATTGTGGTGCAGGATCGGCATTCGCCCGCCCTGGCCGGGGCGCTGGCCAAGGCGTCGGCGGGGGCGACCGAGCGCCTGCCCTGCGCGCGCGTGACGAACCTGAGCCGGGCGCTGGAGCGGCTGGCCGACCTGGGCTGGCGCGCCGTGGGCCTGGACGGATCGGGCCAGCAGACGCTGGAACAGGCGCTGGACGCCCAGCCCACCGTCCTGGTCATGGGGTCAGAGGGCGACGGCATCCGCCGCCTGGTGGCCGAACACTGCGACGCCCTGGCGCGCATTCCCATGCCGGGCGGCTTCGAGAGCCTGAACGTGTCGAACGCGGCGGCGATCTCGCTTTATGAATGTGCGCGGGCCCAGGGTCGCGAGTGAAGGGTCGCGACTGACGTGCGGCCTCTTGGCGCGACGGCGCGGCAGGATTAGAGAGCGGCGATGGAATTCCTGTCCTCTCCCGAACTCGCCAGCCAGCTGACCGCCCTGGGCCAGGTGCTGATGATCGACCTGGTCCTGGCGGGCGACAACGCCGTGGCCGTGGGCCTGGCCGCCGCCGCCCTGGCGCCCGAACAGCGCAAGAAGGCCATTCTGATCGGCCTGGCCGCCGCGGTGATCCTGCGCATCGGCTTCGCCCTGATCACCGTGCAACTGCTGGCCATCGTCGGCCTGTTGCTGGCGGGCGGGGTTCTGCTGCTGTGGGTGTGCTGGAAAATGTGGCGCGAACTGCGCGAGGCGGCGACCCACGACCAGGCCGAGGCCCAGGCCGAACTGGAGCTGGCCGCCAGCATCGAACACGGCAGCGGACCTTCGCCCGAGGAACTGGGCCTGAAGCGCAAGTCGTTCGGCGCCGCCCTGCTGCAGATCATGATCGCCGACGTGACCATGAGCCTGGACAATGTTCTGGCCGTCGCCGGCGCGGCGCACGAACATCCGTGGATCATGGTGTTCGGCCTGGTGCTGTCGATCGCCCTGATGGGCGTGGCGGCGACCTTCATCGCCCGCCTGCTGAACAAGCATCGCTGGATCGGCTATCTGGGCCTGGTCATCGTGCTGTACGTCGCCGTGCACATGATCTGGGACGGCTATCGCTCGGTCGTGGTGCGGACCGGCAATATGGAATCCTTCAACCGCAGCGCCCCCGCCTTCCTGAAGATCACCCCCAAGGAAGAGGCCAAATACTGGAAGGGCGTCCGCAGCGAGAAATCGGCCACCCCGGTGATGGGCGCGCCGTCCGCCTCGCCCCCGCCGGTCACGGTGACGCCGCAACGACCGGCGCCGGAACCGGCGCCCGCAGGATAAGGAAGAGGCCCCGGAGCGATCCGGGGCCTTTCTGTTTCAGCTCGCGCCGCCGAAGCGTTCGGTCCATTCCGCCACCTGGGCGTCCTCGATCTTGGCGAACATCACGCCTTGCGCCGCCACCGCGCGGCCGCGCGGCAGGACGTCCAGCAGCGCCTCGTCGGCCGAGGGCCAGCTCAGGTCCGTCGCCCCGACCGAAGCGGCGATGCGGGCGGCGGTGTCGGGCAGGATCGGCGCCGCCAGACGCGCGAACAGGGCCACCAGGTTCAGCCCGGTGCGGACCCCCACGGCGGCCGCGTCGCGGTCGGTCTTCAGCGCCGTCCAGGGCGCCGCGACCTGAAGATATTCATTGCCCAGCACCCAGGCGACGCGGATGGCCTGGGCCGCCTTGCGGAACTCCAGCGCCTCGAACGCCTCGGTCGCCTCATAGATGGCGGCGCGCAGATCGGCCTCCAGCCGGGTTTCCAGCTCGCCGGGGGCGCCGCCGTCGGGCACGACGCCGTCCATCTTGGACTCCGCGAATTTGACGATGCGGTTGACGAAATTGCCCAGGACGTCGGCCAGATCCTTGTTGGTCGTCGACTGGAACTGTTCCCAGGTGAAGGCCGCGTCGGCGCTTTCGGGACCATAGGCCGTCAGGTGCCAGCGCCAGATGTCGGCCGGCGCCACGTCCAGCGCCTGATCCATGAAGACGCCGCGCTTCTGGCTGGTCGAGAATTTGCCGCCGTACCAGTTCAGCCAGTTGAAGGCCTTCAGGGTGTCGACCGTCTTCCACGGTTCTTCGGAACCCAGGATGGTGGCCGGGAAGCTGACGGTGTGGAAGGCGACGTTGTCCTTGCCCATGAACTGGACGTAACGCACGTCGTCGGCGCCTTCGTCGGTGCGCCACCAGGCGCGCCAGTCGCCGCCGGTCGCATCGGCCCATTCCTCGGTCGCGGCGATATATTCGATGGGGGCGTCGAACCAGACGTAGAAGACCTTGCCCTCCATGCCCGGACGCGGGCCGCCGTCGGGGCCGACCACCGGCACGCCCCATTTCAGGTCGCGTGTCACGCCCCGGTCGATCAGACCTTCGTCCAGATGCTTGTAGGCGATGGACTTGGCCAGGGCGGGCCAGTCCTTGGAATCGACCCAGGCGCGGATGCGGCCGGCCATGCCGGCCTGCAGCAGATACAGGTGCCGGGTGTCGCGCACCTCCAGATTGCGGCTGCCCGAAACCGCCGAATAGGGGTCGATCAGGTCGGTCGGATCCAGCAGGCGGCCGCAGTTGTCGCACTGGTCGCCCCGCGCGCCGACGTGGGCGCAGTGCGGGCAAGTCCCCTCGACATAGCGGTCGGGCAGGAAGCGCCCGTCATCGACCGAATAGATCATCCGGTCGACCCGCTCCTCCATCAGACCGTTGGCCTCCAGCACCTTAGCGAAATGCTGGGTCAGACGGCGGTTGGCGTCGGAGGACGAGCGGCCGAACCAGTCGAAGCTGAGGTTGAACGCCTGCCCCGCCTGCTTCTGGACCTCATGCTGTTCGTCGCAATAGGTGCGGACGTCCTGGCCGGCGGCGGCGGCGGCCAGCTCGGCCGGGGTGCCGTGCTCGTCGGTGGCGCAGATGTACAGAACATCGTGCCCCTGCGCCCGCTTGAACCGCGCCCAGACATCAGCCGGCAGCATCGACCCGGCCAGATTTCCCAGGTGCTTGACGCCGTTGATGTAGGGCAGGGCCGAGGTGATGAGGATGCGGGACATGGGTTCCGGGGAGCAAAGGGACTGGGGATTAGGGACTAGCTGCGGTTAGTGGCGGGCGGCGCGCCATATCGCAACCCCGCAGGTCGACCTCACCGTAATCCCTAGTCCCTAGTCCCCAGTCCCTAATCCCTAATCCCTGCAACGGGCAGGCGCTTTGCGATCCGCACGAACCGCCCGGTCAGCAGGGTGGCGGAAATCAGGCTGGCGATGATGACCGCCCAGACCATGCCGTCCACGCCCATCCGATGCGCCAGCCACCAGCCCAGCGGCATCATGATCGCCGCATAGGCCACGAAATGCAGGATGGTCGGCCACCAGACATCGCCCGCCGCGCGGTTGGCCGAGGCGGCGACCACCTGGATCGCATCGGCCACGAAGAACAGGGTCGCCAGCGCCAGGGCCGGCGCCGCAATGGCCAACAGCGCCGCATCGCGGTTGTAGGCCGAGGTCAGCAGTCCCGCCGTGGGCCAGACGATCAGGGCGATGACAAAGCCCAGCACCGTCACCACCCCTATGCCGACCAGACCCGCCCTCAGGGCCCCATCGCGGTCGTGCGCGCCATAGGCCCGACCCACCAGCACGGCGGTCGCCGCCGACAGGCCCATGGGCACCATGAAGACGATGGCCGAGACGTTCAGAACGATGGTCCAGGCGGTCGTCTGCATCGCACCCAGCTGTCCGGCGATGAAGGTCATGGCCGCAAAGGCGCCGACCTCGATGAAATAGCTGGACCCGGCGCCATAGCCGACCTTGCGCTGCTCACGCTCGACCACGCGGTCGCGCGCCGGGCGCCGGAACACGCCCCAGCCCTTCGCCTCGGGCAGGCGCAGGATATAGACGACCAGGAAGACCGCCAGCACGGTCCGCGCGCCAAAGGTGGCCCAGGCCGAGGCGACCGCGCCGGACTGGCCGATGCCCAGCAGGTCCGGCACCAGCACCAGGTTCAGCAGCAGATTGACCCCATTGGCCACCCACATGGCCCACATGCCGGGCTTGGGCCGACCCAGGGCCTCCAGGAAGAACTGGGCCGCGATGCTGATCAGATAGGCCGGCATCGACAGGGCGAAGACCACCAGCGGGAAAGACGCCCCCTCGCCCAGCCCCTCGGCCAGGCCCATGTGCCGCATCGCCCACGGCCCCAGCAGGATCAGACCGATCATCGCCACGCCGCCCAGTTGCAGCGCATAGACGAAGCCCCGGCGCAGAACGGCGCCCACCTCGGCCTCGCGCCCCTCGCCCAGCAGCCGCGCGGTCATCACCTGCACGCCCATCATCAACCCGACCGCCGTGGTCAGCACGATGCTGGTCGGCGCCCAGGCCAGGGCGTGAAACGCCAGTTGCTCGCCCGAATGATTGCCCACTACCAGGGCGTCGGTCAGACCCATGGTCATGATGCCGATGCGCGCCAGCACCACCGGCCAGGCCAGGGCCAGCAGGTCGCGCAGAACGGTTCGGGACGGGGGGCTGAGGGCGAACATCGGACGGGGCGAAGACCATGCCCGTCAGGGCCGGTCAACACACAATCGGATTGGGGTCTTTGGGCCGCGGCGCCGCCCTACCAGGCGCCAAGCTCGCGCAGCTGCTCGACCAGTTCGGACGGCATGTCGCCGCCATCGACCACCGACAGGTCCGGCGGCGCCTCGCGCCCGTCCAGATAGCGCCAGCCCTGGAAGGCCCGGCGCGCGACCGGCGCGGTCCGCACCACCTGGGGCGCCAGGGTGATTTCGCAGCGGCTGGCCCGCCCCTCGCCCAGGGTCTTGATGTCCAGGATCGGCTGGCGGCAGCCGACGACGCCCTTGACCACCCAGTACAACGAGCCGCCGTCCTCGATCTCGGCCGCGCGCTTGGGCGTCATGCGCGTGTGCACGATCAGGGGCTTGCCGCCCGCCGCCCGCCGCTCCAGCCAGTCGATGTCCGACACGCCGACGCACAGCTTGATGATATGAAGCGCCATGGCTCGCCCTTAACATCCGAATCCGGGCGACGTCAGGGCCGGCTTGAGACTATGTTGGCGTCATGACCGCGACCCGCCGACAGACGCTGAACGCCGCCCTCGGCCTGGCCATCGGCGCGACCGCCCTGCCCGCTTTCGGAGACACGCCCATGTACGGATTGATCGGCCGCATCATGGCCACGCCCGGCAACCGCGCCGAACTGGCCGCCATCCTGCTGGAAGGCACGACGGCCATGCCCGGATGCCTGAGCTATGTCGTGGCCGAGGATGCACAGGACGCGGAAGCCCTGTGGGTGACCGAGGTGTGGGACAGCGCCGACAGCCATCGCGCCTCGCTGTCCCTGCCTGGGGTCCAGGCCGCCATCGCCCGCGGCCGCCCCCTAATCGCCAGTTTCGACAACCGACACGAGACGCGGCCGCTGGGCGGGACAGGCCTGGCGGATTAGGCGCCGGGCGTTTGCGTCAGTCGGCCGCCGACTTCCTGCATCTTCAGGCCGCGATCCGCCACCAGTTGGCCACAGCGTTCGGCGTTGTCGGACAGATCCTGCTGCGTCGCCGTCTGGGCGAAAGCGTAGAACCGTTCCAGCCAGTCGGTCGAGGCGTCGCGCCCTTCCAGTCGGCCTAGATAATAGAAGACGCCGATGGCCGCGCCGGCGGCTTTTTCCGGATCGGCCGCGATGACGCTGAACACCACCATGCACTGCATGTCGGCGGTTTCGTCGGCGGTCAGAGGGCGGGTCCTGTCGGTCTGGGCCGCCGCCGGAGCGGCCACGGCGCCCAGCGCCAGTGCGGAGGCCAGGCCCAGGGCCAGTTTGCGGACGGGGGTCTTCATTGATCTTCTCCTGCGGCCGTGACCGTGGCCAGGACCGTTCCCTCGGCGGCCTGATCGCCGACCGAAACCGATATTGCGCCGACCACGCCGTCGAAGGGGGCGGTCAGGGCGTGCTCCATCTTCATGGCTTCCAGCACCACGATCGACTGACCCTTCGTGACAGCGTCGCCGGCCTTGGCCGGAACCGCGACGATCCGGCCCGGCATGGGCGCACGCAGGGAACCGTCGGACGCGGCGCCGCCGGCCGCACTCGCCGCATCCGCGCGCCAGTCCGCGAACGCGATCGCTTCGCCGGCGTCGAACACCACGGTGATCTCTTCCGTCTCAAGAGAACGGATCAAATCGTCGCCGACCCAGATGCCCGATTGCAGATCATCCGGCGAGACGCCACCGGGCGCCACCCGCTGAACCCGGCTCGAAGTGGTGACGTCGTACCAGGCGGCATGACCGTCGCGACGTTCGGTCAGCGACGCGGCATGACGCTGGCCGTTCATGGCCGTCTGAACCTCCAGCCGTGAGGGTCCGTTCAGGCGGAAGCCCGCAATGTCGCCCCGATAGCCGGCCCAGGGCGATTTGCCGTCCTCATCGGGCGAAAGGGCCGCGCGGCGCTGTTCCTCGAACCGCTGGGCGGCGCCGGCGGCGGCGACCTCGAGGCGAATACCCGTCCCGACCAGCGCACCCTCCTCCGCGCCGATGAACCCCGTATCCACATCGCCCGCCACGAAACGCGGGTGGTTCAGGCATCGGGTCAGGAAGCCCGCGTTGGTCTTCACCGGCCAGACCTCGACCTGGGCGCAGGCGTCGGCCAGGTCCGCCGCCGCCACCTGGCGGGTGTCGGCGTGGACGATCAGCTTGGCGATCATGGGGTCGTAGAACTGGCTGACCTCGCCGCCCCGTTCGACGCCCGTGTCCACCCGGATGTCGTCGGGCAGGCGGAAATGCTCCAGCCGCCCGATGGACGGCAGGAAGCCGTTGGCCGGGTCTTCGGCGTAAAGGCGCGCCTCCATGGCCCAGCCCTTGATCGGGATGTCCGCCTGTTTCAGCGGGATCGGTTCGCCCGACGCCACGCGGAACTGCCATTCCACCAGATCGACGCCGGTGATCGCCTCGGTCACCGGATGTTCGACCTGCAGTCGGGTGTTCATCTCCATGAACCAGATGCGGTCGGCCTTCAGCCCGTCCGAGGCGTCGGCGATGAATTCGATGGTCCCCGCGCCCTGATAGTTCACCGCCTGGGCCGCGCGCACGGCGGCGGCGGTGACCGCATCGCGCGTGGCCTGGTCCATGCCGGGGGCCGGGGCCTCCTCGATCACCTTCTGGTGGCGGCGTTGCAGCGAACAGTCGCGTTCGTGCAGATGGACCACCGTGCCGTGGCTGTCGCCGAACACCTGAACCTCGATATGGCGCGGGCGGGTGATGTAGCTTTCGATCAGCACGCGCGGGTCGCCGAAGGACGACTGGCCCTCGCGCTGGGCGCTGGCCAGGGCGTCGGCGAAATCCTCGGCCCGTTCGACCAGACGCATCCCCTTGCCGCCGCCGCCCGCGACCGCCTTGATCAGCACCGGATAGCCGATGCGCCCCGCCTCGGCCGCCAGGGTCGCCGCCGACTGGTCCTCGCCCTGATAGCCGGGGGTGACGGGCACGCCCGCCTGGATCATCAGCGTTTTCGCCGCGTCCTTCAGGCCCATGGCGCGGATGGCGGCGGGGGGCGGGCCGATCCAGACCATGCCGGCGGCCATCACCGCCTCGGCGAAGTCGGCGTTTTCGGACAGGAAGCCATAGCCGGGATGGATCGCCTCGGCCCCCACTTCCCTGGCGGCGGCCAGAACCTTGGCGGCGTCCAGATAGGATTCGCGCGCGGCGGCCGGGCCGATGCGCACCGCCTGGTCCGCAGACCGCACATGCAGGGCCTGGGCGTCCGCGTCGGAATAGACGGCGATGGTGCGGATTCCCATCCGCTGGGCGGTGCGGAAGACGCGGCAGGCGATCTCGCCGCGATTGGCGACCAGGACGGACTTGAACATGCCCCACCGTTAGCCGTTCGCCCGCGCCGGGGAAAGGCGTGGCGTCACGGCGCCCGCCCCGCTATGACAACGCCGTCCCCGCCCCGGAGAGCCGTCTGTTGTCGAGTTCGTCGCCCCTTGATCGCGGCCTGCGCGTCATCCGCAAACGCCTGCGTCACTGGTTTCCGCGCGACATCAATCCGGTGGCCCCCGGCCAGCCCAGGCCTGATCCCGCCCTGCCGCTGCATGAGCGTCTGGTGCGGCTAGAGCGGCTGGCCCACGCCACGGCGATGGATGCGGCCGAGATCAAGCTGATGCTGGCGGCCCTGACCCTGCCGGACGCCTCGGTGTGGCAGGGCAAGCCGGTGATGATCGAGGGCGCGCCGGGGGTGAACGCCTTCCCCAACTCGACCCTGTGCCGTCAGGACAGTTTCGACCAGCCCTACTTCCCCTACTGGATCCGCACCATCGGCGAGGGCCTGCGCTATCACCGCAAGCTGTGGGAGTTCGTCTTCATCCTGCAAGCCTTGTGGGAACGCGGGGCGATCCGGCCCGGCGCGCGGGCGCTGGGGTTCGGCGTCGGATGGGAATCGATCCCGGCCTGGTTCGCCTCGCAGGGCATCGAAGTCACCGCCACCGACATGAGCGCCGACCAGGCCGCGGGCGCCGGCTGGATCGCCAGCAACGAGCACGCCGCCGGCAAGGCCGCCCTGGCCCGCCCGCGCCTGTGCCCGCCCGAGGTGTTCGAGCGGAACGTGACCTTCCGCACGGTCGACATGAACGCCGTGCCGGACGACCTGACCGGCTATGATTTCTGCTGGTCGGCCTGCGCCTTCGAGCATCTGGGGGCCATCGAGGCGGGCCTGAGGTTCGTGGAGCGGTCGCTGGACACGCTGAAGCCCGGCGGCTGGGCCGTGCATACGACCGAATACACCGTCAGTTCCAACGACGTGACCATCGACACGGGCGACACGGTGCTGTTCCGCCGCCGCGACATGGAAGAGCTTCAGCGCCGGCTGGAGGCCAAGGGGCACCGGGTGGCGCCGTTCGACTTCACCCCCGGCGACAAGCCGCTGGACCGCTATCTGGACATCCTGCCCTATCGCACCGAGCCGCATCTGATGATGGCCCTGTGGGGCCACCAGACGACCTCGATCGGCGTGATCGTGCAGAAGAAGCCGGACTGAAGCCCCGCCGCCTATTCCGCCCAGCGCGCCTTGCGCTTGTCCAGGAAGGCGCGAACACCCTCCTGCCCCTCGTCCGAGACGCGGGCGCGGGCGATGCGGCGGGCGGTGTCCTCCATCAGGCCGTGATCCAGCTTGCGGCCCGCCACGTCGTGCACCAGCCGCTTGGCCTCGCCCATGGCGCCGGGCGCATTGCCGGTCACGCTGTCGGTCAGCATCGAGATGAACTCGTCCAGCGACCCTTCGGGCAGCACCATGTCGATCAGGCCGACATGGGCGGCGTAGTCGGCGTCGAAGATGTTGCCGGTCAGGAACAGCGCCCGCGCCCGGCGCGCACCCACCGCCTCGATCACATAGGGGGCGATGGTCGCCGGGATCAGGCCCAGCTTGACCTCGGAAAAGGAGAAGCGCGCGCCCTCGACCGCCACGGCCATGTCACAGGCCGCGACAATGCCCGCGCCGCCGCCCATGGCCGCGCCTTCCACCACCGCCACCGTCAGGGCCGGCACGTCGTGCAGCGCCTTCAGCATGGTGGCCAGTCCCATGGCGTCGTCGCGGTTGTCGGATTCGGACCAGTCCGCCGCGTCGCGCATCCAGCCCAGGTCGGCCCCGGCGCTGAAGGTTCCGCCCGCGCCGCGAACGAACACCGCCCGAACATGGTCGGCGCCGTGCAGGGTCTCGAACGCTTCACGCAGGGCGGCGATGGTGGCGGCATCGAAGGCGTTCTTCTTGTGCGGCCGGTTCAGGGTGACGAAGACCACGCCGTCGGCGGTGGAATCGATCTGCACCAGATCGTCATTGGCGTCCGGCGCCGGATCGGCCACGAACGGATGGGCGATGGCGTTGATCTCGGCCGCCTCGGCGTCGGTGATGTCCAGGGCGTTCAGGTCGTCGGCGTTCCGGTCGGTGGGGTCGGTCATGGTGATCTCCTGCGGCTGCCGTCCTATAACGCGCCACCGGCCGAACGGAACACGAAAGCTGCGCCATGAAGACCAGCGCCACCGACCGCATCCGCAGGACCAGCGTGGCCAGCGTCCACGTCCACTATGTGAACAAGGTCGAGAAGAAGGGCCGCACCCGCGCCGATGTGGACCAGGTGATCCGCTGGCTGACCGGCTATTCGCAAGGCGCGCTGGACGCCCTGCTGGCCGAGGGGACCGACTTCGAAACCTTCTTCGCCCAGGCCCCGGCCATGAACCCCAACCGCTTCCTGATCGCCGGCGTCATCTGCGGCCATCGCGTCGAGGAGATCGAAGACCCCTTCATGCGGGAGCTGCGCCACCTGGATAAGCTGGTCGACGAGGTGGCCAAGGGGAAGGCGATGGAGAAGGTGCTGAGGGTGGGGTGAGCTTTAGCGAATGGGGAAAAAACCCCCGCTCATCTCGCTCAGAATTTCGTCCATCAATCTTCGATTGTTGAGCGGGCCTGTGCCACGTCAGCCAAAATCAAACGTTTCGGCTCCCCTCGAGCTGACTCGATTTTTGATGCCCATAGCTTCAACTCCTTACCAGCCGATATGGTGTTCCCGTGAAGGGACCAAGTAAGGTGGCCTCGCTTATGCTCAGGGAAGGCATCGCCCGGCCTGAATGGCATGACTTTATTGAGCTCACGAATGTAAGCGCGACCGTTTCCGCTTAAAGCATTATAACGCGTGATGTTTCCGCTTAACTCCTCAACCTCGGGATTCTCATCACGAGTATTTACCCATTCGCTTGTTTGTTTGTCGAATGTAACGAGAGTCGAGCGCGGTCGCTCTAGAGTGACCATAGGGATCCCGTAGTCAATAGCCCTGTGAGCGCGCCGAAGGCTTCCTTCTAGGGTCTCCGCTAACTGATCGAAGAATGTGTCGTCTACGTCAATTTTTTGAACGCTAGGTGTTTCCGGCTTGGCGTTCAGCATGCCAACAGCTTTTGAGAACGCCAATTTAACAAAATCGTAGAATGCTGCACCAGCAATTCCGGCGGTTGCTGGATACTGCTCAATCACTGCGATGATGTCGAATAATACGCTCCCACGGCGGGGCGCGCCGAAGTAAATTTCAGCCCCTTTCAACGCCGTAGCTCTACTGACTATTTCGCCCGTCATATATGCATGAACTACAATCTGAAGTGCTTGCGCGAAGCCGTAGAACGAGTTTGAACCATCGTAGAGGTCGAGGCCGCGGCGTTCGGCATCGCCGCCACTGAAACGGAGCTTGAGAGCGTGCTGCGCTAGCGCATCCGACATATTGCCCTCTCCTATCTCCTGCCTCGCGGGGTCATCACGACAGTATGAACGGTCAAGCTTACACTGAGAAAAGATACGCGCAATACGTGTGATGCAACCAAGCCCACACTTCCTTCATCACATCCTGAACACGCCGAATTGCGTCTCCGGTATCGGCGCATTCCGGCTGGCGCTGATCGCCAGACCCAGCACATCCCGCGTCTGCACCGGGTCGATCAAGCCGTCGTCCCATAGGCGGGCGGTGGCGTAGTAGGGGTTGCCCTCGTCCTCGTATTTCTGGCGGATCGGGGCCTTGAAGGCTTCGGCCTGGTCGTCGGTCCAGGTCTCGGCGTCGCGGTGGACGGTGGCCAGGACGGACGCCGCCTGTTCGCCGCCCATGACGCTGATCCGGCTGTTGGGCCAGGTGAACAGGAAGCGCGGCGAATAGGCGCGGCCGCACATGCCGTAGTTGCCGGCGCCGAAACTGCCGCCGATCAGGACGGTGAATTTCGGAACCTCGGCGCTGGCGACGGCGGTGACCAGCTTGGCCCCGTTCTTGGCGATGCCCTCGGCCTCATACCGACCGCCGACCATGAAGCCCGAGATGTTCTGCAGGAAGATCAGCGGAATCTTGCGCTTGCAGGCCAGCTGGATGAAGTGCGCGCCTTTCAGCGCGCTTTCGGAAAACAGCACCCCGTTGTTGGCCAGGATGGCGACCGGCATTCCCCAGATGCGGGCGAAACCGCAGACCAGGGTCGTGCCGTAAAGCGCCTTGAACTCGTCGAACTCTGACCCATCGACGATGCGGCCGATGACCTCGCGCACGTCATAAGGCGCGCGCACGTCGTCGGGGATCAGGCCATACAGGTCCTGAGGGTCCAGGGCCGGTTCGCGCGGCTCGCGGATGTCCATCGCCACGGCCTTGACGGTGTTCAGGTCGGCGACGATGCCTCGCACGATCTCCAGCGCGTGTTCGTCATTCTCGGCCACATGGTCGACCACGCCGGACTTGCGCCCGTGGGTTTCGGCCCCGCCCAGCTCCTCGGCCGAGATGACCTCGCCCGTCGCGGCCTTCACCAGCGGCGGCCCGGCCAGGAAGATGGTGCCCTGGTTACGCACGATCACCGTCTCGTCCGACATGGCCGGCACATAGGCGCCGCCGGCGGTGCACGATCCCATGACGCAGGCGATCTGGGGGATGTCGCGCGCGCTCATCCGGGCCTGGTTGAAGAAGATGCGGCCGAAATGGTCGCGGTCGGGAAACACCTCGGCCTGGTGCGGCAGATTGGCCCCGCCCGAATCGACCAGATAGACGCA
>ENA-UOUJ01001296-UOUJ01001296.1-activated-sludge-metagenome-genome-assembly--contig:-NODE-1296-length-13551-cov-4.346992_pt1 | contig 13551 bp, 10 predicted proteins | sample MGYA00249839_ERZ747224 | MGnify/ENA primary metagenome ERZ747224 (study PRJEB28782, sample SAMN03220277) | activated sludge metagenome | biome: wastewater; feature: sewage sludge; material... | reverse complement strand
CTGGCGATCACCGTCACGCGGCAGAAGATGGGCGACCATGCCGGTCCGGTCCTTATCACTGGCCCGGACGGGGCGACGGCGGAACTGGCGCTGGAACCCGCCGGGCCGGGGCATTTCACCGGGCGATGGCAGTCGCCCGGACCGGGGCTTTACCGGCTGCAGGACGGCGATCTGGCGCGGATGGTGGCGGTCGGCCCTGCCGCCCCGCGCGAGTTCGAGCGGACCGTGGCCGATGCAGGGGCGCTGGCCCCGCTGGTCGAGGTGACGGGCGGATCGGTCCATCGTCTGTCGGATGGCATCCCCGGCCTGCGGACGGTGCGTGCGGGCCGGTCCGCGACGGGACGGGGCGTGGCAGGCGACTGGATAGGGGTGACGCCGCGCGGTGCAGCCGCGGTCGAGGGGCTGGCGCGGCGGGCGCTGCTGCCGGACTGGCTTTGGCTGCTGCTGGTGGGGGGACTTGCGCTGGCGGCCTGGCTGGTGGAAGGCGGGCGGCTGCCGCAGGGGCGGGAAACGAGGTCAGATTGATGCCGCAGGATTTTGTTCCGAAAAGATTGTTCCATCGCCGGGCCGTTCTGGCAGGGGCTGCGGCCATGCTGGTCATAAGTCCTGCGGGGGCGCAGGTCTTTTCGGACATCGGGCGCCCGCCGCTCCGTCCCGCCCGACCGATTCCCGCGATGTTGCAGGCGGCGGGTCTGGGGCAGGCGCAATTGGGGATGGCGGTGCTTGATCCAGCGACCGGTGCCTTGCTGGACGGCTGGAGCGAAGACCTGCCGATGCCGCCGGCCAGCACGCTGAAAATAATGACGGCGCTTTATGCGCTGGACCGGCTGGGGCCTTCGCATCGCTTTGCCACCCGCGTATTGCGCCGGGGCGACATGCTGGTGCTGGCAGGGGGCGGCGATCCGGTGCTGGATACCGATGCCCTGGCCGTATTGGCGCGGATGACGGCGGCGGCTGCAGGCGACTGGCGCCCGGCGGGGTTCGCGGTCTGGGGCGAGGCGCTGCCGCGGATGGAACGGATCGCACCGGAACAGGCAGCCCAGCTTGCCTATAACCCGGCGCTGTCAGGGATCATGCTGAACCACAACCGCGTGCATCTGGGATGGCGGTGCGAGGATTCCTGCAGCCTGGACCTGACCGCGCGGGGGAACCGGCACGCGCCCCGCGCCTTTACCATCCGCGCGGGCATGGTGGGCGGGAATGGCTTCGGCCATGCCATCGAGGACGGACATGAAGTCTGGACGATCCCACGGTCGCGGCTGGGCCGGACAGGGACGCGCTGGCTGCCGGTCCGCGCGCCCGAACTCTATGCGGGTGACGTGTTCCAGACCCTGTGCCGCGCCGAAGGGCTGGTTCTGCCCGCGCCCGAGATTCTGCCCGGCCCGCCCGAGGGGGACGAGATCACTCGTATCGACAGTCCGCCGCTGCGCGAGGTGCTGCGGGGAATGCTGGAATATTCGACCAATCTGACAGCCGAGGCGGTCGGGCTGGCGGCGAGCGGGGCGGCTGACCTGCGCGGCTCGGCCATCGCCACGGGCGCTGGGACGGCAGTGCTGCACGACCATTCCGGGCTGGGCGCTGACAGCCGGATTTCGGCGCTGACGCTGGCGCGGCTGTTGTGCGACCCGAATCGTGCGGCGATCCTGCGCCCGTTGCTGAACAGGAACCCCTTGACGCAGACGCTGGAAGAACGGGCGCAAGGAGACGGGAGGGGCGGGCATCCGCTGGTCCAGGCCAAGACCGGAACGCTGAATTTCGTGTCCAATCTGTCAGGTTACGCGCGTTTTCCCGATTCGGTGGAACGTGCCTTTGCCATCATGATCGGGGACGCGGACCGCAGCGCCGCCAGCCGCGGGAACGAGTTGCCCGTGGGCGTGCCGGGCTGGACCGATCGGGCGCGGCTGCTGCAGCGGGACCTGATCGCCCGCGCGGGACGCATGCCGCAGACTCCGCCCGTACCGATGCCCGAGATCTGAGCGCGCCTTACAACGTGCAGTGCCGCGCGCGGGCGGACAGTTCGATCGCAGCGGCGTGCAGGCGGTCGATCTCCATCTGATCGCGGATTTCGGTCAACATCTGCAATTCGGCCTCGCGCAGCCGCCCGTCGGCCGCCGCCACGTCGCAGGCCAGCGCATAGGCGGTGTCGAACAGCCGGGGCGGCAGGGAATCGCGGACCAGCCCGAACAGGGCATCAAGCCCGTCCTCTTCCTCGAACAGCGTCATCACCGTCTGCGCGACCGCCCGGATGCGGTCGATGTCGTACTGCGCGAAGATCGGGGCATGGTTCACGATGCGTTCGATCGCCACCAGTTCCGAGGTCCGCACCGTTTCATCCGAGGCCGAGACGGCCACCATCACGGCCACCAGCGCGTCGCAGGGGGAAAACGAGGGAAGTTCGATGTTCACGGGAAATCCTGCCGATTGTTGACGATGCCCCCCGCGCCCGCTACGGCGGCAGCCGTATTGACGGAGAGCACCCATGACCACCCTGCGCGACGCCGCGATGAAATCCAAGGCCTGGCCCTTCGAGGAAGCGCGCCGGGTGCTGAAACGTTACGAGAGGAAGGACCCCGAAAAGGGCTATGTCCTGTTCGAGACGGGTTACGGCCCGTCTGGCCTGCCCCATATCGGCACCTTCGGCGAGGTCGCGCGCACGACGATGATCCGCCGCGCGTTCCAGATGATCTCGGACATTCCCACGCGTCTGTTCTGTTTTTCGGACGATCTGGACGGGATGCGCAAGGTTCCCGACAATGTGCCAAACACCGGGATGCTGCGCCAGCATCTGCAACTGCCGCTGACGAGCGTGCCCGATCCGTTCGGGGAATACGAAAGCTTCGGCGCCCACAACAACGCCATGCTGCGGCGTTTCCTGGACACGTTCGGGTTCGAATACGAATTCATCAGCGCGACGGATTTCTACAACTCGGGGCAGTTCGACCCGACCCTGCTGAAGGCGGCCGAGAAATACGACGCGATCATGGAGATCATGCTGGCAAGCCTGCGCGAGGAACGCCAGCAGACCTATTCCTGCTTCCTGCCGATCCACCCGGAAACGGGGCGGGTTCTGTATGTTCCCATCAGGAACGTGGATGCGGTCCGGGGCGAGATCACATTTGACGACGAGACGGGGCGCGAATGGACGCTGCCCGTGACGGGCGGGCATGTGAAACTGCAGTGGAAGCCAGATTTCGGCGCACGATGGGCCGCGCTGGATGTCGATTTCGAGATGTATGGCAAGGATCATTCCACCAACACGCCCATTTATGACGGCATCTGCGAGGTGCTGGGCGGGCGGGCGCCCGAGCATTTCACCTATGAGCTGTTCCTGGACCAGCACGGGCAGAAGATCAGCAAGTCCAGGGGCAACGGGCTGTCCATCGACGAATGGCTGACCTATGCGGCCACCGAAAGCCTGTCCTATTTCATGTATCAGAAACCCAAGACCGCCAAGCGGATGTATTTCGACGTGATCCCCAAGGCCGTCGATGAATATCATCAGCAATTGCGCGCATATCCCGACCAGACGCCGGATCAGCAGTTTGCCAATCCCGTCTGGCACATCCACGGCGGGAACGTGCCCCAATCGAACATGGTCGTGCCGTTTTCGATGCTGCTGAATCTCGCTTCGGTTTCGGGGGCGCATGACAAGGAACGGCTCTGGGGCTTCATTCGGCGCTATGCGCCCGAAGCTTCGCCCGAGACACATCCGGACCTGGACGCAGCAGCCGGATTTGCCGTGCGGTATTTCGAGGCTTTCGTCGCGCCCCAGCGCAGATATCGTGCCCCCAGCGAACAGGAAAGCGCGGCGCTGGCCGATCTGGCGCAGCGGCTGGCGGCCTGGGACGGTCCGGCAGATGCGGAAAAGCTGCAGGAGATGGTCTATGCCGTGGGTCGCGACCATGCGTTCGAGCCAATGAAGGACTGGTTCGGCGCGCTGTATCAGGTGCTGCTGGGGGCCGATCAGGGGCCGCGGTTCGGCGGGTTCATCGCGCTTTACGGCGTGGCCGAGACCGGGGCGCTGATCGAGCGCGCGCTGCGGGGTGAATTGGCGGCAGAAGGCGCGGGCGAACTGGCCCAGGGTTGACCGCCGGACGACTGCACCCGGCCGCCTGTTGCGGCCGGGGCCGTTGCGCCGTACGCATGGTTAACCAATCGTAAATCCCGTTCCCACAGTCTTGGCCCCAGCGCGGGGTTCGCCCTCGCATCCATGCCAGGGAGAAGACTGCATGAACATCGCGATCACCGCCGGCGTCCAGCTGAACCCGCCCGCCTTTGCCGCAGGGCTGGGTGTCTGGTCGCGCGAAGACGGGCTGTCCGGGGACGCCAGCTGGGCGGGCGCGCCCAATGCCGCCATCGTGCCCGCCGATCAGGATTTCGGCACATGCCTGGAAATCGTGAAGCAACAGGATGTCACGCGCATCCGGTTCCGCGGGGAAACCCCGATCTGGCCGGGGGTGTTCGTGCGCGTTTCGGCGCGGGTGAAGGCAGTCGCGGGCAACCTGCCCTCGGTCCGCATCGGGGCCTGGGCGGGAACGGCAGGCCGCCAGCATGTCGATGGCGTGGTGGAAACAGGGCCTGCCGTGCCGCTGCCCGGATACGGCACCATCGTCGAGGTGTCGGCCATCGTGGCCACGGGTCCGCGACCGGGCGTGGACATGGCGTGGGGAACAAGGGCCGCCATCGGTCATTTCGGGCTGGATCTGACCGGCGCGAACGGGGGCGCGGTGCGCATCGAAAGCATCCGCATCGAGGACGTGACCGCGGCCTTCGTGCCCGGCCTGATCGACTGGGTGGACGTGCGCGATTACGGCGCCCGCGGCGACGGCGTGACCAACGACCGCGCCGCCTTCCTGGCTGCGGATGCGGCGGCGGCGGGCGGGCAGGTGCTGGTCCCCGAGGGGCGGTATTTCATTGGCGACGACCTGACCATGAACGAGCCGGTGCGGTTCAGGGGCACGCTGGTCATGCCGCGAACGGCGCGTCTGGCGCTGCGCCGCAATTTCGATTTTCCCAGTTATGCCGATGCCTTCGGCGACGAAACCGAAGGGCTGAAGCGCGGGTTGCAGGCGCTGCTGGATTACTGCGACCACAATGCGTTCGACCTGTGCGGTCGCAAGGTGGACCTGACAGAGCCGCTGGACATCGCCCGGATAGCCCCCGGCGTCACCCAGTTCTCGTCGCGCCGCGTGCTGATGAACGGCGAGATCGGGGTGGTGGACGGACCCGCCTTCGCGACCGGCACTGCCGCCTCGGTCGGAACCTATGATCCCAGGCGCCCGCTGGAACTGAAGGATGTGGCGCAGGTGGCCGCGATCGAGGTCGGCTCGCGCATCACCGGACCCGGCGTCGGGCGCGAAGTCTATGTGCGGGCGAAAAACGTGGCCGCAGGCACGCTGACGCTGTCCCAGCCGCTGTATGGGGGCGCGGGGACGCGCAGCTATGGATTTGCCCGATATCGCTATGCCTTCGATTTCTCGGGAGTGCCGCAGATCGACCGTTTCTATTTCAGGAACATCGAATTCTCGCTCGCCGGGGTCGCCAGCGGGGTGATGCTGCCGGCAGACGGGGGCTTGTGGTCGTTTCGCGACTGTTTCTTCACCCGGCCCAGGGATCGGGCGATCACCTCGATCGGCGTTGCCTGTCAGGGAATGCTGATCGACTGCTGCGAGTTCATGTCGAACGATGTCGGCGAACTGGCCCAGAACCGCAGCAGCGTCGGCTTCAACATCAACAACAACGACGCCAAGATCCGTAACAACCGTTTCGTCCGCTTCGGCCATTTCTGCGTGGCGGCGGGCAGCGGGCACATCTTTTCGGGCAACCACTGGTTCCAGGGCGATGCGGCGCAGGGTGGGCTGCGCTTTGCCGGACTGGTGCTGACCGACCGGAATGTGCAGGTGACGGTCACCGGCAATTATGTGGACAATGCCACGATCGAATGGACCAATGAACATTCGCCGGAACCCGCCTGGTCGTCCAGCCAATCGCCCTTTGGCGGGCTGACGATCACGGGCAATACCTTCCTGTGTTCCCATACCACCCCCGGTTTCGCCTGGCTGGTGGTCAAGCCCTGCGGCGCCGGCCATCATATCGACGGGCTGAACGTGACCGGCAATGTGTTCAAGGCGCTTTATGCCAATATCGGCCGGGTGGACCGGGTGGACACGACCCATGCCGGGCTGAATGCGGCAAAGATGCGCAACATCCGGTTCGAGGGGAACACCTTCTATGGCATCGACACGCCGACATCGAATCCGCTGACGGTCAGTTTCGTCCAGAATACGGCATCGAACAAGTGGACGGTGCCGACGAACGAGATGCTGCCCTTCAGCGGCCAGGCGCTGCGGGTGGAATCTGTCGTGGCGGAATCCGCGATCACCAACGCCAGCGGCGCCAAGATCAGCGAGATGCCGTCCGTGACGACGCTGCAGGGCACGGCGAAGAACGCGGTCACGCTGAACTTTGCCACCGCCGTCAAGGGCACGGCGGGGGTGCGGGTGCGGATGGACATCCCCAACTGACCACGGCCATCTGCACGTTCCTTTGCCCCGGCGGTCCGTCCGCCGGGGCTTTCGCCGTTCAGGCGGTCAGATCGGCCGCATCCAGCAGCCAGGCCCGGCCGAAGCCCGCGTTGAGCAGGCCCGAGCGCGGATGCATCCGCCAGAAACGGAAATCCGGCAGGTCCAGATAGACCGCCGACTTTGGATCCCGCATCCGCCACAAGGCGCGCAACCCTGCGCTTTCGCCAGGCTCGGCCATCTGCGCCCGGACCTGCAGCGACAGCCGCGGCTGCGCCATCGGACTGCCCCGCCCCGAAAGCGGTGCGATCAGCAGCGCCGCGCGCGGGTCCGCGGCCAGACGGCGCGTATGCAGCGCCAGCCCCGACAGCAGCGCGAGCGGTTGTCCCGCGGCATCGGCCTGCAGCGCGATACGTGACTGCATGGGCCAGCCGCCCTCGTCCAGGACCGCCAGGGTTGCGTGCCGCGCCTGCGCCAGAATCCGGCGCGCCTCGGCACGGGCGGCATCGTCGGCGGGGCGGTGGGGAAGGGGTGGGTCCGTCTTTGTCATGTCTGTGCAAAAATGGCGTGAATGCAGACGAATTGAAAGCCTGTGGCACTGTACCGCAGTGATTTTACAACTCATGCTGCAGTGCGGCATCTTTTTGCAGATTTTGCATGTGACAAAACCGTGTTGAGCAATCTAGGCTGGCTCAAGCGGAGGGCGCAGCCTTTTCCGCATACGTCTGGAAAACCGGACGAACCGATGATCGAGGAGGGGAAATGACGGTCGATCATATTGCAAAGCACCCGATTCCCGACGGCTTTGCCGCCGCCCATGCCAAGCCCGAGGATTACCGCCGCCTGTATGCCGAGTCGGTGAACGATCCTGAAGGGTTCTGGCGGCGTGAGGGAAAACGTCTGGACTGGATGCAGCTTTACACCAAGGTCAAGAACACGGACTTCACGCTGGGCCAGGTGTCGATCAAGTGGTTCGAGGACGGGGTCCTGAACGCCTGCGTCAACTGCGTGGACCGGCATCTGCCCGAACGCGCCGATCAGACCGCGATCATCTTCGAGCCGGACGATCCCAAGCAGCCCGCGCGCCACATCACCTATGCCGAACTGTCGGAGAAGGTGAACCGGATGGCCAACGTCCTGCTGAGCCAGGGCGTGATGCGCGGCGACCGCGTGGTGATCTATCTGCCGATGATCCCCGAAGCCGCCTATGCCATGCTGGCCTGCGCGCGGATCGGGGCGATTCATTCCATTGTCTTCGCGGGCTTTTCGCCCGATGCGCTGGCGAACCGGATCAACGATTCCGGCGCCAAGCTGGTCATTACCGCCGACACCGCCCCACGCGGCGGGCGGCGGACCGCGCTGAAATCGAACACCGATGCGGCGCTGCTGCATTGTTCGGACAGGGTGCGCTGCCTGGTCGTCAAGCATACCGGCGACCAGACCACCTGGGTTCAGGGCCGCGATGTCGATGTGCTGGCGCTGATGGAGCAGGTCAGCCCCGACTGTCCGGCCCGGCCGATGGGGGCCGAGGACCCGCTGTTCATCCTGTATACCTCGGGCTCGACCGGCAAGCCGAAGGGGGTCGTCCATACGACCGGCGGTTATCTGGCCTTTGCCGCCATGACGCATCAGTACGTCTTCGACTATCAGGACGGGGACGTGTTCTGGTGCACGGCGGATGTGGGCTGGGTCACGGGGCACAGCTATATCGTCTATGGTCCGCTGGCCAATGGTGCGACCACGGTGATGTTCGAGGGTGTGCCCACCTGGCCCGACGCCGGCCGCTTCTGGGAGGTCTGCGCCAAGCACAAGGTCACCCAGTTCTATACCGCGCCGACCGCCATCCGCAGCCTGATCAGCCAAGGCACGGAATGGGTGGACAAGCACGACCTGTCGTCGCTGCGGGTGCTGGGGACGGTGGGCGAGCCGATCAACCCCGAGGCCTGGACCTGGTATGACAAGCATATCGGCAAGGGAAAATGCCCCATTGTCGATACCTGGTGGCAGACCGAGACCGGCGGGCACATGATCACCTCGCTGCCCTATGCGATCGAGAGCAAGCCGGGCGCCGCCACGCTGCCGTTCTTCGGCGTCAAGCCGGAGGTGCTGGATGCCTCGACCGGGGCCGTGCAGGAGGGTAATGGCGTCGAGGGCGTGCTGGCCATCGCCGACAGCTGGCCGGGCCAGATGCGGACCCTGTGGGGCGACCACCAGCGCTTCGAAGAAGCGTATTTCTCGCAGTATCCGGGCTATTACTTCACCGGCGACGGCTGCCGGCGGGACGAGGACGGCTATTACTGGATCACCGGGCGCGTGGATGACGTCATCAACGTCAGCGGCCACCGCATGGGCACGGCCGAGGTCGAATCCGCGCTGGTTGCCCATCCCAAGGTGGCCGAAGCCGCGGTCGTGGGCTATCCGCACGATCTGAAGGGGCAGGGCATCTATGCCTATGTCACCCTGATGAACGGGATCGAGCCGGGCGAGGACCTGCGCAAGGAACTGGAAGGCTGGGTCAGGACCGAGATCGGGCCCATCGCCAAGCCGGACCTGATCCAGTGGGCGCCGGGCCTGCCCAAGACCCGTTCCGGCAAGATCATGCGCCGCATCCTGCGCAAGATCGCCGAAAACGATTATGGCGCGCTGGGGGACATCTCGACCCTGGCCGATCCGTCGGTGGTCGAGGAACTGATCGATAACAGGATGAACCGCGGCTAACGGCGGGCGGGCGCGTCGCAAAGGGCGGCGCGCCCCATCCGGACAGGTTCCAGCGGGTCAACGCCGGAACGACAGGGACACAGATACTGCAGGAGGAGGGAGACATGCAGGAAACGATGCTGAACAGCATCGCGGCCGATCCGAATTATCGTGAGTTGAGGTCGAAACGGCTTCGCTTCGGATGGACGCTGACGATCGCCATGCTGATCGTCTATTACGGTTTCATCTTGCTGGTCGCGTTCAGCAAGGAAACGCTGGCGACCCGGATCGGGGACGGGGTCATGACGTGGGGGATTCCGATCGGCTTCGGGGTGATTCTCTTCACCATCGTCATCACCGCCGTCTACGTCATGCGCGCCAACAGCGAATACGACGAACTGACCGAGCGCATCAAGCGTGAGGCCCTGAAATGAGGTCTGGCATGAATTTTGTCCGGTTTGCCGGGCTTTCCTTGCTGCTGTTGCTGCCCAGCGCGGTGCTCGCCGCCGGGGCGCTCGAGGGCGAGATCCAGCAGCAGGCAACGAACTGGACGGCGATCACCATGTTCGCCGTCTTCGTGGTCATGACGCTGTTCATCACCAAATGGGCCGCAGGGCGCACCAAGTCGGCCGCGGACTTCTATACCGCGGGCGGCGGCATCTCGGGCTTTCAGAACGGCCTTGCCATCGCGGGCGATTATATGTCGGCGGCCTCGTTCCTGGGGATTTCGGCGGCGGTGATGGCCAGCGGCTTCGACGGGCTGATCTATTCGATCGGCTTCCTGGTCGGCTGGCCGATCCTGACCTTCCTGATGGCCGAACGGTTGCGCAACCTGGGCAAGTTCACCTTTGCCGACGTGGCCGCCTTCCGGTTCGAACAGACGCCGGTGCGGATGTTCGCGGCGCTGTCCACGCTGGTCGTCGTGGCCTTCTATCTGATCGCGCAGATGGTGGGCGCTGGCCAGCTGATCAAGCTGCTGTTCGGGCTGGAATACTGGATGGCCGTGGTCATCGTCGGCGCGCTGATGATGGTCTATGTGCTGTTCGGCGGCATGACCGCCACCACCTGGGTGCAGATCATCAAGGCCTGCCTGCTGCTGGGCGGCGCGTCCTTCATGGCCTTCATGGTGATGTCATCATTCGGCTTCAGCTTCGAACGGCTGTTCGCGGAATCCGTGAACATCAAGGCCGGACTGGCTGAAAGCGGCGGCATGCCGCCCGAGGAGGCCGCTGCGGCGGGCCAGTCGATCATGGGGCCGGGCAACTTCGTCAAGGACCCGATCTCGGCCATCTCGTTCGGCATGGCGCTGATGTTCGGCACCGCCGGCCTGCCGCATATCCTGATGCGCTTCTTCACCGTGCCCTCGGCCAAGGAAGCGCGCAAGTCGGTGATGTGGGCGACGGTCTGGATCGGCTACTTCTATCTGCTGACCTTCATCATCGGCTTCGTGCTGACCAACCCCAGCTTCCTGGACCCGGAAGGCGGCCTGATCGGCGGCAACAACATGGCGGCCGTGCATCTGGCCAATGCCGTGGGCGGCAACATCTTCCTGGGCTTCATCTCGGCCGTGGCCTTTGCCACCATCCTGGCGGTGGTCGCGGGGCTGACGCTGTCGGGGGCCTCGGCGGTGTCGCACGACCTGTATTCGACGGTCATCAAGAAGGGCCGCGCCGACAGCGCCGCGGAACTGCGCGTCTCGCGGATCACCACGATCTGCCTGGGCATCGTCGCCGTGATCCTGGGGATCGCGTTCGAGAAGCAGAACATCGCCTTCATGGTGTCGCTGGCCTTCGCGATCGCGGCGTCGGCGAACTTCCCGGTGCTGTTCCTGTCGATCCTCTGGAGCGGCATGACCACGCGGGGCGCGGTGATCGGCGGCCTGCTGGGCCTGATCTCGTCGGTGCTGCTGACGGTGCTGTCGCCGTCGGTGTGGGAAGCGACCTTCGGCAATCCCGCCGGATCGGCGCCGTTCCCCTATACCTCGCCGGCGCTGTTCTCGATGACGCTGGCCTTCGCGGGGATCTGGTTCTTCTCGATCACCGACCGCAGCCGCCGGGCGCAGATCGACCGCGCCGGCTTTGTGGCGCAGCAGATCCGGTCCGAGACCGGCATCGGCGCCGCAGAAGCCTCGGCGCATTGAGCGGGAAGGCTCCCAACGAAAAAGCGGCCGGGCCTTCGGGCCCGGTCGCGCGCCTGTCGGCGGAGCGCAGCGACCACAGCCGGCGCGAGATCGTGTCGCTGATGTCCTCGCGCGTGGGAGACGCCTTCCTGCGCAAGCCGTTTTTCGTGGAGGGCGGCACCGATCTGGTCAGCCTGTGCCGCGAACTGGCCGAGCGCCGGATCGGCGATGCGCTGGTGCGCGACGGCGACCGGCTGGGCGTCTTCACCACCACCAATCTGCGCGATGCGCTGCTGCGGCCCACGCCGCCGGCCGAACTGCCGGTGCGCGAGGTGGCAAGCTTTCCGGCCGTGGGCGTGTCCATCGACGACGATCTTTATGACGCGATGATCCTGATGCTGCGCCATCGGGTGCACCGGGTCGTCGTGCGCGAACGCGATCAGGTCATCGGCGTGCTGAGCCAGCTGGACCTGATGGGGCACGTCGCCAACAATTCCCATCTGATCGCGCTGCAAGCCGCCCATGCCGCCGATCTGACCGAGCTGAAGGCCGCGGCCCAGCAGATCAACGGCCTGATCCGTGTCCTGCACGGCGACGGCGTCCGGGTCGAGGTCATCGCCGGACTGGTGGGCGAGCTGAACCGCCATGTCTTCCAGCGCCTGTGGACGCTGCTGGCGCCCGAGGACCTGCGCGCAAATTCCTGCCTGATCGTCATGGGCAGCGAGGGCCGGGGCGAGCAGATCATCAAGACCGACCAGGACAACGGCCTGATCCTGCGCGACGGTTTCCCGATGGACGGCGTGCAGGCGGTGACCGACGCCTTTACCGCAGCCCTGGTCGATTTCGGCTATCCCCTGTGCCCAGGGGGCATCATGGCCAGCCGCCCGACCTGGTGCCAGCCGCTGTCGGGCTTTCGCCGCACGATCGGGCAATGGATCATCGGCGAGGATCCCGAAGGCCCGATGAATCTGGCGATCTTCCTGGACGCGGCAGCCGTTGCGGGCGACGCGCGCCTGCTGAAGGCCGCAAGGGAACATCTGCATGCGCTGGTCGCGGGCAACGCCTCCTATCACGCGCGCTTCGCCAGCGCGATCCACAGCTTCAGCCAGACCGGCGGCTGGTGGTCGCGCCTGCCGGGGCTGAGCGGCCGCAGCGCGGCCGAGGTCGATCTGAAAAAGCTGGGCATCTTTCCCATCGTGCAGGGGGCGCGGGCGCTGGCGCTGCAATACCGGGTTCTCGAACTGGGCACAGCCTCGCGCCTGGCCGTCCTGGCCCAGTCGGGCCGAATTGATACGGCCCTGGCGCGCGACCTGTCCGATGCGCTGCGCTTCCTGATCGGGCTGAAGCTTGACAGCAACCTGCGCCAGATAGGGGGGGGCCGGACGCCCGACAACCTGATCCGGCTGGATGAACTGGGCACGCTGGACCGGCAGGCGCTGAAGGATTCGCTGGCCATCGTGCGCCGGTTCAAGGACTGGCTGACACTGCATTACCGGCTGGATGCGCGATGAGGGGCGCGCGCGACGGCGGCGGCGGTCCCCCGGCGGACAGGCTGCTGGCGTTGTTCGCGGCGGCCCTTGTGGCGCTGAACTTTCCGCTGCTGCTGGTGTGGGACCGCGATGCCACGCTGTTCGGCCTGCCGCTGCTGGGGGTGGCGCTGTTCGTCATCTGGGCGGCGCTGATCGCGGTGCTGGCCTGGATCAGCGAACGGCCCGGCCGGCGCAACGGACGCCGGCCATGACAAGGCAAGGGTTCCGCATCGCTTCCCTCTGCGGGAATGGGACCGCGGGGTCGCGCAGGGGGATCTGACGATGGTGTCGCCTTCGGTGGTCCTGCTCGTCTCGGTCGGCTATCTGCTGGTCCTGTTCGCGGTCGCGGCCTTTGGCGACAGGCGGGCGGCGCAGGGGCGGTCGGTCATCGGCAATGCCTGGATCTATGCGCTGTCCTGGGGCGTCTATTGCAGCGCCTGGACCTATTTCGGCAGCGTGGGCCGGGCGGCGTCGGGCGGGATCTGGTTCCTGCCGATCTATCTGGGGCCGACGCTGGCGATGCTGCTGGCATGGCTGGTGCTGCGCAAGATGGTGCGGATCGCGCAGACATACCGCATCACCTCGATCGCCGACTTCATCGCCAGCCGCTATGGCAAAAGCCCGCTGCTGGCGGCGGTGGTGACGCTGATCACGGTGGTGGGCATCGTCCCCTATATCGCGCTGC
>ENA-UOUJ01001295-UOUJ01001295.1-activated-sludge-metagenome-genome-assembly--contig:-NODE-1295-length-13557-cov-4.241816_pt1 | contig 13557 bp, 13 predicted proteins | sample MGYA00249839_ERZ747224 | MGnify/ENA primary metagenome ERZ747224 (study PRJEB28782, sample SAMN03220277) | activated sludge metagenome | biome: wastewater; feature: sewage sludge; material... | reverse complement strand
AAGAGCCAGAGCAGCAACGACACCTTCCCCACGGCCATGCACATCGCGGCCTACAAGCTGACGGTGGAAGTGACCATCCCCGGCGTGAAGAAGCTGCGCGACACCCTGGCGAAGAAGGCCGAGGCCTTCCAGGACGTGGTGAAGACCGGCCGCACGCACTTCATGGACGCCACGCCGCTCACGCTGGGCCAGGAGTTCAGCGGGTACGTGCAGCAGCTGGACAACGGCCTGCGCGCGGTGAACAACGCACTGGAGATGGTGCGCGAACTGGCGCTCGGCGGCACGGCCGTGGGCACCGGGCTTAACGCACCGAAGGGCTACAGCGTGCTCGTGGCGAAGAAGATCACCGGCATGCCCTTCGTCACTGCCCCCAACAAGTTCGAGGCGCTGGCCGCGCACGATGCCATGGTGGAGCTGAGCGGTGCGCTGAAGCGCCTCGCGGTCTCTCTTATGAAGATCGGCAACGACATCCGCATGCTCAGCAGCGGTCCGCGCAGCGGCATCGGCGAGATCGTGATCCCGGACAACGAGCCCGGCTCCAGCATCATGCCCGGCAAGGTGAACCCCACCCAGCCCGAGGCGCTCACCATGGTGGCTGCCCAGGTGATGGGCAATGACGTGGCCGTGAGCATCGGGGCCAGCAACGGCCATTTCGAGCTGAACGTGTTCAAACCGCTGATCGCCGCCAACGTGTTGCAGAGCGCACGCCTCATCGGTGATGCCTGCGTGAGCTTCAACGACAAGTGCGCCGAGGGCATCGAGCCGAACCGCCCGGTGATCAAGCGCCACCTGGAGAACTCGCTCATGCTCGTCACCAGTCTCAACCCGCACATCGGCTACTACAAGGCGGCCGAGATCGCGAAAAAGGCGCACAAGGAGGGCACCACGCTGAAGGAGGCCGCCATCGCGCTGGGCCACGTGAGCGCCGAGGACTTCGACAAGTGGGTGGATCCGGCGAAGATGTGCAGCGAGGGTTGATGCGCGTAGCGCTTGTCGATCGTGCAGGTTAACTTTAGGCCAGGACCGTATGATGGGGTCCTGGCCTAATTCTTACCGATCATGATGACCAAAGAGCTTCCGAACAAGAGCTTGGCCGTGCACATACCCAAAGCGGTCAGGTATGCATTTCTCCTCCCTGCTGTCGCCTTCCTATCCGCATGCACAAAGCCGGCCGTCAAACCGCCTTTGGAACGTGTGGATGGCGGCTATACCGTTCACTTGGAGAAGAACGCGCTCGACCCGGGGAAGGTGAACGGACGCCTGATCGACATCATCGTCATGGACCTGGGTCCATTGGCCAAAGCCTCCACCAGAGAGGATACCATGACCTACGTTTCCGAGGTGATGGACGAGAACAAGCACGTGGTGAAGGTGACCGGCGAGGCCACCATGTCCAGCCCTTATGTGCTCACCGTGAAGACCGATGGGGTGTTGGAGTATGCCGCCACGAAGGAACACGCCTTGGTGATCGACGTGCATGACCCGACGAACACCACGAACCATCCCAATCTCCATGGGACCCTGGGCTGCGGGTCGTGCCTGCTGCTCAATCAGTTCAGGATGGTGTACACGACCTGCCTTACCGGTGATCGTGATCGCTGTGCAACATGCGTTTCCTGTGACCTTCTCCCCTGAGGGGCTCCGGTGTATGATGCGTGCGGCACTCCTTGCTTGGGCCTTGGTGCCGTTCCTGTTGTCCGCGCAGGTCGTTCCCACCGGTTCCATGCGGAGCACCATGTGGGAAGGCCAGCTTGGAGGCCTTATCTCCATGGACTCGATCGCACGTCCCGGCATGTACGGCATTGGTCCACTGGCCTTCCTGACAGGGGAGATCACCCTGGTGGACGGCCGCTGTTTCGTCTCCCGCGTAACGGGCGACAGTGCGGTCGTGGTGGAGGAGCGCAGGGATGTGCAGGCCCCCTTCTTCGTTCGCGCCGAAGCCCGGTCCTGGACAATGGTGCCGATATCACCTGATGTGGTCGACCTGCGCACGCTCGATGCGTTCCTGACGCAATGGGCGAAGGACCGGAAGCATCCCTTCCTTTTCCGCCTGCGCGGCCTGGTAGGCCAGGAGATCGGGTTCCATGTGATGAACGTGCCTGCGGGTGTCATCATCCATAGTCCCGAAGAGGCACACATGCACCAAGTGAAGTACATGGACTGCGGCAACGAAGGCACGCTGATCGGGTTCTTCTCCACGCAGCATCATGGCATCTTCGTTCATCACGATGCGAACATTCATGTGCACTACCTGTCCTGGGACCACACCCGAATGGGGCATGTGGACCATTTGCGGGTCGATCCATGGCTGGTGGTACTGGAGATCGCCGATCGATCCCCGCTGAAATGAGGAAAGCCTGGCAGACCGCCAGGCTTTCCTCATTTCAGCGGCCACCCTCAGTGGCTGGCCAGTGCCTCGTAACCGCAGGAGGCGAACTTCGCATCCAAGGCGGTCTGATCGTTCATCTCCTCACTGGTCAGGTCCACTGCACCCTTCTCCGTGTAAACGCGGATGGCATCAGCCTGGTCATCGAGGAAGGTCATCACCGGCTGGTCGCACACCTCGCTGTCCGTGTATTTCCAGGTCTTGTTGGTGCGGTCGAACTTCATCACGCGCACCTCGCCAGCCTTCTCGCCGCTGAGCTGGGTGGTGGTGAAGGTGTCCTTGGTGGCTTCGATCTTGTAGTCCACCCCATCGATGGTGGTGAGCTGCATCTCATAGTCGCCCTCTTTCATCGAGACCGGGTTGCTGCCGCTCCAGAACTCGATGAGGTTCAGGATCACAAAGTCAACCAAGCTGGCTATTCCATACACAGGGATGATGTTCAGCGCATAGAACACCAGGGTGTTCACGAACTTGCCTCCGATGTCCTGGTTCCAGTTATACACCTTGCGCACCAAGGCGAACTCGCCGAAGCAGCCGGTCTGCGTAATGGTCAGTGACCCAAGGGCCAGTACGAATGCGGTCTTGCGGATGATCTTCATGGTTGAAATAGGATTGGTTCGCGTCGAAGCTAAGGTGCACCACCGGATGGTCCGTCCGTGCTGGACCATTACCTTCCACAGGACGTTGTGGATGTAGCATTGGAGGTGGGCACGCCATCCTTTGGTCCGCTGTCGGCCGCCGGTGGCAGGCTCGGCATATGACAGTTGCCCGGTCCACAGCCAAGGTCGAACACGGCCTTCACCCCGAAGATCGGAGCAGGAAGAAGTGCCAGAGGGTCATTTCCCCACCACGTTCGTCCCAGGAAGGCAAGTGCCAGGCCGGCCCGGGGCCAACGTGACCAGTGCCAAGCGTATAACTGGCGGTTCATCCCTTCAAGGCCCGCACCGAGGTCCACGCGCCGCCGTTGTAGCACTCGAACCCGTTCCGCTTCAGTACATCGGCGGCCATCGCACTGCGCGCACCACTGCGGCAGCACGTGATCACGGGCTTGTTCTTGTTGATCTTACCCATCTGGGCCTGCACCCGGTCCAAGGGGATGTTGATCGCGCCCTTGACGTGGCCCGACCTGAACTCCTCCGGTGTCCGGACATCCACGATGGTGGCGCCTTCCTTGATCTTCTGGCCGAGGTCCACCTTGGGGCCTCCGATGCCGAACAGGGTTTGAAGAATTCCCATTTGATCGAGCGTTATTGGTTCACAAAGGTCGTCGGGCCGTTCAGCTCCAAGCGGTGATCTGCGTCACAGATGCAACTGTGTCAGAACGCGTAGTTGATGATCAGCTCCGCGTGATGCATGTCCACCTTGTTCACGGCCTGCCTGGTGGTGTGGATGGCATCGGGCATCGGGAGCTTCATCAGGTAGATGAACTGCGCAGCAAGGCCTTTCCAGTTCCCTTTGAACTGGTACTGAACGTTCACGTCATACTGCTGGTAGGCCGGTAAAGCATACTTGTTCAATTGGACGTTGCTGATCGCAGGCAGCCAGTACTGGCCCGCATCGGCCTGGATGCGCCAGCCGCTCTTGGTGCGCCAGATGAGGTTGATCGTGGCGGCATGCACATCCCCATGGCCTTCGTTGCGCTCACGGGGCAGGAAGGTGTAGAATGGATCGCGTCCCCATTCACGGGGCATCACGTAACGTCCATCTGCGGTGATGCGCGTGTAGTTGGCCTGCCATCGGAACCGCCCGAGATTCATGCGGAGACGCCCGCTGATCGCCATGGACGCATCATGCTGGAAATAGGCGAGGCTGTCCGCCTTGTTCCCTCCGTTCATCAAACGGTCCTGTCGCACCACCATGCCCCCGATCATCCAGCGGTCGTCGCGTGAGCCACGTTCCAGTTGCAGCATGGCGGTGTTGAAGGCATTGGCCACGGCCATGTTCCAGCCGGAGATGTTGAGCTTGTTCTTCAGGGGGATGCCGATACCTGCCATGACAATGCCTGGCGTGGTGACCTGTCCCGGATAGCGGCTGGGCCTCCCATCGACGCCGAGCCCGGTCGGGTAGAGCCCCATGCTCTGCTCAACGGTGTACCAATTGGCCGTTGACCGCGGCGCCATGCGATAGATCCAGCCGCCTTCAACGCGGATGCCCTGTCTGCTCTTGTGCAAGCCCCAAAGCCCTTCCGCCAGGCCCGGATGCATCCGGCCATCCTGCGGATTGATGAACGGGGTGGTGAGCTCCTGGCGGCCGAAGATGACGGATGTGCGTTCATCACGCGAGCGGTAGTTGAGCTGGAAGAGCTGCACGTAGGCGAGCTGGTTGTCGGAGCGTGAGCTGGTCAGGTCGAACAGGCCGATCTCGTACCGGTTCGGCTGTCCGGTGACCGGGTCGGGCTTCGTGAGGTCGGAGCTCCACAGGTCGAAGGTGTATCCGCCGCTCATGCGCAGCTGGATCCCGTTCCATCGCAATGAAGAGAACCCCAGTGAGCCTCCAAAAGCTTGTGCGTGATAGTCCGCTGGGGCGCCATCGTTCAGTGTGCCCATGAGGAAGACGCGGAAGCGCCCTTCCAATGTGCCCTTGCGGATGACCTCTGGTAATGAACTGCCCTGTTTCAGCGTATCGCTGGGAGGGAGGTCCGTGTCGGTCTGTTGTGCTTCAGCGCTTGTCGCGGCGAGAACGAACAGAAGGATGCCGATGCGTCGCAGCACGATGCTTCGATGTTGGTCAGAAGCCCGCCTTGATGTAGCTCCAACCGTCCTCCTGCCGCTCCACGATGTGGATGATACCGGCCTTCACGTAGCCGGCCTCTGGCAGCACCTTGGACCGGTCCAGGTTCCGCTCCTTGATCGTGTTCTCGCACGCGAGGAAAACGATGCCCCGCTCGCTGAACTGCTTCACCTTGTCGGCCACGATGCTGCGGTCGCTCATCAGCAGGTCCATGCCCGGGCCGTGGCACACCACCTCCAACTGCATGGTGGGTGCCGCCTCCAGCATGTTGCGCAGCTGGCGCATCAGGCCCTTGTGTACGAGCGTGTCGCCGCTCACCAACTGCATCACGATACGGTGCTTCGATGGCGTCTCCTGGGCCTTGAGGGAACCCAGCACGGGAAGAGCGAGGAGCAGGAGGAGAAGAAGCTTTTTCATGATCGAGGACAAAGGTCCCGCTGTCGCCTACATAGCTTCAGTGACTCTGCTCACCGGAACTCGTAATCGTAGCCTTCCAACTGGCTCAGGATGTCCTGTGGTGCATCCGTGGCGGTGATACGGCCTTCCACCTTGGGCGCCACGGGACTGAACTTGCCGAAGTACTCGCGCAGAATGGTGTGCATGGTGATGCCCGCGAGACGCGGGTTGCGCACGTGTTCCAGACGGCAAAGCACGTGATCCGGGTCGCCTTCACGATCGCAGGCGGCAATGGTGTAGTAGCGGTCCAGGTCGATGGGTTTGCCGCCCACCTTGATCCAGTTCACCCGCTTTCCGAGGTCGTTGTGCATGGTGAAGTTGGCCGTCATGCCCTTGAAGCGAACCACCCATCCGCCGAAGCGCTTGGCGGGGTCCTTCGCGAACACGTTGTGCAGTTCCTTCTCGAGCCAGTTCCAGAGCTGTTCGCCTGTGGCCTCGCCGTACTTGGCATCGCTGTCCACGGGGATCATGCTCCACAGGTGGTCGTTGGTGATGGGCGTGGGGTTCTTCCCATCGGCCACGATCGGCGGGCAGAAACGGAAGCCATTGCTGATGGCGATATCGGGCTTCAGTTTCCACATGATGGCGTCCGTGATCAGGTTATCCATGGGATTCTCGATCACGTAGTAGCGGACCAGCGTGTTCTTCGTGCTGCCCACCACCTTGCCTAGTTGCTCCTTGTAGGGCGCGCTCACCTCATCCACGAGCTTCAGCATGCCCGCATCGGCGGCATAGCGCTCCGGGTCCACGTCGAGCAGTTCGTAGTGGCTGTCCTTCACCTGGCCGTTCTCCACCACCACATCCAGGCGAGCGAGGAAGGAACCGAAGGCGCCAGGCTCCACCACCTTGCTGTATTTCGCTTCGAGGGGCTTGCGCACGCGCTCATGCGTGTCCGCACCCAGGATGAGGTCCACGCCCTCCACCTCGTTCTTGTTCGCGAGGTCCACCTGCTGGGCCAGGCCCATGTGGGTCACCAGGAAGACCATGGCGCATTGTTCATAGTCGCGCAGGATCCGCACGTACTTGGCCACGTTCACCTCGGGCTTGGTGAAGCGGATGCCGCAGCTGTAGGCCGGGGATTGCCGCTTCGGCGTGAGCGGATCGTTGTAGCCGATGAACCCGATCTTCACCCCGGCCACCACCGTGGTCCAGTAGGGCGGGAAGATGAGCTCACCTGCCTGATCGCCATGCAGGTCGCTGGATGGTGGACATCCTTCAAAGACCTTCTCATGCCACATGTTCGCGCACACCTTCGCGGCGCGGTAGCCACCTAGGTCCTTCAGCATGTTCTCCTTGCCGTACACCACTTCCCAGTTGCCCGGCAGGATGAGGTCGTAACCGATATGGTTCATCAGCGGCACGATGGCGCGTCCTTCGCTCATCGCCGCCACACCACCACCCTGGAAGCAGTCGCCGCCATCGATGACCAGCGTGTTCTGCGGGTCCTCGGCGCGCAGCGTGTCGATCATGGTCTTGAGCACACCATAGCCTCCGCGCTTCTTGTACACGGGCTTGCCGTTCTCCAGGAAGAACTCATCATGGGTGTGCAGCTGGGCATGGATGTCGCTGGTGAAGAGGATGGTGAACTTGCCGGCCTGGCCGCTCTGCACCGCGCGACTGCCCACAAGCTCTTCGCGGCGTTGCCCATCGCCCATGGAGCCGAGCGCCACCGTGGGGCCGAGCGTGAGCCCCGCACCCAGGGCGCCCAGCGACCTCAACGCCTGACGCCGACTGACGGAGTAGGTGTGTTCATCATGCGCGCCGCAGGTGCAGCCGGGAGGGTGGATGATCTCGCTCATGGCTTCTTGTAATAGGCGGCGATGGGGCCGTAGGGCCCGTATTTGTGCTGTGTTTCGGGGAAGGTATCCGCAAACGGCCCGAAGGGATGATCGACAGGCTTTTTACTGATGTCGGGCCAGTCGCCGGCAAGGTCCTTCGAAGGTCGTTCCTGGCTGTTCACGTAGGCGGCCACGTCCCATGCCTCCTCGTCGCTCAACAGGGGGCTGTCCCACGAAGCGCCCAGTGGCATGTTGGCCTTCACGTATCCGGCGAAACGGCTCATGCGGTAGAGGCCGGCCCCCTCGTTGTAGCTGTGCGCACCCCACAGCGGCGGGTATTGATAGGCATCCGAATTGGCCAGTTCCACGCCATGGCCATCGGCACCATGACAGCTGGCGCATTTGCCATCGTAGATCACCTTGCCCCGCCCGGGGTCCGCGGGCCGGTCCAGGTAGGCGAGCTCCACGATGCCACTTCCTTTGGCCTTGTCACCGTGGGTGATCCCCGTGGAAAGCCATTCCATGTAAGCCAGGATCGCACGCATCTCCCGGCCGCTGGTGTCCAATGCGGTGCCGTTCAGGCTCCGCTCAAAGCAGTCGTTCACGCGCTTGGCCGCGGTCTCCGTGCCACCACTGCGTGCCCTGAACTTGGGATAGGTGCTCCATACCGCGCCATAGTTGTTGCCCCAAGGTCTGGTGCCCGCGTTCAGGTGACAGTTCTGGCAGTTCATGCCGTTGGTCAACTGGGCCACGGTACCCTGCGGTCCGAGATAGTGGGCCGTGTTGCGGATCAGCTCGCGGCCGTAGCGGACCAGTTCCTCCTGCTCATCATCCAGGTAGGCAAGCCGCGTGGTATCCGCACCTGTCCACAGGCTGTCGGTGGTGTACACGGCCTGCTGGGGCGGGGGCGGTTCGAACAGGTCGGCGGGGATGAAGAACTGGGCCACGACCAGTGCGAGGAGCACCCATACGGCGCGGATGGTGTTGCGCATGCCGTTCCCCTGGGGCAGCCCTGCGCGCTCGTTCATGGCCTTCACCGCTCCGTCCAGGACGTGCAGCACCACCAGCACGAGCAGCGTGGCGATGAGGATGATCACCGTGTTGAGCATGGCGGAGGAGCGGTTGAAGGTGGGTCACCGGCTCAATGGGGGAGCTTGTCGCGGAAGTAGCCGTAGACCCAGGTGCCGGCCCACGCGCTCAGGAAGGTCACGATCACCACGCCGAAGCCGGCGCCGACCTGGGCGAACAGTGGTCCCGGGCATGCGCCGGTGATGGCCCAGCCCAGTCCGAAGATCAGGCCGCCGTAGATCTGCCCCTTGTTGAACTCCTTGTTCGGGATGTGGATCTCCTCGCCGTAGATGGTCTTCGCCTTGGTGCGCTTGATGAGCAGCACGCTGATGAGGCCCACCATCACCGCCGTGCCGATCACGCCGTACATGTGGAAGCTCTCGAAGCGGAACATCTCCTGGATGCGGAACCAGCTGACGATCTCGGCCTTCACGAAGACGATGCCGAAGAGCACGCCCCAGGCCGCATACTTCAGGTTGTACCACCACGGGTGTTTCAGCTCGCTCTCGTTGACGCACATGGCATCGAGTTCGCGCTGGGCCAGATCGGACTGTGCCACAGGAATGGGTTGGATGATCTTTTCCATGTTCCGTTCGGTCAAAGAGTGAGCAGGTGAGGCAGGATGAACCAGGTCATGATGATGCCGCCGACCATGAACATCACGGTGGCCACGAGGCTGGGCCATTGCAGGCTGCTGAGGCCCATGATGGCGTGGTGCAACCGCCGGCATAGCGGGTGCCGAAGCCCACCAGGAAGCCACCGATCACCATGAAGATGAGGCCGCGCAGCGTGAAGAGCTGCTCCCAGCTGAAGATCTCGGCCGGCAGTAGTTGTGTGGTGTCCGGGATCCCTTTGCTGGCGAGGTACTCCTGGGTCGGTTCGGCCAGCACGATGGGGTCAGGGTTGCTCAGGAAGAACGCAGCGATGAACGCGCCCAACGCGATGCCGCCGACGAAGAACAGGTTCCAGGCCTCCTTCTTCCAGTCGTACTTGAAGAACTTCACATTGCCAGGTATGCAGGCGGCACAGAGGTGACGCAGGGAACTGCTGATGCCGAAGGTCTTGTTGCCCACGAGCAGCAGGTAGGGTACGGTGAGGCCGATCAGGGCACCGGCCACGTACCATGGCCAGGGTTGTTTCAGGGTCTCGAGCATGGGTTGGGGAATCTTGGTGGATGGTCGTTGGCGAATGGTGAATGGGAATGCCTGTGCGGCGCCCCATTCACCATTGACCATTCACCATTCGCTTCGGTTTACTTCTTCAAGGTGCTCGGGCAGACGTAGTCCGTCACCTTCACGTCCGTGTTGTTCTTGATGGCGTTGAAGCCACCCGCCACATCCACGATGTTGTGCCAGCCGCGGGCCTTCAGCAGGCTTGCTGCGATCATGCTGCGGTAGCCGCCGGCGCAATGGATGTAGTTGGTCTCCTCCTTGCTGAAGGCGGCCAGGTTCTGGTTGATGTACTGGAGCGAGGCATGCCAGGCGCCGTCCACGTGCTCGGCCTCGTACTCGCCGTCCTTGCGCACATCCACCACACGCAGTTTGCTCGCGTGGAAGCGCTTGGCGAACTCCTCGGCGGAGATGCTCTCGATGGTGTCCACGTCCTTGCCGCTCGCCTTCCAGGCTGCGATGCCGCCCTTCAGGTAACCGAACACGTTGTCGTAGCCCACGCGGGCCAGGCGCGTCAACACTTCATCCTCCATGCCCTCGTCGGTCACCAACAGCAGCGGGTGCTTCACATCGGGGATCATGGCGCCCACCCAGGGAGCGAAGTCGCCCTTGATGCCGATGTTGATGCTGCGGGGCACGAAGCCGTCCTTGAAGGTCTGCGCACCGCGCGTGTCGAGCACCAGGGCCCCTTCGGTCTCGGCCACCAGTTCGAACTGGTCAGGGGTGAGGGCACGCATGCCACGCTCCTTCACGCTGTCCACGCTCTCGATCACGCCCTTGTTCATGGCCACGTTCTGGGGGAAGTAGGCGGGGGGCGGCTGCAGGCCGTCGGTCACCTCCTTGATGAACTGCTCCTTGGTCGCGGCCTTCAGCGCGTAGTTGGTCTTCTTCTGGTTGCCCAGTGTATCCCAGGTCTCCTTGCTCATGTTCTTGCCGCAGGCGCTGCCGGCCCCGTGCGCGGGGTACACCAGCACGTCATCGGGCAGGGTCATGATCTTGGTGTGCAGGCTCTCGTACAGGTAGCCGGCCAGGTCCTCCATGGTCAGCGCGCCCATCTTCTGCGCCAGGTCGGGGCGGCCAACGTCGCCGATGAAGAGCGTGTCGCCGGTGAAGATGGCGTGCGGCTTGCCGCTCTCGTCCTTCAGCAGGTAGGTGGTGCTCTCCATGGTGTGGCCGGGCGTGTGCAGCACGGTGATGGTCACCTTGCCCACCTTCAGCACTTCACCATCGGTGGCGATGTGCGCATCGAACTGCGGGTTGGCGTTGGGGCCGTACACGATGGGTGCACCGGTCTTCTTGGAGAGGTCCAGGTGGCCGCTCACGAAATCGGCGTGGAAGTGGGTCTCCAGCACGTACTTGATGGTCGCGCCGCTTTGTTGGGCACGCTCCAGGTAGGGCTGCGTTTCGCGCAGCGGATCGATGATCACGGCCTCGCCGTTGCTCTCGATGTAGTATGCGCCTTGTGCCAGGCAGCCGGTATAGATCTGTTCGATCTTCATGATGGGGGTTGTTTTGCGTTTTGGTTGGGTCCGGGCGATGGGAATGAGGCCCGTGTGTTAGCTGAGGTTGGAGAGTTCGCGGGCGATGATGTACACGCCCATGACCAGCACGAACCAGCCGAAGGCGGGCTTGAGCTTTTCGTTCGGAATGCGTTTGCTGAGCAGGCTGCCGGCGATGATGCCCACCACCGCGATGGAGGAGAACACCAGCAGGAAGTTCCAGTCGATGAGCTCGTTGCCACCCAGGTCGCCGGTGAAGCCGATGAGGCTCTTGGCGGCGATGATGATGAGGGAGGTGCCCACCGCCTGCTTCATGGGCAGTTTGGCCAGCAGCACCAGGGCGGGGATGATGAGGAAGCCGCCGCCGGCGCCGACCAATCCGGTGATGGTGCCCACTACCGCGCCTTCCGCAAGGATCAGGGGATAGTTGAAGCTCACCTCACCGCTTTTCGTGCTGCTCGCCTTGTCCTTGGGCTTGCGGATCATGCTGTAGGCTGCGGCCACCATGAGCAGCGCGAACAGGATAAGCATGCCGAGCGCCTTGCTCACCGCCAGCTCACCCAGGTTGAAGAGCGGGTCGGGGAGGGCGGGTACCAGGAACGCCCGGGTGGCGTAGACGGCGAGGATGCTCGGGATGCCGAACACGATGGCCGTGCGCCAATGGATGTTGCCCAGGCGCATGTGGCTGAAGGAGCCGATGAGGCTGGTGAGCCCCACGATGAAGAGCGAGTAGGCCGTGGCCAGCACCGCATCGATGCTGAACAGATAGACCAGGATGGGCACGGTGAGGATGCTGCCACCTCCGCCGATGAGGCCGAGGGACAAGCCCATGAGGATGGCGCCGATATAACCGAGGATCTCCATGGGGTCAGATGTTCGGGCAGCAGTTCTCCAGGCAGTCCAGTACGTTCAGCAGTTCGGTGCGCCTCACCTCCCAAAAGGTGAACTTCCCCTCCTTGTGACAGGCGAGGATGCCCCGGTCCTTCATCAGGGTGAGGTGCTGGCTCAGGATGGCCTGCTCGATGCCGAGCAACTGCTGCAGTTCGCGGTTGCACATGCGTTCATGGTGCCGCAGTGCGTCCAGGATCGCCAACCGCTGGGGGTGGGCGGTCACACGGAGCAGCTCGCTGACCTTTGCCAGCTTGTCCACCCCGATGCGCTCGCCGAGCGGTGTGTTTTGGATGACCGTTGTCATTGCGATACAAACGTATAGCCGTATCGCTATCCATCTAAGTGACTTGTATCACCCAGCTGGACGAATCCTGAGAAAAGCTGTTAAAGCGCGTTCAAAAGGGCACTTCCGAAGTGCTCCACCTGGTATCGCCGGATGCCGGGCAGCACGGCCAGGGCATCCAGGTCGCCGGGCAGGGTGCGGGCGATGTCCATGAGCAATTGGTTGGCCGCCACGATACCTGGCCGCAGGTCGTGCTCGGCCGTCAACTTGTCGCGTACCGCCTTCAGGCGTTTCACCCGGTCCTCGAAGTCATCGTCGCGTTCCCAGCGCTTGGCCTTCGGCAGTCGGGGCCACTCTTCGCGGGGCAGGGCCACGCCTCGCTGCACGGCCTCCATGATGTCGCGCCCATGCCGCTGCACGAGTCGCTCGTTCACCCCTTTCCGGGCCGCCAGTTCATGCACCGAGGACGGTGGTTCCGTGGCCAGGCCGATAAGCACCTCGTTGCCCAGCACCATGAAGGGCGCGCGGTCCAACTTCTTCGCCAGGCCCTCGCGCCACCCGTGCACTTCGCGCAGCACGGCCAGCTGGTGCGGCTTCAGCACCTTGGCCCCCTTCACCTTCAGGAACGTGGGCTCTTCATCCACCGGCAGGTTGAAGGGCGCATCGGTGAGCAGGGCGAACTCCTCCTCGGCCCAGGTCCACCGGTCCTTCTCGCGCAGCCGGGCCTCCAGCTGATCCCGCAGTGCAATGAGGTGGGCGGTGTCACCAGCAGCGTAGTCAAGCATGGGAGTAGGCAACGGGCGCTCGCTCCAGTCGGCCTTTTGGAACTTCTTGTCGACCTGGACTCCCTGGTACTTCAGCAGCAGAGCGGCCAGCCCGATCTCCGGCTCGTTCAGCAGCTCGGCGGCCACCAGGGTGTCGAACACGTTCTCCACCCGTATGCCGTGGTACTTGGCCAGGATCCGTAGGTCGTAGTCCGCGTCATGGATCACCACCTGCATGCCCGGATCGGCGAGCAGTGCGCCCAACGGCCCCAGGTCCGTGATCGCCAGCGGGTCTATCAGCAGGTTGCGGCGGCGGTCGCTGAGCTGCACCAGACAAACCCGTTCCTGGTAGCGGTGGAAACTGCTGGCCTCGGTGTCCAGGGCCAGCAGGGGGGCCCCCTCCAGGTCCCGCACCACCCTGGTCAGGGTCTCCGGATCGGTGATCAGCTCGTAGGCGGGCACGGGGCGTTGGGCAAGGGTCAGATGTAGCGTTCCAGTCCTTCGGCAGTGAGGTTGTTCACCATCTCGCGGAT
>ENA-UOUJ01001294-UOUJ01001294.1-activated-sludge-metagenome-genome-assembly--contig:-NODE-1294-length-13565-cov-5.170984_pt1 | contig 13565 bp, 12 predicted proteins | sample MGYA00249839_ERZ747224 | MGnify/ENA primary metagenome ERZ747224 (study PRJEB28782, sample SAMN03220277) | activated sludge metagenome | biome: wastewater; feature: sewage sludge; material... | reverse complement strand
CCGCCAGCAGCGCCAGCGACCAGCCCAGGCGCGCCGCCAGGCCGGACCCCTGCGGCAGCGCGGCGCGCCTGCGCAGGGCCACGAACCCGGCGAGCAGACCGGGCATCAGATAGCCCAGCAGGTTGAATCCGGCCGCGCGCGGAACGCCCGCGGCACCCAGCAGCGCCACCGGCCAGTGCGCGTGGCCATAGCCCTCCAGCGCCGCGCCGAACCCGGCCAGCGCCGCCGCGAAACAGCCCGCGGCCGCCACGCCCGCGACGCGTGCCGCAAGGTCATGGCCGTCCGGAGCTGCTGTCGTCATGCGTCGAGGTGCCTCGTGGATGCAGCGCGCATCCTCGCCCCGCCGGCTTGCAAACGGCAAGCACTGGCACAATCTCATGCGTATCGCATCCTGGATCGGACCATGCCCCAAGCACACGCCACCACGCACGCCTTCGACGCCACCGCCGACAACTTCGAGGCCGACGTCCTCGAGCGCTCGCTGCAGGTGCCCGTGCTGATCGACTTCTGGGCCGAATGGTGCGGACCCTGCAAGACCGTCGGCCCGATCCTCGAGAAGCTCGCGGCCGAGTACAACGGCGCCTTCGTGCTCGCGAAGATCGACGTCGACCGCGAGCAGCAGCTGGCCGGCGCATTCCAGATCCGCTCGATCCCGACCATCATCCTGGTCAAGGGTGGCCAGCCGGTGGATGGCTTCCCCGGCGCGATGCCCGAAGGCCAGCTGCGCGAGTTCCTGGCCGGCCACGGCATCGTTCCCGCCGCGGCGCCCGCCGATGACGCGACCGTCGCCGAAGCCGCGCCGGCGGATCCGCACGCGGAAGTCGAGCGCCTGCGCGCCGAATCCGCCGCCGCGCCGGACAACGACGCGCTCCGGCTCGACCTCGCCGTCGCCCTGCTCGCCACCGGCGCCACCGACGAGGCCGGCCGCCTGCTCGACGCGCTGCCCGCCAACCTCGCCACCGACGACCGCGCCCTGCGTGCCCGCGCCGCACTCGGCTTCGCGGCGCTGCTGCGCGACGCACCGCCGGCGGCCAGCCTCGAGTCGGCGCTTGCCGCCGACCCGTCCGACCTCCGTGCCCGTCACCTGCTCGGCGCCCGGCACATGGTCGAGGGCCGCCACGAGGCGGCGCTGGAGCAGTTCATGGAGATGCTGCGGCGCGACCGCGGCTTCGACGACGGACTGCCGCGCAAGGCCCTGATCGAGGCCTTCCGCGTCATCGAGGACGGCGGCCTGGTCTCGCGCTACCGCCGGCAGATGTCCTCGCTGCTGCTCTCCTGACCGGTGCGCGCGTCGACCCTGCGCCACGGCATGAACGCGTGGCCGCCGTTCCTGTTCTCCGGAATCCGCATCACCGCGTTGGCCGAGGACTACCGCCACGCCCGCGTCGAGCTGCGCCAGCGCTGGTACAACCGCAACTACGTCGGCACCCACTTCGGCGGCAGCCTGTTCGCCATGACCGATCCGTTCTGATAGGGGGCCTCAGAATCGTTACCTTGTGCTAGCCTGCTGGCTCACCCAGCGGAGAGCGCACATTGACGTGCTTCAAGCAAGGCTGCTGCAAGCATCAAGGCCACTCTAGCGATCGAACTGTCTCTCCCCTGCAGGAACAGATCCAGGGGGCCGCAGAATGGAACTGATTTGGTCCACGGACGACTTCAAGCTGCACGGCGTTTCGTATCGCGACTTCCCGATCCTGCTTGATTCAGAAATGGTCGGCGTCTCGCCAGCCAACACGTTCCTCCGATATCACCTCCTGCAACGGGGAAGGGTTGGATCCGCCAAGAGTTGGAAGGTCTATGGGCAAGCGCTGTACGACTACTTCGGCTTTCTCGAAGCGCACGACCTAGTCTGGAACGACACCCCGAAGGCAGAGGATCACACACCAGTTGCTGCATATCGCGACTACTGCAAGGACACGATAGGGCTGAGCCTGAACACGGTCAGGCAAAGGTTGTATCTGATCTGTGAGTTCTACAAATACGCCCACAAGCAGAACTGGATCGAGACACTTCCGTTTTCAAGGGAGATTGTTCTAGCACCGAAAGCAGACACGCTCCTCGAGCACATCGACAGTTCCGGCGACGAGGTCGCATCGACTAGCGTTATGCCAAAGATGAGGAAGACGCTTCCACAGTTTCTGTCGACAGACCAGATCCAGCAACTGCTCGCCACAGCGCAGAATCCCCACCACAAAATGATTGTGCGCATGGGACTACAGACGGGACTTCGTCGCGAAGAGATCGCCACATTCCCCTACGCCTACCTGATCGCTCCCGCACGCCTTGGCCATGCGCCCAAGAACATCAGAGTTCACCTGGATCCGGAAGATGGACACGGCATGCGAACCAAAGGCAACAAGGAGAGAACCATCTACATCAGCCGGAACTTCATGAAAGACCTGTGGCACTACTTCGTTCAGGTCCGCGGAGAGCGGGCGAGACAAGGTGCCTCTCAATCGAATGCACTGTTCTTGAACCAGGATGGAAACCCTTTTGCAGCCGGCGGAAAGGGAATTGAGCGGATCGTCCGCAACCTTGGCGCCAGTGTCGGCATCAAGGTGTGGCCGCATATGTTGAGGCACACCTATGCAACTCACACCCTGAATTCCATGCAGCAAGGTGACAAGACCATTGAGCCAATCGTGTTCTTGCAACGACAGCTAGGCCACGAATCCATACAGACGACCATGGTCTATGCGCATTTGATCGACGAACTGGCAGACGCCGCCGTGCTCCAGTACGACGATGAAGTCACGGAATGGAGCCGAGCTTAGCGAATGGGCAGGAAGAAGAACTTCCCGAAAGCAGACCTGACCGTCCCGACGGCTGTCATTCGCAAGACCGAAAGCGGTGGAATTGAGATTTCGAAGGAACTCATCTCGCAAGCACAAACTGTCGTCCGGTTCCCCGCAGAAGGCAACGCAACCGACCGCAGAAGTTTTGATTTTTCTCCTTGGTATGGAGTGGGTGTCGATCAGATCACATACGCATTCCAAAAGCAGGTCGAACGGTTCCTGCTGACCGGGGACGGGGATCTATCAATTGCAACCATCGCAGGATACTGCGGCAACGGGGCGAAGCTGTTCCTGGATTACTGCGTACTGACTGCCGGCGCGCTCGGCCGTGACCTGGTTCTGCCTGACATCGGTCGCCCGCTCGTTGATGGCTATCTTTTCCATTTACGCCAGTCGACCATAAAAACAACGACTCAGCGGCACAAATACACCTGCCTGAAGGCGATACTCGTTGGCCTTGCCGAAAGTAAGGTGATTGTCATCCTGAACGGAGAAGAAGGTACATTTCCTCCAAATCCGTTTCCGAACATTGGGCGCAAGCAACAAGGCGAGAAGCCACTGGATCAGCGAGAAAGAAAGACATTCGCTGCTGCATTGAAGACCGCAGTGATGCCGATTTTTCATGACGGTGCAGAACCAACGGCCGATCTCCTGACGTATGCCATTCTGGCCATCGCGCTCAGAACCGGGAGGAACACCACACCATTGCTTGAGCTCCCCGTCGACTGCCTCAGGCCGCACCCGAAGAAGAACATGCGGATTCTCGTGTGCTTCAAGAGGCGGGGCGCCACGACCCATAAGGTCGCATTACGCGACGTGAGCGACATTGCCATGTCCGCCAGCGTTCTTCCAGACGTGGTTCGGCTGATTGAACGCGCCAAGATCCTTTGCGAACCCCTGCAGAAGGATGCCCCAGCCCATTTGAAGGGCCGGCTATGGCTCTATCGCAACGCCGCAGGTCGCGTTACACATATCAGCGATATGACGCTCATGACCGTCATACAAAGACTCGTCAAGGATGCCGATCTTGTAGATGCGAACGGAGATCCGTTGCGCGTCAACATCTCCCGCCTACGGAAAACGTTCGCCAATCGCATTTTCGAGATTCTGGATGGCGACATCGCAGCCACGGCCAGGGCTCTGGGAAATACCGCGCGCACCACGGATCGCGACTATTTGATTCCCAGCGAAGACGCGAAGAGGAACTGGAGTTTCATGGGGCAAGTTCTTGCCAATGAACTTGAGACAGGGACGCTTGTGACGCAAAAGACGCCTACTTCGCGCTGCAGTGACCCGAAGAACGGCCAGTTGGCACCAAAGAACGGGACACAGTGCATGAACTTCCTTGCCTGCTTGCGGTGCAGGAACTTCGTCGTGACGGGCGATCCGGATGACCTCCATCGGCTATTCAGCTTTTTCTGGCTGGTGGTGCGGGAACGGGACAGGGTCACCAAGAAGAGATGGAAGCGTCACTACGCGCACCTGGTCAGGCTGATCGAACGGGACGTCGTGGATCGTGGAATTGCCGAGAGGAAGCTGGATCCAGATGTGATCCGTTCGGCCCGGGATCGCGCGCGTACCAACCCACATCCCTTCTGGTCAAGGCCGGATTCCCTTGAGTACCTGCAATGAATTCACAAGCATCCCCGGCAGGCCATCGCGGTTATTCACTGCAACCATCCAGTGTTCTCGAATTGTCGTCTCTGGACAGGGACTCATTGATTGTTTCTGCCATCAATGTCAATGGATCGTGGCAGACGGTTAGCCGTTATGGGGACGACTCATGGTTGCTCCACAGTGGCGTCACTAATCAGAACAAGGGATACCGAACCCTGAATTTCACGACCGTACCAGAGCCTTTCCGTGCGGCGATGAAAGCCATCATGTACCGGTTTATGCGCCGCGGAAGCATGAATCGCGGCCGACTTCCCAGCGTGTCCACGGTGAGATTACTTTTCTGGGATTCGATATCGTTCTTCCGCTACATCCTATCGCTCGGCATCGAACGACTTCAAGACGTCAGTCCATTTGTATGCGCCACTTATGTCCAGGAAATGAAAGGGCGCACATCAGCGAGAGGTAAATCCTTCTCTCGCACGACGCTTGAGAAGCGATTCCGCGCGATCGAGATGCTGCATGAACTGAGCAAGCATACGGACGATTCGATGCCTACCCATCCCTGGCCGGATTCCTCTGCGAAGATCCTCTCAGGAACGCTGACCGGATCCAGGGGAAGCCGGCATCATGGTGTCACGCCCCTCATTCCTGACCATATCTTCTGCGCGCTGTTCCAAGCCTCGCATGCCTTGGTACAGAAAGCCCAATACATTCTTGACCTGCGCGATGAGCTTGCGACCGTGGAATCAGCAGGCGGCGGAAATTCCAAGGAAGCGAATACGTGCGCGATGAGGAGGCACCTGGTAAGCCGAGGATGGGCTCACGGGTTAGCGAAATTCCAGGAAACAGTCACGGATCTCAGAACAGCCTGCTACATCATTGTCGCCAGCCTTTCCGGTTGCAGAAATCATGAAATCGCGGCGATCCAGTGCGGCTCGTACTATCGAACGGAGGGCAGCGATGGAGAGACATACTGGTGGATGCGGAGCCAATCGATCAAGACAGATGCCGGCGATACGGAATGGATGATTCCAGAAGCGGCCGTGCGGGCACTACAAGTCATGGATCGCTGGGCCATCCCATACCAGACCATTATCGCCGATGAAATCGCCCAGCGCCGGGCTATCGACCCCACCGACACCGAAATTGCCGAGGCGGAGAGGCATCTCAAGGCGGTATTCCTCGGAAGAGGTTCCAGAAACGGAAATGCCGTACGCACCATCTCGTTGAGATCACTCAGCGTTAGCCTTTTGGCGTTTGCGAAGAAGAACGGTATCGCCTGGAACGTGGCCACTCACCAGTTCCGTCGCACCTTTGCTCACTACGCTGCTCGCAGCCAATATGGCGACCTACGCTACCTGAAAGAACACTTCAAGCACTGGACTATCGACATGACCTTGCTCTATGCGTTGAACGATGCGCTGGAGGAGACATTGTTCGAGGAAATTGGCGAGGAGGTTGACAGTCTACGTGAGGCAAAAATCGACCTCTGGCTTTCTCCAGACGTCCCACTTTCTGGAAGAACCGGCCGCGGGTTCGTCGAGTATCGAGGAGCCAACCCCATCACGTTGTTCAAAAGCAGGGCCGAGATGATCCAAACAATCTCGGAGAACATCGAGATTCGCAGCAATGGACATGCCTGGTGTTCGGCACACCATGGAATCGACTGTGTAGGGAACGGCGGGCTGGATCGGATCCGTTGCACCGACTGCCAACATAGTGTCATCGAAGCGCAGCATGCACCCTTCTACCAAGGGTTGTATGAGCACCTAGAAACCCTCCTCGATTGCGATGACATCGGTGAAGGCGGATTGCTTCGCGTGCGCCGCGATCTGGACAGATGCGCCATCGTGCTTCGCGATCTTGGCCATGAGCTGAACAACAACGGTGCCGCATGAAGAACAGCCGCTTGGCATCTGAAGACAGGCAAAAGCAACTTCGCCTTGCCATCACCCGCATAGAGCGAGGGCGCTCGCAAACCAAAGCGAGGAAGCTGACGATCTCTTCGGTAGCAAGGGAAGCGGGCGTGAGTACCTCGCTCATTCACAACCACCATCCCGAGATTGCTGAGGTCATCCGCGAGAAGCAGGGACGATCCAGTCGAGCCATGCGGGATGCGAAGCAATCGGAACTCAAGGCAGAGCGGGAGAAGAATCAAAAACTACGATCCGAGAATGCTCAGTTGCGGCAACAGATTGCCAAGCTGGCCTCGGTCAACGAACTGTTGACGATGAACATCTCCTCGCTTGAGGCACGAATGTCCGGCGGGAACGTCATTGACCACCCATCTGCCAAGAAGTGACTATTTCGGCGCCGCCGGCGCCGGCATGCTGCGCCACCTCATCGGCTGACATGGGGATCCTGCCTGCCATCGATGCCCGCCTTCCGGGTGGCTACGCCTGACGGCTACCTCCCTGCGACGACGTGCTTGCATCACGAGAACGGCCGCGCCGACCATCGTGCGCCCATTGTCCTCCACCACTACTCGCTCGGGTGCGTGACGCTGTGGCGGGGGGGGGTTCCAAACGCCTCGCGATTGCGACCGTGCGGGATGTCATCACACTTGAGCTGCTTGCCGGACTGGGCCTCGTGGTCGTCTGGCAATGTAGCCGAAAGACGATGCCGAAATCGTCGAGCACGATTACATTTGAACTGCCTGCCGATCATCCGCACGTCTTGGAGCACACCCGAGAGGGAACGCACCGGCATGCCTATCGCATCGATATCCTGCATCGCCGGTGGCCGGGCTAACCTGCGAGCGGGTAGCCGCAGAGGCAATCCGAACAATGCGCAACGAGAAGTTAACAATACTTCTTGGGTGTCGGCAGAACTTTCTTCGCCGGGATCGGAATGACGTTGATGTGTCTTGACGCGGGAAGGGAGTCCGCGCACAGTACTCTAGCCACCACGGGTGCGATCTCACCCCATGTTGGGCGTTGCCTGAGATTGCGCGTCAGCCGTCCGGGCAGGCAAGAATGAAACCGAACGTTCGTGGTTTGTCGCATGTCTGAGTGTTTTGCGCGGAGTCGAAGGTTGATCATGGCATTGCTTCTGGCAATGCTGGTGATCGTGCCTGCGATCGATGCTGCGGCCTGCACGGTCGAGCCGGAGACGGTGCAGCACGACGCCGACTCGGATCCCGGCACGCCAGATCATGCCGTTTGTGGGCACGGCCATTGCCACCACACGGGGACTCAGTTGTTGCCGTGCGACGCCTCGTATTCGGCGGTTGTTCATGCGGTTCTCGTCCTCGCGCCTGAGAAGCCGGCGCCGAAGTCTTTGCTACCCGAAAGGTTGATGCGTCCTCCCCGAGTCTGATCGCAACGTTTGCGGCGATTCGCCGCAGTGATTGCCATCCAGACAGACTCACGGGTATCCCATGCATGACCGTATCGACTGGTCGCCTATGGCGGCCGGTGGCTGCGTCGTTGCTTGTCCAGCCTGTCGGCGAAAGGCCGACACGAGCGGGAGCGCGCGATGACGACCGCCACGTTTCCTCACTTGAACTTCAATCAGCTTCGTCCACCGGGCATTGGCGTCCTGTCGCTCGTCGCCCTCGTGGTGCTCGGCGCCGGATTGGGACTGCGGGATCCCTGGCCCGCCGACGAACCGCGCTTCGCGCTCGTGGCCAGGCAGATGGTCGAAAGCGGCGACTGGCTGTTCCCCCATCGGGGAACTGAGCTCTATTCGGACAAGCCGCCGCTGTTCATGTGGATCCAGGCCGCGCTGTACTGGGCCACGGGCAACCTGCGGATCTCCTTCCTGCTGCCGTCGCTGCTGGCCGGCTTGCTGACGATCGTGCTGACGTACGACCTCGGTCGCCGTTTGTGGAACCGGCAGATTGGGCTGTGCGCCGGGTGGGCGTTGCTCCTCACCTTGCAGTTCACCCTGCAGATGAAGCGAGCGCAGATCGACCCCCTGCTGATCGCTTGGGTCACGCTCGCGCATTACGGCTTGCTGCGGCACGTCCTCCGGGGGCCTGACTGGCACATGTGGACGCTGGGGTGGTTCGCCGTGGGACTGGGTGTCATCACCAAGGGCGTCGGCATCATCGCCCTGTTCGTGCTGATCCCGGCGATCGCCGCAACCTGGTGGCAACGCGGCGTCTCGAATGCCTGGTGGCACGACCGGAAGTTCTGGCTGGGGCCGATCGCGCTGCTGGTGGCCGTCTCGCTCTGGTTGGGACCAATGCTGGCCGCGGTCCGGTTCGTGCCTACCGCCGAGCATCTGGCCTACGCCCAAGACATCCTGTTCCGGCAAACCGTCGAGCGCTACGCGGAGTCCTGGACGCACATCAAGCCGCCTTGGTACTTCGCGGGCGTGATGGCGAGCGCGTGGTTGCCGTTGATGCTGGCGATGCCATGGGCACTCGCCCCTTGGAAGCGGCGCATCTCTCGTGGCGATCCACGCTTTCTGCTCCTGCTGGGCGGCTGGCTGCTGATCGTGCTGTTCTTCTCGATTCCATCGGGCAAGCGGGACATGTACATCCTGCCCGCCTTGCCGCTGGCCTGCCTGGCCGTCGCACCGCTGCTTCCCGGTCTGCTCAGACGCAGTGGGCCACGCCTGCTGCTCCTTGGATTCATCATGGCGCTGGCCTTTGCGCTGTTCATGGCGGGCCTGGCGATGCTGTTCACCGATCCGGGTTTCGAGAAACGTTTCCTGCTGACGCGCGGCATGTCCACAAGCTCGGAAGGCATGGCTTGGCTGGTGCTCGCCATGGCGCTGCCCGCGGCATTGGGCGCCATCACCGCCATGAGCGGGCGGGTCGTGGCCGGCACGATGGCCGGTCTAGGGGGAATGTGGATCGCCTTCGGCATCGGCGGCGCCGTCGTCCTCAACGATGCGAACTCGTCGCGCGGGCTGATGGAAACCGTGGCGCGACAGATCGGCCCAGACGCACAACTCGGCCTCGTGGGCTGGCGCGAGCAGCAGTTGTTGATGAGCCAATCGCCAACCACCGAATTCGGTTTCACCCGGCCGGAGAAAGAGCAACTCGAAAGCGCGTTGGCGTGGCAGGCGCAGGCCCCAGAGGACAGGTGGCTGCTCATCGTGGGCTCGGCGATTCCGCAAGGATTTCGCGACGGGGAACCGTTTGCGGTGGGTATCGCCAACCGGAGGACATGGTGGCTGTTGCCCGCGCGTGCCCGGGACACCTCAACCCAGGAGAGCCAGCGATGAAACACGCTGCGTTCCCGCATACAGATGGCTATCGAGTCGGCTCAGCCTCATCGGCGGTTCCGGATTCGCTTTCGGTCGTGATCCCGGCACACAACGAAGCCGGCAACATCGCAACCCTCCTGCAGGAAGTCTGCGACGCCCTGCGCGGGCGGATCGAGTTCGAGATCGTCTGCGTGGATGATGGTTCGAGCGACGGCACCGGGCAGGTGCTGTGGACGCTGAAGAGTGGCATCCCCGAACTGCGGCCGTTCCAGCATGACGTGTGCCGGGGGCAGAGCGTTGCGCTGCTAACGGGCGTACAGAACGCGTACAGCCCGTGGATTGCGACGCTGGACGGCGACGGACAGAACGATCCCGCGGACATTCCAAGCTTGATTGCCCGGCTGGAAGAATCACCGCCCGACGTGAAGCTGATCGCCGGCTGGCGCGTCATGCGCAACGATGGATCGGGCAAGCGAATCGCATCCCGGCTGGCCAATCGCATCCGGCGCTTCTTCCTCCACGACGGGACGCCGGACACGGGCTGCGGGATCAAGCTCTTCGAACGAGATGCCTTCCTGTCGCTGCCTGCATTCAATCACATGCATCGCTACCTGCCTGCGCTCATGCAACGGGCGGGCTGGCGAACGGTCAGTGCTCCGGTCAATCACCGCCCGCGGGGATCGGGAAGATCCAAGTACACCAACTTGGGACGAGCACTCGTGGGCATACGTGACCTGCTTGGCGTGTCATGGCTCACCGCACGCCACGTGCGTGCGCGCAGCCGATCCATCCAGGAGACCAGGCCATGAACGATCCCATCGCATGGCTCGCCTGGACGGGAATCGTGCTGACGCCGTGGAAACTCATCGGGATGACCGGCGCGCTGATGTTTGGCGCCCGCTGGCTCGTCCAGTTCCTCGCCAGCCGGCGCGCCGGCCGGCCGGTCATTCCCCGCCTTTTCTGGTACATGAGCCTGACGGGGAGCCTCATGGCGCTCTCGTACTTCCTGTTCTCGCACAAGCAGGACGTGGTCGGCGTACTGCAGAACCTGCTGCCAGCCTTCACTGCGGCATACAGCCTCTACCTGGATCTTCGCCCGCGGAGCGAGCACGGTGCCGGCCCGGCTCACGGTGATCCATCGTGATCGGTCGGCCGCCGCGAAGCACGCAAAAGAGAGTTGCCCAATCAACCACCCTCGAACTTTCGGCGGCAATGCGGACGCTGTTGGGTTCTCGCTCTGATCGACGGCTTGCCGGACTCAGGCCGTCCGTCAGCGTGGAAGGCCTCATCGCCATCGCGAGCCTGTTCTTCGTCGCGACCGCGAACGGGGCATTCTGGTCTGGCGTCAGGGACGCGGGCATCCTGGACCAGCCGGGCAGTTGGCGCCTGCTCGCCAGCATGGGCCTTGCGATTGCGGGCCTGCACGCGATCCTGCTCGGGATCGTCCTGAACCGCTGGACGGCCAAGCCGTTGCTCACGCTGCTTCTGATGGCGACAGCGGCGGCTGCCTACTTCGCGGATCGTTATGCCGTCCATTACGACCCGAGCATGATCCGGAACGTACTGCGCACCGATACGGCGGAGGCCTCCGAACTGTTGACGCCGGGACTGGCGTCGTCGGTGCTGGCCATGGGTGTCCTGCCGGCTGCTCTGCTCTGGTGGACGAGGATCAGGACGTACGGATGGAAACGCAGCCTGCTGCGCCGCTTGGCGTTCCTGCTGGCCGTGACCGCCTTGACCGGAGTGGCACTGGCGGCGTGCTTCGACGATCTCTCGTCGCTGATGCGGAACCACAAGTCCCTGCGCTACCTGGTCACGCCGGGAAACTATCTCGTGTCGACCGTCAAGGTGCTGGGCGAGGACGCCCGTACTGCGGATGCTCCCCGCCGTATCGTTGGCGAGGATGCACGACTGGTCGGCCATGAATCGTCGACCAAACCCCACCTGCTGGTGATCGTCGTCGGGGAAACGGTTCGCGCCCAGAACTGGGGACTGAACGGCTACCGTCGGCAGACGACGCCCCAATTGTCATCACTGGACGTCATCAACTTCACGGATGTCACGGCTTGTGGATCGAACACGGAGGTCTCAGTGCCGTGCATGTTCTCGGTTGCCGGACGGCGGAAATACGATCAGGAACTTATCAGGCGATCCGAATCGCTGTTGCATGTCTTGGAACGTGCAGGCGTCAGGACGCTCTGGCGCGACAACCAGACCGGATGCAAGGGCGTATGTGCCGGGCTGGCGTTCGAGTCCTATCGTGAGCCGCGTATCGACCCGCTCTGCGACGAGCAGGCGTGCCGCGACGCAGTGATGTTGCAAGGATTGCATGACGCCATCGACGACAATCCGGGCGACGCCGTGGTGGTGCTTCATCAGCTCGGAAACCACGGCCCGAGCTATTTCAAGCGGTATCCACCGTCGCTGCGTCGCTTCATCCCGGACTGCAGGAGCTCGGATCTTGGGAGATGCAGCCAGGAAGAAATCGTCAACGCGTATGATAACGCCATTCTGGAAACCGATGACTTCCTGGCCAGGACCATCCGCATGCTCGCGCAGGATCGGTCGCACGATACCGCCATGATCTACCTCTCCGACCATGGCGAATCGCTTGGCGAAGGAAACCTCTACCTGCACGGATTTCCTTACGCAATCGCGCCGCAAACCCAGATCAAGGTGCCGATGGTGGCGTGGCTTTCGCCGGGAATGCGAGACAGTGCTGGCATCGACATGCGGTGCTTCGAGCGACAGGCAGGCAGGCCGCTTAGCCACGACAACCTGTTCCATTCCGTGCTGGGGCTCATGCAAGTTCGATCTTCTGCCTACGACGCCGCTCTGGACGTGTTCTCGGCCTGTGCCGGCGTCTCCATGCCGCAGGCTTCGCGCATGGGTTTCGTACGCCGGCAGGAGAGATGACCGTTGACTCCCGAAGAGAAGATTGGATCCGCTTTATGCCCAAGATGCTCGGAGCACACTGTTATTGCATCCGGGCGGGCGCTGTGAGTACGTTGATCCGATGCCTTGATGAGCTTTGCTCCAAAGCCTGTTCCGTACGCGCACTGCCATCGGAACATGGGGCCAGACGTCCCTTCCGGATTGAGAGTGCCTGAATACGTGGAAAAGCGATATTTGCCGCAGACACGCCTGCTTGACTTCGGCTCTCCTGGGATTCACGACCTGGTGGCCGCACGAGGATGGGGCGCATTGGAGCCATTCGATCAGATCGGGAAGGCCTACACCTTCGTTCGCGACGAAATTGCGTTCGGTTACAACCGGGATGACGAGATTGCGGCGTCCGAGGTACTTAAGGACGGTTACGGTCAGTGCAACACCAAGGGAACATTGTTGATGGCGCTTCTGCGTGCGCTCGGCATTGCGTGCCGCCTGCACGGCTTCACCATCCACAAGGAACTCCAGCGCGGTGTGGTTCCCGAACTGGTCTACGGCCTCGCCCCCGACGACATCCTCCACAGTTGGGTGGAAGTCTGGCACGACGGGCGCTGGATCAATCTTGAGGGTTTCATACTGGATCAACCCTTCCTCGATCCCTGCAGGCAAAGTTTGCCGGAACCGCCAACGAACTCTGCGGCTACGGCGCCGGAACCGATTGCCTGTCCTCGCCACCCATTGATTGGGTGGGACAGGACACGTACATCCAACGCACGGGCATCAATGCCGATCTCGGGGTATTCGACAGCCCGGACGACTTCTACGCCCGGCATAAGCAAAATCTCGGCTGGATGCGGGGGTTACTCTATCGGCATCTCGTGCGTCACTCGATGAACCGGCGCGTCAGGAAAGTTCGCCAAGGTCGGATTCCGGCAATCCCCGGAGGCCCGGCAGGGCACGAACATGTGGGGCGGGACTAGATTGCTCGGCCAGCCCGCACCAGTTCGATGCCCGGCACTTGGACCGGGCGACGGACGTTCCCTCGCTCGCCCGCAAGCAGGTGGGAGCCTCCTCAGTGGACTCGTACCCGGAACGGTGGTATGC
>ENA-UOUJ01001293-UOUJ01001293.1-activated-sludge-metagenome-genome-assembly--contig:-NODE-1293-length-13568-cov-5.155776_pt1 | contig 13568 bp, 12 predicted proteins | sample MGYA00249839_ERZ747224 | MGnify/ENA primary metagenome ERZ747224 (study PRJEB28782, sample SAMN03220277) | activated sludge metagenome | biome: wastewater; feature: sewage sludge; material... | reverse complement strand
TTTACGTGCACTGAATCACAAGCTCCGTCAGCAAATTTTAACGCTGATTGAAACCGAGAAAAAGATAACCGTTACGGAGATTTATGTTCGCCTTCGATTAGAGCAATCTGTTGCATCTCAACACCTTGCAATCATGAGAAAAGCCGGTGTGGTAACTACGCAAAGAGAAGGAAAGTACATTTATTATCTGGTAAACTACAAAAGAATTGATGAGCTGAATCAGTGTGTGCAAGAAATGGTTGCATAATGAAACTTTCAACAAAAAACTAGCGGATGAGTGTTCATCCGCTTTTTTTATTTCCATTGATGGGGTTTAACAATAGCCGCTGTTCAGGCAGCAGTGAACTTGCCGTACATTTGCACAAAGGAGAAATATGTACATCCAGCAATTATATACAAAATGCCTGAGTGAGGCAGCTTATTACATTGAAAGCGAAGGGGTTGCCGCTATTATTGACCCATTACGTGATATTGATGATTACCTGCAACTGGCAAAAGACAGGAATGCAGTCATTCAATATATATTCGAAACCCATTTTCATGCAGATTTTGTAAGCGGGCATCTGGATTTAGCCAAAGCTACCGGGGCACCCATCGTATTCGGACCCGGAGCAAAAACCGGCTATACTGTACACCACGCCACAGACGGCGAAATCTTTCCATTGGGGGCTTGTAGTATAGAAGTATTACACACACCCGGGCATACCATGGAAAGTGTTTGCTATTTGTTGAGGAATGAAAAGGGACAAGAACATGCCTTGTTTACGGGTGATACCTTGTTTGTAGGAGATGTGGGCCGCCCCGATTTAAGCAGTGGAGGGATGAGCAGTGAAGAGTTGGCCGGGATACTGTATGAATCTCTTCAACAAAAAATCCTCCCTTTACCGGATGCTGTGCTAGTGTATCCGGCACATGGCCCGGGTAGTAGTTGCGGTAAAAGCCTGGGGCCAGACACATGGAGCACATTGGGTGAACAAAAAAAATTGAACTATGCGCTGCAACCTTCCACCAAAGAAGCCTTTATTGAAAAGGTAACATCGGGTTTGCAGGATGCTCCAAAATATTTTTCAATCAATGCACAAATCAATCAAAAAGGATATACGCCCTTAAACGAACTCAAACAAAAAGGATTAACTCCTTTAACCATTGAAACTTTTAAAAATGCAGCACAACAAGGTGCCATCATTTTAGATACACGCCCTGCCACCACCTTCACTACCGGTTTTATTCCCGGTTCAATATTTATTGGGTTGGAAGGACGGTTTGCAGAATGGGCCGGCGCTTTACTCCCCTTCAATCAATCCATCATTCTGGTAACAGAACCCGGCGCAGAAGAAGCGTCCCTCGTACGGTTAACCAGGGTGGGTTTTGAAAAAATTCACGGATATCTCGAAGGTGGATTTCAAACCTGGTTGAATGCCGGAGAACCAACAGATATGGTGATTGATGTGGAGGCGGATGAATTGTGGATGGATATACCACATGATCCACGGCTCACCATTGTAGATGTTAGAAAAGAAGGTGAGTTTGCAGAAGGTCATTTAAAAAGTGCGATTAACCTTCCTTTATCAGAAATGACTGATGTTGCAGAGATTGCACAATTCAATGAATCACAAAACCTGTACATTCATTGTGCGGGTGGTTACCGCAGTGTAATAGCCGCTTCCATTTTTAAAAAGCACGGCTTTCATAACCTTCGCAATGTACTGGGTGGATGGGGCAGTATCAGCAAATTGAAAAATGTGCAGGTAGTGAAGGAAACAGCCGCTTTAAATTAAACTGTTGAATCATCATACATTGCATGAGCCTGCCCTACCGGCGGGCTTGTGTATTTTATACATCCGTTCTCAGAAAAGTAACAGGATGAAAATGGTGATAATCACTTGTTGAAGGATGTTGCAGCATTCAACTTTGTAGAACTATTCACACTTAAAATAGTTCATATGAAAACTGCTGAAAATCTACTCACTCGTCGGGAGACTGAGGTAATCCGTGAACTTTCTCAAGGATTGTATTACAAAGAAATTGCCGGGAAAATTTTTATTTCACCTGAAACGGTGAAGAAACATGTGCGCAGCATTTACCGAAAGATGGGTGTTCGCAATCGTGTAGAGGCTACGTTGAAGTATAATCAGGAATTCCAGCATCTGAGTCAGGTGGCGGAGTCGTGATTCCGGTGTTTGGTATGGGAGGAGGCACGGACTCGATCCACCTCTTCTCATACTCCGGTTTGTATTGCCTGCGCCACCTTCTGTGGCTCCATAAGTAGTTGTCGGGCTGTTCGCGTATGGCTTCTTCCAGAAAATCACGGAAGCGGAGTGTTAACTCACCCTCACGCATATCCGAAGCATTGTCTGTTATCACCGCAGCCTCATAGGTATAGAAACCCCGTTTCTTTTCCTTAATGAATTTCACAAAAACAACTGCGGTACCTTTTAAACGGGCACCCTTATCCGGGCCGGCTACAAAAGGCGTGGGTTTACCGAAGAAATTCAGCCAATGTCCGTTCATGGGTTTACCCGGATTTTGGTCAGAAACCAATGCAAGGGAATACGGTTGCTCAGAGAATTGCTTGAACGATTCTTTAAACTCCGGAACGGGTATCAATGTGGTGTTATACCGACTTCTGATTTTCAGAAAAATGGTATTGAGCACTTTGTTTTTGATGGGCATATATACGCCCAGGAAAGTACCCTGTACATTTTTCGAAAAGGCCAGATTGGCATATTCCCAGTTGAATTGATGTCCGCTATGAAATTGCACGTTTTTACCGGCTTCAATCAATCGGTTACACGCATCCATATTACGCACCTGGATGCGCTTTTCTAATTGTGCGTTAGAGATTGAAATGAGTTTAATACTTTCCAGGAAAGTATCGATTAAATTTCTGTAAAATGCGAGGGCTATTTTCTTTCTGTCTGGTTCGGACCTATCCGGAAATGCAATCTGAAGGTTATTCAACACCACATCTTTTCTATACCTGAACACATAAAACATCAACCAAGTAATCACATTGCTCAATCCATACATCACTGTAAAAGGTATGAGTGATAAAAGATAAAGCAGTCCGTAAACAATATAGTACATACTTCGGTGAAGGTGTAAATTATAAAATAGTATCCTGCAAAATAGCGCCTTTACCAGGAAAATCGGTATTGTAATGTAAACCCCTGCTTTCTTTTCTGAACCCGGCACATTTTACAATGAGGTAGGCTATTGTAATCAGGTTTCTCAATTCACACAAAGCGGGCGACACTTCCGTACGCTGATACAGTTTTTCTGTTTCCAGATGCAACAAATCCAAACGGGTAGCAGCTCTGCCCAAACGTTCATTGGTTCTAACGATACCTACATAATCACTCATGATTTGTTTAAGTTCCTTCTTACTTTGGGTGATGAGGATCATCTCCGCGGGGGCTTTGGTACCTGCTGCGTTCCATTCTGGAATTTCGGGTACTTGATTCACTATATGAATGTCGCGGGATGCCATTACAAAACTTCTGTGTGCAAACACCATGGCTTCTAGCAGTGAATTACTGGCCAGGCGGTTAGCCCCGTGTAAGCCTGTACTGGCACATTCTCCGGCAGCGTAGAGGTGCTTAATGGAGGTTCTTCCATACTCATCCGTTTTAATGCCTCCACAACTGTAATGTGCTGCAGGAGAAACGGGAATCATATCTTTCGAAACATCAATACCCACACTTTTGCACTTTTCATAGATGTTTGGAAAGTGCTCGATAAACTTTTCCAGGGGCATGTGCCTGCAATCCAGATAAACAAATTCCGTTCCGTGAATTTTCATTTCGTTATCAATAGCACGTGCCACAATATCTCTGGGTGCCAGGTCTTTTCTGCTATCATATCTTTCCATGAATGCCTCACCGGTATCGTTTCGCAATATGGCTCCATCGCCCCTAACCGCCTCCGTTATGAGAAAGGAATATCCTTTAGCACCGGGTTCATACAATGCCGTGGGATGAAACTGAATGAATTCCATGTTTTCAATCCGCCCCTTGGCTCTGTACACCATCGCAATTCCGTCGCCGGTTGCAATTGAAGGATTGGTGGTAGATCGGTATACCTGGCCAATCCCACCGGTTGCCAGTAAAGTAATTTTTGATTGGATCGTAATGATTTCATGTGTATTGATGTTCAGCATATACACGCCATAACATTCAATATCGGGTGTTGATTTGGTAACCAGATAGCCAAGGTGGTGCTGTGTAATCAAATCAAGTACAAACCCATGTGTAATGATTTTCACATTCTCCAGTTCCGCTATGCTGGCGAGCAGTGCCCGCTCCATTTCTTTACCGGTGATGTCTTTGTGGTGTAATATGCGGTTTTCACTATGGCCGCCCTCTTTACCCAGTTTGAATTCGCCTTCATTATCTTTATCGAAACGGGCGCCCCATTCAATTATTTCCTGAATGCGTTCCACCCCTTCCTTCACCACCAGTTCTACCACTTCTTTTCTGCACAAACCATCTCCCGCAATCAGGGTGTCTTCAATATGCTTTTCAAAACTGTCGGTTGTAAAATCCATCACTCCTGCTATACCGCCCTGTGCGTACTTGGTGTTGGTTTCATCACTCATGGTTTTGGTGATGATGGTAACCGTTTTATCCGGAAAAGACCTTCCCACTTTAAGTGCATAGGTTAACCCGGCAATTCCGGAACCAATAACAAGAAAATCTGTTTGCATGATTGCATTTTAAATTATGAACCAACGGTTGCAGCGGGTTCAATCCATACATTATTCTCTTTAAGGATATTGATGAGTTCGTTGACCGCAACATCGCTATTGATGTTTCTTTTCACCACTTCCTTGCCTTTGTATAAAGTAATTTTTCCGGGACCACTCCCAACATAACCGAAATCTGCATCAGCCATTTCTCCCGGCCCATTGACAATACAACCCATGATGGCAATTTTCAATCCTTTCAGATGATGTGTTACCCTGCGGATTTTAGCGGTGGTTTCCTGCAGGTCAAATAATGTTCGTCCGCAACTTGGGCAGCTGATATATTCTGTTTTAGAAATGCGTGTACGCGTTGCCTGCAGTATGGAAAAGGATGTCTGATTCAGGAACTGATGATTGTTTTCTATTGGTAGATACGTTCTCCCACTCACCTGCCTGTTCAGCATTTTGGATGGATCATTCATCAGCCATATTCCATCACCCATTCCTTCCAGCAATAAGGCACCTGCCTGTACGGAAAAGTGAATCAGTTGTTCATCGATGGTTGTATGATGAGATTCTACAGCCAGGATAACCGGGTTATGAATGCGCATACCGATCATCGTATTGATACAACTCCTTACTTTTTGCATACTGTTCATTCCGGTGGCATAGATACACAATACTGCCTGACTGTGCTTCGCAACCCGTTCAAGTACCTCTGAATATTCACCGGTTACATCACAGGTTACAAAATGCAATCCATCGGTAACATTTTCGGCTGCATATTCTTCAGCGGTATACAGTGGATAATGATTATTCAATGCAGGTGACCAAACACTCGCATCGCATACTGCCTTTACTGTGCCGGGAAGTTCGAAAGGGATGGTTTTTTTATGCGTGTAAATAATATCTGCCGCTGCATCGCCAATGTGCCATTTATCTGTTTCCGCCTGATACCGATAACCTATAGCAGAGAGTGCTTCACGGGATATTTCAGGCAACTGCATAAAATCTGCAAACACGACCGGCACATTCGCGCCACCGATATTCGTAACGGATTGGGTTACACGACGTTTGTACTCGAATGGATTATACCACAGTCGTTCATTGGGCAGATATGTCGCTTCAACCAATGAAGAAGCATCATTATATTTCTTCACCAAGTCTTTACAAACCGGAATTTCAAACTCGGGGTCTTCGGTAAGGCTTACACGAATAGTATCACCAATTCCATCCTCTAATAACGTTCCTATGCCAATCGCTGATTTAATCCTTCCATCTTCACCATCACCGGCTTCGGTTACACCGAGGTGCAGCGGGTAACATTCGCCAAACTCTTCCAACATTTGTTGCACCAGCAATCGGTAAGCCTGAACCATCACGAGCGGATTACTACTTTTCATACTCAGGATGATTTGATGATAATCCAGGGCGCGTGCAATGCGCAAAAATTCCATCGCGCTTTCCACCATACCACGGGGCGTATCTCCATAGCGGCTCATGATACGGTCGCTGAGGCTACCATGATTCGTACCAATGCGCATAGCGGTTCCGTGTTTTTTGCAGAGTTCAACCAGTGGACTAAACCGTTCTGCAATGCGTTTGAGTTCATCGGCATATGCAGCATCCGTGTATTCAATTTGTTCAAACTTCTTCTTGTCAACATAATTACCCGGATTGATACGTACCTTCTCAATAATACCGGCAGCAATTTCAGCAGCATTCGGCGTGAAGTGAATATCAGCTACTAACGGCAAGGTGTAACCTCTTTTAAGCAGGGCCTCTTTGATAGCCCTGAGGTTCTCGGCTTCCTTTTTAGATGGTGCCGTAATCCTCACCAGTTCAGCACCTGCATCTGCACAACGGATAACCTGTTCAACGGTTGCTTCCGTATCCATCGTGTCGGTGGTTGTCATGGTTTGAACACGCAGCGGGTGCGTTCCTCCAATCCAGAGATTTCCCACTTTTACCGGCCGGGTGGGTAAACGTTTGTACTGTTGTGTAGATGAACAATATAGCTGCATACAGGCTGAACGATTTAAGTGTACAAAGATACAACCGGGAAGGGTGGAATGTTACCAGTCTTTTTCAGGCTTTACTGCAGGTGTTGGATCTTGCTTTTTCAGTTTATCCTGCAGGTTTCTTTCCTGTTGTTGCAGGGCCCTGAGTTTATCTTCAGCCTCTTTCTGTGTTAGTTTTGCCGGTGATGACGGCTGTTGTTGTTTTGGCGGCTGTGGTTGCTTTTTTTGCTGCTGTTGTTGTTGCTGCTGTTGTTGTTTTTGCTTTTCCCTGAGTGCTTTTTGAAGATTATGTCTTGCCTCGGCATCATCCGGAGCCAGTTTCAGGGCTTGTTTATAGGCTTCTATACACTCCTCTGTTTTACCGGCTTGTTGAAGCGCCACTCCGGTGTTATACCAGGCGGCGGCTTTATGCTGAGGGTTGTCAGATTGATCAATAGCTGCCCGATAGGCATTCAACGCGGCATCCGACTGTTTGCTTTTATACATTGCATTGCCGTAATTAAAGTGTGCTGCAAAATCGTTTTTCTTTTCAATGGCCTGCTTATATTGCTCGGCTGCTTTTTCATATTCGCCCTTACCATACAAGGCATTGCCCTCCCGTAAATGTTGAGCAAAACCATTTCCCCATCCCATTGTCAGTAGCAATATGAGTGCGGGTTTCAAAGATATTTCCATTCGTTTGCGTTTATCTGAAATAAACAACTCCAACATCCATAATAACATAGCTGCCAGCAATGGGAACATATACAAAGATTGATATACTTTGCTGGATTCATCTACAATTTCCCGTTGTTCCATCTGTTGAATGGATTCTTCCATGGCTTGCACTGCGTCAGAAGTTTGAGTATAAAAATGATACGTACCGTTACCGGCCTTTGCCATTTTCTGTAAAACAGATTCATTGAGAATAGAAATAACCGGATTACCTTCTGCATCTAATTTCACTTCTCCTGATTCCAGGTTTTTGATAACTGCTCCCTTTTTGGAACCGATACCAATGGTGTTCACTACAATCCCTTCTTTTGCCATAGTTTCTGCCTCATCTACAGCACCATCATCATGATCTTCACCATCGGTAATTAAAATAACTGCTTTATATTTTTTATCCTGTGGATTGAATGACTGGCTGCTTCTCTTCAGGGCTTCACGCAAGGCGGTTCCTTGTACCGACACTAACTCAGGGCCTGCGGCATTGATGTACATTTTTGCTGCGGTGTGATCTGCCGTCATGGGCATTTGCAAATACGCTTTTCCTGCAAACACCACGATTGCAATGCGGTGATTGGATAAGCGGTCTACCATGCGGTACATAACATGGCGGGCACGGTCTAATCTTGACGGAGAAACATCTTCTGCAAGCATACTATTGCTCACATCCAGCGCAAGTACCAAATCAATTCCATTTCTTTTGATTGTTTGATTGCCGCCTGAAAGCCGGGGATTTGCAATAGCCAATACAATCAACGTGCATGCACAACCGGATAAAATAGCTTTCAATGCGTATCTGCGGGGCAGGTACGATGCGGTTAGTTCTGCAACGAGTGCATCATCTCCGATTTTTTTTGCCACTGCTCGCTTTCTCTGTACCGCATAACGATACAAAGCAACCAATGGCAATAATAAGAGTAGCAACCAAAAAGCTTGCGGATGTTGAAAGGAAAACATGGATACTGCAATTTAAACAATAACCACCTCCCGAATGTTAAAGAAGCAATAAGGATGATTATTTCTTTCCTTCAAAGAAGCCCAATTCTTTCAAAATATCGCGGGTGATATTCATACGAACATCGGGCATATCAATTTCAGGGTTGTCAGATTGTACCAGGGTAACGAAGAAGTACACATGCCTGTTTTCTTCAATCCAGCCAACCACCCAACCGATAGATTCATTTTTTTCATTGTATCCCCAGCCGGTTTTATAGCTCAACTGATAGAGGGTGTTATCTTCCTGGAGCATCATATTACGCACTGATTGCTGAACACTTTTACGGAACGGTAACTGATCAAAATACAACTGCTTCATCAGCCCCAATTGTTCATCCGGTGAAATTTTGAGCGTATTATTCAGCCAGAAAGAATCTACTGGTCCTTCTATATTCATATTCCCATATCCCAACGTGTTTAAGTACCGTTGCAGGGTATCTTTTCCAATCCTGCGCGCCACTTCCTGAAAATAAGGTACACTGCTTACTTTAAAAGCTTCGGGCAAACTCAAAGATTTATTCCATTCTTTCACGGGCCTGCGCACCCCGTCCCAACGAATCACCATACTGTCGTTGGTGATGGCACCTGTTTCAAGACCAATTAAAGCGTTCACCACTTTAAAAGTGGAGGCAGGTGAAAAACGCATAGTGTCCAATTCCATATTGTACACCGTTACGCTGCCGGTGGCATTATTCATCATGGTGAAACACCCTTTTACATTGCGGGTTTCAAAATATTTTTTCAGGTTGTTGTCAATCTTGGCCTTGTTTACACTGCATGCATTCATGAGCAGTATACTACTTAAAATTGCACCTATTAGTATTAAGAATTTCCTCATTTTTTTATCTCCTTTTTTAAGTGCCTTGCTGTTGCTTCGAGGGCGTTGTAAAATTTGATACCAAAAGTACGAATCAGGGGTTCTTTTAAAAATTCATACACCGGTACCTTGAGTTTTTTACCCAGGGTGCAGGCGGCTTTACATAAATTTTCACGGGGTTCGTAATTGACATATCGAGTGGTACTGAGTTTGCTGGATTTCACAATGACCGGAAAGAGGTGGCAACTGACCGGCTTTTTGAATGTTATTTTTCCATCGAGCCAGGCCTGTTCAATGCCGCACTTCACAATTCCATTGGCATCTTTTACTCCATACACACAAATTTTTCCGCGAATGGTGGGTGTTACCCATCCGAATTCTTTATCATACACATACCGGCCCTGTTGTTCAATTTCCTTCAACCCCTTTTCTTCAAGATACGGAACAATGGTATCGAATATTTCGTCCAGTTTTTTCAATTCCGTTTTATTCAGTGGTGCACCGGCATCACCGTCTACACAACAGCCTCCCTTACAACTGTTCAAATCGCAAACAAATTGTTCACTCAACACCTGGTCGCTCACCAAAACATCACCAATGGCTATCATGCTGCAAAAATATGGTTTTGAAGTTTGTTATCCGACATTGATTATGGGGCTATCGATACAGTGTTTCCATTTTTCCAACGGAAAGTATTCATGAGGTGTTCAATATCTTTTTGCAGGAAATCAACCACAGGTTTGATAGAATCGGCATTGGGGGTGGAGGCAAAATACAAAGCTCCACGTAGAAAATGCCGGGTAGTATCGGTTACAAAAAACTGACGGGCTGTAGCGGCATTTCCACCCACACGAAAAGCTACACCTGAAACACCATTGGGTGTTCTGAATACACTATCGCGAATGGAGGTGGCAACTACTTCATTTTTGTTGGTTAAGTTAAAGGCATCATTCACCATTCGGTCGAATTCATTTATACCGATGGAATCTTTGTATTGCCCGTCACTGCCTTTCACTTTGTACGGTGCTTTTCCTCCTACTATTTTATAACTCAGAAATACCCTTGCATCGTATTGTGGAAAATCAATATTAACCCAATAATCATTTTCGGGCGTCGTATCAAAATAGGTGGTATCCTGTACAATTTTTGCATATACAGGATATTCAAATGCATAGGGGAAGCCCTCTCTGTCGAAGGTTTGATATGCATGTTCCGGGAGTTCAATATGAAAATAGCCGCGTTTTTTAGATGTGTACACACTGTTGCAACTCAAAATGACGATCAGGAGCAGCAAGGTGAAAACTCTCAAATGATTGTGTTGCATTTATTCTGAATCTGTTTGAACGGGGTTGATAAGTACTTTAATTTTTTCTATTCTGTTTTTGTTGATATCGAGAGGAATGAATGTAAAGTTACCATGGGTTAAGGCCTGATTGATTTGCGGGAATTCACCGGCAATTTCCAGAACCAATCCGGCCAGAGAATCGCTCTCACCCCTTATTGCATTGAAAGTATCTTCCGGGAGTTTCATCATACGGCACGCTTCAGGTATCATGGTTCTGCCTTCAAAGATGTATGTGTAATCATCAATTTTTGCGTTGCTGCTTTTTTCATCGTCGAACTCATCTTCAATTTCACCGATAATTTCTTCCAGAATATCTTCGAGCGTTACAATGCCGGATGTACCTCCGAATTCATCCACCACAATGGCAAAGTGCTTTCGCTGTGTCCTGAATTCCTGCAATAGGTCTTCAATTAGTTTTTGTTCATGTACAAAGTAGGGTTGACGTATTAGTTGTTCCCAATCAAAAGTATTCGATTCATGCAGATACGGCAGTAAATCTTTGGTATGAATCATACCTGTAATATCGTCGAGATTGTTTCGATACACGGGCAAACGTGAGTAGTTCAATTCTTTTACCCGATGCATCACTTCATGAAAAGTGCTGTTGATTTCAATACCACTCACGTCGAGGCGTGAGCGCATAATTTGTTTTACCGTTGTGCCGCTGAATTTTCTGATTCCTTTCAGAATCTGCTTTTCTTCCGGAGTGGCTTCATCTTCAGGCAACAGGTCAATGGCATGATCGAGGCTTCTGTCATCCACAGCTCCGTTTCTGTTTCCCGACATTCTTTTTTCGACTCTGTCTGTATAACGAACCACCCGAGTACTAAAACGAAACAACAGGCTGTTGAAAATCTCAATGACCAGCGAGGCCGATGCAGCGAACCACAGTTTGCGGTGTGTAGCCCAAACTTTTGGAAGTACTTCAGCAAAAAGGATGAGGATAAAAGCGATTACCACAATCTTTAACACCAATCTTGCCCAATACGTTAAAGTAGAATATTCGAGCCACTCATCCATCAGTGTATTGCTAACAAGTACAATTCCAATGCTTACGAATGTATTGGCAATGTGCATCGACGCCAGTAAATTCTTCGGTTGTTCCAAGAGATACACAATCCGGCGAAATGAAGGATTACTCTTTGTTTTCAACACATTCAAATCTTTCGATGTGAGGGAAAAGAATGCAATTTCGCTTCCGGATATGAGGAATGACAATACAAGCAATGAAATCACCAGCATGACCAACACGGTAGATTCAACCGGAGTAATCGCCAGAAAATGAAAAGGTAAATGTGTAATGACCGAGTGATAATCCAATGAGAAAAAATTTTAGTAAACAATAACCGGCAAACCTGAATTGAAATACAAGTTAATCCCGATTTTCATCTGCAGGCGGTAATTCATGAGGCGGGTGCTCCAGATTATCCATATGCGGATGAGAACCATCCGCGCGTTTATCCAACATGATTAAGTTATCACCTACTATTTCAGTTGCAAATTTTTTATGCCCTTCCTTATCTTCCCAACTACGGGTTTTCAACCTGCCTTCTATGTACACTAAGCTTCCCCGGTGCAGGTATTTTTGTGCCAATTCTGCCAAACCACGCCACAGCACAACGGTATGCCACTCCGTTTGAGCAATCAGTTTACCACTTCGGTCTTTATATGTTTCTGTGGTGGCTAGAGAAAATTTGGCAACAGCAATATTGCCTTCGAGGTATTGAATATCCGGGTCCTTCCCTAAGTTACCTATCAACATCACCCTGTTAACGCCTCTCATAATATTGAATAATTAGTTGATTCTTAAAATCATCTCCGGTTTTAAAGATATAACTTATCTGAAAATTAGCAATACCCGTACTCTAGGTCATTTGTGAATATTCTTTAAAAAATGAACCAATACTTTCGGCATGGGAAATTCATTCAACTCTTTCTCGTTGATCCACAATCCATCTTGAATTTCCGGTTTTTTAATGACCGATATCCGGTAAAATCTGGCATGTATTTTTTGATGCGTGAGCACCTGTGTGTAATCGGTATCGTCCCATAATTTGGGTTGGCTGGTGAGTATGGGACGAAAATGTGCCGGAAAATTTTTACTAGAGGTTTCAATTGCAGGAAGTTGATATAAGCCCTGCCATATGTCTTTTTGGCGGCGTTGCACGATACACACTTTACCTTTATATTGAATGTATATAAAATGAAGGTAGCGGTCTTTTTTTTCAGGCCGTATACGTTTAACCGGTAACGATGATACCGCATGCTGGTTCAATGCATAACATCTGCTGCGAAGCATACATGTTCCACATGATGGGGCAGCCGGTTTACAAACTGTGGCTCCAAAATCCATAATGGCCTGATTATAAACAGCTGAGCGCCCGTTGGGCAAAATATCCTGTGCGAGTTGTTCGAAGACTTTTTTACCTGCAGCATCTCCTGCCGGACGATTGACTCCAAAAAAGCGGGCCAGCACACGGATTACATTGCCATCTACCACTGCATATGGTGCATTTGCAGCAAAAGAGCTGATGGCTGCGGCGGTGTAAGGTCCCACTCCAGGTAGTTTCAGTAATGTTTCATAGCTTTTCGGGAAATGTCCCTCATAGATATCCTGTACCATCCGGGCTGTTTGGAGCAGGTTACGGCAACGACTGTAATATCCTAATCCTTCCCAAAGTTTCATCACCCGGGTATCAGAGGCATTGGCCAGTGCGTGCACATCCGGAAAATCGTTTATAAACTTTTCATAATACGAAAGTCCTTGTTCTACACGTGTTTGCTGTAAAATAATTTCGCTTAACCAGATTTTATAGACATCTTTTTCCCCCTTCCAGGGCATGTGGCGTTTATTGGCAAGCCGGTTCCAGCGCAGCAATTGTTGAACAAAATAGGAACGGGCTGACAAGGGCATAAATCTTGCTTTTAATAGTTAAAGGGTGAATATTTAAAAGTTTTTGTATAAATAATCTAAAATCTACTTGATTATCACATAGT
>ENA-UOUJ01001292-UOUJ01001292.1-activated-sludge-metagenome-genome-assembly--contig:-NODE-1292-length-13574-cov-13.200459_pt1 | contig 13574 bp, 13 predicted proteins | sample MGYA00249839_ERZ747224 | MGnify/ENA primary metagenome ERZ747224 (study PRJEB28782, sample SAMN03220277) | activated sludge metagenome | biome: wastewater; feature: sewage sludge; material... | reverse complement strand
TCCAGGACACCATCGAGACCTATTTCGAGCTGATCGACAAACGCCTGCCGGGCCATGGCGAGGACGTGGCGCGGATGCGCAAGAACCGCATCCTGATCGACGGCTCGGATGAAGACGGCCTGCTGCTGCAGATCTTCACCCAGGACACCTTCGGCCCGATCTTCTTCGAGATCATCCAGCGCAAGGGCAACCAGGCGTTCGGCGAGGGCAATTTCCAGGCCCTGTTCGATTCCATCGAGCTGGACCAGATCCGCCGCGGCGTCATCAAGGTCGACGCCTGAGGATGCGGCCGCCGCACTGGCTGCCTTGGCTGGGGCCGGTCGCCGCCGCGGCGGCCGGCGCCCTGGCGGGCGAATACTGGCTGGGGGGCGGCTTCTGGACCGTGCTGGCCGCCGCCCTGGTCTGCGGCTTCGCGCCCATCGTCGCTTATCGCGTCTGGAAGCGGCTGCATCACAAATAGGGAGGGACGGCCGATGATCCGCGCCGCGATGCTGAGCCTGGCCGCCCTGGCCGTCGCCACCGCCGCCTCGGCCCAAACGGCGCCGAACTGGTCACTGGCCATCCACGGCGGCGCGGGCGTGATCGAACGCGCCAATCTCAGCCCCCAGCAGGACGCCGCCTATCGCGCCGCCCTGACCCGCGCGCTGGAGGCCGGGGCCGCCGTGTTGCGCGACGGCGGCGCGGCGCTGGACGCGGTCCAGGCCGCCATCCAGGTGATGGAGGACGATCCCCTGTTCAACGCCGGGCGCGGCGCCGTCTTCACCGCCGAGGGTCGGAACGAGATGGACGCCGCCGTCATGGATGGAACCGACCTGAACGCCGGATCGGTGGCGGGGCTGACCCGCACGCGCCACCCCATCGCCGCCGCCCGCGCGGTGATGGAGCGGTCGTCTCACGTCATGCTGTCGGGCGACGGCGCCGACGCCTTTTCCGCCTCGATCGGGCTGGAGCAGGTCGATCCAGCCTGGTTCTTCGTCGAGAGCCGCTGGCGCGCACTGGAGCGCACCCTGCAGCAGCGCGGCGAGCCGATCCCGGCGCGTCCCGCCGGTGCGCCTGCAGCGGGCGAAATGGCCCAGATCGCCCCGCCGCTGGACGAGCGCAAATACGGCACGGTCGGCGCCGTGGCCCTGGATGCCCAGGGACGCCTCGCCGCCGGCACCTCGACCGGCGGCACGACGGGCAAGCGCTGGGGCCGCATCGGCGATGCGCCCGTGATCGGCGCCGGCACCTATGCGTCGAACGCCGACGGCTGCGCCGTCTCGGCCACCGGCACGGGGGAGTATTTCATCCGCTCCACCGTGGCGCGCGACATCTGCACCCACACCCGCGCGGGGCTAGACGTCCAGACGGCGGCCGAACGCGAGATCGCCGAGGTGGGGGCCATCGGCGGCGACGGCGGCGTCATCGTCATGGGCCGCGACGGCGCGGTCGGCTTCGCCATGAACACCTCGGGCATGTATCGCGGCAGCATCGGCGCCGAGCACCCGGCGGCCGTGGCCATCTATGCGGACGAAGCCCGGTGACCGCGCGCGATGTTCCCGGCGTCATCGCCCCGCCGCCGCTGATCTATCTGGGCTTCCTGTTCGCGGGCTGGGGCCTGGGCCGTCTGATCGTGACGCCGGGCTTTGGGCTGGACGGCGACATCCGCCGCGGCCTGGCCGTCGTTCTGGTCATCGGCGGTCTGACGCTGGAGGCGATGGCCCTGGGCCTGTTCCGCCGCCTGGGCACCCCGCCCCAGCCGTGGAAGCCAACCACCGCCCTGGCCACCGGCGGCGTCTATCGCTTCAGCCGCAACCCGATCTATCTGGGCTTCACCCTGATCTACGCCGGCTTCGCCGTGGCCATGGACAGCCCCGTGGCCCTGGCGGGCCTGTTGCCCTGTCTGATCGTCATCGACCGCTTCGTGGTGGCGCGCGAGGAACGGTATCTGGACGTCAAATTCGGCCAGGAGTGGCGCGCCTATCGCGCGCAGGTGCGCCGATGGCTGTGAGCGACGACGAACTGATGCAGATGGCCCAAGAGGAGCTGGCGGCCGCCTGCGCCCTGCCTCTGTCCGACATTCTGAAGATCACCCCCTGGGGCGACAGTTTCATGGGGTTCGCGCCTTCGGGCCGCGAGGTGGAGGTCGAGCGCCGCTATCTGTGGGCCCAGGCGCCCCAGGGCGATGTGTCGGTGGAGGTCGAGGTGCGCGACCCCGTCGCCCGCACCGGCGCCGAGGCCCAGCGCACCCTCAGTCGTTAACCTTTTTCTTGCGGGCGGCGACGCGCCGGGCAAGATGGGGGCCGACCGACCGGGGACGGGGGGAGTATCAGTATGGGCGTGCCTCTGAACGGAGCCGGATTCGCGGCCGAGCCGGGCTATGAGCCGACCGGCCCGGGCGAGGTGTTTTTCAGCCTGCCGCCGTTGATGCTGGCGCTTCTGGCCCTGCTGGGCCTGGCGCTGTTCGCCCTGGGCTGGTTCCTGAAGGACGCTCAGGCCCCGCGCCGCGCCGACGCCGCCGAATCGATCTGGAAGGCGGTCGACAAGGCCCTGGAGACGGCGATGAAGGCCGACGGCGGCTCGCTGGCGGGCAAGGCCGAAGAGGTCAAGAAGACGCTGGAGAAACGGCTGGGCGCGACCCTGACCCTGGCGGCGGGACTGAACGGCCCCTTCAAGGCGCTGAAGGCGGCGCTGGACGGCGAGGCGCACCAGACTTCCGATCACGCGCACGACAGCCACGCCGGCCACGATCACAAGCCCCATGATCCCAAGCCCCACGATCAGACGGGGCATGACCCCCACGGCCCGGGCGCCCACGCCGGCGAAAGCCATGCCCGCCACGAGGCCGGACCAGTGACCCAGGTGACCATCATCAACGGCGCCGCGGCCGGTCATGGCGGGGGTCATGGCGGCAAGGACGATCCTCACAAGGGCGACGACGGCCACAAGCCGGCCAAACCCGCCCCCTTGAGCGCCCGCGACCGCGACCGCGCCCTGCGTCTGGCCGTCGCGGACCTGAACGACCACTGGCGGCACAAGGCCGAGCGCATCGCCGAACTGCGCGCCGCCCACCGTGAACTGTCGGCCGACTGAGGTTTCCCTAGGTGTCGAAACGGCCTAAGCCGGTGTCATGAAACTCGCCTCGCTCAAGCACGGCCGCGACGGCCGCCTGGTGGTCGTGTCCAACGACCTGAACTGGTTCACCGACGCCTTTCTGATCGCCCCGACATTGCAGGCGGCGCTGGACGACTGGGACCGGTGCGAGCCGCGCCTGCGCGCCCTGGCCGAGAGTCTGGAGCATGAAGCCGTGCCGCGCGGCCGCTTTCACGAACGCGACGCGGCCGCCCCCCTGCCCCGCGCCTACCAGTGGGCCGACGGTTCGGCCTATGTGAACCATGTCGAACTGGTGCGCCGGGCGCGCGGGGCCGAACTGCCCGACAGCTTCTGGTCCGACCCCTTGATGTACCAGGGCGGCTCGGACTCCATGCTGGGGCCGCGCGATCCCATTCCGCTGGCCGACGAGGCCTGGGGCTGTGATCTGGAGGCCGAGATCGTCGTGGTCACCGGCGATGTGCCGCAAGGGGTCACCCGCGAACAGGCGCTGGACCACGTCCGCCTGGTCGGTCTGGTCAACGACGTCAGCTTGCGCAACCTGATCCCGGCCGAACTGGCCAAGGGGTTCGGCTTCGTCCAGTCCAAGCCCGCCAGCGCCCTGTCGCCGGTTCTGGTCACGCCCGACGCCCTGGGCGACCGCTGGAACGACGGCAAGCTGTCCGGCGCCCTGAACGTGCAGGTGAACGGCCAGGACTTCGGCCGCGCCGATGCGGGCGTGGACATGACCTTCTGCTTCGGCACCCTGATCGCCCACCTGGCCAAGACCCGGTCGCTGGGCGCCGGTTCGGTGATCGGGTCGGGAACCGTGTCCAACCGCGACGCCGATGGCGGCCCCGGCCGTCCGGTGGCCGAAGGCGGCTTGGGCTACAGCTGCATCGCCGAGGTGCGGATGGTCGAGACCATCCTGCGCGGCCAGCCGGAAACCCCCTTCCTGAAGCACGGCGACACGGTGCGGATCGAGATGCTGGATGACCGCCATCACTCGATCTTCGGCACGATCGAACAGACGGTCGGCCCGGCCGCCTGAGGCCCGACAGACCGCTTTCTTACCTGCAAATAAGCGCTTAGGCTGGCCCTGCCCCCTGGGGCTTGGAGAAGCGCATGTCTCTGCAACAGGCTCTGCCGACCCTCATCCCGTTCCGGTGGGTATGATCGTGGCCCAGCGTATCGAGATGTTCATCCGCGCCCCTCGCGTTCAGGCCGGCGGCGCCGACACCCATGTGGAGCTTGCAGCATGAAGACCGCCTTGCGCGCCCTGGCGGCCCTGGGCCTGATCGCCTCGCCCGCCGCGACCCAGGACGCGCCCGGCGACTGGCAGATCATGAGCGATCCGTCCAAACAGGCGCTCGCCGCCGTGGTCGCCTTTGATAGCGGCATAGGGGTCGGGGTGCGCTGCATGCGTGGCGGCCTGGGCGTCATCCTGACCGGCCTACCGCCCCAGAGCGGCGACCGCCGCCTTCTGCGCATGGGCTATGACGACCAGCCGCTGCGCGATTCCAACTGGGTTCCGACGGCCGATCCGACCGCTGCGGTGCATGAATATCCCGCCCGCATCGCCCGCCGCATGCGCCAGGGCGGCGCGCTGAACATCGTCGTGCCGGGCGCGGGCGAGGGCGGCCGCAACCTGCGCTATATTCTGGACCTGCCGTCGTCCGCGACGGCGATCGAGTCGGTGCTGACGGCCTGCAACAAGCCTCTGGTCGATCCGCGCGACGCCGAACTGGATGTCACCGGCCCCGCAGGCGGCCTGCCGGCGAACATGCGCTGGACCCGCGCGCCCAGCCCGATCTTCCCGCATGAGGCCGAGTTTGACGGCGTGCGCGGCGGTTACGCCGTCGTCAGCTGCAACACCCAGACGGACGGGACGCTGAAAGCCTGCGAGGTCGAAAGCGAACATCCCCTGGGGTCCGGCTTCGGCCGCGCCTCGCTGGCGGCCATGGACCGGGCCCGTGTCGGCTGGACCGGGGCGCCCAGCGTCGCGGTCGACGTGCGGCGCGTCGCCTTCCGGGTCAGCTTCCGTTCGTGACGTCCGGCGTCAGGACGGCTTGCGCCCCGCGCCGCCGTCGCTAGATTGCGCGGCCTTCCATCGGCCTGTGCGGGCGTGGTGAAACTGGTAGACGCGCCGGACTCAAAATCCGGTTCCGCAAGGAGTGTCGGTTCGAGCCCGACCGCCCGCACCATCCGTCTTTTCCTCATGAAATTCCGAAGACGCCGGTTGCGGCGGCCGCCCCGGGCCCTATGTGGCGCGGATGACCTCCCCGTCCGCGCCCCCCGCCGTCCAGCCCAAGGGGCCGGGCTTTCCCGAGTTCGTCTGTCTGATCGCCTGCCTGATGGCGCTGAACGCCCTGGCGATCGATTCCATGCTGCCGGCCCTGCCGATGATCGGCGACGCCCTGGGCGTGGTGCGCGAGAACGACCGGCAGTGGATCGTCACCGCCTATCTCTTGGGCTTTGGCGTGACCCAGGTGATCTATGGCCCTCTGGCCGACCGGTTCGGGCGCAAGCCGATCCTGATGGTCGGGGTGACCCTGTATGTGCTGTTCAGCGTGCTGGCCGCCTTAGCCCCGACGTTCGAGATGCTGTTGCTGGCGCGGGTCGGCACCGGGGTCGGGGCGGCGGCGCTGCGGGTGCTGGCGGTGTCGATCGTGCGCGACCGCTATGAAGGCCGCACCATGGCGCGGGTGATGTCGCTCAGCTTCCTGGTCTTCCTGGGTGTGCCGATCCTGGCGCCCAGCATCGGGGCGGCGATCCTGACGATGGGGCCCTGGCCGTGGATCTTCGGCGTGCTGGCCCTGGCGGGATCGGCGGTCATGCTGTGGGTCGCGATCCGCCTGCCCGAGACCCTGCATGTCGAGGACCGCCTGCCGATCCAGCCGGCACGCATCCTGGGCGCCTTCCGCCACGCCCTGACCGAGCGCAAATCCATCGGCTACACCCTGGCCATGACGGCGATCACCGGCGCCCTGTTCGGCTTCATCAACTCGTCCCAGCAGATCTTCGAACATGTCTTCCATGCCGCGAACCTGTTTCCGCTGGTGTTCGCGGCCATCGCCGGAGGCATTGCGGCGGGCACCCTGGTCAACGCCGCCCTTGTGGAAAAGCTGGGCAGCCGGCTGATCGCCCATTCGGCCCTGGTCGCCTTCACCGCCACGGCGGCGGTGCACGCAACCGTCTCGGCGCTGGGGCACGAGACGATCTGGACCTTCGCCATCCTTCAGGGGCTGACCATGTTCTTCTTCGGCTTCATCGCCGGGAACCTGGGGGCCATGGCGATGGAATCGATGGGCCATATCGCCGGCACCGCCAGCTCGGCCCAGGGTTTCGTCTCGACCACCTTCGGCTCTCTGACCGGCTTTTTCATCGGCCAGCATTTCGCCGGCACGGCCACGCCCTTGCTGATGGGGTTCGTGGTCTGCGGTCTGACCGCCCTGGCCTGCGCCTTCTGGGCCGAGCGGGGGCGGCTGTTCACCGCCCGCCATGCGCCGGGCGCCGCGACGCCGACTTGATCTTTCGTCCGGTTCGGGGCGTTGTCCGCACCGAACGAAGGACGAGGAAACGCTCATGCTCCGCAAATCGGCCGGTCTGGTCTCCGCGCTCATGCTGTCCAGCGCCCTGGGCGGGTGCGCCTATCTGACGACGCGTTACGAGGGACCGCAAGGCATGCCCGAAGCCGTCACCCCCGCTCCGGCCCCCGCTCCGGCGGCAGTCGACTATGTCCGTGACGCCCACTCGCACGCCCGGCCCGAGATCGCGCGGGTGCACCACGTCGACCTGGACCTGACCGCCGACTTCGAGGCCAAGACCCTATCGGGCAAGGCGACGCTGGACGTGACGGCGCAAGCCGGCGCGCGCGAGCTGATCCTGGACGTGCGCAATCTGGACATCCGGTCCATCACCGACGACCAGGGCCGCAGCCTGCATCACATGCTGGGGGCGGACGATCCGATCCTGGGCCAGGCGATGCGCATTCACTTCCCGGCCTTCGCCGAGGGCGAGCGTCGCCGCATCATCATCGACTACGCCACCCGGCCCGACGCGGCGGCGCTGCAATGGCTGGCGCCCAGCCAGACCGCCGGGGGCCGCCACCCCTATCTGTTCAGCCAGGGCCAGGCTATCCTGACGCGCACCTGGGTTCCGACCCAGGACAGCCCGGGCATCCGCCAGAGCTGGAGCGCCCGCATCGTGGCGCCGTCGGACCTGAAGGTCGTCATGTCGGCCGAGGCCCTGACACCGAACGGCGAGGCGGCGGGCGACGGGCGCACCGCCTGGCGCTTCCGCGAGCCGAACGCCGTGCCGCCCTATCTGATCGCCATCGGCGTGGGCGACGTGGCCTTCGAGGGCATCGACGAGCGCACCGGCGTCTGGACCGAGCCGTCGCGCCTGCACGCCGCCCATGACGAACTGCGCCCCACCGCCGACATGGTGGACAAGGCCGAGGCCCTTTACGGCCCCTATCGCTGGGGCCGCTATGACCTGCTGGTCCTGCCGCCCAGCTTCCCGTTCGGGGGGATGGAGAACCCGCGCATGACCTTCGCCACCCCGACCATCATCGCCGGGGACGGGTCGCTGGTCAGCCTGGTGGCGCACGAACTGGCGCACAGCTGGTCCGGCAATCTGGTCACCAACGCCACCTGGGACGACTTCTGGCTGAACGAGGGCTTCACCGTCTATTTCGAGAACCGGATCATGGAGGCCGTCTATGGCCGCGACCGGGCCATGCAGGAGCAGGTGCTGGGCTGGGGCGATCTGCAACGCACCCTGGCCAGCCTGCCGCCCGCCGACACCCGGCTGAAGCTGGAGTTGACCGGCCGCGACCCCGACGACGGCATGACCGACATCGCCTATGAAAAGGGCGCCGCCTTCCTGCGCACCATCGAGCGGATCGCCGGGCGCGAGCGGTTCGACGCCTGGCTGCGCGGCTATTTCGACCGCCACGCCTTCCAGCCCATGACGACCGAGCGGTTCCTGGCCGACATCCGCCAGCATCTGATCCGGGGCGACGCCGCGCTGGAGCAGCAACTGATGATGGAGACCTGGATCCATCAGCCGGGCATGCCGTCCAACTGGGTTCCGCCAGTGTCGGACGCCTTCACCGCCGTCGATGCGGCCGCCCGCGCCTTCTACGCTGACGGCGGCGCCGCCTCGGCCGCGCCCTGGTCGGGCTGGAACACTCAGCAGCGTCTGCGTTTCCTGAACTGGCGGCCCGAGGGGCTGGCGGCCGGCGCCGACTGGATGACCCCGGCGCAACTGGCCGATCTGGAGCGCACCCTGGACCTGGCCAACGAGGGCAACAGCGAGATCACCTTCGCCTGGCTGCAGATCGCCCTGGCCCATCGCTATCAGCCCGCCGTGGCCACGGCCGAGCGGTTCCTGACGTCCATGGGACGACGCAAGTTCGTGCTGCCGCTGTTCACCACCCTGTGGAACGAAGGCGACTGGGGCCGGCCGATCGCCACCCGCATCTACGCCCAGGCGCGGCCGCTGTATCACCCGGTCACCACCGGCTCGGTCGACGCCGTGGTGGGACGGCCGCAATGAAGCGCGCCCTTTGCGCCCTGGCCGCCTGCGCCGCCCTGATCGCGGCGCCGGCGGCGGCCCAGGATCTGCTGATCCGGGGCGGCCCCATCTATACCGGGGTGGACAACGGACCGGCCGCCGAGGCGGTGCTGGTGCGCGACGGGCGCATCGCCTGGGTCGGCGCCCTGGCCGACCAGCCGCCGGTCGAGGCGGCCACGCCAGTGATCGACCTGAAGGGGGCGGCCCTGTTCCCTGGCTTCACCGACGGCCACGCCCATCTGGACGGCATCGGCTGGCGCGAGATGACGCTGAACCTGGAAGGGTCCGCCTCGGTGGCCGAGGCCATGGCGCGCCTGACCGCCTGGGCCGCCGCCCACCCCGAAGGGGTCATCATCGGACGCGGCTGGATCGAGACCCACTGGCCCGAAGGCCGCTTCCTGAACCGACACGACCTGGACGCCGCCGCGCCCGGCCGTGTGGTGATCCTGACCCGCGCCGACGGTCACGCCCTGACCGCCTCGACCGCCGCCCTGGCCGCGGCCGGGATCACGGCCCAGAGCCAGGCGCCGTTCGGCGGCGAGATCCATCGCGAGGCGGACGGCCATCCCACCGGCCTGCTGATCGACACCGCCATGGCCGCCGTCGACCGCCTGACGCCGCAACAGGACGCGGCGGCCAAGCGCGAGGCCTATCGCGCCGGTTTCCGGGTCGAGGCGCAGTACGGCTGGACCGGCATGCATTTCATGAGCGCGCCGTGGGGCGACATCCCCCTGCTTGAGGAGATGGCCGAGGCGGGCGAGGCGCCCTTGCGTCTGTACAACAACATCACACCCGACGGCGCGCGCGACCTGATCGCCCAGGGGCCGCGCAGCGTCGCGGACGGCCGGGTCATCACCCGCGCGATCAAATTCTATGCGGACGGGGCCCTTGGCTCGCGCGGGGCGGCCCTGCATGCGCCCTATGCCGATGCGCCCCACACTTCGGGCCTGATGCAGACGACCGAAGAGGAGATGCTGCCTCTGTATCGCGACGCTCTGCGCGCCGGCATCCAGGTGACCACCCACGCCATCGGCGACCGGGGCAATTCCGAGGTTCTGAACTGGTATCTGGACGCGATGCGAGAGGTCCAGCCGGACGAACGCCGCATCCGCGATCCGCGCTGGCGCATCGAGCACGCCCAGATCCTGCGGCCCCGCGACGAAATGCTGTTCGCCGGCCTGGGGGTGATCCCGTCGATGCAGCCCAGCCACGCCATCGGCGACCTGCATTTCGCGCCGGCCCGCCTGGGCGATGCGCGGCTGGACGGGGCCTATGCCTGGCGCACCCTGACCGAGATTGGCGTGCCGGTCGTCGGCGGCTCGGACGCCCCGGTCGAGCGGGGCGATCCCCTGATCGAATTCTATGCCGCCGTCGCCCGGCGCGACCTGAACGGCTTCCAGGGCTCCGACTGGCGCCCGCAACAGGCGGTGGATCGCGCCACCGCGCTGAAGATGTTCACCCTGTGGCCCGCCTACGCCAGCTTCCGCGAGGCCGACCTGGGCACCATCGAGGTGGGCAAGCGCGCCGACCTGACCGCCTTTTCGGTCGATCTGATGACGGCGTCCGAGGCCGACATTCCGCGCGGCCATGCGGTGCTGACCGTGGTGGACGGCGTGGTGGTGTTTCAGCGCGAGGATTGAGCCGGGCGCCGGCTTCGCCTAAACCCCGCCTCACAGGGATTTGGAGCAAGTGATGGCCGGTTTCGATTCGCGTCTGGTGACCGTGTTCGGCGGGTCGGGCTTTATCGGGGCCCAGGCCGTGCGCGCCCTGGCGAAACAAGGCTGGCGCGTGCGGGTGGCCGTGCGCAATCCGGTCACCGCCAACGAACTTCAGCCCCTGGGCGACGTGGGTCAGATTCAACTGACGCGCTGCGACGTGACGAACGCCGACGACGTGGCCCGCGCGCTGAAGGGCGCGGACGCCCTGGTCAATCTGGTGGGCGTGCTGTTCGAGACGCCCGGCCGCGGCTTCCACAAGATGCACGTCGAGGCGGCCCAGACCATAACCGAGGCCGCCCAGGCCCAGGGCGTGGCCCGCATCGTCCAGGTGTCGGCCCTGGGCGCCGCCGCCGACAGCCCGTCGCTGTACGCCCGCACGAAGGCGCAGGCGGAACGCTTGATCCGCGACGCCCGCCCCGATGCGGTGATCCTGCGTCCCTCGGTGGTGTTCGGCATGGGCGACGGCTTCCTGAACCGCTTCGCCGCCATGGCCGCCCTCGCCCCGGCCCTGCCGCTGGTCGGCGGCGGCGAGACGAAATTCCAGCCCGCCTATGTCGGCGACGTGGCCCAGGCGATCGCCCAGGCCGTGATCCGCCCGGATGCGGCGGGCCGCACCTTCGAACTGGGCGGCCCGGCGGTCTACAGCTTCAAGGACATCCTGCAGCTGATCCTGCGCGAGACGGGGCGGTCGCGCCTGCTGGTCCCGATGCCCTTCTTCGCCGCGCGCATGGTCGGCGCCCTGGCCCAGATCACCGCCGTGATCGGCGTGGCGCCGGTGCTGACGGTCGATCAGACGCGGCTGCTGGAGCGGGACAATGTCGTGACGCCGGGCGCCGAGGGCCTGGCCGACCTGGGCGTCCAGCCGACCGGCCTGGAAGCCATCGCCCCGTCCTACCTCTGGCGCTACCGCGTCGGCGGCCAGTTCGCGGAACGGCCGGCGGCCTAGAGCATGATGGTTTTAGACGGAACCGCGAAGCGGCTCCGGCTGAAAGCTGAATTATGCTCTCGCTTATATCTGGAGCCTGATTCACCGCATCGACGGAATCGCGAAGCGATTCCATCTCAGTGGATCAGGCTCTAGGAGCGGCGATCCTTAAATCCGGTTCCCGCAAGACCTGATGAGACTTGAGAGAGTTTCGTTGCTAACCTAGAGGTCGTGAAACAAGAACGGCTCCGGGGATGATCCAGTGAACAAGTTGGTCATCGCATGCGCGGCGGTCGCCCTCTCCTGCATCGGCGGGATGGCGCAGGCGCAAACTGAACTGGTCACCAATGGATCGTTCGAGGCAGGCGTCGCGGGCTGGACAACCTCGGGAGTCTGCACCGCCTCGGCGCGGACGACTGGCAACGCCTATTCCGTTCAGGGCACGCCGTCGCCTGCCGGGCCGACCGACGGCGCAAACTATGTCGAGCTCTTTCCGAACGGTGGCTCTCAGACCTGTTATCTCTATCAGGACATCGCCATACCTGCCGGTCAGGCCGCCAGCTTGTCGGTGGACGCGTCGGCAGGCTTCAATGGCATGGCCAGTTCGGCGACCTATGGCGGCGCGTTCCGCGTGATGACCCCCGCCAATCTCGTGCTGGCCACGCCGTTCGTTCGAGATGGCGGTCAGGCGTCCGCGCCCGATCTGGCCACTTACACGGCCGACCTCACGCCCTACGCCGGACAGACGGTCCGGCTGGCCTTCGAAATGACCAATGGGATCGACTGCTGCAACGTCACCTTCGGTGATCGAGTCTCGGTCCTGGCTGCGCCGCCGACGCCGACTGTCCCGACCCTCTCGGAATGGGCGATGATCCTGTTCGGCGCTCTGCTCGCTGGCGGCGCCGCGCTTTACGTTCAGCGCCGACGGATCCGCGCGTGATCTGACACGATGGGCGCTTCCTGGCGCTTTCGCGTCTGCAGCGCGTCAGCCGAGCGAGCGGAAGTTTAGACGACCCCTCCCCAAATCAAGGCCAGCCCCGCGGTCCCCACTACGATCCGCCACCAGGCGAAGGGCGCGAAGCCGTGTTTGCCGACGAAGTCGATCAGCGTCTTCACGATCACCAGTCCGCTGACGAACGACACCACGAAGCCGATAGCCAGCACCGGCAGGAATTCCGCCGTCATCAGATCGCGGCTCTCCCAGAAGTCCAGCACGAAGGCGCCGACCATGGTCGGTATGGCCAGGAAGAAGCTGAACTCGGCCGCCGCCTTCTTGTCCACGCCTTGAAGCAGGCCGCCGACGATGGTCGCGCCCGAGCGCGACACGCCGGGAATGATCGACAGGCATTGCCACAGGCCGATGCCCAGCGACGTCTTCCAGTCGAAGGTCATGGCGTCTTCGATCCGGGGTTTCGGCGCCCACCGCTCCAGCGCGATCAGGGCGAAACCACCGATCACCAGGCTGATGCAGACGATGGTCGGATTGAACAGCACCGTCTTGATGAAGTCGTGGAACAACAGGCCGATCACCGCCGAGGGCAGGAAGGCCAGCAGCACCGAGAGGGTGAACCGCCGCGCCGCCGGATCCTTGCCCGGCAGGCCCATCAGAACCTTCCACAGCCGCGCGAAATACAGCGCCACGACCGCCAGGATGGCGCCCAGCTGGATCATGACGATGAAGGTGTTCCACGGCTCGTCGGCCAGACCCAGCACCTCCTTGGTCAGCAGCAGGTGGCCGGTGGACGACACCGGAATGAACTCGGTCAGGCCCTCGACCAGACCCAGGATGATCGCCGCCAGCCAGTCCGCCATGACGCCCCGCACTCAGATGAAAAATCGTCCGGCCTCAGTTGGCGCCGGGTTCAGGCCCCACATAGCGCAGTCGCGCCCGGATAGGCGAGCCGTTCAGCACCTGATCCGCCGCATGGGCCAAGAGGCCCGTCAGGCGCGCGATCAGCAGCAGGTCCAGCGCCCCCTCGCGCGGTAGGTCCAGCCGCCGCCCGATCAGGGCCAGGGCGAAGGCCAGGCTGACGGGCCGCCCCGCCGCCGCCTCGGCCTGCTGACACAGGGCGGTCAGGTCGGGCGACAAGCCGGCGTGGGCCAAAAGCGCGGCCGCGCGCGGATCGCCCCCGTCCTGGGCCCAGGCCACGGCGTCGAAATCCAGGTCCGCGATCCGCGCGGGGTCCAGCCGGCTGCCATTGCGGCGCGCCTCGGCGATGGCCGTGGTCGCCGCCTCGACCGCCTGGGCGGTGGCGCATCCCGCCAGAGTCGTCAGACCCGCC
>ENA-UOUJ01001289-UOUJ01001289.1-activated-sludge-metagenome-genome-assembly--contig:-NODE-1289-length-13595-cov-7.891581_pt1 | contig 13595 bp, 9 predicted proteins | sample MGYA00249839_ERZ747224 | MGnify/ENA primary metagenome ERZ747224 (study PRJEB28782, sample SAMN03220277) | activated sludge metagenome | biome: wastewater; feature: sewage sludge; material... | reverse complement strand
CATGACCATCACAAACGCATCCTGAGGGCCGTCGAGGAGGGCGCCCCCGCCACGAGCTCGATCACGGACTTCCCCCTGGGCCCGGCGGCCGAGGCCGCCGGCCACGTGCCGACCAGTCAGACCCCCACCGCCGCCCAGGCGCCCGCTCCGGCGACCGGCCCGCAGCCCACGGTCGCTGCCCCCGTCGTCGCCGACGGCGCCGGCGTGGGGCCCGTCACCGACACCCCGATCACGGAGCCGCCCAGCTCCGTGCCGGTGCCGCAGTCCGTGCTGGCGCCCTCCGAGCCGGTCACCGGCGAGCCGCCGACCGTCCCGGTGGCCCTGCGGGGGCCGAAGAAGCCGCGGTTGCGGTTCTCAGGCAGCTCGGCGATCCGGCGGATCATGTACTCGGAACCGTTGCCGACGCAGGCCCTGTCCATGGTGGACCGGATCGCCGGCAGCCCGTACGCCAACCCCTACCTGCGCACCACCCGGCTGGCGGACGCCGACGAGCGGGCCACCCTGGACTTCGCGCTGAAACTGGCGGAGACCCTCTTCCGCTTCGGCGCCGGTGCGCTCGAGGTGGAGACCTCGATCATCGTGGTGACCCAGGCCTTCGGCGTGCACGAGACCGAGGTGGACATCACCAACCAGTCGATCTCGCTGAACTACGCACCCGCCGGCAAGACGCCGTACACGCTGCAGCGCGTGGTGCGGTCCTGGTCGCAGAACTACGCGGGGCTGGCGCTGATGCACCGGCTGGTGTCCGCGATCGCCGCCGGAGAGGTGGACCGGGACGAGGCCCAGCAGCGGCTGGCCGACATCCGGCACAAGCCCAAGCCGTTCCCGAAGTGGCTCAACACCCTGTCCGCCGGGCTGTTCGCGGCCACCTTCGTGCTGTTCGTCGGCGGCGGGCTGGTCGGGGCGGGGGTGGCCCTGCTGTCCACCTCGCTGCTGATCACCGTGATGGACGTGATGGGCCGGGCCCGGATCCCGGAGTTCTTCGCCACGATGGCCGGTGGCTTCATCGCCACCGTGATCGCCCTGGTGCTCTTCGAGCTCGACGTGCCGCTGGGGCCGTCCCTGGTGGTGGCCGGCGGGATCATGCTCCTGTTGCCGTCGGGCCGCTTCGTCTCCGCGGTGCAGGACGCGATCAACGGCTTCCCCGTGACCGCCGCCGGCAGGTTCGTCTCCGCAGCCCTCATCTTCGCGGCGCTGATCGCGGGGATCATGTCCGCCGTGGTGTTCGCCAGCCTGATGGGCTTCGCGGAACTGGACGTGGACAACGCCAGCTCCTCGACGTACCCGGTCTGGTTCATGGGCCTGCTCGTCTTCCTGGCGGCCGTCTGGGACTCGATCTTCGAGCAGTCCGAGTGGAAGCTGCTGCTGCCCACCGCCCTGGTGTCCCTGACGGGTTTCGTGGCCTACGCCGGCGCGGAGGCCCTGGGCGTGGGACCCCGGCTGACCCCCGCCATCGCCGCCGTGGTCATCGGCGCCGTGGGCCGGTACGTGGCCCTGAGGATGGGCGCGCCCCAGCTCGTGGTGGCCGTGCCGGCCATCCTGTTCCTGCTGCCCGGACTGACCATCTTCCGGTCCATGTACGGCATCGCCATGGACAGCGGCGCCCTCGTGGACGGGCTCGTCGGGCTGTTCAACGCCTCCGCCACCATCATGGCCATCGCCGCCGGCGTGGTCCTGGGCGACACCCTGGCCCGTCCGTTCACCACCGCCCTGCAGGCCAACGAACGGCGCCGGATCGGCCGCCGCTGACCGGTCCGCACGGTGTGGCCGGAGTGGTCAGGAGTGGTCGACGCGCCAGTCGACCGGCTCGGCGCCCCACTGCTCCAGCAGCTCGTTCGTGCGGCTGAACGGCCGCGAGCCGAAGAACCCGCGCCGGGCCGAGAGCGGGGACGGGTGGGCAGACTCGATGATCCCCAGGGGCGCGTCCGCGGGCGCGTGGCGCTGCAGCACCGGGGCCATCTTCCGTGCATCGGCACCCCACAGGATGGCCACCAGCGGGGTGCCTCGTCCGGACAGTGCCTCCACGGCGGCCTCGGTCACCCGCTCCCACCCCAGCCCCCGGTGGCTGGCGGGCTGGCCGGCGGCCACGGTCAGGACCCGGTTCAGCAGCAGCACGCCCTGCCCGGTCCAGGCGGTCAGGTCACCGTGGGGGGCCGGGGGGATGCCGAGGTCCTCGGACAGCTCCTGGTAGATGTTCACGAGTGAGCGCGGCAGCGGTGACACGTGCCGGTCCACGGCGAAGCTCATCCCGATCGGGTGCCCCGGCGTGGGATAGGGGTCCTGGCCCAGGATCAGCACCCGGACCTCGTCGAAGGGCTGCCGGAAGGCCCGCAGGATGTTCTCCGGCGCCGGGAGGACCTGCTCCCCGTCGGCCCGCCGGGCCTTGACCTCGCGCCCGACGGCGTCCAGGGCCTCCTGCTGGGGCGCCAGGGCGCGCTCCCATCCGGGATCCAGTGGTTCGAGCAGTCTCATCGGTGCAGACTATCGAATGACACCGCTGTAGTTCGGCGGAGTAGACTGTGGAGTACTCCGTCCAGCGCCGTGGGTGCCCGAACAGATGCGCGGCGGGGGACCACTTCCCGGAAGGACCTTCCCATGACTGCAGCTGACCCCGTCCCCTCGGAGCGCGAGGACGACCCGCGCGCTGACCGGGGGCAGGACGACGGGCAGGAGGGCGCGGGCGGGCAGGAGCCCGGGGCGTCGTCGTCGGCACTGTCCGAGCGGGACCGGGACATCCTGGACTTCGAGGACCAGTGGTGGAAGTACGGCGGGGCGAAGGACCAGGCGATCCGCGACCGGTTCTCCATCTCGGCCACCACGTACTACCAGGTGCTCAACGGCCTGCTCGACCGCCAGGAGGCCCTGGCCCACAAGCCGATGCTGGTCAAGAGATTGCGTAGACTACGGACGACTCGCCACCGGGCCCGCAGCGCCAGGCGGCAGGAGGCCTGAGCGCCACGGTCATGGGGCCGTGGCCACGTCCGCGGCAGCCACCACGGCGCCGCCCGGTGCCGAAGATCTGGTGATGATGGTCCATGACTGAGTACCCGCGCGATCAGTTCGATGACGTGCCCGAATACCGCAACCGCAAGGGCGGCCATCGGGCCGTGGCGGAGCCGTCCGGCGGCACCGGCCCGTCCGGGCTGACCTGGATCTCGCTCGCCGCCGCCCTGGCCCTGGTGATCGGGGCGTTCTCGTACTTCATCCTGCCCACGCTGCGGGTCCAGGAGACCGCCCGGCCCGGTGCTGCGGAGGCGTCGGTGTCCGGGTCGGCGGCACCGGGGCAGGCAACCTCCCCGGGAATGACCCGGCCCGGTTCCGGGGCGGGGACCGCCGACCCGTCGGCCTCCGGCACGGCCAGGGCGGCGTCGTCGTCCGCGCCACCGGCCCGGTCTCCGGAACCCAGTACGACGCCGCGGAAGACCACGACCCCGCAGCCCACGAAGACGCCGGAACCCACGCCGACTCCCACGCAGACCCAGGAGCCTCAGACGGTGGACTACTCCTTCCCGGTGGAGGTCTACAACGCCTCCCGGGTCAACGGGCTGGCCGGCCGGGTCGGCGGCACCCTCTCCGGTTCCGGCTTCACGGTGGCCACCGCCGGGAACTGGTCGGGATACCCGGTGTCCTCCTCCGCGGTCTTCTACTCGTCGAACCCGGTCACCGCCCAGGCGGTCGCGGCCGGGCTCGGGCTGCCGGCGGTCTATGACGGGCGGATCCCCGGCATCGCCGTGGTGGTCACCGCGTCCTACGCCGGCTGACGTCCCGATGCGCACCCCGCGTTCCGGACGCGGATTCCCCTGCCCGCTGAACAACCGTCCGGGGCCCGGCCCGATGTTTGCACTCGGGTGTGCCGAGTGCTAAATATGGACTAGCACTCAGTGGTTCGGACTGCCAAGGCCCGCAGGCATGCGGGTGGTCCGCGCCACGAGTTTGACCTGAACGTGGTGAGGCCCGGCCCAGGGCCGTCCGTCGCGGGCACTGCACAGGTCGGTTGAACACTGCCAAGCAACGCCAAGGTCCAGAAAGGACAGTGCACACATGGCCAAGACCATTGCATTCGACGAAGAGGCGCGCCGCGGCCTGGAGAAGGGCCTGAACACCCTTGCCGACGCCGTCAAGGTGACCCTCGGCCCGCGCGGCCGCAACGTGGTGCTGGAGAAGAAGTGGGGCGCGCCCACCATCACCAACGACGGTGTCTCCATCGCCAAGGAGATCGAGCTCGAGGATCCGTACGAGAAGATCGGCGCCGAGCTCGTCAAGGAGGTCGCCAAGAAGACCGACGACGTCGCCGGCGACGGCACCACCACCGCCACCGTGCTGGCCCAGGCCCTGGTCAAGGAAGGCCTGCGCAACGTGGCCGCCGGCGCCGACCCGCTGTCCCTGAAGCGCGGCATCGAGAAGGCCGTGGAGGCCGTCACCGCCGAGCTCATCGCCTCCGCCAAGGAGATCGAGACCAAGGAGCAGATCGCCGCCACCGCGTCGATCTCCGCCGCCGACCCGCAGATCGGCGCCCTGATCGCCGAGGCCCTGGACAAGGTCGGCAAGGAGGGCGTCGTCACCGTCGAGGAGTCCCAGACCTTCGGCCTGGAGCTCGAGCTCACCGAGGGCATGCGCTTCGACAAGGGCTACATCTCCGGCTACTTCGTCACCGACGCGGAGCGCCAGGAGACCGTGCTGGAGGATCCGTACATCCTCATCGTCAACTCCAAGATCTCCAACGTGAAGGACATGGTGTCCCTGCTGGAGAAGGTCATGCAGTCCGGCAAGCCGCTGCTGATCATCGCCGAGGACGTCGAGGGCGAGGCCCTGGCCACCCTGGTGGTCAACAAGATCCGCGGCACCTTCAAGTCCGTGGCCGTCAAGGCCCCGGGCTTCGGCGACCGCCGCAAGGCCATGCTGGCCGACATCGCCATCCTCACCGGTGGCCAGGTCATCTCCGAGGAGGTCGGCCTCAAGCTGGAGAACGCCACCCTGGACCTGCTGGGCACCGCCCGCAAGGTCGTCGTCACCAAGGACGAGACCACCATCGTCGAGGGTGCCGGTGACGCCGAGGAGATCGCCGGACGGGTCAGCCAGATCCGTGCCGAGATCGAGAACACCGACTCCGACTACGACCGCGAGAAGCTGCAGGAGCGCCTGGCCAAGCTGGCCGGCGGCGTGGCCGTCATCAAGGCCGGTGCCGCCACCGAGGTGGAGCTCAAGGAGCGCAAGCACCGCATCGAGGACGCCGTGCGCAACGCCAAGGCCGCCGTGGAGGAGGGCATCGTCGCCGGCGGTGGCGTCGCCCTGATCCAGGCCGGCACCAAGGCCTTCGACTCGCTGTCCCTCGAGGGTGACGAGGCCACCGGTGCCAACATCGTCAAGGTCGCCATTGAGGCCCCGATGAAGCAGATCGCCTACAACGCCGGCCTGGAGCCGGGCGTGGTGGCAGCCAAGGTCAAGGGCCTGGCCGCCGGCCACGGCCTGAACGCCGCCACCGGTGAGTACGAGGACCTGCTGGCCGCCGGCATCAACGACCCGGTCAAGGTGACCCGCTCTGCCCTGCAGAACGCCGCCTCGATCGCCGGCCTGTTCCTGACCACCGAGGCCGTCGTGGCCGACAAGCCTGAGCCGGCCGCTGCCATGCCGGGTGGCGACGACATGGGCGGCATGGGCGGTATGGGCGGCATGATGTGATGACCTGCTCCTAGCAGGCATCACCGGCCGTCCGGGCGGGACTGATCCCGCCTCGAACGCCAGTGACGGCGAAGGCCCGGTTCCCGGTTTGTCTCCCGGGGGCCGGGCCTTCTCGTGTCCCGGCCCGGTTCCGGACCGTCAGCGGCGGGACCACCACCGGGAGGTCGGGTGCAGCTCCGCGGAGAGGTTGCGGCGGGCCGCCCCGTCCCACATCCGGTGACCCGTCGCGGTCCGGTACAGCGGGTCGGCGTCCAGCAGGGACTGCACGACGGCGGCCCGGCCTGCGGCGAAGGCATCGTCCGGCACGTGCGAGAAGTCCTTCCGGACGGCGGCCAGGTACCGCGCGTAGTCACCGCGACCACGTCCCAGCACCTCCAGGTCCGCGTCACTGAGCACGGCGCCGGAGCGGTCCAGGGGGTCCGGGTCGTGAGTGGTGGTCAGCCGGACCAGCCGGGCCGTCTCCGCGATCTCCGGGTCCGGCAGTCCGAGATCCGACAGGACGGTCTCCGCCAGCACCGCGGAGTCCTCCTCGTCCTGCCCGGGCGGCCGGCCGGGGTCGCCGCGGTAGACGGCGTCATGGAACCAGGCGGCCAGCTTGACGGCCCGGTCCCAGCGACCGCAGTCCTCTCCCTGGCGCAGCAACAGGTCGACGCTCTTCAGCACGGCCAGCAGGTGGGAACGGTCGTGGTAGTGGCGGTGGGGTTCGGACCACCGGGCCAGCAGGTCTGCCACCACGGGTTCGCGCTCGAGGGGGGAGTGACCGGGCAGCAACCGGTTGAACCGCTGGGTGAGGATCTTGTCCAGCTTGCCCGGCCGGTGGCTGGCCGGGATGCGCAACCCGGAGGCGACCAGGCGACGGACGAGCTCGGCGCCGCTGACCTCCTCCGCGCCCAACGCCACCAGGGCCGGGTATCGCTCGACGGGGACGTCATAGTGATCGCCGTCGAAGGCGCGGCGGGGGATCCCGGCCTCCTCGGCGAAGGCGTGCAGTTCCGCCAGGGAGTGGTCCGAGACCAGGTGGGAGAACACGGTGCCGTGGGCGGGCCACCGTGCCGGATCGATCAGCACGGCCATGGTCCCCATCCTAGGTTTCCGCCGGGTGGCTGGAGATGGATTGCCTGCGCACCTCCACCCACCCGGCAGACGTCAGGGCCGGGAGGTCAACCGCGGAACATCGAGGCGTTCGCGGTCTCGGCGTCCAGGTACTGCTGGGCCGCATGGGTCATGGCCCCGCGGATGGACACCAGCGACTCCTCGACGCGGGCCTGGGTGGCCCGCCACTCGGTCAGGATGGTCTGGAAGTTGTTCGAGGCCTGGCCGCGCCAGGTGTCCTGCAGCTGGCGGAGGTTGGCCTCCATCGCGTTGACCTCGGACTGCAGCCGGCCGATGGAGCCCTCCACGGCCTGGCTCTTGGCCATCAGGTCTTCGGTGTCGATCTGGACGAGTGCCATGTTCACTCCTGTGGTGAGGGATCTGGATGCCGGTCCGGCCGCCGCGAGGCGGTCGGACCGACCGGGCCGGAGTGGTCCGGCTCCCCGTCCACGCTAGGAACCCCGTCGGGCACCCGGCAGGGCGTCCTACTCCGTTGTGGAGGACGCCGGCCCGCCGGGCGCCTGTGCAGGACGCGGCGGGAGGGGCGGCTTGCGCCGGCCACGCATCACGCCGCGTCCGTTCCGCGCCGGTTTCCCCGCGGTCACCTGCCTGCCGGTCGGCTGACTGCCGTTCGCCGGTCCGCCGGCGCCGGACTGCTCGCGGGAGGGTTCGTCCCCGTCCACCGGCAGGTCCGCGTCTGCGGCGGGGGCCCCGTCCTCAGCCCGGTCCGTCCCGTCCTCGTCGGACTGCTCGTCCTGGTCCTGTGCGGCGGGGATCCAGGGCAGTCGCACGGAGAGGGTGGCGCCGCCCCCGGGCGTCTGGGTCAGCCGCACGGTGCCGTCGTGCTGGGCGACGATCGCCGCGACGATGGCCAGCCCCAGGCCCGTGCCGCCGGTCTCCCGCTGGCGTGAGGAGTCCGCCCGGTAGAAGCGCTCGAAGACCCGGGCCGCGTCGTCCTCGTCGATGCCGGGCCCGTGGTCCCGGATCTCGATCACGGAGTCGCGCGAACCGTGCACCTGCTGGCCGTCGGAGTCGACCGACCCCGGCAGCACGTCCACCGTGCCGACGGCGATCTCCAGCGGAGTGCCCTCCGGGGTGTACCGCAGGGCGTTGGTCACGAGGTTGGCCACCACCTGCCGCAACCGGCCCTCGTCCCCGGAGGTGGGCGCGGAACCGGCGCGGCCGCCGTCGAGCCCCTCGAGCCTGACCTCCCGGTCCGGCGCGTTGACGCGGGCGTCCAGGACGGCGTCGTGGGCCAGCATCATCAGGTCGACCGGCTCATGGTCCAGCGGACGCTGTTCGTCCAGGCGGGCCAGCGTCAGCAGGTCCTCCACGAGCTGGCTCATGCGCTTGGCCTCACCCTCGATCCGGCCCATGGCGGCGTCCACGTCCTCCTTCTCGGAGATCCCGCCGTGCCGGTAGAGCTCGGAGAAGCCCCGGATGGTGACCAGCGGAGTGCGCAACTCGTGCGAGGCGTCCTGGATGAACCGGCGCATGCGTTCCTCGGACTGCTCCTTGGACCGGAACGCGGTCTCGATATGCGCCAGCATGGCGTTCAGGGACCGGGACAGCCGGCCGACCTCGGTGTCCGGGGCGCCCATCTCCACACGCTGGGAGAGGTCGCCGGCCGCGATCTGGGCCGCCGTGCGCTCCACCCGCAGCAGCGGACGGAAGGCGCGGGTGGTCACGGCGTAGGCGATCGCCGAGGCGCCCGCAGTGGCCAGCAGGCCGATGGTGGCCACGAGGGACATCACCCGGTCCACGGAGCTGTACACCGGTTCCAGGGGCAGCGCGATGGCCAGGGATCCCTCACCGGACTCCAGGCGGTAGACCTGCACCCGCCACCCGCGGGAGTCCGCGTGGGTTCCGGGGACCTCGAATGCCTGGGTGCCCCTCGACAGGACCTCCTGTGCCGTCATCCCGGGAATGACCGGCCGGTCCTCGTCGACTCCGGTGAAGGAGGACTTCGTGGTGGTCCGCCCCTCGTTGTCCTGCAGTTCGCCGTAGAAGCGCAGGATGGACTGGGGCGAGGAGAAATAGTCCGTGCCCATGCCGAGGCTGGTCAGGTAGACCGAGACGTTGCTGCGGTTGGCGAACAGGTCCTCGTCGATCTGCCGCACCAGTTCCTGCCGGAACAGGGACGCGGTCAGCGCGGCGGTCACGGCCACGGCCAGCAGCATCAGGCCGCTGGTCATGACCACCAGCTGGGTGCGCAACGAGGAGGTCTTCCAGGTCCGGACGATCTCGTGGAACGGCCGGAAGCGCCCGTTGTGGTTCACGGGTGGGGGCATGCCATCAAGGATACGGACGGTCAGCGCTTCTCAGCGGAGCGCAGCAGGTAGCCGACGCCGCGCTTGGTCTGGATCATGTCCGGCAGGTCGGGGCGGTCGATCTTCCGGCGGAGGTAGGAGATGTACGACTCCACGATCGAGGCGTCCCCGTTGAAGTCGTACTCCCAGACGTGGTCCAGGATCTGCGCCTTGGACAGCACGCGGTTGGGGTTCATCATCAGGTAGCGCAGCAGCTTGAACTCGGTGGGGGACAGTTCCACCACCTCGCCGGCCCGGCGCACCTCATGGGCGTCGTCGTCGAGCTCGAGGTCGTCGACCCTCAGGACGGCGTCGTCGCCGTCGGCCGGGGCGGTGCGGCGCAGCACGGCCCGGATGCGGGCGACCACCTCGTCGAGGGAGAACGGCTTGGTGACGTAGTCGTCACCGCCGACGGTCAGCCCGGTGACCTTGTCCTCGGTGTCATCGCGGGCGGTGAGGAACACGACCGGGAAGTGACGGCCGGCGGCGCGGAGCTTGCGGGTGACCGTGAAGCCGTCCATGTCCGGCAGCATCACGTCCAGGACGGCCAGGTCCGGCTGGTCCTTCTCCGCCGCGGCCAGGGCCTCGCGGCCATTCGCGGCCGCCACCACCTCGAACCCGGCGAACCGCAGGGAGGTGGACAGCAGCTCTCGGATATTGGGCTCGTCATCGACGACCAGGAGCTTGGCTTCGGGCTCTTTGGACTTCATGGATTCCATCGTCCACCCGTTCGCTGAGCATTTCCTGAACGTTGGCTGAGCGAGGTTTCCGGGGTGCCGGACGGTCCCGGGCTGCGTATCCACCGCCACGTCGACGGCAGCGGGCACCTTCCCTAGGGCTGGGCCAGGTCCGCGGCGTCGAGGATCGTGTACGCGTACCCCTGCTCGGCCAGGAACCGCTGCCGCTTCTGGGCGTAGTCCTGGTCCAGCGTGTCGCGGGAGACCACGGTGTAGAAGTGGGCGGACTTCCCGTCCTCCTTCGGGCGCAACAGCCGGCCGAGACGCTGGGCCTCCTCCTGGCGGGAACCGTAGGCCCCGGAGACCTGCACGGCCACCGAGGCCTCGGGCAGGTCGATCGAGAAGTTGGCCACCTTCGACACCACCAGGACCCCTATCTCCCCGTCCCGGAAGGCGCCGAAGAGACGTTGGCGCTCCGCCACCGGTGTCGACCCGGTCAGCACGGGAGCCTCCAGGAGCTCCCCGAGTTCCTCGAGCTGGTCGAGGTACTGGCCGATGACCAGCACCTGCTCACCGGGGTGCCGTCCGAGGATGGAGCGCACCACGGGCAGCTTCACCTCGGAGGTTGAGCACAGCCGATACCTGTCGGCGTCCTCGGCCATCGCGTAGGCCACCCGTTCATCCCTGGGCAGCTCCACCCGCACCTCGATGCACTCGGCCGGGGCGATGTAGCCCTGGGCCTCGATGTCCTTCCACGGGGCGTCGTAGCGCTTCGGCCCGATCAGCGAGAACACCTCGGACTCCCGGCCGTCCTCACGCACCAGGGTGGCGGTCAGCCCCAGCCGACGCCTGGCCTGCAGGTCCGCCGTCAGCCGGAAGATGGGCGCGGGCAGCAGGTGCACCTCGTCGTAGATGATCAGCCCCCAGTCGTGGTCGTTGACCAGCTCCAGGTGCGGATAGATCCCGCCCCGTTTGGCGGTCAGCACCTGGTAGGTGGCGATCGTGACCGGGCGGACCTCCTTGACCGCCCCCGAGTACTCACCGATCTCGGTCTCGGTCAGCGTGGTCCGTCGCAGCAGCTCGGCCTTCCACTGCCGCGCCGAGACCGTGTTCGTCACCAGGATCAGCGTGGTGGCGCCCGCGGTCGCCATGGCGCCTGCGCCCACGAGGGTCTTGCCCGCCCCGCACGGCAGCACCACGACCCCGGACCCGCCCGCCCAGAAGTTCTCCACCGCCATGCGCTGGTACGGGCGCAGTCGCCAGGGCTCCCTCGGGACGGTGTCGACCGCGTCACCGTCCGGATACTCCCCGTCCGCAAGCTCACCGGTCTCCGGCACCTCGGTGAGCCCGATCGGGTAGGGCGTGCCGTCCACGTAACCCGCGGCGTCCTCGGCGGGCCAGCCGAGCCTGAGCAGGGCCTGCTTGAGCTGTCCGCGGCTGGCCACGTGGACCACCACGGTCCGGCCGTCGATGCGGGGACCGAACATGTCCGCGGTCTTCCGGGCGTGCAGGACCTCCTCGAGCACCGGATGGTCGTCGGTGCGCAGGACGAGGCCGTGGACGGGGTCGTTCTCCAGCCGCAGCCGGCCGTAGCGGCTCATGGTGTCGTCGATGTCCACCAGCAGCGCATGGGGCACCGGGTAGCGCGAGTGGGTCAGCAGGACGTCGAGCACGCGTTCGGCGTCCACCCCGGCCGCGCGGGCGTTCCACAGGCCCAGGTTCGTGATCCGGTAGGTGTGCACGTGCTCCGGTGCGCGTTCGAGCTCGGCGAACGAGGCCAGCGCGTGCCGGGCCTCGGTGGCGTCCGGGTGGTCCACCTCGAGCAGCACGGTCTTGTCCGACTGTACGATCAACGGTCCGTCGGGCATGGGTCCTCCTGGTCGGTCGTGGGGGATGCGGCGGCGGTCACGGGCTCGGCTGCCCCGGCGGGCTCGGCGGAGACGACGCGGTGGAGCGGCACCACCGTCTCGGCCTCGCGGGAGGGGACGAGGCAGCGGACGCGGCCACCGGCCACGGCCAGCGGCACCACCCGCAGCGACTGCCGATGGCCCCGCTGGTCCACGGTGACCAGGTCGACCGTGCTCCGCTGCCGGGCGGCGTGGCGCAACAGCACGACGGCCTCCTCGGTGCCCGGTCCGCTGGGCGAGGGACGCGGCGCGGCCCGCAGCCGGGCGACCTGGGCGGCCAGCTCCTCCTCGCTGGGCGTCCACCGCACCGCCCGGACGGGGGCCGGGAACACGGACTCCACCGTCCCGCTCTCCGGGGTCGCCCGCCGCAGCCTGGACGGCCCGGCGCCGGCCGCGCCGGCCCCGGCGGAGGCCGGGGTCCCGCTGCGGTCCGGTGTGCCCCGCCGACGGGAGGACCGGTGTCCGGCGCCGGCGAGCATCCTGTGCAGTTCGCGCTCGCCGACCGGGGACACCGCGACCGTGGGTGCCACCCGCTCCAGTCCGGCGTCGGCCAGGACCGGATCGGCGACGATCGCATCCAGCAGGGCCTCGTCCTCCACCCGCAGCCAGGACCCGGCGGATCCGACGGTCACCGCCCCATGGCGGCGCGCGACGTCCCGGACCAGATAGCGCAGCGACTGCGGCAACTCGTCCTCGGAGTGCGCGTCGAGGAACTGCTCGATCGCGGTCGCATCCAGCCCCGTGTCCAGCGCGCGGTACAGGGAGTCGTCGGAGAACCGGTAGACCCGGGCGGCACCGTCACCCTCGGCGTCGGCCATCGTCGCCAGCGTCCGCGCCACCTCGGGATCGAGGTACCCGGGGGCCACGGCGGTCAGGTCACCCTGCAGGCGCACCCGGGTCAGGGGAGCGGGAAGTGCCGTCCCGACGGCGTCGGCGGCCTCGCCGAGGCGACCGGCGGCGACGAGGGCACCGGCCACGGTGAGGGCACCGGCGCCGGTCAGGCCGAGCCGGGCGGCCTCGGCCAGCAGCGGTGCGGTGAACGGAGCGGTCCGGGCGGACTGGCGGGGGCTGCGCCACCGGAGGCGCCGGGCCACCGCCTCATCCAGCAGCACACCCGGCCGTTCCCCCGCGAGCTCGAGGGCGGTCTCCAGCACGGCGGCCCGCAGCCCGGGCGCATCGGGCCGGTTCCGGTCGGAGGCCAGCGCCCGCCCGCCACCCGCCGCCGAGGGCGCTGCTCCGGACGAGGAGCCGGACGGAACGCCACCGGCCGTGGGCGCCGGGCCGAGCAGGGGCGCGCGTCCGCTGCCCAGCCAGCCCAGGACGAGTGCCTCCCACTGCACCTGGCGCTCGCTGCGTTGCCAGTCCGCCGCCTCGGCGGCGACGACCCAGCGGGAGGTGTCCGGATCCAGGACCAGGAGACCGGCCGCGGCGAGCAGTTCCAGCAGCCAGGAGGTGTCCTCGGGCGCCGAACCGGTGGAGTCGGCCAGCCGTTTCACCTCCCGGACGCCGACACCGCCCGAGCGCAGGGTCGGCAGTCCCTCGAGCAGTCCGTCCAGGAGGTCGGCGCAACCGCGCAACAGGTCGGTGATGGCGGCCAGGGCGGCGTTCGAGGACAGCGCGGTGGGCACGGTGCGGTCCTGCGGCGGCGGCGCGGTGACCCCCAGCCGGCGTCCGGCGGTTCCGTCGCGCCAGGCCAACCCGGCCTCGAGGGGGTGCTCGGCCAGGTCGGTGCCGTCCGGCAACCGGCCGGTCCGGACCAGCAGGCCGGTGTCCAGGAGCAGGTCGTGGACCGGTCCCGGTGGTGCGGGCAACCGCGCCACCGGAGCGGACTGCAGCACGTCCAGGGCGGCGGTGGCCCGGGCCAGCAGCTCGGGGTCCCCGGTGCGGTGGCCGAGGGCCGCGAGGACCCCGGCGCGGTCCGTCGGCGGTTC
>ENA-UOUJ01001288-UOUJ01001288.1-activated-sludge-metagenome-genome-assembly--contig:-NODE-1288-length-13597-cov-8.193915_pt1 | contig 13597 bp, 16 predicted proteins | sample MGYA00249839_ERZ747224 | MGnify/ENA primary metagenome ERZ747224 (study PRJEB28782, sample SAMN03220277) | activated sludge metagenome | biome: wastewater; feature: sewage sludge; material... | reverse complement strand
CCCGCCTGTTGGCGGGGCCCCTCGTCTGCTCGATAGGGTTTCTGCCTGTATGAAAGCCTTGGCGTGGAGGTGGGGCGACGGCGGTTCCCGTCGTCGTCGCGGTGCGGGTGGGGGACGGTCGAGCATTCGCGGGTGGTGACGGGCGCCGCGGGCGCGCGGGTGACGTACGCGGGCGGCCGGCGCGCCGCTTCCGGGCGGGGGCCGGCTCCCGGGACGTGTCAGGATTGCGGCCGGCGCAGCAGGCGCTGGTGGAGGACGAAGTTCTCCACCGTGAGCTTCACCACGGTCGCGAGCGCGACGAGGAGCTGGCGGTCGCGGGCGACGCCGCCCGCCTCGTAGCCGGCGAAGGTCTCGGCGATCTGCGAGGCGATGAGGTCGTAGACCGTGTCGCGGTCGAGCCCGGTTCCGCCCCAGGCGATCGGGTCGGCGCCCTCGACCTCGCGCGCCAGCGCGGCCAGCATGCGGTGGTCGAGCGTGAAGCCGTCGTCCTGCATCGTCCCTCCGGTCGGCCCGGGCACCCGGGGGGAAGCCTAGCATGGGGCGCGAAGCAGGCGCCACCGCGGCGCCGCTGCGGGGCGCGCGCGGTCAGTGCAGGTGGGCGAGATTGTCGGGGTTGCGCATCAGGTAGATGGCCGTGGCCTTGCCTTCAGGCCGCGGCCGCCAGCTGCCGGGCGGTCTCGCCCGTCACGCAACGCTCCGGCGCGGCGGCTGCTCGAGCCAGGTGCCGAAGCCGACCGCGAGGCGGTTCCAGCCGTTGATGACGTTGATGACGAGGGTGAGGGCCACCTGCTCCTCCGCGGAGAAGTGCGCCGCGAGCGCCTGGTAGGCCGCTTCCTGGGTGTGCCCTTCGGAGAGGCGGGTCAGGGCCTCGGTCCAGGCGAGGGCGGCGCGCTCGCGGTCGGTGTAGAGGGGCGCCTCGCGCCAGGCGGCGAGGACATCGAGGCGCTGCTCGCTCTCGCCTTGGGCGCGCGCCTCGGCGGTGTGCATGTTGAGGCAGTTGGCGCAGCCGTTGATCTGCGAGGCGCGGATCTTGACGAGTTCGACCAGGCTCGGCTCCAGGCTGCCGTTGACGGCCTGGGACATCGCCCGCCACTGCTTCATCAGGGCGGGGGCGGCGGCGAGCACGTCGAGTTTCGCGGTCATGGGATCGGGTTCCTTTCGCTGGTTCCGACCATATGACGAGGGAGGGGACCCAGCTGTGACATGCTGTGACGTGGGCGGGGCGGGGCGGGTCAGCCGATCTTGCCGGTGATATAGTCCTCGGTCTGCTTCTCGCGCGGGTTGGAGAAGATGTCGGGCGTCTCGCCGTGTTCGATGAGCTTACCGAGGTGGAAGAAGGCGGTCTGCTGGCTGACGCGGGCGGCCTGCTGCATCGAGTGGGTGACGATGACGATGGTGAAGTTCTGCCGGAGCTCGTCGATCAGCTCCTCGATCACCGCGGTGGCGATCGGGTCGAGGGCCGAGCAGGGCTCGTCCATCAGGAGGACCTCGGGGCGGGTGGCGATGGCGCGGGCGATGCAGAGGCGCTGCTGCTGGCCGCCGGAGAGGCCGGTGCCGGGCTCGTGCAGGCGGTCCTTGACCTCGTTCCAGAGGCCGGCGCGGCGGAGCGAGCCCTGCACCAGCTGCTCGAGCTCGGGCTTCGAGCGGGTCATGCCGTGGATGCGGGGGCCGTAGGCGACGTTCTCGAAGATCGACTTCGGGAAGGGGTTGGGCTTCTGGAAGACCATGCCGACGCGGGCGCGCAGCTCGACGACGTCGATCGCCGGGCTGTAGATGTCGACGTCGTCGAGGATGATCGAGCCGGTGACGCGTGCGGTCGGGATGGTGTCGTTCATCCGGTTGATGCAGCGCAGGAAGGTCGACTTGCAGCAGCCCGAGGGGCCGATGAGCGCGGTCACCTTGTTGCGCGGGATGTCGAGGTCGACGCCGAAGAGCGCCTGCTTCTCGCCGTAGAAGACCGAGACGTCGCGGGCGCGCACCTTCTCGGCGGCCTGCGGCCTTTCGGCGAGGGCGGGGGCGACGGCGTCCATGGGACGATACCTTAGCTGCTGATCCGCGAGAGTCATCCGTTTCCCTCCTACCAGGTCCGCTCGAGCTTCTGGCGCAGGACGATCGCGACGGTGTTCATGGCCACCAGGAAGACGAGGAGCACGATGATCGCGCCCGAGGCCCGCTCGACGAAGGCGGGGTCGGCGCGCTGGGTGAAGTTGTAGACCTGCACCGGCAGGGCGGTCGCCGGGTCGAAGAGGCCGTCCGGCAGGCCGGCGGGGAAGTCCTTCACGAAGGCGACCATGCCGATGAGCAGGAGCGGCGCCGTCTCGCCGAGCGCCTGGGCGAGGCCGATGATGGTGCCGGTCAGGATGCCCGGCATGGCGAGCGGCAGCACGTGGTGGAAGATCGCCTGCATCTTCGAGGCGCCGACGCCGAGCGCCGCCTCCTTGATCGAGGGCGGCACCGACTTCAGCGCGGCGCGGGTGGCGATGATGATCGTCGGCAGCGTCATCAGCGTCAGCACCAGGCCGCCGACGATCGGGGCCGACATCGGCAGGTTCATGAAGTTGATGAAGAAGGCGAGGCCGAGGATGCCGAAGACGATCGAGGGCACGGCGGCGAGGTTCGAGATGTTCACCTCGATCACGTCGGTCAGCCAGCTCTTCGCGGCGAACTCCTCGAGGTAGATCGAGGCGGCGACGCCGATCGGCAGCGAGAGCACCAGCACGATCAGCATCATGTAGGCCGAGCCGATCAGCGCCACGCCGAGCCCGGCCGCCTCGGGGCGGTTCTCCGAGGCGTCGGGGTTGGTGATGAAGGCCGGGTTGAAGCGCAGCTCCATCACGCCGGCCTCGAGGAGCCGGTCGGCGGCGTCGAGCTGGGCCGGGTCGAGGCGGGCGTCGCCGGCCGAGCTCTCGCGGGTGATGTTGCCCTTCACGTACTGGTCGATGCGGCCGTTGGCCAGGAACTCGAACTCGACCGTCTCGCCGATGCTGTCCGGGTTGGCGATCACGTAGTTGCGGAGCTGCGCCGGGGCGCCGTCCGAGACCATGCCGGCGAGGAGCGCCGGGGTGATGCCGGGGACCGTCGGCTGGAGCTCGGCCGTGGCGGTCTCGAGCGAGCGCTTGATCAGCGGGGCGTAGGCGAAGGTCAGGACCTTCCTGATCCCGTCGGGGTCGCGCGTCCCGGAGGGGTCGAGCACCGCCGGGTCGAGGTAGATCTGGGCGCGGACGAAGGTCTGGGTGAAGGCGGGCAGGCCGCCGCCCAGCACCGAGACGAGCAGGAGCACGAGGGCGGCGATGGAGACGCCGATGGCGCCGACGCCGTAGAGGCGGAAGCGCTTCTCGGCGGCGTAGCGGCGGCGCGTCAGCGCGGCGCGGCGCTCCGGGTCGAGCGCCGCGGGGACGAAGGTCGCGTCGGTCATTCGTACTGCTCCCGGTAGCGGCGCACGATGTAGAGGGCGAGGACGTTCATGCCGAGGGTCAGCACGAAGAGGGTGATGCCGAGGGCGAAGGCGACGAGCGTCTCGGGCGAGTTGAAGTCGGTGTCGCCGGTCAGCTGGCTGACGATCTTCACCGTGATCGTCGTCATCGCCTCGAACGGGTTGAGCGAGAGCTGCGCCGCGGCGCCGGCGCCGAGCACGACGATCATCGTCTCGCCGATGGCGCGCGAGGCGGCGAGCAGGACGGCGCCGACGATGCCGGGGAGCGCCGCCGGGATGATGACGCGGCGGATCGTCTCGGACTGGGTGGCGCCGAGGCCGAGCGAGCCCTCGCGCATGGCGCGCGGCACGGCGGTGATGATGTCGTCCGAGAGCGAGGAGACGAAGGGGATGAGCATGATCCCCATGACGAGGCCCGCGGTCATCACCGAGGCGGAGGAGGAGCCGAGCCCGGTCGGCTGGGCGAACCAGTCGCGCAGGATCGGCCCGACGGTGACGAGCGCGAAGAGGCCGTAGACGATGGTCGGGATGCCGGCGAGGATCTCGATCGCCGGCTTCGCCGCCCTGCGGAAGCGGGGCGAGGCGTACTGCGTCAGGAAGATGGCGGTGAAGAGCCCGATCGGTACGGCGACGGCGAGCGCGATGGCGCTGACGTAGAGCGTGCCCCAGAGCAGCGGCAGCATGCCGAGCCGGCTCACGCCCTGGAAGGCCGGCGACCAGACCGTGCCGAAGAAGAACTCGCTCCAGCTGTACTGGCCGAAGAAGCGGGCGGTCGAGAAGACGAGGCTGAGCACGATCGCCGCGGTGGTGAAGATCGCGACCGTCGCGGCGAGGAGGAGGAGGCCGAGGACGATCGTCTCGACGAGGTTGCGGGCGCGGAAGGCCGGCGTGATGCGGGCCCAGACCGCCACGAAGGCAGCGAGGGCGAGGGCGATCGAGGCGATCGCGACGAAGCGGCTGCCGATCTCCGGCGCCACGGTCGCGAGGAGGTTGAGCAGGACGAAGGTGACGATGCCGGCGAGCAGCGCGGCGAGCGCCACCGCCAGGCCGTGGTAGGTCGTGCGCGAGTGCAGCGCCCGGGTGTCGCCGCCGGCGGCGGCGCGCCAGCGGCCGCTCAGGTATCCGGCGACCGCCAGGATCGCCAGGACGAGGAAGAGGAGGCCGGCGGACATGGCTCACCCGTATGCGGACTGCGATGGAGGCGCCCCCGCCGGGTGGAGGCGCCGGGAGGCGATCAGCTCGCCGGGTCGAGGGTCTCCTCGTTCGCCAGCCTGGCCTGGGTCGCGGCGAGCTCGGGGTCGGAGACGAGGCCGTAGGCCGCGAGCGGGCCGTCCGGGCCGGCCACCGCGTCGGAGACGAAGAACTCGGCGAACTCCTTGAGGCCGGGCACCTCGCCGATGTGCGCCTTCTTGAGGTAGAAGAAGAGCGGGCGCGACACCGGGTATTCGCCCGAGGCGATCGTCCCGGTCGAGGGCGTGACGCCCGACATGGTGGCGACCTTCAGCACGTTGGTGTTGTTCTCGTAGAAGGCGAGGCCGAAGACGCCGATGCCGTTCGGGTCGCTCTGGATGCGGGCCAGCGTCTCGGTATAGTCGCCGTCGATGTCGACCGAGGCGCCGTCGGTGCGCAGCTTGACGCAGGCGTCGGTCGCCGCGTCCTCGTCGCCGCCCTTGAGCGCGGCGATCGCCGCGAGGGCGCCGGCGTCCTCGCAGCCCTGCAGGATCACCTTCTCCTCGAAGACCTCGCGAGTGCCGTGCTTGGTGCCGGGGACGAAGGCGAGGATCGGGGCGGCGGGCAGGCTCGGGTCGACCTCGGCCCAGGTCCTGGCCCGGTTCGGCACGAGGGCGCCGTCCCTGACGACCTCGGCGGCGAGCGCCTGGTACCACTGGGCGGGGGTGAAGGCGGTGAAGCCCGGGCCGTCGGTCTTCGAGGCGAAGACGATGCCGTCGTAGCCGATGCGGACCTCGATGATGTCCTTCACGCCGTTGGCGGCGCAGGTCTCGATCTCGCTCTCGCGGATCGGCCGCGAGGCGTTGGCGATGTCGACGGTGTCGAGGCCGACGCCGGCGCAGAACTGCTGCAGGCCGGCGGAGGAGCCGCCCGAGGCGACGACGGGCGTCGGGAAGTCGAAGTTCTCGCCGAAGGCCTCGGCGGCGATCGAGGCATAGGGGAGGACGGTCGACGATCCGGCGATCTGGATCTGGCCGCGCGACTGGGCGGCGGCGAGGGCGGGGAGCGACGCGGCGAGCGCCAGCGCCGCGACGGTCGAGCTCAGGGTCTTCATCGTCTCTTCCTTCCGGGACGTGAACACGAGGCGAGCGGGCCCGGGTCGCCGGAGCCACCCGGCCCGATCCACGGCTCGCACCATAGGAGGCGGAACCGACAGTTGCGCGTCAGTTTCGTGACCGTTCCGTGACGGGCCAACCGGCTGATCGGGAAGGCGAAGGCGGCGGCCGCAGGTTCGGGCCGGCGGGGAATCGCCGCCCCTGCCCTGCCCGCGCCGCGGCGCCGCGCGGCGCCCGAGCGCAACCTTGCCATGGCCCCGGGCCTGTGCGAATAGTCGCCGCAGTTTCCGTAGGGAGTCGCGTTGCAAGTGCCTGTTTTTGCCACGCTGTCGACGACAGCCACCGAGCGCGGGGCCGGCGCTTGATCACGGACACCGATGCGCTCGCCCGCTTCTGCGCCGAAGCCGCGAGCAGCCCCTACGTGACGGTCGACACGGAGTTCCTGCGCGAGCGCACCTACTATGCCCAGCTCTGCCTGGTGCAGCTCGCCCGGCCCGGCACGGGCGACGAGGGGGCGGTGCTCGTCGACACGCTCTCCGACCGGCTGTCGCTCGAGCCGCTCTACGAGCTCTTCCGCAACAAGCGGGTGGTGAAGGTCTTCCACGCGGCGCGGCAGGACCTCGAGATCTTCCAGACCGACGCCGGCGTGCTGCCCGAGCCCTTCTTCGACACGCAGGTCGCGGCCATGGTCTGCGGCTACGGCGACCAGGTCGGCTACGAGACGCTGGTGCGGCAGGTCGCGCACGGCCACGTCGACAAGTCGTCGCGCTTCACCGACTGGAGCCGGCGGCCGCTCAGCGCGGCGCAGATGGCCTATGCGCTGGCCGACGTGACGCATCTGCGCCGCATCTACGAGGTGCTCGCCAGGCGGCTCAGCGAGACCGGCCGCGAGGCCTGGGTCGAGGAGGAGCTGGCGGTGCTGACCGATCCGGCCACCTACCGCAGCGACCCGGAGGAGGCCTGGACGCGGATCAAGACCCGCTCGAGCGCGCCGCGCTTCCTCGCCGCGCTGCGCGAGCTCGCCCGGCTGCGCGAGACGCTGGCGCAGGAGCGCAACGTGCCGCGCGGGCGGATCCTGAAGGACGACGCGCTGCTCGAGCTGGCCGCCAACCGGCCGCGGACGCTCGAGGATCTCGGCAAGTCGCGGCTCCTGCTGCGCGAGGCGCGCCGCGGCGAGATCGCCGAGGGCATCCTCGCCGCGGTCGCCACCGCCGAGGCGCTGCCGCCCTCGGAGATCCCGCATGCGCCCGAGGCGCACCACCGCAAGCCGGGGGCCGAGGCGCTCGCCGACCTGCTGCGGGTGTTGCTCAAGGCGCGCGCCGAGTCGGCGGGGGTGGCGCAGCGGCTTATCGCCTCGGGGGCGGAGCTCGACGCCATCGCCTCCGGCGAGGGCGCGGACGTGCCGGCGCTGCACGGCTGGCGGCTCGAGGTCTTCGGCCGCGACGCGCTGCGCCTGAAGCGCGGCGAGATCGCGCTGGCCGCCGACGGCGCCGCGGTCAAGGTGGTGCCGCTCGCATAGCGGAGGGGAAGATGGCCGACAGGGATCCGCGGGACTTCATGCAGCGCTTCCGCGGCGGCATCTGGGCCGTGGTCGGGCTCGTCATCGTGGTCCTCGTCGCGATCGCCATCGCCTGAGGCGGCGGGCCGGCGGAAGTTGACGCTGGCGGCACCGGGCCGGATGGTGCAGGAAGGGCGTCGGAATCCGGGGCCGGGGAGCGACATGCCCGCGATCGTCTATGTTCTCAACGGACCGAACCTCAACCTGCTCGGGCAGCGCCAGCCGGAGATCTACGGCCCCGCGACGCTCGCCGACGTCGAGCGGCGCTGCGCGGCGGTCGCGGGCGAGCTCGGGCTCGAGCTGCGCTTCCTGCAGTCGAACTGGGAGGGCCAGATCGTCGACTGGATCCAGGAGGCGCGCGGGCTCGCCGCCGGCATCGCCATCAACGCCGGGGCGCTGACCCATACCTCGGTCGCCGTCCTCGACGCGCTGAACGCCTTCGAGGGGCCGGTGATCGAGGTGCATGTCTCGAACGTCCACAAGCGGGAGCGATTCCGCCACCGGTCCTTCGTCTCGCTGCGGGCCGACGGGATCATCGTCGGCTGCGGCGTCCAGGGCTACGAGCTGGCGCTGCGCCGCATCGCGGAACTCGCCGCGGCGCGGGCGTGAGCCGCCCTCCGGCGCGATGCACGAGCCCGTCCTGCTCATCGTCCTGACCGCGCTCGCGGCCTTCCTGGTCGGCCTCTCCAAGGGCGGGCTGCCGGCGGTGGCGACGCTCGGGGTGCCGGTGCTGGCGCTGGTCATGTCGCCGGTGGCGGCGGCGGCGCTGCTGCTGCCGATCTACATCGTCACCGACTGGGTGGGGCTCTGGCTCTACCGGCGGGACTATTCGGCGCGCAACCTGCGCATCCTCGTCCCCTCCGGGCTCCTCGGAGTGCTGGTCGGCTGGGCGGTGGCCTCGCGGGTGTCGGACGCCTTCGTCGGGCTGCTGGTCGGGGCGGTGGGGCTCGGCTACTGCCTGAACGCCTGGGCGCGCCACCGGAGCCTCGCCGAGGCGCGGCCGGCCGACCTGCCGCGGGGGATCTTCTGGGGGACGCTGGCGGGCTTCACCAGCTTCGTCTCGCATTCGGGCGCGCCGCCCTTCCAGATGTACGTGCTGCCGCAGAAGCTCGAGAAGCTCGCCTTCGCCGGGACAGCGACCATCCTCTTCGCGATCATCAACGCGGCCAAGCTCGTCCCCTACTGGCAGCTCGGCTCCTTCCGCGCGATCGACCCGGCGCTGCCCCTGACCGCGCTGCCGGTCGGCATCCTCGGCACCTGGGTGGGGGCGAAGCTCACCCGGATCATGCCGGACCGGCTCTTCTTCGGCTTCGTGCAGGCGGCGCTCTTCCTCGTGTCGCTGAAGCTCGTCTGGGACTTCTTCTGAGGCGGGGACGGCCTGCCGCGGCCGGGATGCGAGCGTGATTTCGCGCGCGAAACTATACTTATCTCTATGAAAGCAAAGGGATTTCATGTGTTAATGCTTCGTGAATGCCCCTCCGGGCCTCTCGGGCCGAGTATCCGGGTGGCGTTCACCCGGTCGCCCAGTCCTCGACGCTGAGGCCTCCGACCCGCGCGAACTCGCGGAGGTTGTTGGTCACGAGGATACAGCCGGCGGCGCGGGCGTGGCCGGCGATCATCGCGTCGTTGCCGCCGATCGGCATGCCGCGGGCTTCGAGATCCTGCCGGATGCGGGTTGCCTCCTCGGCCGCCTGGCGGTCCCAGGGCAGGATTGCGGAGATGCGGCCGACGAAGGCCTCGACGAGGCCGGCGTGGCGCGGGCTGGCGCGCCGGCCGATCGTGCCGAGGAGCATCTCGTAGTAGGTGACGACGGAGATCACGACACCGTCGCCGGCCTCAGCCGCCGCCTGCAGCCTTTCGAGGACCGAGAGGGGTCGCTCGCGGATGATGAAGGAGCAGATGTTGGTGTCGAGCATGCAGACCCGACTCATCGCGGGGCGTCATCGCCGCCGAAGTCGAACCGGCCTTCCTCGATCAGGTCCGGACGCTCGCGGAGGAAGTCGGCATCGGCGGCCGGCTCGTCGGCGAAGGAGGTCCAGCTCGGACGGACCGGGCGCAGGATGAGGGCGTCGCCGCGCCGCTCGATGCTCAGCTCGGTGACGCCGGGGAACTCGAGGTCCTTCGGCAGGCGGACAGCCTGGTTGCGATTGTTGCGAAAGATCGAGACGGTCCGCATCGGATCATGGCTCCCAAGGATGCCATCAATCTAGCGTATGCTTGGCATATGTTCAAGCCGTCAGGTCACGGCGGAGAGCTTGCGGTAGGCGGGGTCGTCCCAGAGGCGGCCGGACATCACCTCGCCGAGGATCTCGGCGGCGCGGACGACGTCCGCTTCGGCGAGGTAGAGGGGGGTGAAGCCGAAGCGCATGATGTCGGGGGCGCGGAAGTCGCCGATGACGCCGCGGGCGATCAGCGCCTGCATGGCGGCATAGCCGTCGGGGAAGCGGAAGGAGACCTGGCTGCCGCGGCGGGCGGGGTCGCGGGGGCTGGCGAGGGCAAGTTCGGGGCAGCGCGCCTCGACCTCGGCGATGAAGCGCTCGGAGAGCTCGATCGAGCGGGCACGGACGTCCGCCATCTCGACGCCGTCCCAGGCGTCGAGGGCGGCCTCGAGGGCGGCGTAGGAGAGGAGCGGCGGGGTGCCGACGCGCATCCGCTCGATGCCGGCGGCCGGGCGGTAGCCGAGCTCGAAGGCGAAGGGGGCGTCGTGGCCGAGCCAGCCGGAGAGCGCGGGCTCGGCCGCGTCGGCGAGGCGGGGGGCGACGTAGATGAAGGCGGGCGCGCCGGGGCCGCCGTTCAGGTACTTGTAGGTGCAGCCGACGGCGAAGTCGGCGTCGTTGCCGAGGACGTCGACCGGCAGCGCGCCGGCGGAGTGGGCGAGGTCCCAGACGACGAGGGCGCCGGCGGCGTGCGCCTTGTCGATGATGCGGGGCATGTCGTGCAGGCGGCCGGTGCGGTAGTCGACCTCGGTCAGCATGACGACGGCGACGTCCTCGCCGATCGCGGCCTCGACCGCCTCGGGCGCGGGGGTGCGCAGCGTCGTGCCGTTGCCGAGCAGGCGGGCGAGGCCCTGGGCCATGTAGAGGTCGGTCGGGAAGTTGCCGTCGTCCGACAGGATGACCCGGCGCTCGGGGCGGAGGGCGAGGGCCGCGGCGAGCGCCTGGAAGACCTTGATGGAGAGGGTGTCGCCGACGACGACCGTCCCCTCCGGCGCGCCGATCAGCCGGCCGATGCGGTCGCCGAGCCGGCGCGGCTTGCCCATCCAGCCGCGGGTGTTCCAGGCGCGGATGAGGTCCTCGCCCCATTCCTCGCGCATGGTGCGGTTCACCGCCTCGACCGCCGCCACGGGCAGCGGGCCGAGCGAGTTGCCGTCGAGGTAGACGACGCCCTCGGGCAGGTGGAAGAGCGATCGGGTGCGGGCGAAGTCGGTCACGGGCGGCCTCCCTGGACTGTCCGCCCAGAGATACCGAGCGGGGTCGGGCTTGGGAATGCCCGCCTCGCGCAGGAGGCGCGGCATCGGTTCGGACGCGAACGAGGGGTGCGCCCTCCCCGCCCCGGCGAGCCGATGCGGGGGCTCAGTCGTTGCGGGCGACGACGGCCTGGCCGAAGTTGGTCGGCGCCTCGACGCGCTCGAGGGTCGCCATGCCGTCGGCGGTGCGGGCGAAGGTGATCGAGAAGGGGAACTCGCGCGCGCCGACCATGCTCGAGGCCTCGCCCTTGAGCCGGGCGTAGGTGCCGGCGCAGACGAGGCGGCCGTTCTTCTCGACCGGCGCCGCCACCTTGAGGCGGGAGACCCGCGAGCCGTCGAAGACCATGACCGTGGTGTCGCAGATCTCGTCCGCCGGCGCATCGCGCAGCAGCCGGAGGCTGGCCGAGACCGGGTCGAGCGTGCCGGCCTGCTCGGCCGGGTCGGGGGCCGAATCGCGCGGCGGCTCGACCGAGACGGCGACCGGCGTGCCGTTCTTCCACTCGATGCGGCTCTTGCGCAGCGCGCGCGGCGACTTCGAGGTGGCGGTGAAGATCTGCGGCACCACCTTGCCGCCGGCGGCGAGCTGGCCCTTCGCCTGCCCGTCGTAGAAGAAGTCGGTGAACACGCCGACGAGGCCGGCGGTGTCGATGCGGGTCGATGCGCTGTAGCTCCCGCCGGCCTGCTCGAAGGCGAAGGAGGCCGCGCCGACCGGAATGCCGGCGATGGAGAAGGAGAAGCTGCTGCGGTCGACCGCCGCCCGCGAGGCGGGGCCGGGCAGGGCCGTCGCGAAGCCGAGGAGGGCGAGGGCGGGCAGGGCGCGGAGGATCTTCGACATGGCGGAACGCTCGCGCGGGCTATGGATCGGGACGCCCAGGATATGCCAAAGAGGCACGGGAAGGCCAAGGGCGAGGATGCTGAAGCTTGCGTGATGGCGGAGAGATGCTGGAAGGGCTGGCCCGCGGCGACCGCCGCGCGCTCGCCCGCGCGATCACGCTGATCGAATCGACCCGGCCCGAGCACCGGGCGCGGGCGCGGGCGCTCATCGAGGCGCTGCCGCTGCCCGTCCGCCCGAGCCTGCGCGTCGGGCTGACCGGGACGCCGGGGGTCGGCAAGTCGAGCTTCATCGAGAGCCTCGGGCTGATGCTGACCGGGCGCGGGCAGCGGATCGCCGTGCTGGCGGTCGATCCCTCCTCGGCGCGCTCGGGCGGCTCGATCCTCGGCGACAAGACGCGGATGGAGCAGCTCGCCCGCTCGCCGCTCGCCTTCATCCGGCCGAGCCCGAGCCAGGCGGCGCTCGGCGGCGTCGCCCGCCGCTCGCGCGAGGCGATCCGGCTGGTCGAGGCCTGGGGGGCCGAGGTGGTGCTGGTCGAGACGGTGGGGGTCGGCCAGTCGGAGACGATGGTGGCCGAGATGACCGACGTCTTCGTGCTGCTGATCGCGCCGGGGGGCGGCGACGAGCTGCAGGGGGTGAAGCGCGGCATCATGGAGATGGCCGACCTCATCCTGGTCAACAAGGCGGACGGTGCGCTCGAGGCGCAGGCCCGGCGCACCCGGGCCGACTATGCCGGGGCGCTGCGGCTGCTCCGGTCGCGCCCGGGCGACCCGCAGGGCTATCCCCGCGCCATGACCGTGTCGGCGCTGACCGGGGCCGGGCTCGCCGAGGCCTGGGGGGCGGTCGAGGCGCTCGCCGAGGCGCGCGTCGCCGGCGGCAGCTTCGCCGCCCGGCGGCAGGCGCAGGCCGAGGCCTGGTTCGCCCATGCGCTCGAGACCGGGCTGCTCGCGCGGCTGACCGCCGATCCGGCCACCGCCGCCTGCCGGCGCGAGCTTGCGGCGCGGGTGGCGCGCGGCGAGATCGCGCCGGAGGCCGCGGCCGAGACGCTGCTGGCGGAGATCTTCGGTGCGCCGGCGCGGGCCGGGGATTGACGCCCCGGCCGATCGCGGCTATCAGGCCGCTTCGAGTTTTCCGGCACGGGCGGAGTCGCCGGTGCCTGCAGGTTATCCGAAGGACGGTCCCGAATGCCCCGCCGCTGCGAACTGACCGGCAAGAGCCCGATGGTCGGCAACAACGTGAGCCATGCCAACAACAAGACCAAGCGGCGGTTCCTGCCCAACCTCAACGATGTGTCGCTGTCGAGCGACGCGCTGAACCAGACGGTGAGCCTGCGCATCTCGGCCGCGGCGCTCCGCAGCGTCGACCACCGCGGCGGGCTCGACGCCTTCCTGCTGAAGGCGGACGAGGCGGTGCTGTCGCCGCGGGCGCTGAAGGTCAAGCGCGCCATCGAGAAGGCGCAGACCGCGGCCTGAAGGCGTCCCGCGCTTCCTTTTCGCAAGGCCCCGCCCCCTCGGGCGGGGCCTTCGCGTGTCGCGCCGGGGGTGCTAGGATGGGCGGCGGAAGGAGAGCGGTCCGGCGATGGAGCAGCTGCGGGAGATCCGGTTCACGGCCGACGAGTTCATCGCCTGGGTACTGCAGCAGCCGTCGGGCCGCTACGAGCTCGACAACGGCGTCGTCGTTGCCATGGCGCCCGAGCGGGTGAACCACGCGATCGCAAAGCTCAACGCCGCCGTCGCCCTGCGCAACGCCATCGGCGCGCAGGCCCTCCCCTGCCAGGCCCTTCCCGACGGGATGTCGGTCAAGGTCGGCGACCGGACGGTCTACGAGCCCGATGCGCTGGTGCGGTGCGGGCCGCCCCTGCCCGGCGACGCGATCGTGGTGGACGACCCCCTCGTCGTGGTGGAGGTGGTCTCGCCGTCGAGCCGGGGCATCGACCGGGGCGCCAAGCTCGCCGGCTATTTCTCGGTCCCGAGCGTGCGGCACTACCTGATCGTCGATACCGACGCGAAGGTCGTGATCCACC
>ENA-UOUJ01001287-UOUJ01001287.1-activated-sludge-metagenome-genome-assembly--contig:-NODE-1287-length-13598-cov-4.108395_pt1 | contig 13598 bp, 10 predicted proteins | sample MGYA00249839_ERZ747224 | MGnify/ENA primary metagenome ERZ747224 (study PRJEB28782, sample SAMN03220277) | activated sludge metagenome | biome: wastewater; feature: sewage sludge; material... | reverse complement strand
GGTGGTCCGGCCCCAGCGCCTCGACCACCCCGCCGATGCGGGTGGCGACGACCGGCGCGCCCAGCGCCATCGATTCGAGCACGACCAGCGGCAGCCCTTCGAACACGGATGGCAGGACCACCGCATCGGCCTGCGCCATCAGCGCGGGCACGTCGTCGCGGTTGCCCAGGAATTCGACGTTCGTCAGCCCCAGACGGGCCACGCGGGCGCGGACCGCCGCTTCCTCGGGGCCAGTGCCGGCCAGCAGCAGCCGGGCATTGGGGTGGGTGCGCGCCAGCCGCGCCATCGCGCCGATCAGGACGCGGTGGTTCTTTTGCGGGGTAAAGCGGGCGACGCACAGGATCGTGGGCTGCACCGACGGGCTGCGGGGCAGCGCCGGAACATCGACCCCGTTCGGGATACAGGCCATCGGCAGCCGAGGCCCGCCCATTCCCGCCAGCACCGGCCGCCAGCTGTGGGCAGCGGCGCGGCTGACCGTGATGACGGCGTCCACGTCCGCGACCATCGCGGCGTAATCGTCACGCTGGCCCGGATCGGTAATCAGCCACGGCAGATGTTCGGTCCGGGCCACGGGCAGGCGGCGGGCGCGGGCCATTTCGACCAGCGTGTGCCCTTCCCAGCCGATGCCGGCATGGACATGGACCAGATCGGCCCCGTCCAGCGCGGCATCCCAGCCTTTGCCGGCCACCATGGCCTGCAGCCCTCGGGCCTGCGCCTCGGCGGCCAGCGCCCGGCCTGCGGCATGGGCCGGAAAGGCCAGCCGCGCGCGCCAGCCGCCGGGCAGCGCCGCGGCCAGCGTCAGCATGTGGCGGCCTACCCCCGAGGGTTCGGGGCTGTCGGTCGCCAGAACGACCAGTCGCTCGGCCCCCACGCTTATTCCCCGGCCACCGCGCTGACCGTCAGCCGCGGTGCCATCCGCCGATGGATCGCCAGCGCCTGTCCCACCACCTGATCCATGTTGTAATAACGATAGCTGCCCAGCCGCCCGGCAAAGATCACGTCGGGGCGTTCGCGGGCCAGATCCTCGTACCGGCGCAGCAGCGCCTGATTTTCCGGACGCGGGATCGGGTAATAGGGATCGCCGTCGGCCGACGGGATCTCATGGGTGATCGAGGTTTTCGGATGCACCTGCCCGGTCAGGTGCTTGTATTCGGTGATCCGCGTCCAGGGCACGTCCTCGGCCGGATAGTTCACCACCGCCACCGGCTGGAACCGCCGCATGTCCAGCGTCTGGTGCCGGAAGGTCAGGCTGCGATAGGGCAGATGGCCGAAGCGGTGGCCGAAAAAGGCGTCGATCGGACCGGTATAGATCGTCAGGGCCGCAAGGTCGCGCGCGGGCAGGTCGTGGAAATCCTGCCCCAGCGCGAGGTCGATGTTGGGATGGTCCAGCATCCGCTCGAACATCCGGGTGAAGCCCTCCAGCGGCATCGCCTGGAAGCTGTCGGTGAAATAACGGTCGTCGGCGTTCGTCCGCGTGGGCACCCGCGAGGTCACCGACTTGTCCAGTTCGGACGGGTCCAGCCCCCACTGTTTCCGGGTATAGCCCTGAAAGAACGTCTCATACAGCCTGGTGCCGACCGCGTTCACCACCACATCGCGGCTGTTGCGGATCTCGGCCACGGGCTCGGCCTGCGCGGCCAGGAACCCGGCCACCTCGGTATCCGTGGTCAGATCCAGCCCGTAAAGCGCGTTGATCGTGGTGCGGTTGATCGGCATGGGAACGCGCCGGTCGCCGACCTGCGCCAGCACCCGATGCTCATAGGGCCGCCAGCGGGTGAAGCGGGACAGATACGCCACCACATCGTCGCTGTTGGTGTGAAAGATATGGGGGCCATAGCGGTGGACCAGCACGCCCGCCGCGTCCAGATGGTCATAGGCGTTGCCCGCGACATGGCCGCGCTTGTCCACCACCAGCACCCGCTTGCCCGAGCCTTCGGCCAGCCGCTCGGCCAGCACCGATCCGGCAAAGCCCGCGCCCGCGATCACCACGTCATAGGCCCGCGCCCCGCGCCGGATGCCGGGGGCGGGAAAGCGGTCGGGCGCGCGCGGGTTCAGCCGCTGTTCCGCAGCCTCGGCGACAAGCCGGTTCATGTGTCGGAAGGTCGCGTCCCAGCTGATCGTGGCCAGCAGGCGGTCTGCCTCGTCCCGCCATTCGGCGGGCTTGGCCGACATCGCCAGCGCGTGGTCGCAGGCGGTAACGAAGCCCGGCGTGTCGGCTGCGATCTGCACCGCCGCGATGTCGCCGTAATGGCGGATCACGTCCCGGATGGGGGTGGAGACGACTGGCCGCCCGCCCGCCAGATATTCCGGCGTCTTGGTCGGGCTGATGAAACGCGTGGCCTCGTTGATGGCAAAGGGCATCAGCGCCGCGTCCCAGCCGCCCAGATAGGCGGGCAGTTCGGCATAGGATTTCTGTCCCAGCCAGTGGATATTCGCGGCCCGCGGCAGATCACCCTCGGAAATCTTGGCGACCGGCCCCACCATGACGATGTGCCAGTCGGGCCGGGCCGCCGCCAGATCGCGGATAAGCCCCAGGTCCAGCCGCTCGTCGATGACGCCGTAATAGCCCAGCCGCGGATGCGGGATGCCGGCCTGATCGACGGGATCGGCCGGCCCGCGGCGCGCGGCGGCGAAATGGGCGGCGTCCACGCTGGACGGGAACGGATGGATGTTGTCGTGGCGGTCGCGCTTGGCCTCCCAGATGCTGAAGCCGCCGGTGAAGACCGCATCCGCCGCCGCCATCAGATCGGCTTCGTTGCGGGCCAGATCGGGCGGCGCGAAGCGGAAGTTCGACAACTCGTCCATGCAGTCATAGACAACGGCGCTGGCATCCACATGCCGTGCAAAGGGCCACATCTGCGGCGTATAGAACCACAGCACCGGCTTTTGCGTGCGCGTCAGCGCCAGCATCTGGTCCAGCAGCCCGGCCAGCGCGCGCTCGGTGTCATGCGGCGACCAGTGCCGCGGCACGCGGGGCCGGATCGCCCGCACGGCCGTGCCCGGAAAGGCGTGGAACTCCAGATAGGGCAGGTGATGGTCGCAGGGGATCATCTCCTCCCAGAAGAACACCGGCCGGTTCGCGGCAAAGCGGCCCATCAGATGCTGGGGGCGTTGCAGCACGAAATCCCAGCGCAGATGCGAAAAGCAGATCAACGGCGCGGCAGGGGAATGGGTCATGCGACTACCTTTCGGATTCGGCGGCGGCGCGCCTTTTCGATCAGCGCATCCAGAGGGCTAACTGCATGAGGGCCGGGCCGGTTCGCCGGGACTGCAGAGGGGGAGTGATGACGGGCGGGGCGCGCCAGCAGCGGGACGGGCAAGGCGGCACCGTTGATCCGCAGGACGCCCGGACCGGCCGCACGGCAAGTCTGCTGCGCCCACAGCGGCGGGGCGGGATTTCGGCCGTTCAGGACCGCGGGCGCCGCCGGGAAACCCTGGATCGGAACATCGGCAGAACCGTCCTGGGCCCGCGTCCGACCCGAGGCCCATTTGCCGGGCGTGCCGGGGCGTGCATCAAGGATATGAGCGCCGGGTGTGGAAAGCCCGGCCACCCGGGACAGCCGTGGCCCGCCATGTCCGCGGCCCGGTCCCTTCCGGGACGATGCGCGGCCGCAGCCTGAATCGCGCAATGCACGGCCCCGGTTCCTGAAGCGCTTGGCACCTCCGGCCTTTCCGATGACAGGCGCACAATCCGGGCCGATCTGCCAAGGGTGGCAGGAATCCTGCGGCCCGAGGCCGGACAGCCGGGTCGGAACATGATCGCAGTCACCGCGAACGGCCACGATTCCGCGCATGCTAGGTCTGCATCCGTGAAGGAATGCGACCCTGCGGTTCTGAAATCGACAGGAACAAGGCTCTCATTCGGTCGATAGAATGGTAAACGCCGAGCCGTAGCAGCTTGATTTATTTTCTCTATCCTGCCGGGAACCAATTCCGGTCCGCGCGCGTCATGCTCCTTTGGTCTGCTTGCCAGACCCTGCACTGCATGGTTGCCCCGCGCGGCCCGGCCTGCCAATGGTGCGCGACAATCGAAATCAGCGAGAGACCTGTTCCATGATCGCGGCAGGACAGTGCCCATGAACGACACGCATCTGCAGATCGCCCGCGAGACGGCCCTTCTGTCGGGCATTCCGACCGCCATGCAGCAGCGCATCCTGGCCAATGCCCAGACCGTCCGGTTCGAGACCGGCCAGACCGTATTCGTCCAGGGCGAGGAAGCGGCGGCGGTCTATATCGTCGTTGACGGCTGGGTCAAACTTTACCGTCTTGCCCCCAGCGGGGCCGAGGCGGTCGTCAGCGTCCTGACCCGTGGCCGCAGCTTCGGCGAGGCCGTGGCCCTGCGTGGCGTCCCTTATCCCGTATCGGCCGAGGCGATCACCGACGCCGTGCTGATCCGCATCGACGGCGCGCGCCTGCGCCAGCAGATGCAGGAAGACCCCCAGCTTGCCACCGCGCTGCTGGCCGCGACCTTCGTGCATCTGCAATCGCTGGTCGCGCAGGTCGAACAGCTGAAGGCCCGGTCGGGGATGCAGCGGGTCGCCGAATTCCTGGCCGATCTGGCCAGTTGCCGGACAGGCGCCTGCACGGTGCTGATGCCCTATAACAAGGCGCTGATCGCGGGCCGCCTGGGGATGAAGCCCGAAAGCCTGTCGCGCGCCTTCGGCCGCTTGCGCAGCTATGGCGTGCGCATCGAATCGAATGTCGCCCATATCGAGGACGTGGAAAAGCTGCGGGAACTGGCGGCCGAGGACCCCGGCAAGGCCTGGATGAAGTGACCCGGTCATGCCACGAGGTAAAGGCCGCCCGCGGCCAGCATGAACAGGCCCAGCACCAGACCGAAGCCGCGCCCGATCGGGGGCACCGCCGCCAGTCCCAGATAACGCGACAGGATCACGCGCGCCTTCAACCATGCGATCAGAAGAATCACCACCGTCGCGCCCTTCAGCGCGGTCGCGTCCAGCCGCGGCAGCGCCAGCGCGATCGCGGTGGAAACGGCGCTCAGCCCGATCAGGGCGGCCCAGGCCTTGGTCAATGGATCGTTCATCGCAACAGATAGATCACCGGAAACAGGATCACCCACACCAGATCGACCATATGCCAGAACTGCGCCCCCGCCTCGACATGATCGGCGCGCGCGCGGATCGCGACCAGGGCCAGGATCAGCACCCCCGCCAGCACATGGGCAGCGTGAAAGCCCGTGAGCAGATAATAGAAGGTGAAGAAGGGATGGGTGTCCGTGCCCAGCCCCTTGGCCATCGAATCCGCGTATTCCAGCCCTTTCAGCACCAGGAACACGATCCCCAGCAACCCGGCCAGCGCCAGATTCACCCGCACCGGCCCCGCGCGCCCGTGTTCGGCGTCACGCGCCGCCCGGGCAGCGAACCAGCCCGAGGTGACCAGCACCGCCGTGTTGATCGCTGCCGATACCCGGTGCAACTGGTCCTGCGAGGCGGCAAAGCCTTCCGGGTCGCCCAGCCGGACGGCCAGAAAGGCCAGCAGGCCCGCGCCGAATATCGCCAGCTCGCTGACGATCAGCACCCAGATCAGCAATTCGCCCGGCAGATCGTCCAGCAGCGAAGGGGGGGATGAGCGTTCGTCCGTCATGCGCCCACCAGTTGCCGATAGATCGCCGGCAGCGCCTCGGGCAGCTTGTCGGGATGGGGAACCAGCGCATAGCCGCCCTGCCCGAAGATACGCGGAAACCACGACTTGCCGTCGCGATCCACGGTGATGCCGAAGACGGCGTGGCCCGCGCGGCGCGCCTCGCGCACGGCCATGGCGCTGTCCTCGATCCCGTGGCGGCCCTCGTAATGGTCAAGATCGTTCGGCTTGCCGTCGGTGATGACCAGAAGCAAGCGCCGCCTGCGCGCCTGACTGGCCAGTCCCTTGGACACATGCCGGATGCCCGCCCCCAGACGGGTATAGAAATTCGGCCGCAGCGCCGCGATGCGCGATTCGATCGCGGCGCTCATCGGCTCGTCAAAGCGTTTGCAGGTGCGCACGAACACCCGGTCGCGCTTCAGCGACGAAAACGCCTGCACCGACACCGCATCGCCCAGCGCGTCCAGCCCCCAGGCCAGCGCGGTCAGCGCCTCGCGTTCGATGTCGATGACGGCGCGGCCGGTGACGGCGCTTTCGGTGGACCGGGAAACGTCCAGCAGGATCGCCACCGACAGGTCGCGCGCCTCGGGACGGGTCTGGCGCCAGATGCGGTCCGACCCCTGCCCGCTGGTGATGATGCCGACCTGCGAGCGCACGGTCAGTTCCAGATCCAGTTCGTCCCCGTCGCGGTGGCCGGTGGTGGTGACGCGGCCGGGGCGCAGCGCCTCGAACCGCTGGCGGACGGCACGGATGCGGCGGCGCGCGGCCTCGTCGAAGGGCGAGGCTTCCTCGGCCTCGGACGGGTCGGGCGTGCTGTCCAGCACCCGTACATGGTCGCGCAGATAGGCATTCGTGCGCGCGTCCCATTCGGGATAGACATGGACGCCGGAAATCGCCTCGCGGTCCACGTCCTCGGGGGAAAGGTCCAGATGCAGCTTCAGTCGCGTCGCGGGGGCCTTGCTGATCTGGCCCAGGCCCAGTTCTTCCTGATCGTCCAGCGCCTTGCGGGCGCTGTCGTCGTCGTCGTCCTCGACCCGGCGGTTCAGGTTCAGGAACTCGGCCCAGGACAGGATCGCCTCGAACTTGTGCAGGATCAGGCTGTCGCGGCGCTCGGCGGCGTCGGATTTGCGGCGGCGGGCACGGACGGTCTTTTCGCCGGCCTGCGATTCCTCGGGGGTGCCTTCGGTCTCGCGCGTCTCGACCCTGGTTGCGTCTGACGCGGCGGCGCCTTCCAGATCGGGCCACAGCACGACAGGCCGCATGGGCCGGTATCCGGGGGCGGCGCGGAACGCCGACAGATCGCCCGATTCAACCGCCGCCTGCATCTGCGCGGCGCGCGGGGACAGGGGCGCGGGATCGCCCAACAGGGCACGCGCCAGCGCTTCGACCGCCGCCTCGTCAGGAGGCAGCTTCGACAGCGGCCGCGCGGCAAGCGCAAGCGCGGCCAGTTCGCGATACAGCGCCGTCATGCCGGGCGCGGAATCCAGCGTCGCAGCCACTGTGGCCTCGGCGGCGACCAGGCGCGCAAGATCGCGGCGCAGCGGGTCTTCCTCGGCCCGGCCGCCTGTGGCATGGGCGGCGGCGGCGGCCAGCCACAGATACAGCGTCCCGTTCGCTTCCGCCGTGGGCAGGATGGCCAGCGAGGCGGGCATCCGCAGGATGCCGCCGTCGAAGCTGGCCTGCGGAATCGCCTCGGCCTCGGTTCCCAGGCGGCGGCGCCAGGACAGGCGGTGGCGGCTGATGCGGTCGGCATTGGCGCGGAATTCGACCGCGTGATCGCCGCCCAGTCCCCGGAACAGCACCGCCAGCCGTCCGGCGACCTCGGTCAGATGGACGCGGGCATCCTCGTGCACCGGCAGGGCGTCGAAGCCCGAAGCCCAGCCGTGCCACAGCTTGCCGACGGTTTCCTCGGGCTCCCACGGTTCGATTTCGCGCCATGCCGACATCGGTTCAGCCCGTTACCGCCACGACCAGATCGGCCAGCCCGCGCTTCACGTCGGCGTCGTCGGTCAGCGGCTCGATCATGGCCGCCGTGATTGCGCGGTTCATGGGCATCCCCCCCGCGATCAGGGTCGCGGCATAGACGACCAGGCGGGTGGAAACCCCTTCCTCGAGATCCTGCCCTTTCAGGGCGCGCAGCTTGCCGGCCAGACGGACCAGCAGGGCGGCACGGGATTGCTCCAGTCCGCTTTCCTGCGCCACGATGGCGGTTTCCTGCGCGGGGGCGGGAAAGTCGAATTCCATCGCGACGAACCGCTGACGGGTGGACGGCTTCAGCGTCTTGAGGATGTTCTGATATCCGGGGTTATAGCTGGCCACCAGCATGAAGCCAGGCGCGGCTTCCAGTTCCTCGCCCGTGCGGTCGATGGGCAGGATGCGGCGGTCGTCGGTCAGCGGATGCAGGACCACGGTCACATCCTTGCGCGCCTCCACCACCTCGTCGAGATAGCAGATCGCGCCCTCGCGGACGGCGCGGGTCAGCGGGCCATCGACCCAGACGGTCTCGCCGCCCTTCAGCAGATAGCGCCCGATCAGGTCGGCCGCGGACAGATCGTCATGGCAGGCGACGGTGTAAAGGGGACGCCCCAGCCGCGCGGCCATATGGGTGACGAAGCGGGTCTTGCCACAGCCCGTCGGCCCTTTCAGCAGAACCGGCAGATCGTTCTTCGCCGCCGCCTCGAATACGGCGACCTCATCGCCCTGGGGCAGGTAGAAGGGGGCATCCGCCCCCTCCACTTTCGTATGTGCGTTCATCGCGCTCACTCCGCAGGCTCGATATGGCCGTCCTTGTGGACCTGCACGGGACCGGGGATCACGACTTCGCGCCGCGGGACCATGACCGAATAGATGAACAGCAGCGCGCCCAGCACCACGGCCACCCCGGACCCGAAGCGCATCCAGTAGAAGATGGCCAGCTGGTCCTGCACGTCCATGAACGCCTCGCCGTTCACCCGCTGCAGGTGGGTCTGCACCGTGCCCGCGAAGGTCAGGGTGAAGGTCATGAACAGCATGCCGCCCGACATCAGCCAGAATGCGCCCATGTTCAGCACCTGGTTATAGGGGTCGCGGTTGCGCATGATCGGCATCGCATAGGTCACGATCGCCAGCACCAGGCAGACATAGGCGCCATAGAAGGCCAGGTGGCCGTGCGCCGCGGTGATCTGGGTGCCGTGGGTGTAATAGTTCACCCCGTGCAGCGTGTGCAGGAAGCCCCACACCCCCGCCCCGAAGAACGCCAGCACCGTGCAGCCCAGCGACCACAGCAGCGCCGCCTTGTTCGGGTGATCGCGGCGGCCCTTCCAGACCATCACGAAGGCAAAGGCCATCATCGCGAAGAAGGGCACGATCTCGAAGCTCGAGAAGATCGAGCCGATCCACTGCCAGTAGGCCGGCAGGCCGATCCAGTAATAGTGGTGCCCGGTCCCCAGGATGCCCGAGAACAGCGCCGTGGCGACAATGACATAGAGCCACTTTTCAACGACCTCGCGGTCGACGCCCGTCAGCTTCAGCATCAGGAACGCCAGGATCGAGGCCATGATCAGTTCCCAGACGCCTTCCACCCACAGATGGACGACCCACCACCAGTACTGCTTGTCCAGGACGATGTTGTGCGGGTTGTAGAAGGCGAACAGGAACAGCAGCGCCAACCCCCACAGGCCCAGCAGCAGGACGTTGGAAATCGCGGTCTTGCGCCCCTTCAGCACCGTCATCGTGACGTTAAAGAGGAAGATCAGCGCGGCGACGACGATGCCGACCTTGACCCAGGTGGGCTGTTCAAGGAACTCGCGGCCCTGGGTGCCCAGGAAATAGTTCCCGTTGAACCAGTTGAAGATATAGGTCAGCACCGCGCCCAGCGTGCCCACCACCAGGATCAGCAGCTGCAGATAGGCGAGCATCGGCGAATGGATCTCGCGCTCGGCTTCCTCGGGGATCAGGAAATAGGCCGAACCGAAGAAGCCCAGCAGCAGCCAGACGATCAGCGCGTTGGTGTGCAGCATCCGCACGATGTTGAAAGGCGCGAGTTCGGACAGGAAGTTCGGCTGGACATACATGTAGCCCATGGTCAGGCCAAAGATGACCTGCAGCGCGAACAAGGCCATCGCGACGCCGAAATAGGCGTAGGCGATGCGTTGGGAATAGTATTTCATGGCGTTCTGCTCTCCTCAGCCCGCGTCGTTCGGCGGCCAGTTCTGGGTATTGACCGTGCCCACGAACAACAGGAAGTCAGCCAATGCGCGGTATTCGGCATCGGTCAGGTTGAACTGCGGCATCTGCCGGCGTCCCTCGATGCCCGTGGGCATCGCATCCATCCACGACTTCAACGTGTCCATCGCCGCCATGGGATCGTCCTGCACGCCCCACCGCTTCATCACGTTGCCCAGTTCGGGCGCGAAATAGGCGCCTTCGCCCAGCAGCGTGTGGCAGTTGATGCAGGCCTTGTTTTCCCACACCAGCTTGCCCGCCGCGACGCTTTCGGTCAGCAGCGACTCGTCCGTGGACACGTTGCGGGCATAAAGATGGCTGTGAATCGTCAACGCCACGAAAATGGCGATGAAGAACAATGACCCGCCATAGAAGACGTTGCGGGCCATGCTCTTGGTCATGACGTCGCGCATGGCGGCAGTCCCTCCGAGCGGTTTCAGGTGCGCCGAGACCTAGATCACTGATAATCCGGCCACCTTAACGAAAGTCAAAGGTTGATAACTTGGCTCGGATTAACGGCTGTCCCTGTCTGGCCCGGTGACGCTATCACAGCGCCGAGAGGCATTCCACCCGTGCGCCGGAAAACGTCGCCAGCGCCCTGTCGATGGCGGCGCGGTCCATCACGCAGAAGGCCGTGGACAGCGCATCGGCCAGCGCCGCATGGGGCGCACTGACCGAAACCACGCCCCAGCGCGGCGCGGCGCCGTCGGGGGACAGGATGTGCGGCCGGTCGCCTGCAGGCCCGATCCGGGTGCCGAAAGGCGCCGATGTGGCCAGCGCACGCTGGCGCAGCGTCAGTTCGCGCAGGCGCCGGCCGTCGGGTGCCACGACCGCCGCCCGCCAGTCGCGCGGTCCCAGCCCGTGCGTCCGGGCGATGCCGGCCAGCCGGTCGGCGGCGTGGCCCTGGGCGATGCCGTTCAGGGTCAGCGCCATGCCGGGCCGCATCAGGCGGATCTCGTCAGGAGCGATTCGGACATCCCCCCAGCCCGTCAGTGTCCGGCCGGCGGATTCGTCCCCGCCATCGCGCCGGGCCAGCCACAGCGGCTGCACCGTGGGATCGAAGGCGCCGCCGGTGGCGTCGTGGACCTGTCCGGCCAGTTCCAGCAGCGCCAGCATCTCGGCCGAAGGGTGGGGCAGACGGCCCATCGCGTTCAGCCGCATCAGATCCGACCCGCGAAACAGCGAGAACCGGTCCTCGACCGCGCGCAGGGCACGGGCCGATTCGGCGAAAAAGGCGCGGGCAGCGCGTTCGCTGCCCCCTTCGACCCGCAGCATGACATCGGCACCCAGCGCGGTGCCCTGCCAGACATGGGACTGCACCGGCGGCAGGGCCGCGCCGGCAGGCACGGCCAGCGCACAGGCGGCCAGCGCCAGAAAGCGGCGGCGCGCGATCATGCCGCAGCCCCGCGCGCCGCAGGCCGCGGCGTCGTCCAGATCGGCCACAGCGCGATCACATAAAGGGTGAAGGCAGTTACCCACAGCATACCGGCGCCCAGCGTGCCGATGTAATACAGGCTGCCGGGCCAGGTCGAAGCCATCCAGCGCAGCCCGACCGCCACCGGCATCAGGGTATAGGCCAGGGCAACCGGACCCGGCGCCTGCAGCGGACGCCCCGAATGGCCGATGCTGGCGCGACTCATCACCGCCAGCGTCATGCCGCCGATGGCGCCGATGCCCAGGATGTGCAGCGCGCCGACCTCGGACCCGATGCCGAAACCGGCCAGCCCCCAGACGACCAGCCCCAGGGCCAGCATCGCGTAACCCGCGTGCAGCGCCCAGACGATGGGATCGCCCAGCGTCGCCCGCGTGCGCCAGCCTGAAAGCCGCGCCGCCGCAGCCAGCCCCGCCCCCACCGCGACAGCGCCGGTCAGCCGGTCGGGCGCGCCGGCCACCGCCAGCACGGCGGTCAGGATCGGCAGGACAATGCCCGCGATCTCCAGCGGCTGGCGCGACACCGGGGGGGCGGCATCCGGGTTGGCGCGCAGCAGCGCGTTGCGGGTAAAGGCGGGCGTGACCCGCCCCCCCAGCACCGCGATCATCGCGCAGATCGCCAGCAAGCCCCCGCGCAGCCCCTGTGGTTCGGTCGAGGCCCAGCCCAGCCAGTCCAGATGCACCAGCAGGTTGGAAATCCACACGAGGCTCAGCAGCACCAGGAACATCATGTTCTGGGCTTTCGGCCGTTTCAGAAGCTGCGACAGGATCTTGGCCGCCAGCACGGGCACGAAGGCCAGGTCGATCGCCGCCACCAGGATTGCGGGCAGGCCGCCGGAAAACCACACGGCGATCCGCCCGGCCAGCCACAGGCCGGCAACGATCGCGATGAACCGCGTGGGCGCCGCCCTGGCCCCGGTCCAGTTCGGCACCGCGGTCAGGAAGAACCCGCCCAGCGCCGCCGTGGCAAAGCCGAAGATCATCTCATGCGCGTGCCACAGATACGGGGCGGGCGCGAAGGGCAGTCCGTCCATCATGCCGCCAGCGGCATGGACGCCCAGCCAGACCAGCCAGACCAGCATGGCAAAGACGGCGTAAAGCCCGGCGGCCAGAAAGAACACGCGCCAGCCGTCGCGGAAGATGATCGAGGGAGTCATGGTGTCACCTGCTGGGATTGAAAGGCAGGGGGTTGAGGCGTGGGCGCGGCATCGCCCACACCGGCGGCATGGGCCCCGGACGGCACCTGCGCGCGCGGCACCGGCGGCGGCGCGGGCGGCGGCGGGGCCGCGGACGCGGCGCTTCAGCACCGGGCATGTGTTGTCGTCGTTCATGATGATCTGGCAGCGCAGGCACATCACGCATTCATTGGGGTTGATCCGCCCCAGGGGGTCGATCGCGCCCATCGGGCAGCGGGTCTCGCACAGGCGGCATTCGCGTCCGCACTGGGGCCGGCGCTTGAGCCAGTCAAACACTTTCAGCTTGGCCGGCAGCGCAAGCCCCGCGCCCAGCGGGCAGACGTAACGGCAGAAGAACCGCTCGATGAACAGGCCCGCCGCCAGCAGCGCCACGGCATACAGCACGAACGGCCAGGCGCGCATGAACCGCATCGAGATCGCGGTCTTGAACGGCTCGGCCTCGGACAGGATCAGCGCGTATTCCATGGAATAGAAGGACAGCGCGACGATCGCCACGAACAGCGTGTACTTGATGACCCACAGCCGTTCATGGACCGCCTGCGGCACCGCGATCTGGCGCACCCCGAACCGCTTGGCGGCGGTGTTCGTCAGCTCCTGCAGCGCGCCGAAGGGGCACAGCCAGCCGCAGAACACGCCGCGGCCCCAGAACAGCATCCCCAGCGCCACCGTCGACCACAGAACGAAGATCAGCGGCGCGACCAGGAAGGTTTCCCAGCGGAATCCCGCCAGCAGCGCATGCAGGAAGGCCACCACCTGCACCACCGACAACTGCGCCCCCAGTCCCCAGCCCAGCACCACCAGCGTCGCCGCCAGATAGATCAGCCGCACCCGCTGCCACACGACGGGGCGGCGGACCAGCCATTCCTGGCCGAACAGGATCAGCCCCAGGATGCCCAGCATGACGCCGACGGCCGCGATATGCGGCCGCTTCTGCATCCAGAATTCCAGCCACAGCGGGATCTCGGCCGCGGGCGCGGCCTGGCGGAAGGCGGCGGGCAGCGTGACCTCGGCCGTGATGGGCAGGGTCAGGGTGGTCCCGTCCTCGTCCTCGTCCTCCTCGTCCGCAGCCTCGCGCGTGGCGGTGACGGTGACGGCAAAGGGCTGCGTCGCGTCGATGCCGCCCGCGGCCGGATCGACGTTGATGCGGAACAGGCTGCGCTCCTTCAG
>ENA-UOUJ01001286-UOUJ01001286.1-activated-sludge-metagenome-genome-assembly--contig:-NODE-1286-length-13619-cov-7.400398_pt1 | contig 13619 bp, 10 predicted proteins | sample MGYA00249839_ERZ747224 | MGnify/ENA primary metagenome ERZ747224 (study PRJEB28782, sample SAMN03220277) | activated sludge metagenome | biome: wastewater; feature: sewage sludge; material... | reverse complement strand
GCCGAGGCCCTCAGCGTCGCCGCCGAGGCGCGCCCCGCCGCCGTGATCGACGCCGCCCCCGACCGGCCCGGGGGCCGGATCACCGGCACCGGCACCGACTGCATCCTCGTCGCCGCGCCGCCCGGCGACGGCGCCTTCGCCGGCCTGCACACCCCCCTCGGCGAGGCGATCGGCCGCGCCGTCTACGCCGCCGTCCGCCGGGGCGCCGACGACTGGTGGGCCACCTTCGGCCGACCGACCGGATACGACCGCCCGGCCTGACCGGGGCCGCGCCGCCCCGGCGCGCCGCGGCCGACCTCGCGCGGCCACGGTCGTCCGTTCGCCCCCCGCGCCCCATCCGGCGCGGATGTCCTCCCCCGGCCCGCCTCCCGCGAACGCCCGTCCGCCGCCGCCGGCCGCGGGCGCGACACCGGTCTTATTTGCGCCGCAGGCCCGCCGGATCATTGCATCGGGCGAGTCCGCGGCTATCCTCCCCGGCCGGTTCGCCGGACAGCCGGCGGGGTGAGTTTCGGGAGAAGAATCATGGCTCAGGGGAGCTTGCGCACCCTCGCGCTGGCGATCGGCGTCGCGACCTTCGCGCCGGCGGCGCACGCCGAGGTCGATACCATTCTGAACGTGTCCTACGACATCGGCCGCGAGCTCTACGCCGCGATCGACGAGCAGTTCTCGGCCGACTGGCAGGCCGAGCACGGCGCGCCGCTCCAGGTCGACCAGAGCCACGCCGGCTCCTCCAAGCAGGCCCGCGCCGTCGTCGAGGGGCTGCAGGCCGACGTCGTGACCTTCAACCAGGTCACCGACGTCCAGTTCCTCGCCGACAACGGCTTCGTCGCCGCCGACTGGGCCGAGCGGCTGCCCAACAACGCCTCGCCCTACTATTCGCTGCCGGCCTTCGTCGTGCGCGCCGGCAACCCCAAGGGCATCGACGACTGGGACGATCTCGCCCGCGACGACGTGCAGGTCGTCTTCCCCAACCCGAAGACCTCGGGCAACGGGCGCTACACCTACCTCGCCGCCCGCGCCTGGGCCGGCGAGGCCTTCGGCGGCGACGAGGCGAAGGTGACCGAATACCTGCAGAAGGTCTTCGCCAACGTGCCGGTCTTCGACACCGGCGGCCGCGCCGCCACCACGACCTTCGCCGAGCGCGGCATCGGCGACGTCCTCATCACCTTCGAGGCCGAGCTCGCCGCCATCGCCAGGCAGTACGGCGCCGACAAGGTGCAGCCGGTGGTGCCGCCGACGAGCCTGCTCGCCGAGTTCCCGGTCGCCGTGGTCGACAAGGTGGTTGACGCCCGCGGCAGCCGCGATGTGGCCGAGGCCTACCTCGACTATCTCTACCAGCCGAAGGCGCAGGAGATCATCGTCGGCTTCGGCAACCGGGTGAACGACGAGGCGGTGATGGCCGCCCACGCCGACCAGTTCCCGCCGGTCCGGCTCTTCTCGGTCGACGAGACCTTCGGCGGCTGGGCGAAGGTCGGCGAGGAGCATTTCGCCGAGGGCGGAAAGCTCGACGAGGTCTTCGTCGCGCAGTAGCACCGGACCCGCGGCGCGCCCCGCGCGCCCGTCCCTCCACGATCGGAACGGGCTGCCGGAGGGCGGCCCGCTCCGGGGAGCCGCGCCCATGCCGATGACCAGCCTGCAACGCCGCCGCCGGGTCATGCCCGGCTTCGGCCTGTCGATGGGGATCGCGCTCACCTACTTCGCGCTCATCGTCCTGCTGCCGCTCGTCGCCATGGCGATCAAGACCGCGAGCCTCGGCTGGGAGGACTACTGGAAGATCGTCACCGCCCCCCGCTCGCTCGCCTCCTTCCGCATCACGCTGACCGCGGCGCTCGCCGCCACCGTCGTCAACGCCGTCGTCGGCCTCCTCTTCGCCTGGGTGCTGACCCGCTACCGCTTCCCCGGCCGCCGGCTGCTCGACGCCCTCGTCGACCTCCCCTTCGCGCTGCCGACCGCGGTCGCCGGCCTCACCCTCGTCACCCTCTTCGCCCCGAACGGCTGGTTCGGCCGCTACCTCGAGCCGCTCGGCATCAAGGTCGCCTACGCGCCCCTCGGCATCATGGCGGCGATGTTCTTCACCTCGATCCCCTTCGTCGTGCGCACCGTGCAGCCGGTGCTCGAGGATCTCTCCGCCGACGTCGAGGAGGCGGCCCGCAGCCTCGGCGCCCGCCCCTGGCAGGTCTTCGCCCTCGTCATCTGGCCGGTCATCCTGCCCGCCTTCCTCGCCGGCACCACCATGGCCTTCGCCCGCTCGATCGGCGAGTTCGGCGCCGTCGTCTTCATCGCCGGCAACCTGCCGATGGTCACCGAGATCACCTCGCTCCTCATCTTCATCCGCCTCGACGAGTTCAACTACCCCGCCGCCGCCGCCCTCGCCTCGGTGCTGCTCCTCGTCGCCTTCCTCCTCCTCTTCCTCACCAACAGCCTCCAGGCCCGGGTGCTCCGCCATGCCCGCCGCGACTGACGGCCTCGGCGCCCGGCTGCTCATCGCCGCGGCGCTCCTCATCGCGCTCGTCACCCTCGTCGTGCCGCTCGCCCTCATCTTCGCCTCGGCCTTCGCCGAGGGCTGGGCGGCCTATGTCGCCAACATCATGCAGCCCGACACGCTGCACGCGGTCTTCCTGACCGTGCTGACCGCCGTCATCGTCGTGCCGGTCAACATGGTCTTCGGCATCGCCACCGCCTGGGCGGTCGCCCGCTACGACTTCCCCGGCCGCAAGCTGATGATCTCGCTGATCGAGATCCCCTTCTCGGTCTCGCCGATCGTCGCCGGCACCATCTACCTCTTCCTCTACGGCCAGCAGGGCCTGCTCGGCCCGACGCTGCAGTCCTGGGGCGTGCAGGTCATGTTCTCCGTCCCGGCGATCGTCCTCGTCAGCCTCTTCGTCACCGCCCCCTTCGTCGCCCGCGAGCTCATCCCGCTGATGCAGGCCCAGGGCTCCGAGGACGAGGAGGCCGCCCTCTCGCTCGGCGCCTCGCCCTGGCAGACCTTCCGCCTGGTGACGCTGCCCAACATCCGCTGGGCGCTCCTCTACGGCGCCGTCCTCACCAATGCCCGCGCCATGGGCGAGTTCGGCGCCGTCTCGGTCGTCTCCGGCTCGATCCGCGGCCAGACCAACACCCTTCCCCTGCAGATCGAGCTCCTCTTCAACGACTTCAACGTCGTCGGCGCCTTCGCCGCCGCCTCGACGCTCGCGCTCATCGCCGTCGCCACCCTCGTCCTCAAGTTCCTGCTGGAGCGGCACGCCCAATGACACGACCTTCGAGTTGCCCGCCCCCGCCCCGGCCCGGCCTTCCTCTCCGAAGGGCACGGGCGGGGATCGGGAAACGCTGCTCGCTCTCGTCGGCGGCCGCAGCAGGGATGAGCCCGCAATGAGCATTCTCATCGACCACGTCTCGCGCCGCTTCGAGACCTTCGCCGCCGTCAACGACCTCAGCCTCGAGGTCGCCGAGGGCGAGCTGCTCGCCCTGCTCGGCCCCTCCGGCTCGGGAAAGACCACGCTCCTGCGCCTGATCGCCGGCCTCGACTTCCCCGACGCCGGCCGCATCCTCATCGGCGGCCGGGACGCCACCCACCTCTCGGCCGGCGAGCGGCGGATCGGCTTCGTCTTCCAGCACTACGCCCTCTTCCGCCACATGACGGTGCGGCAGAACATCGACTTCGGCATGCGGGTGATGCCGGCCGCCCGCCGCCCGGCGATGGCCGAGCGGCGCGCCCGCGTCGAGCGCCTGCTCGCCACGGTGCAGCTCGACGGCCTCGGCGACCGCTTCCCGGCCCAGCTCTCCGGCGGCCAGCGCCAGCGCGTCGCCCTCGCCCGCGCGCTGGCCATCGAGCCCTGCGTCCTCCTCCTCGACGAGCCCTTCGGCGCCCTCGACGCCGCCGTCCGCCGCGACCTCCGCCGCTGGCTCCGCCAGCTGCACGACGAGCTCCCGGTCACCACGATCTTCGTCACCCACGACCAGGAGGAGGCGCTCGAGGTCGCCGACCGCATCGTGGTGATGAACGCCGGCCGCATCGAGCAGAGCGGCACCCCGGTCGAGGTCGAGGCCGCCCCGGCCACCGCCTTCATGTACGGCTTCCTCGGCGGCGCCAGCCGCTTCGACGTCACCGTCGCCGCCGGCCGCGTCTCCCTCGCCGGCCGCCCGCTGCCGCCCGAGGCCGTCGAGCTCACCGCCGGCGTCGCCGACGGCCCCGCCACCGGCTTCGTGCGCGCGCACGAGTTCCGCCTCCTGCCCGCCGGCGACCCCGCGAGCCTCCTCGACGCCCGCGTCTCCCACGTCGTGACCCACGGCGGCACCGCCCGCGTCGAGCTCGCCCTCGGCGCCGGCCGCACCATCGAGGCCGAGCTCCCCCGCGCCGCCTGGGAATCCCTCGCCCTCGCCCCCGGCGCCCCGGTCGGCCTCCGCCCCGAACGCGTCGCCGTCTTCCCGCCCGGCTGACCGCCCCGGCGTGCCCGGGGCCGTTAACGAAGGTTTCCATCCGGTTGACGGCGACGGGGATTACCCAGCAAAAACAACAGAGTCGCCCAGTGGGCACGCGTGCCCACCCGCCCGTGATCGCTCCTATCAGCTGCTGACGGAGACGATCGCCTGCGCCACCGTCTCGAGCCGGTCGGCCTTCAGGGCGGCGATGTTCACCCGGCTGTCGCCGACCATGTAGATGCCGTGCTCGTCGCGCAGCCGCGCCACCTGCTCCGGCGAGAGGCCGAGCCGGGAGAACATGCCGCGGTGGGCGGCGACGAAGTCGAACCGGTCGGAGTTGGTCGCGCGCCGCAGCGCATCGGCCAGCCCCTGGCGGATCTCGAGCATGCCGCTCCGCATCGCCTCGAGCTCGGCCATCCAGTCGGCGCGCAGCTCGCGGTCGCCGAGGATGAGCGACACCACCTTCGCCCCGTGGTCGGGCGGGAAGGAATAGTTGAGCCGCCCGAGCGAGCCGACGTTCGACTTGGTGACCTCGGCCGCCTGCGGCGAGGCCGAGAGCACGAAGGCGGCCCCCACCCGGTCGCGGTAGACGCCGAAGTTCTTCGAGCAGCTGGTGGCGAGCAGCAGCTCCGGCACCGCCGCCGCCATCTGGCGCAGCCCCGCGACATCCGCCTCGAGCCCGTCGCCGAAGCCCTGGTAGGCGAGGTCGACCAGCGGCACGACCCCCTTCGCGAGCAGGAAGTCGGTGACCTCCCGCCACTCCTCGGGCGAGAGGTTCGCCCCGGTCGGATTGTGGCAGCAGCCGTGCAGCAGCAGCACGTCGCCCGGCTTCGCCTCGACGAGGTCGCGCATCATCCCGGCGAAATCGACCCCGCCGGTCGCCGCGTCGAGATAGCGGTAGCTGCGGGTCGGGATGCCGAGATAGCCGGCGATCGCCGGATGGTTCGGCCAGGTCGGATCGGAGATCCAGACCGTGGCGCCCGGCGCCGCCCGCTGCACGAGCTCGAGCAGGAGCCGGATCGCCCCCGTCCCGCCCGGCGTCTGCCCGCCCGAGAGCCGGTCGCGCGGCACCGCGTCGCCGAGCGCGAGCTCGGCCATCGCGGCGACGAACTCGGGATCGCCGAGGATGCCGACATAGGCCTTGCTGTCCTGCTCGCGCAGCAGCTTCGCCTCCGCCGCCTTGACCGCGCGCATCACCGGCGTGCGGCCCGCGGCATCCTTGTAGACGCCGATGCCGAGGTCGAGCTTGTCGGTGCGCGGATCGGCGCGGAAGAGGTTGAGCACCTCGAGGATCCGGTCGGGGGGCGTGGGCTTCAGCGTCTCGAGCATGGGCGGCTTCCTCGGGTTCAGGCCTCGATCACGTCGCGGTCGCGGGTGAGCACGCGCGAGCGGGTCTCGCGCCGGACGGGGACGAAGCCGGCTTTCTGGTAGAGCGGAAGCGCACGGGGATGGTCAAGCGAGTTGGTGTTGACCGTGACCCTGCGGGTCCCCGGCCGGTCCCAGGCCATGTGCAGCGCCGTCTGCAGCAGGAAGGTGCCGAGCCCGCGGCCCACCGCCTCGGGCACCAGCCCGAAGTAGCCGAGGTCGCAGACCTGCGGCGCGCGGCTGTCGAGCACGAAGAAGCCGTGCGGCCAGCCGTCGCGGATCAGGCTGTAGAGGGTGACGGCCGGGTCGTGCAGGAAGGCCTCGACCTCCCCGGCCGGGCGGTCGTGCTGGTCGGTCCACTCGTAGCCGGCGCCGACCGCGTCGTAGAGGTCGAGGAAGTACCAGACCGGCGGCCGGTCGGCGCCGATCAGCGCCGCCGCCGGCCCGGCCGGCAGGTGCGGCCGCGGGAAGGCGGGCCGGGCGTCCATCTCGAGGAACGTCACGACATAGTCGATCCGCTCGCCCGCCCGGTGCCTCATCCGGTTTCGACCTTGAGGTCGGCATAGCCGCCCCACTCGGCCCAGGAGCCGTCGTAGAGCGCGTGGGCGCGGTTGCCGAGCCGCTCGAGGCCGAGGTTCAGGATCGCCGCCGAGAGGCCGGAGCCGCAGGTGGTGATGACCGGCCTGGTCACGTCGACGCCGGCGGCGGCGAAGGCGGCGGCGAGGCCCGCCTCGTCCTTCATGGTGCCGTCGGGATTGACGAGCTCGCCATAGGGCAGGCTCTTCGCCCCCGGGATGTGCCCGGAGCGCAGGCCCGGGCGCGGCTCCGGCGCCGTGCCGAGGAAGCGCTCGCGCGAGCGGGCGTCGACGATCTGCGCGTCGCCGAGCTTGGCCGAGGCGGCCACCTGGGTCACGTCGCGCACCAGGCTCGCGTCGCGGCGGGCGGTGAAGTGGCGGTCGCGCATGATCGGCACGCCGTCCTCGAGCGGGCGGCCCTCGGCGATCCACTTCGGCAGGCCGCCATCGAGCACGGCCACGTCGCTCTTGCCGAAGAGGCGGAAGGTCCACCAGACCCGCGGCGCGCTCCAGATGCCGGTCGAATCGTAGACGACGACCCGGTGGCCGTCGCCGATGCCCATGGCGCGCATCCGCGACACGAACTTCTCCACCGGCGGGGCCATGTGCGGCAGGCTCGAGCGGGTGTCGGCGATCTCGTCGATGTCGAAGAAGCGGGCGCCGGGGATGTGGCGGGCGACGAACTCGGCATGGGGGTCGCGGCCCGAGCCGGGCATGCACCAGCTCGCGTCGAGGATGCGGACGTCGGGCGCCTCGAGGTGCGCCGCCAGCCAGTCCGTGGTCACCAGGTCCTGCGGATCGCCGCTCGCCATGCCTCGTCCCCTGCGCCCTGCGCCCTGCGCCGGACCTTCGCATAGCGGCGAACCGGCAGCGGGGCAAGGGGTGGGCAGGGAGCGGGCAACCGGCGCGCGCGGCCGCCGGCCACCGCCGGGCCCGAGCTTCCCGGTCGCGTGACGAGTAACTTCATGCTACGGATCCCACCGCGCGAAAGTGCTTGCGCTTGCGCAACGATGCGGACGAAAACCGGGGGGAAGGATGCCTGCCGAATTCGGGACGGGGATCCCTGGCGAGTCACGGGAGCGTGGCGGGAGAGGAGCGCGGCCTGCCGGCGAGCCTCCCGTGCAGTCGCAGGCCGTGCCGCCGCGATCCCGGAAACGGGTTCGCAGGCTCGGGGAGGCATCGCCGCTCCGGGAGACGACCACATCTCTCAGTCCCAAGGATCGGAGGAACGTTTGATGTCTCTTCTGCGGATTGAAGGCCCTCCGGGCCCGCGGTCCGGCCGCTGGCGGAGCCTCGGCCGAGCCGCGCTGGTAACGTGCGCGCTCGTGCTCGGCGCCTTCGCGTGGCCGGACGGGGCGCTGGCGCAGACCCACGGTCACGACACGGCGCAGGCGACCGAGGCCGGGGCGAGCGACGCGCAGCCCGCGCCCGCGGCAGCGGCCGAGACGCCGGTCCCGGTCAACGCCCAGCCCGGCATCAGCTACCATGCGCCGCTGGTCTTCACGCTCCGGACCGGCATCGCCGAGGGCCGGATGGTCTACATCGGCGTCGGCGGCACCATCGACGGCAAGGTCAACCCCACCCTCACCGTGCACGAGGGCGAGCTGGTGCAGGTCGTCCTCATCAACGGCGAGGGCGCCGAGCACGACATCTTCATCGACCAGTACAACGCCCGCTCGTCGAAGGTGATCGGCAAGAACGCCTCCTCGACCTTCGCCTTCGTCGCCGACAAGCCCGGCGACTTCGCCTATTTCTGCACCATCGCCGGCCACCGGCTGGCCGGCATGGAGGGCCTGATCCAGGTCGTCGCCGGGCCGCGCGCCGCCTCCGAGGCGGAAGGCGCCGACATCGTGCGCGATCCGGGCGACCTCCCCGCGCCGATCGGACAGCGGGCGCCGGAAGTGGTGAAGGTCACGCTGGTGACCGAGGAGCTCGTCGGCAAGCTCGACGACGGCACCACCTACGAATACTGGACCTTCAACGGCAAGGTTCCGGGACCGCTCCTGCGCGTGCGCGTCGGCGACTCGGTCGAGGTGACTCTGCAGAACCCCGAGAACAGCATCATGCCGCACTCGGTCGACTTCCACGCCGCGACCGGCCCCGGCGGCGGCTCGCACGCCACCCAGACCGCGCCCGGCGAGGAGAACGTCTTCACCTTCAAGGCGCTGAAGCCCGGCGTCTACGTCTACCACTGCGCCACCGCGAGCGTCGCCCACCACATCACCAACGGCATGTACGGCCTCATCGTCGTCGAGCCCGAGGGCGGGCTGCCGCTCGTCGACCGCGAGTTCTACGTGATGCAGGGCGAGCTCTACACCGTCGAGCCCTACGGCACGCGCGGGCTGATGGAGATGGACTACGACAAGCTGGTGTCGGAGAACCCGGAGTACTTCATCTTCAACGGCGCGGTCGAGGCGCTGACCAAGCGGCATCCGCTCTATGCGAACGTCGGCGAGACGGTCCGCATCTACTTCGGCGTGGGCGGGCCGAACTTCACCTCGTCGTTCCACGTGATCGGCGAGATCTTCGACAACGTCTACACCTTCGGCAGCATCACCTCGCCGCCGATCACCAGCGTGCAGACGGTCACCGTCCCGCCGGGCGGCTCGACGGTCGTCGACTTCAAGATCGACCGTCCGGGCACCTTCGTGCTCGTCGACCACGCGCTGTCGCGCGCCGAGCGCGGCCTCGTCGGCTACCTGATCGTCGACGGCCCGGAGAACGACGAGATCATGCACACCGGCACGGCCGAACAGGGCCCGGTGAACTGACCTCGGCGCAACGCCACCGGAAAGGCCCGCCCCCGCGGCGGGCCTTTTCACGTCCCGCGTCCGCGGCCCGGCGCGTCAATCTTGATGAACACCCGGTAAACGCCCGCGGCAAGCGCCTGGATCGAAACGGATTCCAGCCCGTCTTGCACGCACGGCGCCGCCCCGCGCAGCGGGGCCGCCCTCAGGCCGGCTCCCCCAGGATCGCCAGGAAGGCCCCGCCGAAACGCTCGGTCTTGAGCGGCCCCATGCCCTGGACGCGCTCGAGCTGGGCCAGGGTGCCGGGGCGTTCGGCGGCGATCAGCGCCAGCGTCCGCGCCGTGCAGCTCAGGTACCTGTCCCTGCCGTCCGCGCCGCGCGACAGCGCGACCTGGGCGGCGTGCAGCTTGTCGAAGATCGCGCCGGCGGGGCGGCCGGCGATCTCGCGCCGCGCCGGGTGCAGCGGCGCCGGCGCACTGCCGGTCACCACCGCGAGGAAGGTCGGGCCGAAGCGCTCCAGCTTGGTCGCCCCGACGCCGGGGATGCCGGCCATCTCGTCGAGGCTCTGCGGCCGGCGGCCCGCCATCTCGATCAGCGTCCGGTCGGGGAAGATGACGTAGGCCGGGACGCCCGCCGCCTCCGCCAGCGCCCGCCGCTTCGCCTTCAGCGCCGCGAGCAGCCCCTCGTCCTCCTCCGCCACCTGGGCGAGCGGCGCCCGCTCGGGCCGCGCCGCGGCGCGGCGGACCGTGTCGGCGCGCAGCGTGAGGCTCGCCTCGCCGCGCAGCAGCGGCCGGGCCGCCTCGTTCAGCCGCAGCGCGCCGTGGCGCTCCGGGTCGGGGCGGACGAGATCGAGCCCCATCAGCTGGCGGAAGATGGTCTGCCACTCCGCCTTCGAGCGGGCGCGGCCGACGCCGAAGGTCGGCAGCCGGTCGTGGCCGCGGGTCCTGACCTTGTCGGTCGCCTCGCCGCGCAGGATGGCGACGAGATGCTCGGTGCCGAAGCTCTCGCCGGTGCGCAGCATGGCCGAGAAGGCCATGCGCGCCGCCTCGGTGGCGTCGAAGGTCTCCGGCCGGTCGCGGCAGAGGTCGCAGTTGCCGCAAGGCTCGGCCAGCGTCTCGCCGAAATAGGCGAGCAGCGTCTGCCGCCGGCAGACCTGCGCCTCGGCGAGCCCGAGCAGCGCGTTCAGCCGCTTGTGGTCGGCCTGCTTGCGCTCCATCGGCGACGGGCTCTCGTCGATCTGCGCCCGGCGCAGCCGGATGTCGTCGGCCCCGTAGAGCGTGAGCGTGTCGGCCGGCGCCCCGTCGCGCCCGCCGCGGCCGATCTCCTGGTAGTAGGCCTCGATCGACTTCGGCAGGTCGGCGTGCGCGACATAGCGGATGTCCGGCTTGTCGACCCCCATGCCGAAGGCGATCGTCGCGCAGACGATGAGCCCGTCCTCGCGCTGGAAGCGGGTCTCGGCCAGCCGGCGGTCGCCGGCCTCGAGCCCGGCATGATAGGCGAGCGCGGTGTGCCCGGCCTCGGAGAGCGCGGCGGCCAGCGCCTCGGTCTTGGCGCGGCTGGCGCAGTAGACGATGCCGGAGAGGCCGCGGCGGGCGGCGGCGAAGCCGAGGATCTGCCGGCGCGGGTTGTCCTTGGGCGTGAAGGCGAGCGAGAGGTTCGGCCGGTCGAAGCCGCGCAGGAAGGTCTCCGGCGCGCGGCCCTCGAAGAGGCGCGCGACGATCTCGGCGCGGGTCTCGGCGTCGGCGGTGGCGGTCAGCGCCACGGTCTGGATGCCGCCGAGCGCCCGGCGCAGCTCGCCGATCCGGAGATAGTCGGGGCGGAAGTCGTGCCCCCACTGGCTGACGCAATGCGCCTCGTCGACGGCGAGGAGCCCGGGCCGGACCCGCTTCAGCAGCGCCGCGGTGCCGGCGGCGGCGAGCCGCTCGGGGGCCATGTAGAGCAGCTTGAGCGTGCCGGCGTCGAGGGCGGCGAAGGTCTCCTCCATCTCGGCGCCGTCCGACTGCGAGGTCAGCGCGCCGGCGGCGACGCCCGCGGCGCGCAGCGCGCGCACCTGGTCGCGCATCAGCGCGATGAGCGGCGAGACGACGAGGGTGACGCCGGGCCGGGTGAGCGCCGGGAGCTGGTAGCAGAGCGACTTGCCGCCGCCGGTCGGCATGATGGCGAGGACGTCGCGGCCGGCCTCCACCGCGGCGACGATCTCCTCCTGGCCGGGGCGGAAGTCGGGAAAGCCCCAGACCTGCGCGAGCAGGCGACGGGCCTCAGTCATCGGGGCGAAGGCGGCAGGCGGGGCGGCGGCGCGGCATGGCCTCCCATAGCGGCGCCGCGCGAGAGGGGTCAAGGCCGGCGGCGCGTCGTGGTTGACCCGCCGCGGACCCCCGGTGCGCCGGCCGCCGGAAGGTGGTAGGATGACACGGTGCCAATGGGAGGTTGATCCATGGCCGTTGTCACCGAGACCACCGAATACGTCGACTTCTGGAACGAGATCCTCGTGCCGAAGTTCGTGCGCTGGAAGCACATCCTGGTCGACGGCCTCGCCCACCACAGCGCGGCGGTCTTCCCCCGGCTGGAGGTGCCGGCGGGCGGCAGGGTGGTCGACGTCGGCTGCGGCTTCGGCGACACCGCGATCGAGCTGGCCCGCCGGGTCGGACCGGAGGGCGAGGTGCTCGGCATCGACTGCTGCGACGCCTTCCTCGAGTTCGGCCGCCGCGACGCGGCGGCGGCGGGCATCCGCAACCTCCGCTTCGTCGAGGCGGACGTGCAGGCCTATCCGTTCGAGGGCGACTTCGACCTCTGCTTCTCGCGCTTCGGCACGCAGTTCTTCGAGAATCCGGTGGCGGCGCTGCGCAACATGCGGCGGAGCCTCCGGCCCGGCGGGCGGATGGTGATGATCGTCTGGCGCTCGCTCGAGGAGAACGAGGTCTTCCGCCTGCCGAAGGAGGTAGTATCGCGCTTCCTGCCGCCGCCCGGCGAGGACGCGCGCACCTGCGGGCCGGGGCCCTTCTCGATGGCCGATCCCGAGGTGGTGGCGAAGCAGCTCGAGATCGCCGGCTACGAAGGGCCCCGCTTCGAGCGGATCGACGCGCTGCTCCGGGCGGGCGAGACGCCGGAGGAGGCGGTCGCCTTCCAGATGGCGCTCGGCCCGGCCGGCGAGATCGTGCGCGAGGCGGGCGAGATCGCCGAGGCGAAGCGGCCGGAGATCGAGGCGGCGCTCACGGAGGAACTCGCCCGGTACCGCACGGCCGAGGGGATCATGCTCGACACCAGCTCGTGGATGGTGAGCGCGCGCAACCCGGGCTGAGGCGCGTTAACGAAGGTTTCCACCCGGTTGACGGATCTGGATCATCCAATGAAATCAATATGGTGACGGGGTGGGCGCGCGCGCCCACCCCGCGCCCGGCTCAGCCCGCCAGCAGCCGCCGCAGCACGGCGTCGAGCAGCGGCCGCCCGGCCTCCGTCAGCCGCAGCCGGTCGGACCGCGCCTCGACGAGCCCGAGCGAATCGAGCTCCTCGATGCCGGCGGTCGGGAGCGGCGTCCCGTTCAGCGCCGCGTAGCGCGCGGGGTCGACGCCCTCGCGCAGGCGCAGCCCCATCATCAGCATCTCCGCCGCCTGTTCGCCGCCCGAGAGCGGGGAGCGGAGCGAGACGCCCGACCCTTCCGCTTCGACCGCCGCGAGCCAGGCCTCCGGGGCGCGCAGCGACTCGATCGCCTGCCGCCCGCCCGGCAGCGTCAGCCGGCCATGCGCGCCGGGGCCGATGCCGGCATAGTCGCCATAGCGCCAGTAGAGGAGATTGTGCCGGCTCTCCGCGCCCGGCCGGGCATGGTTCGAAATCTCGTAGCCGCAGAGCCCCGCCCGGTCGCAGATCTCCGCCGTGGCGAGGAACATCTCCGCGGCCGCCTCCGCCGCCGGCAGGCCGCGCAGCCGCCCGCGCGCGGCCAGCTCGCCGAAGCGCGTGCCGGCCTCGATGGTGAGCTGGTAGAGCGACAGGTGGTCGACCGCCATCGCCAGCGCCCGGCCGAGCTCGTCGCGCCAGGCGGCGAGCGTCTGCCCCTGCCGGGCATAGATGAGATCGAAGCTCACCCGCGGGAAGATGCCGCGCGCCACCTCGAAGGCGCGGATCGCCTCGGCCGTGTCGTGCATCCGGCCGAGCGCCCTGAGATCGGCATCGTCGAGCGCCTGGATCCCCATCGAGAGCCGGTTGACCCCGGCCTCGCGATAGCCGCGGAAGCGCCCGGCCTCGACCGAGGTCGGATTGGCCTCGAGCGTGATCTCCGCCTCCGGCGCCAGCTGCCAGCCGCCGCGGATGGCCTCGATCACCGCCGCCACCGTCTCCGGCGGCATCAGGCTCGGCGTGCCGCCGCCGAAGAAGACCGTGTCGACCGTGCGGCCGGGGACCAGGCGCGCGGCGTTTCCGATCTCCGCCACCAGCGCCCGCCCCCACCGGCCGGCATCGATCGCCCCGCGCACGTGGCTGTTGAAGTCGCAGTAGGGACATTTCGCGGCGCAGAACGGCC
>ENA-UOUJ01001285-UOUJ01001285.1-activated-sludge-metagenome-genome-assembly--contig:-NODE-1285-length-13658-cov-3.712784_pt1 | contig 13658 bp, 10 predicted proteins | sample MGYA00249839_ERZ747224 | MGnify/ENA primary metagenome ERZ747224 (study PRJEB28782, sample SAMN03220277) | activated sludge metagenome | biome: wastewater; feature: sewage sludge; material... | reverse complement strand
CCCGCCCATCGAATGGCCGAAGATGCCGGCCCGGTCGAGGTCCAGCGGCGGCAGGCCGGCGGGATCCTCGCCGCCGAGCAGCGGCAGCAGTTCGTCCAGGAGCCAGGTTTCCATCCGCCAGTGCCGGCGCCAGGGTTCCTGCGTCGCGTCGAGCCAGAAGCCGGCGCCGACGCCGAAATCCCAGTCGTCGGCTTCGCCCGGCACGTCGGCTCCCCGGGGGCTGGTGTCAGGCGCCAACAAGGCGAGCCCGAGTTCGGCGGCCACCCGCTGCGCGCCGGCCTTGACCGGAAAGGTTTCCTCGGTGCACGTGAGCCCGGCCAGGTAGACCAGCAAAGGCACGCTGCGCTCGCGCGCCTGCGGCGGCAGGTACAACGAGAACTGCATCGGCAGCCCGATGGTTTCGGACTCGTGCCGGCAGAAGCGCTGGATGCCGCCGAAGCAGCCGTGTTCCCCAATGACCTTCATCGCCCTTCTCTCCCTCTCCCTCTCCCTCTCTTCTCCCTTCCCCCTTCTCTTCCTCAATAGACGACGACCGAGCGGATCGATTCGCCGCGCTTCATCAGTTCGAAGCCTTCGTTGATCTGCTCGAGCGGCAGCCGGTGCGTGATCAGCTCGTCGATGCGCAGCTTGCCGTCCATGTACCAGTCGACGATCTTCGGCACGTCGGTGCGCCCACGCGCGCCGCCGAAGGCCGACCCCTTCCAGACGCGACCGGTCACGAGCTGGAACGGCCGGGTGGAGATCTCGGCGCCGGCCTCGGCCACGCCGATGATCACGCTCTGGCCCCAACCCTTGTGGCAGCACTCGAGCGCCTGGCGCATCGTGGTCGTGTTGCCGATGCACTCGAAGCTGTAGTCGGCACCGCCATCGGTCATCTGGACGATCGCATCGACGACGTTGTCGACCTCCTTCGGGTTGATGAAATCGGTCATCCCGAATTCGCGTGCCATCTTCTCGCGCTCGGGATTCAGGTCGACGCCGATGATCCGGTCGGCGCCGACCATCCTAGCGCCCTGGATCACGTTCAAGCCGATGCCGCCCAGGCCGAACACGACGACGTTCGCGCCGGCCTCGACTTTCGCAGTGAACAGCACGGCGCCGATGCCCGTGGTCACGCCGCAGCCGATGTAGCAGACGATGTCGAAGGGCGCGTCTTCACGGATCTTCGCGAGCGCGATCTCGGGAACCACCGTGTAATTGGAGAAGGTCGACGTGCCCATGTAGTGCAGCAGCGGCTTGCCGTCGAGCGAAAAACGCGAACTGCCGTCGGGCATCAGCCCCTTGCCCTGCGTGGCTCGAATCGCACCGCACAGGTTCGTCTTGCGCGACAGGCAGAACTTGCAATGCCGGCATTCGGGCGTGTAGAGCGGAATGACGTGGTCGCCCTTCTTCAGCGTGCTTACGCCCGGGCCGACGTCCACGACGACGCCCGCGCCTTCGTGTCCGAGGATCGCCGGAAACAGGCCCTCGGGGTCGGCACCGGACAGCGTGTACCAGTCCGTATGACAGATGCCGGTAGCCTTGATCTCGACCAGCACCTCGCCGGCCCGCGGACCCTGCAGCTCGACCGTTTCGATCGTCAGGGGTTTGCCGGCCTCCCAGGCGACTGCTGCACGTGTCTTCATGAAGATTCTCCGATTCGGCTCGTTGCGCTTCGTTCGTCCCGAGTCTAAAGCAAGCGCACGCTCATCCAGCGCTTGCCCGGACAGACCGGGCCGCGACAGACCGGGCCGCGACAGGCCGGGCCGCGACGGGCCGGGGCCGCATCGGGGCCAAGCCCGCAAGATCCGCAGACAGCAAGGACCTCGTCGGTATTGCGACTTTTTTCGTGATGCCACCCATTTCGGAGTTACCTTATCCCGTAGCGCCGGCCCCCGAGGCTGCGGCGCTCGGCTTAAGGATTTTCCCGCTGGCGTGGCCTGCAACGGAGGGAGGGCGATTGTCGTCGACTGCTGCAGTGCTCGATTCTCCGGCGGGCTATCGAGGGTTCGAAGCCGGCCCTCCGCATTGGCCCGCGGGGGCGCAGGCGTGAGCACGAACGTATCGCCCCCGAACGGTCCGGAGACCGAAGGGACTTGCTCGATCGACCACCTGCGAACGCTGACCGAATTCGCCAGGGCACTGTCCCGGCCCTCTTCCTTCGACGAGGGGATCGCGCTGATCGGCGGTTTCCTGCCGCGCCTGTTCGCAGCCGACGGCGGCGCGTTGCTGCTCGTCGACGGCGAGCACAAGCGGCTGCGGCGCGTCTTCGAATGGGGGCTGGCGCCGGTGGCGCCCAGCCAGCCGCCGCCTTTCCTGCGTTCGTCGCTGCAGCAGCACAACGGGCCGTTCATCGAAGGCGGCGTCGTCTTCATTCCGTTGCTGGCTGCCGAGCAGACGCTGGGTGCGATCCGTCTGTGCAGCCGCGATGGCGCGACACCGCAATCGCTGCTCGACAGCGAGCTGACCGGCGCCGCCGTCGCGCAGCTCGCGCTGGCGGTCGCCAACCTGAAGTGGCGCGAGGAGTTGCGCGAACTGTCGATACGCGATCCCCTGTCGCAGCTCTACAACCGGCGCTACCTCGAGGCATCGACGGCGCGCGAGGTCGCCCGCGCCGAGCGCGCGCGCACCCGGCGGCGCAGCACCGGGCTGGCCGTGCTGATGCTCGACGTCGACGACTTCAAGCGCTTCAACGACGAACATGGCCACGAGGCCGGCGACCTGGTCATCTCCGCGATCGGCGCGCTGCTGCGTCGGCTGACGCGCGTCAGCGATATCGCCAGCCGCTACGGCGGCGAAGAGTTCGTCGTCGTGCTGCCTGACGTCACGCTCGAGCGGGCGATGGCGCGTGCCGAGGAGGTCCGGATCGCAGTCGGCGCGCTGGCGCTCGAGCAGCATGGCGAGCCGCTGCCGCCGATCGCCGTCTCGATCGGCGTCGCCATGTATCCGCGCCATGGCGACTCGGTCGAATCGCTGATCCGCGCAGCCGACGCGGCGATGTATGCAGCGAAGCATGGCGGCCGCAACCAGGTGCGATGCGCACAGCCGTCGGCCGCGGCGAAGAGCTGATCCTGCCGGTTGCATGGCGAGGCCGGCTTCCGGGTCCGGATCTCGCGCAGCGGCTCAGCCGGCCTTGCGGAAAGTGAGGTTCAAGCGCGAGCGTCCGGTCAGCGCGTGGTCGCCGTCGGCCAGTGCGAGCACGCCGTGATGGTGCAGGCGCGACGAGCCGCCCCAGACGACGACATCGCCATGCTGCAGCGGTATGCGCCTGGCCTTGTCGCTGCGCCGGGGCCCGCCGAACTGGAAGATCGCCGGCAGGCCCAGCGACACCGAAACGATCGGCCAGCCGAAATCCCGCTCGTCGCGATCCTGGTGCAGGCTCAGCCGCGCTCCAGGCGCATAGCGGTTGACCAGGCAGGCGTCGGGCGCAAAACCGCCGAAGCCGGCGCGCTCGGCCGCGCGCTGCGCCAGCTCGACGAACGAGGCCGGCATCGCCGGCCAGCAGCGCCCGCTGTCCGGATCTGCCGGATCGTATCGGTAGCCACGACGATCGCTGACCCAGCCCAACTCGCCGCAGTTGGTCATCGCCACCGACATCCGCAAGCCGCCCGGCGTGATCATCTGTCGAAACGGCGCCTGATCGACGACGACGCGAAGATCGGTGAAGAGCTGGCGCGCGACCGCTCGCGCGAACCCGCGCAGGACCAGCGCGCCGGGCGCGAGCGCTTCCACGCCGGGTCCGATCGGCGGCATCTCGATCGCCAGAGCCTCGAACAGATCCGCAGCCATGCGTCGGCCGCCGCCTCCGTTGCGCCGCGATTCGCGGCATTGCGTAAAGTGTAGGCGAACCGAAGACAAGACCTGGAACAAGCCATGGCCACCACCCGCGCAGCCGATCCAACCACCGGGCTGCCGGCGGCACCCGCCACCGACCCGGCCGTCACGCTCCCCGATTACGATGCGGTCCGCCTCGCCGCGACGCGCCTGGACGGCGTCGCACACCGCACGCCGGTGCTGCGCTCGGCCACGGCCGACGCACGCACTGGCGCGCAGTTGTTCTTCAAGTGCGAGAACTTGCAGCGAATGGGCGCGTTCAAGTTCCGCGGCGCCTACAACGCGATCGCCGCGCTCGACGACGCGCAGCGCCGCCGCGGTGTCATCGCATTTTCGTCCGGCAATCATGCGCAGGCGATCGCACTGGCCGCGCGGCTGCTCGGCGTGGCGGCAACGATCGTCATGCCGTCCGACGCGCCGGCGGCCAAGCGGGCGGCCACGGCCGGCTACGGCGGCGAGATCGTCGAGTACGACCGATTCTCCGACGACCGCGAGGAACTGACGAAGCGGCTCGCCCGCGAACGCGGCCTGACGATGATCCCGCCCTACGATCACGCCGAGGTGATCGCCGGCCAGGGCACCGCGGCGCTCGAACTGTTCGACGAAGTGGGGCCGCTCGATGCGCTGTTCGTCTGCCTGGGCGGCGGCGGACTGCTCGCCGGCAGCGTGCTCGCCGCCGAGGCAATGGCACCCGAATGCGCGGTCTACGGCGCGGAGCCGCAGGCCGGCGACGACGGCCGGCAATCGCTGCATGCCGGCCGGATCGTGACGATCCCGGTCCCGAAGACGATCGCAGACGGCGCGATGACCACGCATCTGGGCGAGCTCACCTTTCCGATCATCCGCCGGCACGTGCGCGACATCGTCACCGTGCGCGACGAGCAATTGATCGACGCGATGCGCTTCTTCGCCGAGCGGATGAAGCTGGTCGTGGAGCCGACCGGCTGCCTGGCGGCAGCGGCGGCTTTCGCGGCCGCTGCCGATTGGCAGGGAAAACGGGTCGGCGTATTGCTCAGTGGCGGGAACGTGGACCTGGCGGCCTACGCGCGGCTGATCGCCGCCCCTGCGCCAGCCAGACGAACATGACCAGCATCACAGCCGGGATATAGACCCAGTACGCCGACGGCCGCTGCGTCGGCACCTTGACCGACGCGATGTCCCAGCCGGCCTCGAAGCCGGACTTGCGCGCACGGCTGCCGAAGCGCACGTTGCCCACCTGCACCTGGTCGCCGAGCGCAACGATCGTCAGGCCGGCATCCTGCAGGCGCTTTCGCGCCTCGCCGGGTTCGCCGAGCTGGACTGCGACAGTCTTCAGGACTTCGTCGCCCTCGATGTTCAGGCCGTGGATCTGCAGCACGAGCCGGTCGTTGTGCGGCAGGCGCTCGGCGATTTCGAAGACCTGGCTGGCTGGCGCGTCGGTGTAGGGTGCGGCGTACTTGTCCATGAACCAGTCGGGCCGGAACAGCGCGAAGGTGGCGATCGACAGCAGCGCCAGTTCCCACCAGCGGCAGCGCACGCGGAACCAGTTCATCGTGACGGCGGCGAAGGTCAGCGAGGCGAGCGTCGATGCGCCGGCGACGATCACGACCTCGAACCAGCTGCGCACGTCGATCATCAGCAGCGCCGGATTGAACACGAACACGAACGGCAGCACGACGGTGCGCAGCGCGTACAGCGAACCCTGGATGCCGGTGGCGATCGGGTCCTCGTGCGAGATCGCCGCCGCGGCGAACGAGGCGAGCCCGACCGGCGGCGTGATGTCGCCCATGATTCCGTAATAGAAGACGAACAGGTGCACCGCGATCAGCGGAATCACGAGCCCGCTCTGCGCGCCGAGCTCGACGATGACCGGCGCCATCAGCGACGCGACGAGGATGTAGTTGGCCGTCGTCGGCACGCCGAGGCCGAGCACCAGGCAGACGAAGGCCGTGAACAGCAGCATCGCGATCACGTTGCCTTGCGAGACGACCTCGACGAAATCGGTCATCCGGAAGCCGAGGCCGGTCAGCGTGATGCCGCCGACGATGATGCCGGCCGTCGCGGTCGCGACGCCGATGCCGATCATGTTGCGCGCGCCGTCGTTCAGGCCGCCGTAGACCTCGCGCCAGCCGCGCAGGAAAGCCTCGGCATAGCCGCCGTGGCCCCGGAAAAGCGCGATCAGCGGACGCTGCGTGAGCATCAGCGCGATCAGCGTCGTGCAGGCCCAGAACGCCGACAGCGCCGGCGACATCTGCTCGATCATCAGGCACCAGATCAGCACGCCGATCGGGATCAGGAAATGCAGGCCGGCGCGCACCGTGGGCCAGGTGTCGGGCAGCACCGGGTTCTCGACGTCGATTTCCTCGGGCAGGTCCGGATACTGCGCCGCGCGCTGCAACAGGACCACGTGCAGCAGCAGCAACAGCGCAGCGACGATCCACGGCGCCGCGCTGCCGAACAGCGCCTGCGCGCCGAGTGCGATCCAGTAGATCAGCGCGCAGACGACGATCGTGCCGGTCAGCCCGAGCGCCCAGCCGATCGCCCGCTCCTTCGGGCTGCGCTGGCGACGCACGGCCAGCGGATCCATGCCGAGCTTCAGCGCCTCGAGATGGACGATGTAGAACAGCGCGATGTACGAGATCGTCGCCGGCAGGAACGCGTGCTTGATGATCTCGACGTAGGGAATGCCGACGTACTCGACCATCAGGAAGGCGGCCGCGCCCATGACCGGCGGCATGATCTGCCCGTTGACCGACGATGCGGTCTCGATCGCGCCGGCCTTGACGCCGCCGTAGCCGGCCTTCTTCATCAGCGGGATCGTGAAGATGCCGCCCGAGACCACGTTGGACACCGACGAACCCGAGATCAGCCCGTTGAGCCCCGAGGACACGACCGCGACCTTGGCCGGTCCGCCGCGCATGTGGCCGAGCGCGGCGAACGAGACCTGCATCATGTAGTTGCCGGCGCCGGCACGATCGAGCAGCGAACCGAACAGCACGTAGATGAAGATGAAGCCGACCGAGACGCCGAGCGCGACGCCGTAGACGCCCTCGGTGGTCAGCCACATGTGCGAGATCATCCGCTCGAGCGAGGCCCCCTTGTGCGATACGACGTCCGGCAGGTACGGACCGAGAAATATGTAGCCGAGAAAGACCATCGCCAGGATCGTCATCGGCAAACCGACGGCGCGGCGCGTGCCCTCGAGCAGCAGCACCATGCCGACGGTGGCCACGACGATGTCCTGCAGCGTCGGCTGGCCTGGACGGGTCGCCAGCTCGGCGTAGAACAGCAGCAGGTAGGCGCCGCAGAAGGCGGCGACGAAGGCCAGCACCCAGTCGTAGATCGGGACCTTGTCGCGCGCCGCGCGCCGGCTGGCCGGAAAGGCCAGGTAGGCAAGAAAGAGCGCCAGCGCCAGGTGCAGCGCGCGCGCTTCGGTGTCGTTGAGCAGGCCGATCCCGAACGTGAACGGCAACGGCGAGGCATACCAGAGCTGGAACAGCGCCCAGCCGATCGCGACCAGGAAGATCGTCGCGCCGGCCAGGCCGCCGGCTGCGCGCCCGCCGGTGTCGGCGTCGGCAACGATCTGCTGCAGCTCCGGGGACGCCTTCTCGATGTCGCTCACAAAATCTCCTGTCGCTGCGCGGATACGAAAGAGCGGGCGCCGGGCCCGCTCTTTCGGTTCTGTCGTCGGACGACCGATCAGGCGCCGATCAGTTCACCCAGCCCTTTTCCTTGTAGTAGCGCAGCGCACCCTCGTGCAGCGGCGCCGACAGCCCGTTCTTGGTCATGTCTTCGGGCTTCAGGTTGGCCAGCGCAGGGTGCAGCTTCTTGAAGTCGTCGAAGTTGTCGAAAACGGCCTTGACGACCGCGTAGACGGTGTCGGCCGGCGTGTTCGCCGAGGCGACGACCGTGGCCAGCACGCCGTAGGTCTCGACAGGTTCGGCGTTGCCCGGATACATGCCACCCGGGATCGTGACCTTTGCGTAGTACGGCTTGCCTTCGAGCAGCTTGTCGATCGCCCCGCCGGTCAACGGCACCAGCTGCGCGCCGCAGGACGTGGTGGGATCCTGGATGTTTGCCGACGGATGGCCGACCGCGTAGAAGAAGCCGTCGATCTTGCCGTCGCACAGCGCCGGCCCGTGCTCGTCGGCCTTGAGTTCGGAAGCGAGACCGAAGTCGCTCATCTTCCAGCCGAGCGCGGCGACCAGCTCTTCCATCGAAGCGCGGGTGCCGGAACCGGGGTTGCCGACGTTGAAGCGCTTGCCCTTGAAGTCGTCGAAGGTCTTGACGTTCGCTTCCTTGCGCGCGACCACGGTGAACGGCTCGGGGTGCACGGAGAAGACTGCACGCAGCGGCTCGTAGGGACCGGCGTCCTTGAACTGGCCGACGCCCTTCAGGCCGTTGTACTGCACGTCGGATTGCACGAATCCGAGGTCGAGTTCGCCGGCCTTGATCGTGTTGACGTTGAAGACCGAGCCGCCGGTCGACTCGACCGAGCAGCGAATGCCGTGCTGCGCGCGGTCCTTGTTGACGAGCCGGCAGATCGCGCCGCCCGCCGCGTAGTAGACGCCGGTGACGCCGCCGGTGCCGATCGTGATGAACTTCTGCTGAGCCGCGACCGGTGCGCTGAAGGCCGCTGCCGATAGGGCTGCGCCGATGACCGCGGCGAGTTTCGCAGACGCTGGAAATCTGAACATGAAGTCTTGGCTCCGAAGAATCGTTTAAGTGATTGTCCGCAAGATGTAACCGGATTCCGGCGTTCAGGCAAGTTCGAATGGCATGCCTGGATCGTGTCGACGAAACGGCTGCACGCCGTCGCGCGGCGAGCCGGCCCTCAGAGGTTGAGAGGCCATCAGCCCGCCCTCGCCTGCCCGATCGCGCTGTCGACGGCCTCGCCGAGCCGCTCGACGACGGCATCGAGTTCCTCGTCGCCGATGACGAACGGCGGAGCGATCAGCACGTGGTCGCCCAGCCGGCCGTCGACGGTGCCGCCCATCGGGTAGACCATCAGTCCGCGATCCATCGCCGCCTGCTTGATCCGGGCGTGCAGGCGCAGCGCCGGATCGAAGACCTGCTTCGAGCCGCGCTCGGAGACCAGCTCGATCGCCTGGAACAGGCCGCGGCCGCGGATGTCGCCAACGTGCGGATGGTCGCCGAAGTGGGTATGCAGCAACTGGCTCAGCAATTGTCCCTGCTCGCGAACCCGCTCGAGCAGCCGGTCCCGACGGATCACCTGCTGCACGGCCAGCGCCGCCGCGCAGGCGACGGCGTGCCCGAGATAGGTGTGCCCGTGCTGAAAGAAGCCGCTGCCCTTTCCGATCGCGTCGACGATCCGCGATTGCACGAGCACGGCCCCGATCGGCTGGTAACCCCCGCCGAGGCCTTTGGCGATCGTCATCAGGTCGGGCGCGATGTCTTCCTGCTCGCAGGCATGCAGCGTACCGGTGCGCCCCATTCCGCACATCACCTCGTCGAGCAGCAGCAGGATCCCGTGCCGGTCGCACAGTTCGCGCACGCCCCGGAAGTAGCCGGGCGGCGCGGTCAGTGCGCCCGACGTGGCACCGCCGACGGTCTCGGCGACGAAGGCAATGACATTTTCGCCGCCGAGGTGCTCGATCGCATCGGCGAGTTCGCGGACCAGCCGCTGACCGTATTCGGCCGGACTCTCGCCGGGCTGCAGGTTACGGTAGGCATAGGTCGGCGACACATGCCCGACGTCGATCAGCAACGGCGCGAACTGCGCACGCCGCCAGGCGTTGCCGCCGACCGCCAGCGCACCGAGCGTGTTGCCGTGATAACTCTGCCGGCGTGCGATGAAATGCCTGCGCTGCGGCTGCCCGATTTCGACGAAATACTGGCGCGCCAGTTTCAGCGCCGCCTCGATCGCCTCCGAGCCGCCCGACACGAAATAGACGTGCCCGATCCCTTCGGGCGCATCCTCGATCAGCGTGTCGGCGAGCTGCTCGGCGACCTCGGTCGTGAAGAAGCTCGTGTGCGCGTACGACAGCCGGTCGATCTGCGCATGCATCGCCGCCCTGACGTCGGGATGGCCGTGCCCCAGGCAGGAGACGGCCGCGCCACCCGAGGCATCGATGTAGCGCTTGCCTTCCGCATCCTCGAGCCAGACGCCCTGCCCGCCGACTGCGATCGGCATGTGCTTGTTCAGGGTGCGATGGAGGATGCGGGTCATGGCGGAGCTCCAGGGCGATCGCGATGCGTGCGGGATCCGGCCGCGCAGGTGCGACCTGGTTCGGGGTCCGGCGAGGATAGCGCAGGACCAGGGCTGCCCTAGTCGACGCGCTGGAGCACCTGGTCGAGCGCCTGGCCGTCGACTTCTGCAACGCGGATGCGCACCGGCCACGGCAGCCGTGCCGGATCGAACCAGACGACGATCGAAGGCGAGTCGTCGCCCGGCGGGATCAGTCGACGGATCCGGATCGAGTCGACAGTGCCCGACTCGAAGCGCAACTGCTCGCGCTCCTCGATGTGCCATTGCGACTGCGTGATCCGCGAAGTCGCCAGCATCGGGAACTCGAACGTGTGCCCGGCGCCCAGCGAACCGCCATCACCATCTCCGGCGGCCAGCAACAGGCCCAGTTGCGCAAGCACCGACAGCCGGTCCTGCGTGCCCTCCGGAGCCGCAGCTCGCTGGCCGTCGAAGAACGTCGCCTGCCCGCCAGCCCGGTCGATCTTGGCACCGCGAGCCTTGCGGTTGCCGCGCCGATCGATGAATTCGAACGGACGCAAGCCGTTCGCGTCGAAGCCGCCGCGGCTGACCTGGATCATCGAGCCGCGCCAGATCAGCGACAGCAGGCCCGTGGCCTGGGCCTCGCTTCGAAACCGGTAGTCGCCGTCGGGCAGCAGGTCGAACTGCTGGTTCATCGTTGCGACGCGGCTGCCGCTGCGATAGTCGTCGAGGAAGACCTCGTAGACGAGCTTCGTCGTCCCCGGCCGCACCAGTGCCGAGCCCTTCGCTGCACCATCGGAGGGCGCCTGCGCATGCGCTGCAGACGCAAGGCTGACTCCCAGTCCGGCGACGGCGCGCATGCGCTGGGCAGCGATGCTGCGTGCCAGCGATGCACCGAGCGCCAGCCGCAAGAGCCTGCGCCGTCCGCGACGACGGTCGGCGCGGTCCGCGGAATCGATGATGGAAGGGCTGCTCATTCGAGGGGTGGAGTGGCCTGCAGGCATTCTAAAGGCCGCGCGGGCCGGATTCGGCGGTCTTCGTGCAAGCGGGACGCCCGCGCTCCGGCAGAGCGATCATGCGCTGCGCAGCCCGGCGATCTTCGCCAGCGCGATCGTTGCGAACGGCAGCACCAGCGTGATCACCATCGAGACGATCATCAGCTCGCCGAGCTGGCCGTAGTCGGCCGCGACACTGACCACGCCGGTCACGGGATCGCGCACTTCGCGGGTCACGATGTAGGCCTGATTCAGGTACTTGGTCCCGAGCTGGGAGGCCGAAAGCGCAAGATTCGTGAACGAGGCCATCACTGCGAAATAGGTCGCTTTCAGCCGCTCGGGCGCGCTGTTGGCGATCCAGGCCAGCATGGGAACCATCGCGACCTGGCCGAGCGGCGACTCGATCGCCGTATCGACCAGCGCGATGAAGCGCGCATCGACGATGCCGCCCGTGTGCCGCGCCGTCCACTCGTGCAGGCCGTAGAACATCCCGATGATCGGCAGGCTCAGAACGGCGGCTACCACGGTCAGGATGCCGACGATCCGGTAGATCGAGTTCTCGGCCATGAAGCGGCGAAACACGAACAGGCCGACCAGCGTCAGCGCCGTCGAGATCAGCGACAGCAGGGCCAGAAACTGCTGGTCGAAGCCCAGGTCGTCGATCATCCACCAGGTCTGCCCCGCGCCGGGCGTCGGCAGCGCGCGAAACACGAAGATCACGATCGCCGTGCCCAGCAGCGCTTCGCGTGCCGACGGCTCGAGCTCGCGCAGCAGCCGCCACATCAGGATCAGGATGATCGCCATCGAGACGCCGAACACCAGTTCCTGCGCGAAACGGAAATCGCCGAGACCGACCCCCAGCGACAGCGCTGCGAAGGCGGCACCGCCGCCGAGCACCCACCAGTTGATCGGCGGCCGCTCGGCATGCACGGTCAGCGCCGCGTCGGCCTCGGCGGGCGTCAAGCCGCCGGCGATCAGCGTGCCGCGCTGGCGCCTCTGCAGCCACCAGGCGAAGACGACGCCGCTGACCGAGATGACCGGGATCGCCAGCGCGATCTGGTGAATCCTTACGTAGACGTCGACGCGCTGCGCCTCGGGCAGCTGCGCGACGCCACCGAGCATGCCCACGTTCAGCAGCGCCACCAGCAGGCTGCCGCCGATGATCGCGACGCGTCCGAGCGTCTGCATCGTCGTATGCATCGACCGGCGCTGCTCGTCGCCGATCGGCTCGCCGTGCTCGTCGACTCGCGGCACCGCCTCGACCGTCATCGCGTCGGCAACGACGTCCTGCATGACGAAGCCGACCGGCGCGAGCAGCGCCGACAGCACGTACCAGGCGCCGGCCGACATGACCGTGCGCATCGCTTCCGGATCGGCGAGCAGCCCGATCATGATCGCAAGGCTCGCCGCGATCAGGCTGGCGCCGGCCATCACGAGCCAGCCTTTCCAGCGCCAGATCAGGTCGACAAGGTGGCCCAGCGGCATCTTCAGGGCCCACGGCAGCCCCGCCCAGAAACCGAGCGCTGCGAGGAACTCGGCCGACAGGCCGAGGTAGTCCTTGACGAAGAAGGTGCCGACGATCGCGGTCAGTCCCGAGACGCCCGCAGCCAGGTAGACCATCAGCGGCGGCAGGTAGGACAGGCGCATTTCGCGGCCGAGCGACTGCACGGCGCGATAGGGACGGACGAGGATTTCGGTCGGCGACATCGGTCATGCCAGAGGAGCGACGACCGCTATCATCCGCACTTTCCGGCCTGATGTGCACGATGAGCGATCCTGCTCGATTCGGCGACGCGGTTTCGCCACGGTCGGCCGGCGAAGCGCCGGCCGGGAACGGCGAGCCTGCCGCCGGCACCGGCGAGGCGCCAACCGGTTTCGAGGGCTTCGGGCCGCACCCGGGGCTCGTATTCGACGAGGCCGGTGCGCCCTACGATGCGCAGTACGGCGACGTCTTCCGCAATCGCAACGGCGCCTGGGACGAAGCCGAAACGGTGTTCGTCGGCGGCTGCCGGCTGCGCGAGCGCTGGCAGGCTCGCGTTCGAATTGGGCTTCGGCCTCGGCGTGAACTTCCTGACGACGCTGCGCGCCTGGCGCGACGACCCGCAGCGGTGCGTCGCATTGCACTTCGTATCGGTCGAGGCCCGGCCGCTGTCGCGCGAGGACCTGCGCCGCGGGCTGGCCGCGCTTGGGGCAGTTCCAGGGCGTGACGCGGAACGGCTGCTGGCCGGCTGGCCGCCCGCACTCCCGGGCCTGCACCGCATCGTCTTCGCCGATGGCGCCGTCACGCTGACGCTCGCCTTCGGCGACGCGCAACGGATCGTTCCCCGCCTGAGCCTGGCGGCCGACGCGATCTTCCTCGACGGCTTCGCGCCGTCGCGCAATCCGCGAATGTGGTCGCCTGAGTTGCTGCGCTCGGTCGCGCGGCTGGCGCGCCCCGAGGCGCGGCTCGCCACCTGGTCGACTGCAGCGGCGCTGCGCGACGCGCTGTCGACCCTCGGTTTCGAGACGATGCGCATGCCGGGGGCCCGCGGCAAGCGCCATCGGCTCGAAGCCGTCCGTGCCGCGAGGCCGACGCGCAGCGTGCAGGCGAACGACACGCTCTTCTTCGCGGGATCGGCTGGCGGCTGCCGGCACGTGCTGGTCATCGGTGCCGGCCTGGCCGGCGCCGCCGTCGCCGCGGGCTT
>ENA-UOUJ01001284-UOUJ01001284.1-activated-sludge-metagenome-genome-assembly--contig:-NODE-1284-length-13668-cov-8.785499_pt1 | contig 13668 bp, 11 predicted proteins | sample MGYA00249839_ERZ747224 | MGnify/ENA primary metagenome ERZ747224 (study PRJEB28782, sample SAMN03220277) | activated sludge metagenome | biome: wastewater; feature: sewage sludge; material... | reverse complement strand
TTGAAAGTCCCATCTTGAAGGGTTGTTTGGTGTCAACCTATTTCAGGACAAGACAACCCTGTACCGTTCCCACGACATGAGCGGTCTTGGGCGAAGGCGAAGAGCACTGCACAGGCCCGATCGGAGAGGGATCCCCTACGAACTACGCCCTACGTCCTGTCCGCCCCTTTATGCAGCTGCACGCCGATGGCACAGGAAAGGCACCGGTGTTCCTTGCAGTAGCGGCTACGCAGCTCGATCAGGGCTTGGCTTCGGCTGGCGGAGTTGGCTGGCACACCCAAGGAGGCCCATTCGCGGAGGATGGCATTGCGTTCCGCAGGGAGGCCTTCCAGCAGGGCCAGCGCACGGTCTTCCCAGGGCTGGTATCCGCGGATGCGGCCCATGGCAAACAGATAGGGCACAATGCTGTTGATGATCAGTCCATCGGCCGTGCTGCGGCCCAGGCGCTTGGTGCTTGGCACACCCGGCTTGCCGAAGCGGTAATGGTCGTTCCAGTAGCCGCCGGGCTGCACATCCAGCAAGGCTTGCACCGGTGCGGGATCATCATGGGCCAGCAGGCTGTCATAGCCGTGGATGCTGCTGGAGAGCAGCGCCGCCCATTGCGCGAGCCTCACGGTAGGAAAATTGGGCGGGCGCAAGCGTCCGAAATTCCAAGCGGCCACTGGTACCGGCTTGAGGCCATGCACCTGCGCCAGCCACCGGTATTCCTGCTGCAAGGCCTGCGGATACCCTTCCACGGGATCCCCTTCCAAAAAGCCCGCTTGCCCGAAGAGCAATGCTTCCACCCGTTGGGGATCATCGCGGTATTTGAGCAGCAGCTTCAGCGGCAGCACGTTGGCCAGCATGGCGAAGGGCTCGGCGTTCACCGGGCCGCCCAGGGCCTTGAGCAGCACGTGGTGCAAGGTTTCGGCGGCATCGTTGCCCAAGCGGTGGTAGAGGGTTTCCACCTCCTTCGCCTTGCGCTCCAAGCGCTCCACCAGCAAGCGTTCCAGCCAAAGCCGGATGCGGGCGGGGTCCACGCCGTGCAGATGTGGTGCACAGGGCACGGTGCGCCTGGAAGTCATCAGCTCCTGGTGCAGGTGCAGGTTCCGCTCGTCGATGCGGCCGCGCAATTCCACGGTGGGCGGGCAAATGCCGTTTGGGGTGTGGACGTTTGCATCGTGCCGGTACACGGTGTGTAGCACCACGTTGTTGTAGGCGGGGTCATGCTGGTGCCCGTGGGCGTTCCAATCGCTGCTGCGCAGGTGTACTTCCACGTTGCCCGCCCACTCCTGCCCACCGATGCGCACGCGGGCATCGCGCAGGTCGGGCCCGCCGTTCAGCTGGATACGACCGGGGTGCAGCACTTCCAGGGGGTCCCCGTTCGTGGTGCGCAGGTCGGCCGGTTCAAACAGCCCAGCTTCCCAAATGAACTGCAGCAGGTCTTCGCCGTAGGGAAACGCGGGATCGAGCAACAGATCGGTTGCGCATGTTTTCACATCCTCGGCAGTGGTGGTGGCATACGTGCGCTCCATGTCGGCTTTTCCGTCAGGCCTGCGCTGATAAGGTAGGAATAGTTCGTGGTTCGCAGGTCAGCACATGGTGCGACGTGGAATTGGGTGGTCCGTTGTCCGTTGTCAGTTGTCAGTTGTCGGGAAAGACCACTGACAACCAACACCTACGCCCTACAAACCACGAACTATTCCCCGATCCCGCAACGCCGCCTCCATGATCCGCTGAAGCCCTTCCGCCGCTTCACGTGCCTTGGTGATCGCTTCCTCTTCCTTGCCGGCGTAGAGGATACCGCGTGACGAGTTGATCAACAGGCCACCATCCTGGGTCATGCCGGCCTGGAGCACGGCCTGGAGGTCGCCGCCCTGTGCGCCCACGCCGGGCACCAGGAAGAAGTGTTCCGGCGCCATGGCCCTGGCCTGTTTCAGCAGCTCCGGCCGCGTGGCACCGGTCACGAACATCAGTTCATCCGGGCCGCCCAGCTCCGCCATGCGCTGCATCACCCGCTCAAAGAGCCGCTGGCTGCCGTCTTCCACGGGCAGGAATTGGAAATCCAAAGCACCTTCATTGCTGGTGATGGCCAGCACGATGGCCCACTTGCCGGGGCGGCCGAGGAACGGCGTGATGCTGTCCTCGCCCATGTAGGGCGCCACGGTCACCGCGTCGAAATCGAGGTGGTCGAAGAAGGCCTCGGCGTACTTGCGCGCCGTATTGCCGATGTCGCCGCGCTTGGCATCGGCGATGATGAAGCAATCGCCCACGCTGCGGATGTAAGCCACCGTGCTTTCCAGGTCGCGCCAGCCGGCGGCACCATTGGCTTCGTAAAAAGCGAGGTTGAGCTTGTAGGCCACTGCCACATGGTGCGTGGCTTTTACGATGGCATGGTTGAAGGCGCGCACCGGATCATGTTGGTCCTTGAAGCGCTGTGGAAGCCGGTGTTGTTCGGTGTCCAAGCCCACGCACAGCAGGCTGCGTTTCTGTTTGACGATGCGGATCAGGTCCTCGCGCTTCATTGCCGGTTCACGGTGATCGGGGGCCGCAAAGGACGGGATTATAGGCTGATGTACCGCGTGGAACTGTTCTGCAGGCGTGGAATGCAAGTGGCGGCGGGGAGTGGGCGGAAGTCCTCCGTTAGGCATGCGCGATCAAACACGCCCCGGTCCTACCAGCGTTTCATCATTCGGACTGCGGTGCGGCACCAAGTACAGCAACCCGAAAAGCAGCACGGCGAACACCACCATGCCCCCGTAGGCGCCGCGCATGGACACGTTGATGGCCTCCTCGAGGAAAGTGCGCACGGGCGCGGCCGTGGCGGGGTCGTGGATCAACCGGATCACGTCCGCAGTGGATCCCGGTGCTCCGGGCGGGGCATGGGCCAGCCGGTGCAGGAAGACGTTGTTGAAGATGGCGCCCATCACGGCCGCACCGAGGCTCTGGCCCAGGTTGCGGCAAAAGATGTTCGCCCCGGTGACCACGCCGCGGTGTTCCCAGGCCACCATGTTCTGCAAGCCCACCAAGGAAGGGGTGAACAACAGGCCAAAACCGGCGCCGATCAGCACTTGGTCCAGCACGATGAGGGAGATGGGCTGTGGCGCCGGGATCAGCAGGAAGGCGATGCTGGCCAACAGCACCAACACCGAGCCGACCAGCGCGGTTTCGCGGAAACCGATGCGCAGGTACAGCTTGCCCGACAAGGCCGAAGCCGTGGGCCAACCGATGCTCATGCTGGCCAGCACAAAGCCGGAGGCGATCACGCCCAGGCCCAGCGAGGCTTGTGTGAACGTGGGCAGGTAGGTGTCCGGCCCCATCATGACAATGCCCATGGCGGCCACGGCCAAATTGGTGAACACCATGGTACGGTTGCGCCACACCCACGCAGGCATGATCGCCGAAGGAGATCGGCGTTCCACCCGCACAGCCCATGCCGCCAGCAGGGCCACGGCCACCAGCAGCACCAAGCTTTGCACCGAGCGCCACGGCCAGCTTTGGCCGCCTTCCAGCAGGAAGACGAAAAACAGCGACAAGGTGGCGGTGATCAGCAGTGCGCCCTTATAGTCAATGCGCACCGGCACCCGTACCACATGCTCCCGGAAGTTGCGCAGCAACAGGAACAGGGCCACCGCACCGATCGGCAGGTTGATCAGGAAGATCCAGCGCCAGTTGAAGTATTCCACCAGCGCCCCGCCCAAAGCAGGCCCCACGATGGCGCTCACGCCCCACACGCTGCTCAGCCAGCCCTGCACGGCGGCCCGCTCCTCCACGGTGTAGATGTCACCGGCGATGGTGTTCACCGTGGCCATGATCGACCCGGCGCCCAGCCCCTGCAGGCCGCGGAAGGCGATCAACGCACCAATGCTCCAAGCGGCCGCGCAGGCCGCCGAACCCGCCAGGAAAACGGCCACGCCGGCCACCAGCACCCACTTGCGCCCAAAGAGGTCGGCCAGCTTGCCATACAGGGGGATGGTGACCGTTTGCGCCAGCAGGTAGATGGAGAAGACCCAGGAGATCTTGTTGAAACCGCCGAGGTCTGAAACGATCTGGGGCAGCGCCGTGGCCACGATGGCAATGTCCATCGCCGCCAGCATCATGGTGAGCATCAGTGCGGCAAGCACCCTCCCCCGCTTCATTCCCGCTGCACCAGCCATGCCTTGGGCAAAAATAGCGGGAGCAGGCGCCGCTGCATCGGCCCGGCCGGAAGGTGGCCGCTACATTTGGCCGCAGCATGGCCGACCTCCTGCTCACCTGCGGCTATGTCGCGCTCTTCCTGTATCTCATCATACGCTGGCCGTTCTTCCGCGTGGAGGGGCTCGGGCCGAAAGCGATCGGTGTGCTGTTCCTGTTGAAGGTGGCGGCAGGCACCGGGCTTTGGTGGATCTACACCTTCCACTATGCCGACCGGGCCAATGCGGACATCTACAAATTCTTCGACGACGGCAACGTGATGTTCGGCGCCCTGCGGGCCCACCCTGTTGATTACTTGCAAATGCTCACCGGCATCGGTACCCGCAACCCCTATTTCAGCGAGCACTACTACGAAGTGATGAACAACTGGTACCGGCGCTGGGAAACGGGCTATTACAACGATGCGCATACCATGATCCGCTACAATGCGGTCCTGCGCCTGTTTTCCTTCGGCGTCTACCACGTGCACACGGTATTTTCCGCGTTCCTCTCCCTCACCGGCTTGGTCGCCCTGTACAAGGTCTTCACCGGCTTGGTGCCCGGCATGGGCCGGGTGGCGGCCATCGGCTTGTTCCTGTGGCCCAGCATGCTGTTCTGGAGCAGCGCTCCCATCAAGGAGGCCCTGTTGTTCCTGGGCCTCGGCCTGTTCCTGCTGGCGCTCTTCCGTTTTGGCCAGCACCGCAACGGCGCCAAGGTGTGGATCATGTTGCTCGCGGGGCTGTTCATCCAGCTCAGCCTGAAGTCGTATGTGCTGGCGTGCATGCTGCCCGGGTTGGCGGCGCTGTGGTGGTGCCGCCGCACCGGCAACCGCCGGGCTGTGTTGAAATTTGGAACGGCCCACCTGGCCGCAGCGTTGCTGATCTTGGCAGCGCCGCTGCTTTCGCCCCGCCTGGACGTGGTGGCCATGATCCACCAAAAGTTGCGCGATATGCTGGGCGTGGTGGCCGCCACGGACCCGGGCAGCTTCATCCCCACCACCCTGTTCGAGCCCAATGCCTGGGGCCTGGCGCAGGCCTCACCCCACGCTCTTTTCCTCACCTTCCTTTCGCCTTTGGCCACCTGGAACATCGGCGCGTTGGGGATCATGGGTGCCGTGGAGAACTTGGCACTACTGGCCTTGATCCCCTTGGCTGCGGTGTGGGCACGCCCGTGGCGCGAGGTGGACCTGCCCCTGCTCCTGCACGCCCTGTGCTTTTGCTTGGCACTGGGCCTGTTGATCGGTTGGACCACCCCCGTGGTGGGCGCCGTGATGCGCTACCGCATTCCCCTGCTTCCCTTTTATACCTTGGCCTTTGCGCTGGTGGCCGATCCCCGGCGCATCGCCCGGACCCTGCGGACCTCCCTGCCATGAAAGCCTTTGCCCTCCTCGCCCTGCCCTTGTTGCTGGGCTCCTGCAAGTACGCCTACAAGAACCGGGAGGCCGACCTGGTGGTGCACAATGCACAGATCTTCACCATGGACGGGGCGGGCACCAAGCAGACCGCCATGGCCATCAAGGACGGCCGCATCCTGGAGCTGGGGCCTGAGTTCCAGATCCTCAACCGCTACCGCGCCAAAAAAACCATCGACTTGGGCACCAAGGCCGTCTATCCCGGCTTCATCGACGGGCATGGCCACTTCCTGGGCTATGGGCTGAACAAACAGAAGGTGAACCTCGCCGGGGCAAAGAGCTGGGGCGAGGTGCTGCGCCGCGTGCAGGCGCATGCAGCAGCGCACCCCGGCACCGGTTGGCTGCTGGGCCGCGGCTGGGACCAGAACCTGTGGCCCGGGCGGGAATACCCGGTGAACGACAGCCTGAACCTGCTCTTCCCGGACAGGCCAGTGCTGCTGCAACGGGTGGACGGCCACGCCGCCATTGTAAACCAGCAAGCACTGGACCGTGCCGGGCTGGACGCTGCCGCCAACATCGAAGGCGGCCTGCTCGCCAAGCAGAACGGCAAGCTCACGGGCCTGCTGCTGGACAATGCCGTGTCCGCCTTCCAAAAGATCTTCGACGACGCGGACGAGGCCACCAAGCGCCAAGCCGTGCTGGACGCCCAACGCGATTGCTTAGCCGCCGGGCTTACCATGGTCTGCGATGCCGGCCTGGACGCGGGCACCATCGATCTGCTGAAACGCATGCAGGCCGAAGGCACCCTGCAGATCCGCATCTATGCGATGCTGGCCGATGACAGCGCGAACTTCAAAGCATACGCCGCCGGGCCGTTCATCAGCGAACGCTTGGTGGTGCGGGCCGTGAAATGCTACGCCGATGGGGCCTTGGGGTCGCGAGGCGCCCTGCTGCTCCAACCGTATAACGACGACCCCGCCGCAGGCCACGGCTTGCAGCTCGCCCGGCGCGAGCATTTCGTGCAAGTGGCCCGATGGTGCAAAGAGAACGGTTTCCAGATGGCCACGCACTGCATCGGCGACAGCGCCAACCGCCTGCTGTTGGGCGTGTACGGCGAAGTGCTCGGCGGCACCAACGACCTGCGCTGGCGCATTGAGCACGCCCAGTGCATGGACACGGCCGATTTCCATTTGTTCGGCAAGTACAACATCATCCCCAGCATGCAGCCCACCCATGCCACCAGCGACATGGGGTGGGCGGTTGACCGCTTGGGGCCCGCGCGCTTGGCCAATGCGTACGCCCTCAAGCGGCTGATGCGGCAGAACGGCATGATCGCCTTGGGCACCGACTTCCCCGTGGAGGGGATCGATCCGCTGATTACCTTCTACGCGGCCACGGTGCGCAAAAACGCCGAAGGGCAACCCGCGGACGGCTTCCAGATGGCCGATGCGCTCAGCCGGGAGGAAGCCCTTCGCGGCATGACCGTATGGAACGCCTTGGCCACGTTCACCGAAACCGACCTGGGCAGCTTGGAGGTGGGCAAGAAGGCGGACTTCACCGTGGTGGACCGCGACCTGATGGGCGTAAGCGAAGACCTGTTGAAGCGCGCCGCCATAACAGCCACCTTCATCGGCGGCGAGCAGGTGTGGCCCCTGCGCTAGGCCGGTCCCGCCAGCAGGGCCCGCGTCCAATCGTAGCCGATGCGCTCGATGGCCGCCCCCTTGCCCAGCTCGAACATGTTGAACCTGGAAAGCTCCGGTGGTTCCACGAACATCCCGCAGCCCTGCGCCGAGCGCATCACCATTTCGCGGAAATTGAGGTGCCAGATGCGGTCCATGGTGCGCAGCCAATTGCGCCTGCCGGGAATGAACACCGGAAGCGGGTTCACATGTACGGCCACCACCTCGGCCTTGCAGTCTGCAAAAGGTTCCACCGGCAAGTTGTTGCTCAGCCCGCCGTCCACGCAATAGGTGCCGCCCACCTGCACCGGCGGAAAGATCAGCGGAATGGCGCAGGAGGCCATCAGGGCGGGGATCAATTCACCGCTGCTGAAGATGCACTGCCCACCCCGTTCCAGATTGGTGGCACTGATGTACAGCGGGATGGGCAGGTCTTCGATGCGCCGGTGCCGCAAGGACCGCTCCAAGAATGCAGCGATCCGCTTGGAGGCCAGGGCCGGCCTGCGCCTCAGAAAGGGGCGTTTGAACTCCTCCTCCACCAGCGCCATGGCTTCACGGGGGGTGCGGCCGTCAGCGACCAGCGCTCCGGCCAAGGCGCCCGCGCTGGTGCCGGAGATGGCGCTTGGCACGACCCCCGCCTCGTGGAAGGCGCGCAACGCCCCCAAGTGGGCCGCTCCGCGGATCCCGCCCCCGGAAAGGACAAAGGGTCTTTCCTGCATCTCGCTCCTGTTCGGCGCACAGCCTTGCCCCGGCCTATTCCTTTACAAAGCGGAAGTTCGCCACCAGGGCGTTCCCCTTTACGCGGAGCAGGTAATGGCCGGATGCCAATCCCGCCACCGGCACCACGGGTCCCTGGCCTTTCAGCGTACCGCCGCGCACCTTTCTCCCGCCCATGTCCATGATCTCGTACGGCAGTTCCTCCATGGAAGGATCCAACCCGTCCACATGCAGCCGGTCCGAAGCGGGCACCGGCCACACGTGCAGCGCCGCACCAACTTCTTCGGGCAGGTCCACCGTGAAGACCAGCACCGTGTCCGAATAGGCTGTACAACCCGCGCTGTCGGCAACCTGCACGAAGTAGTATCCGTTCTCCTCCGCCTCCAGCAAGGAATCCACCGCCCCGGGGATTGGATCATTGTTGAAATACCACTGGTATGCCGCAGCCGGGCCGACGGTTAAGACCACCCCTTCCGCAGTGACCTCCGCCACTGGCAGCGGGTTGGGCACCAGGATCAGCGTATCGCTCCAGCCCAGGCAGCCCCGGGTGTCCTGCACCAGCAGGCGCAGCGTATCGCCCATTGTCCACACCTCACGGACCGTGGCCCCGGTGTTCCACCAGTAGCGGTACATGAAATCCGGCCCCGAGACGGACACGCTGTCCCCTTCGCATAGCGGGCCGGCTTGGGTGAGGGGCACGCTGAAATTGGTGGACACCATCGCATTGAAGGCATGCACCTTTCCGTTGCCGTAGCTTACGTTGGGCACGGCCCCGGTGAAATCATCTGTAAAAGCCGAGGCGATCAGGGCATCACGCACTTGGATGTGGGTGCTTCGCGGGCACTTCTGCAGCAACAGCGCGGCCGTCCCGGCCACCACGGGCGATGCGATGGAGGTGCCGCCATTGCGCATGTGCAGGCTGTCCAACAGCTTGTTCGCCGCCGCATCGAGCATGATCTGCAGCACGTTCAGCGGCGCGGCGCCGAACGTGACGTCCGCCGGGGCGGCCACATCGGGCTTCACCACGCCGGTGCGTGCGGGCCCCCGGCTGCTGTTCACGCTGATGTTCCCGGGTGTGTTGCCCAAGTTCTGCAAGGTGCCCGTCACATCGGTGTACACCTGTTGGTTGTAGTAATTGCCCACGGTGACCACGTTGGGGGAGCAGGCCCATGAATCCACGATGCTCTGCCGGTTGTCCGGTAGCACATAGTGCACGATCGGTGGGAATTCAGCACTATCGGGTATGGCCGTGATCATCTTGGACGTACCGAACAGGTCGGTGCTCCACACATCGAATTGGCCGCTGCCCGTGGTCATGAAGCGGTACAGGAGCTGGCCTGCGGAATCAGGTTCCGGGATATACACTTCCAGATGGTACTGCCCCCCGCGCAACTGGCCCTGGGTGAACACGCGGCCCAGTTTGTTCCCGTCCGTGCTCCACAGGGTGTCGACCACGATCTGCCCCAAGGTTCCTTGGATGTTGCGGAAGGGGATCCGCCCGCGGAAGGCATAGCCCCCGTTGAACTTGTCGGCCCCGATGCTGTACTGCACGTGGTTGAAGTCGGCGGTGTCTGCCCACAGATCGAAGTACACGGCACCCACATTGAGCATGCTGTTGGCATTGAACGCGAACCAAGTGAAGGTGGTATCACCACCCACCCCGGTGCGCAAGTGGTATGGCGCCAAAGCCCCGCTGTTCCCGGCCGCGCATACCAGCACGCGTCCCGGTGCGCTGGCCAGGATCTGGTCGATCATCAGGGCAGCGGGGTCCAGGCCGTCGTGGCTGCCGTAGTAATCGCCCAAGCTCAGGTTCAACGCCACCGGCCTGTTTAATTGAGCGGCCTGATCGGTGATCCAGCGCACGGCGTCCACCACCGAGGAGCTCCAGTTGGGGTGGTTCAGTTTGTTCGCCACGATCAGCAGGTCCGCCTTGGGGGCCACCCCCGCACAGTGGCCGTTGCCGTTGTTGTTGGCTGCCGCCGTGGCGGCCACGGTACTGCCATGTCCCCATTGCCCGGGGTCATCCACGGCGGGGCAATTCCCGGCGTTGATGGCCGCGCTGTCCCAGGCCTGCCCATACCCGTAACCCGTTGGGGTCAGCCACGGGTCCTCCGGAAAGTTTTGGTCCCAGTAGCGCAACACGCGGGTTCTGCCCAAGGTGTCCTGGAAGTCGGGGTGGTGCAGTTCGATGCCGGTATCGATGATGCCCACCAGCACCCCCTCGCCCTGGTAGGCGGCCGGCAGCGGGGCCAGCCCTTCGTGCACCTCGTTCACATGGGCCTTTACCCGCATGCTGTCGTTCAGCGTGCGGCCCTCCCCAAGGTTGAAAACTATGGACTGCACGGCCGCCTCCCGGTCCAACTGCTGCACCTGCCCGTTCGGCACGGCAGCCTGCACCCAACCATCAATGGCCATCTTCACCCGCCCGCCCAACGCTTTCACCACGCCGGCCACCTCTTGTGCATCACCGCCCAGGAAGAGGTCCACTTCCCCGGCGGGGTCGGCCGTTTCCAACCAGGCCCGCAACTGGAAGCCCATCTTTGAGGGGCCTTGCGCCAACGCCGCGCCCAACGGGCCCAGCAGCAGCACCAACAGGAGCAGGATCGTTTTCATGGAGCCGAAGTTAAGCGGGATAAGCCGCGCACAGTTGATCATACGGGGGCAAGGCAGGCAAAAAATCAATGCGCCCTGCGTCGTGTTCCACGCTGCAGACGTAATGCACCAATCCGTTGGTCACCATCAGGTACGGCACCCTGAACACCGTATTGTACCGGGCCGCCTGTTCAAAGGCGCTCTGGCCCACTTTCACCTCCGGTGCCTTGCACTCCACCAACAGCACGGGGCGCCCCCGCCGGTCGTGCACCACCAGGTCGGCTCTCCTGGTCATTCCGTTCATGACCAACTTGCGTTCCACGGCGATCAACGACACGGGGCATCCTGCCTCCTTCACTAGATAGTTCAGCACATGTTGGCGCACCCATTCCTCCGGGGTCAGCACCACCCAGACGCGCCTCACGGGGTCAAAGATCCGCTCCCCATCCGGGCCGTGTTTAGTTTTGACACCGTGGTCGGGCAGGTTCAAGGCTTGCATCCACACCAATATACCCCACAAAAGTGCACACCAAGGAAGAGATCGTGAAAAACTGGCTGCCCCGGTATACCGGTGTGCCGCTGGAGGCATTCAAGCGCTACGTGCTGCTGACCAACTTCGACAACTACCTGGACTTGTTCGCCAGGCAGACCGGAGCCACCCTCCACGGGGAAGGCAAGCCCATGCAGGTGGCCATCGCCGAGGACATGGTGATGATCAACTTCGGCATGGGCAGTCCCACAGCCGCCACCATCATGGACCTGCTGAGCGCGGTGATGCCCAAGGCCGTGCTGTTCTTAGGCAAATGCGGGGGTCTGAAAAGGAAGAACGAACTGGGCGACCTGATCCTGCCCATTGCGGCCATACGCGGGGAAGGCACCAGCAACGACTACTTTCCGCCGGAGGTGCCGGCGCTGCCGAGCTTCATGATCCACCGGGCGGTGAGCGGTGTGATCCGCGACATGGAACTGGATTACTGGAGCGGCACGGTGTATACCACCAACCGCCGCGTGTGGGAGCACGACGAGCACTTCAAGGAACGCCTGCGCCGCGACCGTTGCATGGCGGTGGACATGGAAACAGCCACCATTTTCATCACGGGTTTCCACAACGAAATACCCACGGGAGCACTGTTGCTGGTAAGTGACCAGCCGATGATCCCCGAAGGCGTGAAGACCGGCGACAGCGACAAGAAGGTCACGGGCAATTTCGCGGAAAACCACGTGAAGGTGGGCATCGCGTCCCTGCGCGACATCATCAACGAGGGCCGGTCGGTGAAGCACCTGCGCTTTGAATGAGCACCACGGACGACTTCCGCAAGATCCGGCGCGAGCTGGCCAACGGCACCTTCAAGCCGATCTACTTCCTGCACGGCGAAGAATCATTCTTCATTGACCGCCTTGCGGAAGAAGTTGAACGTTACGGACTACAGGAGCATGAACGGGATTTCAACCTGAGCATCCTGTACGGCAAGGACACCACGCCGGAAACCCTGGTGGACGTGTGCCTGCGCTACCCCATGATGGCGGAACGCCAGGTGGTCGTCCTGCGGGAGGCCCAAACATGGAGGATCGAAGCGTTCGACAAGCTGGAGGGCTATTTTAGGAAGCCCACGCCCACCACCGTGCTGGTGATCTGCTACAAGCACAAGAAAGCGGACGGGCGCAAAACCTGGCTGAAGGACCTCGCCAAAAAACAGGTGGTCTTCACCAGTGATAAGCTGAAGGACGAAAAGCTGCCCGAGTGGATCCAGCTCTACGTCAACTCCCACAAACGGCGCATCGGGCCGGTGGAAGCCAAGTTGCTTGCGGACCATTTGGGCAGCGACCTGGGCAAGCTCACCAACGAGGTGGAAAAGCTTTGCATCGTCACCGAACAAGGAGGAGCCATCACCACGGACTTGATCCAGCGCAACGTGGGCATCAGCAAGGAGTTCAACATCTTCGAGCTGCAAAAGGCCATGGGTAGCGGGGACCATTACAAGGCCCAGCGGATCGCGCATTTCCTGGCTTCGGACAAGAATTCACCCTTGGTGATGACGGTCGGGCTGCTGAGCTCGTATTTCGCCAAGGTCGGTGTTGTGCACTCCAGCTCCGGAAAGTCGCAAGGTGAACTGGCTACAGCATTGAAAGTTCCCCCGTTCTTCGTGAAGGAATATGCCCAGGCCGCGCGCATCTACACCCCGGCAAAGCTCCGGCAAGTGCATCACTTGCTCCGCGAAGCCGACCTCAAGTCCAAAGGCGTAGGCAACACCAGCGCTGATGACGGGGAATTGTTGCGGGAGCTGGTGACGAGGGTGATGATTTAAGAATTGTGGGGGCTTGTGGTCTTGAGTCCAGAGTCTGGGTTCTGAGTCGGGAGTCAGGAGTCCGGGAGTCCGAAGTCCGGGAGTCAGAAGTCCAGGAGTCGGGAGTCCGAAGTCCGAAGTCCGAAGTCCGGGAGTCCGGGAGTCCGAAGTCCGAAGTCCGGGAGTCAGAAGTCCGGGAGTCGGGAGTCGGGAGTCGGTGAGTCGGGAGTCAGAAGTCCCGGAGTCGGGAGTTGACTCAAGACTCAGGACTTCTGGACTCACGACTCATGACGTAAATCCCTTGAGTCGGGAGCTGCGAAGCGGACGGCCTGGCAATCGGATGGTTTGTATTTCGGGGGGAATGCCTATGTTCGGAAAAAACCAATGAACCATGGGAAGAGTACAGGATTTGTTTGCCTACCGGAAGGGTTTCGCATTGGCCATGGCCATTTTCAAAACGACGAAACAATTTCCAAAGGAAGAACAATACAGTATGACCGATCAGATCCGCCGCAGCTCGCGCTCTGTAGTGGTCAATCTGACGGAAGCATACCGGCGCAGGCGCACATTGAAGTACTTCGAGGCGAAGCTCAATGACTGCGAAACCGAGCTGGGCGAAACACAGACGTGGATTGAATTCGCGAAGGCGTGCGAGTACATCACCGAGCAGGTCTATGACAAGCTTTACAATGATGCCGAAGAGGTAGCGAGGCTGCTGAATATGATGGCGAAGAACCCGAGGAAGTTCATGTAGGAGTCGGGAGTCTTGAGCCGGGAGTCGGTGAGTCGGTGAGTCGGGAGTCGGGAGTCGGTGAGTCGGGAGTCGGTGAGTCGGTGAGTCGGGAGTCGGTGAGTCGGGAGTCGGGAGTCGGGAGTTGACTCAAGACTCAGG
>ENA-UOUJ01001283-UOUJ01001283.1-activated-sludge-metagenome-genome-assembly--contig:-NODE-1283-length-13675-cov-5.016520_pt1 | contig 13675 bp, 12 predicted proteins | sample MGYA00249839_ERZ747224 | MGnify/ENA primary metagenome ERZ747224 (study PRJEB28782, sample SAMN03220277) | activated sludge metagenome | biome: wastewater; feature: sewage sludge; material... | reverse complement strand
CCGGTGCGGGATTTGAAAGCGGTTGTTACGTAAAGCCTTGCATTGCCGAGGTGCTACCCTCCTACTCTATTGTACAGGAGGAAACCTTTGCTCCTATTCTATATTTATTAAAATATAAAACATTGGAAGAAGCCATCAGTATTCATAATGGTGTACCGCAGGGATTGTCATCTTCCATAATGACGCTGAATCTCAGAGAGGCCGAGCAGTTTTTGTCTCATGCCGGTAGCGATTGCGGTATTGCCAACGTCAATATCGGTACTTCGGGCGCCGAAATCGGCGGCGCTTTTGGAGGCGAAAAGGAAACCGGCGGAGGCCGCGAGAGTGGCAGTGATGCATGGAAAGCATATATGCGCAGGCAAACCAATACAATTAACTATAGTACGGCATTGCCATTAGCACAGGGCATCAAATTTGACTTGTAAAAGAACCTTAACTTTAATTTAGAAATTCCATTTGAAGAAATCTGTTTTGTCAGTCGACTGATATAGGAGATATTATGCCTGCAAAAAAGCAATTTAATATTCATTATTAATAACATATAGCTACCTTTGCAGGTTTGTAAATAATATTATATTAATTAACAAGGTGAAATGAGCCATACAAATCCATCCTACCCAAAAGGAAGATTATTCAGCAAATTCCATCAAACCATTGAAAAAATAAAAAATTAAACAGATGAAATTATTTAAGATTAGCTTTCTTTTTACGATTGTTCTCTTTTCTTCTTTATCGGCTTTTGCACAAGACACGCTGCCGCACGGATGGCACCTGAAAGACCTGAAGGCTGACGGTTACTATGGTATAAGCATGGATAAAGCCTATGAATTTGTAAAACAAAAAAAATTAAAAAGCAGGCCGGTTATTGTGGGTATTATTGATTCGGGTATAGACACCACGCACGAAGATCTGAAATCCGTTTTATGGGTAAATGAAAAAGAAATACCCGCAAACGGCATGGATGACGATAATAACGGTTATAAAGACGACATGCACGGGTGGAATTTTCTGGGAAGTAATGATGGCTCAAAAAATGTAGAAAAAGATTCGTTTGAAGGTGCAAGATATTACTGGAGCCAAAAAACCAAATATGAAGGCAAAACCGCTGCCGAGATTCCTGCTGATGAAAAATATGAATATGAAACCTGGGTAAGAGCCAAGGATGAACTGATGAAGGAAGGAGGCAATCAGGATGAAAATAATTTTCTATTACGCATGGCTGATTTTATGAGGCGCGGCGATATCATTATCAAAAAAGACTTAAAAAAGGAAGAATATAGCTGCACCGATCTTAAAGATTATAAACCCACCAACATTTTAGCCACCCAATTGCGCGAGGTTTTGATGGCTACCTGCCGAGAAAATGATAATCAGGAAATTACCAATAAAATGCTTTTGGATGAAATTCAGAAAGATGTAGATAAAATCAACAACACCAAGGAAGCTCCTAAAAACTATCGCGGTGAAATCGTAAACGATAATGAAAACGATATCAATGACCGGTTTTATGGGAATAATAACCTTTATGTGAGTAAAGACGGTGCTATGCACGGCACACATGTAGCCGGAATTATTGGTGCTGACAGAAACAATGGTAAAGGCATGGATGGAGTGGCCGATAATGTAAAACTGATGAGCCTTCGTGCCGTACCTGATGGCGATGAACATGACAAGGATATTGCATTGGCCATCAGATATGCTGCCGACAACGGCGCCAGAGTGATTAACATGAGCTTTGGCAAAAGTTTTTCACCCGAGAAAAAATGGGTGGACGATGCAGTAAAATACGCAGAAAGTAAAGGTGTGTTGATGGTTCACGCAGCAGGTAATGATGCCAAAAACGTGGATACTACCTATAACTTCCCTTCAGCCTATTATCTGGATGGTACCAGACCGGTTAATTGGATTACAGTAGGCGCCAGCGGCGACGAAAAAGCTAAAGGATTGGTAGCGCCGTTCTCAAACTACGGGAAAAAAGAAGTAGATGTATTTGCACCCGGTATGCAGATTTATTCTACCGTACCCGGCGGAAATACCTATCAAAACCAACAAGGCACCAGTATGGCTTCGCCTGTAGTAGCTGGGCTGGCGGCATTTATCATGAGTTATTATCCTGATCTTACAGCAAAACAGGTTAAGGATATTATAATGAAGACAGTGAGCAAACCTACTAAAAAAGTAAAGCAGCCGGGAACCGATAATGATGTGCTCCTTTCAGACATTTCTGTTTCAGGTGGAATTGTGAATGCTTACGAAGCTATAAAATTAGCTTCCATTACAAAACCGGGTGCCACTGTTCAGGCCACCAAGATTGTACCAGCGAAGAAAGCAGTTCAAAAAAAGCCGGTGAAGAAAGCACCCGCGAAGAAAAAATAGTCATTGAGACTAAAATCAATGTCATTATTAAAAGGGAATTTTTCACAATTAGGTTGAATAAAATATTAATATAATTATTGCGGGACATAGTTCCCGCTTTTTTTTATAAAAACCTCCCAATTAATTTCGACCTTAGCATAGCTGCCACGTATAATATATTAAAGAAGTATCTATGCAGAGGGAACAGATTGCCCAACTGGTGGAAAAAAGCAAAAAGAATGATTTTGATGCGTTCAGAAAACTCGTTTGTCATTTTCAGCCTAAAATTTTTGCCTTTACCTTCCGCATGATATGTAATGAAGAAGATGCAAATGATACAGTTCAGGAAGTATTTGTAAAAGTCTGGCAAAACCTGGAAAAATATAACCCAAAGTTTAGTTTCAACACCTGGCTTTATACTATTGCCACAAATTATTGCATTGATTTTTTAAGATCTGCAAAGAAAAAACAGTTTTTACCGCTTCAAGAGGAGCATTCCCGGCAATTTTCGATAAATGATACAGATATGAGGCTGAATAACAAAGAAGTCGCCGAAATAATTACTCGTATCACTCAAAATTTAAGTCCAAAACAACGGTTGGTATTTACACTAAAGGAACTGGAGGGGCTGGAAGTAGAAGAAATCAGTGTGATTACCCATCTTTCGCCGGAAAAAATCAAAAGCAATTTATATCTGGCAAAAAAATTTATTCGTCAGGAATTCAATAAAATATTTAAAAATGAATCAGAAAGACAATTTTGAGCAATTATTAAGTTATTTACAAGATAACCCGCCCGTTCAGCCCAATGCTGAAGAAACTGCCGATACGGTAATAACCCGAATAAAAAACCTGCCGAACCTGAGGCCGGCTAAGGGATTATATTTCATGCTCAAAAAATTAACCATAGCAGCAGCAGCCGTTTTGATTGCAATTTTTTGCTACCAGACCTATTTTGAGTCACCCATTTCAAAAAATGATTTCTCAAACACTAAACAAAGAATATCGGAGTATCCATTTGCCCATTTAGCTATTGAACCCAATAACATAATCAGAACCTTCTTACTTGAATTAAAAAGAAATGAATTAAAAACAAATTATTCACAAGTCATTGCGTCCAAATTTCAAAAAAAATATTGATAATCAATAAACTATACAAAAATGAAAGCAGTTAATATTCTCCTGATTTTGTTGGCAGCGGCCTTCTGGTATGGTTGCAACCCAACAGATATGACCACCATTATTCATGATGATGGAAGCTGCACCCGCTTTTTCTCTCAAACTGTAAGCCCCGAATTCATGCAGGGAGATACCTCCAAAAACCCATTTCCGGTAGATTTAGATGCTAACTGGAAGGTAAAATGGAGCTATCGGACACCCGATTACCACTCACACTGGCCTGTAAAAGAATGGAAATGGGAGAAAAACGATACAGACAAGATTATCACAGCAATTGCAATCAGGGAATTCAAATCCGTTAAAGAAATGTCGGATTCCTTTCGTTTCAAATCTGATTATGGCTGGCATGACCTTCGGGTAAATGCCCAACTTGAAAAAAAATTCAGATGGTTTTATACTTTTTATACCTATAAAGAAACATTTCCCCAATTACCCATTAAATATAAAATTCCCATTGACAAATACCTTACAAAGGACGAAGCCTCCTTCTGGCTTACCGGCCGGCCCAATCTTTTACAAGGCATGAATGGTATAGAAATTAAAGATTTTACGGCAGATTTAGAAAATAAATTCGGCAGATGGATGCTCGAAAATATTTGGGAGATGCAGTATGAGGCTTTATTAACTCATTTGAACCTTTTCCCGAACGCACCCGACAAAGAGAAGGTAAAAAATGCCAAAGACAATTTGTTTAAAATTGTTCAGAAATTAGATTTGGATAAAGCCTTGAATTTTAACATCGGCCGGCTTTTGAACAATTATTTTAAAACGAGCGCTTTTGATTCCTTAGCAGATGAAGAAAATGCAGCAATGAAACCCATAACCGAACCCGAAGACATTCGAACTTTTTCTAATTTCAATAGTCAATCCATCAACTATAAATTAATGATGCCCGGAAAACTGATGGAGACAAACGGAGCGGTTTCCAATGACACCATCAGTTGGAAGGTGGATTCGTATCGAATGATGAACAGCGCTTTTCAACTTCAGGCCACATCCAAAAAATTTAATATATGGCCATCCTTTGTTTCTGCAATCATTGTGATTGCAGGGCTGTTTTTTCTATTCTACAAAAAGAAATAAGTTGAAGAAGCTGTCAGTTTTTACCCAAAAATGAAAAATTATTTCCATTAAACCGTTTTATACAGAATAATATTCTTTAATGTTAAATTTATCTAACCTAAATATTGATATATATAATGTATTTAATTGTATATCAGTTATTTATATTAAGCATTTAATTTTATTTGATACTTTGCGGCATTTGTGATTTTTCAATATTTTTTATATGATTTTATATTATTTACTGATTTATATACATTTTATAACATTTTGACAATCTATTTATTATGTTTTTTTTATTGACTATTTATATTAGTTATTTTATTTTTTAATATCTTTTCTTAAAAACTAATTATATTACTTAGATAAATATTTATATGTTTTACTTTGTGATTTGTTTCGCAAAATTTTTTCGTGAAAATCCGCTCACCTCCCCCGCCCCGCCAATTGAAAATGAATGAGCATGATTTTTGATTATATTACTTTATTTCCATACTTATTTTTTCGGTATATTTCGCCGGATGATAGCTTTTTGAAACCTAAGGTTAAAGAATATTTTTTTTCAATATCATTTTTTCAATCCACCCTTTTTACCTTTTCTCCTAACCGCTTATCTTTGCCCGATGATTGAGAGAATTAAAAATTTAGCCCGTGCTTACGCTCCGGAATTTATTGATGTCAGAAGACATTTACACGCCCACCCCGAATTGAGTTATCAAGAATTTGAAACCTCTCAATTCATACAGCAAAAACTAAAAAGCTGGAATATCCCTTTCGAGATTAAAGCCGAAACAGGTGTTATTGGTCTGATAAAAGGCAAGAACCCTGAAAGCAGAATTATTGCCCTGCGGGCCGATATTGACGCCTTACCCATACAGGAAGAAAATGATGTTCCTTATAAATCGGAAAACCCGGGAGTGATGCATGCCTGTGGCCACGATGTACACACCAGTTGCCTGTTGGGAGCAGCCAAAATCCTTAACGAATTAAAAGAGGAATGGGAAGGCACAGTAAAACTCATTTTTCAGCCTGGTGAAGAGCGTAATCCCGGTGGTGCCAGTCTGCTGATTAAAGAAGGCGTTTTGGAAAATCCTGCTCCGCAGGCGATTTTTGGGTTGCACGTACACCCCACCTTAGAATGTGGAAAACTCGGCTTCAATGAAGGAAAAGTAATGGCCAGTGCAGATGAACTATATTTTACCATCAAAGGGAAAGGTGGCCATGCTGCTTCACCACAGTTAGGTATTGACCCGATTGTAATTGCCTCTCACCTTGTAATTGCATTGCAACAGGTTATCAGCCGGCGAAAAGATCCTCAATCACCTTCGGTTCTTTCCATTACAGCCATAAACGGAGGTTCTACCACCAATGTAATCCCCAACGAGGTGAAACTAATGGGCACTTTTAGGGCGATGGATGAAAAATGGCGCAGGGAGGCACACCAAATTATCACACAAGTTTCTGAAAATTTGGTAAAATCAATGGGCGGCGAGCTCGACCTGCATATAGATATCGGCTATCCCAGTGTAATTAACAATAAACAATTAGTACAAACCGCCAGAACCAAAGCAATAGAATTTTTACAACCCGAAAATATCACTGAAACTGAAATTCGAATGGGCGCAGAAGATTTCGGATATTACACACAGCTTATTCCGGGTTGCTTTTACCGATTAGGTGTGATGAATAAAGAAAAGGGGATTACTTCGGGAGTACATACGCCGACTTTTAACGTTGATGAAAATGCCATTGAAATCGGAATGGGAATGATGGCATGGTTAGGAGCGTCTGTGGATTTGGATGTTAGATGTTAGACGTTAGATGTTAGACGTTAGATGTTGGACGTTAGATGTTAGACGTTAGATGTTAGATGTTAGACTAATGAGATAGGCGTAAGCCTGAAATATTTCTGGATATCTATTTATAATTTTGGCAGTTTGCCGATTTTGATTATTAGAGTAAACTTTTTGCTATAACCAAAAAAAGTTTTTAAAAAGACTTACAGACAGTAAGTTCATTTTTAAAAACTTTTAGCGATAGGAAGAAAGGCTAAAAAATAGTGATTATACTATTTTGTGGTTTCAAACTCAAACTGAATATCAGAGTAAATCAAGTTATTGTACCCTCCACCTCCACCACCGAAATTCCAAGGAGATGTGTTAATATCATTGTTAGGTTGGTAAGCATATCTAAATACAGACAATGCACCATTTCCAAACTTTAACGGCATCTGCATATTAGCCGGAAATATATATTGGTACTGGGTTTTATCCAAATCGTTGTAACAAACTCCGTAGTGTTTAACCGAGCCGGCACCATCCGTATTCCAGGGCTGTAATTTCACTTCAGGAATGTTTGCCCACACTGCCGAACCGCTTGCTGCTGCGTTGGCATCTATGGTAATATCAGCATAAGCTAACCTTTGCGGATTTGAAATATAGGGTGCGTTGAGCGTAATAGAGTCGTTGGTAGTAAAAGTGTATAACTGTACACGATATGTACCTGCTGATGGAGAGCGCAGTCCTAATTTTTTAATACTTCCTTGTTTATAAACCAGAAACCGAATGCCTACCTGATACTGCCCGATGGCACCTTCAGAATTTTCACGTGTAATACTGCTGTTATTTGCAATTTCTTTCATTGGATTAATGGTTTGCATGGGAGGGTTTGCCGGAGGGTTAATATTGTCTTTACTTTTTTTACAAGCAGAAATGTTTAACGCTACTAATGCAATGCATATTAAAAATTGATTTTTCATTGTGATTGATTTTTTTGTATGTTATAAAAACGTATTGATATTTTTCTACTCAAAACTAACCCTAGCAAAGGGCTGTGGCCAAATGTAACCGATGAACGATGGGGAATAATCGATGAAGGGAAAGGCACTAATAATTTACCGTTGCATTGATAGTTTTGGAAGCCCCGTCCTGATTAAAAATTTGTAAATCTTTTAATATAATTTGATGATCCGAAACCGTTATGCTTCCGGTTGATTTTTCTTTGGTTGCAAACTCCTTATCTCCCAAGTCAGTACCTGATACGGCAACATGTGCTTCGCCCGGTTCCATGGAGTAAAAACCATCGGCGGGTTTTGGGGTTCCTTTGGCTCCGGCTTCGTTGGGAAAAGTAATTTGCAACAGCGCAAACGGATCATCCTGCTGACAAAGTACCGAAAACTGATCCTTTATTTTATCGCCAAAATACTGGGTGCTGGTTTTTCCATTGAAATTTTGTGCATCAACCGAAAAACTGCCGGTTTTACCAGCATCGTTTTCATCAAGACTGATAGCCGATTTTGATAACTCGTTGGCAATGATTTCCTGTACTTTTTTATCCTGACTATTAGAATTGCAGGAAGAAAAACATAAGGCAGCCACGCCGGCAAAAACTAAGAGTGTTGTTTTCATACAATAGATTATTTATAATGAATAATAGGATGAACACTACAAACCTAATTGTAAAGTGTGTGGCATAGCAAAACATACCGATGAAGGGAGGGTAAAAATCGATGAAGGGAAAACATTACTCGTATGTAAATGATATTGGTGTTTTGTAATCTAAAAATTTATCTTTTCCTATGGCTCGTATTATAAAAAACAAATAGGATTTACAACCGATTGAATACATCCACCTGTTGGTGTAAAATACATATAATTTCAATACTTGTTGTGGCTTTTGAAAGCGATAAAATAATTCGTTTTGCGCTTGCCTACCGATGGTTATTTTTAATAGGCTAAAATAATTTATCCCAAAACAACCGTTACTTCCGTTCCGTTTTCTTTGGCAGCAAATACTACTTTGGCATTTATTTTTTCTGCAAGCTCTTGTACCAAACGCAAGCCCAAACCGTGTAATGACTGGCTATTGGCCTCGGTATTTAAATAAGCTTCAAACTGTTGCTGGGTAAAGGCTTCGCCGGTATTGAAAATTGTAAGCAGCGTTTGTTCGTTTTGTTGTGCCGATACCATTATTTGCCCGCCCTGTGGTGTGGCCTTAATGGCATTTTGCAAAAGATTTCGATAAATGGTTTGTAAAAATTGTACATCGGTGTTTACCAAAATATTTTGTGGGATTTGATTTTGTAATTGAATGTTGTGGGCATCAATATTAAGTTGTGCCAAATGCTGCACGGGCAGCAAGGTCTCGTATAAATTAAATGTTTGGGGCTTGGCTGTAAACTCGTTCATTTGGGTTTTGCTCCAAAGCAATAGGTCTTCCATGGTTTCCAACAAGGAGCCGGTGGCAGTTTGTATTTTTTGATTAAGCTTGGCTTTGTCCTGCTCGCTCAAGGCATTGGGGTTTAGTTGCTGCAATTTTAAAAATTGATGCACCTGGTTAATGGGGCTGCGCAGGTCGTGGCCAATGATGCTAAACAATTTTGCCTTGGTTTGATTTGCTTGATGAAGATCGGAATTTAATGTTGCTAAAGTCTTATTCTTTTCATCTAAAATTTTAGCAGTATTTCTTTTGTTTCTGTAAATGAAAAATAATAGTAATGCAATTAATAATACCAAACTTAATGCAATAAATAAATACAGCTTTTGTTTTGCAGCATTTTTAAGTTCTATATTTTTTGTACTTATCAACAAATTCTTTTGTCTGTTTTGGTAAACGGCTTCTGCATCAGCTATATTTTTATTGGCAGCTTCCTGCAAAAGACTTTCGGAACCAGTACTATATTTTTTAAAATAAGTGTAGGCGCTATCCCATTGTTTTAAGCCCTCAAAACAATTACTCATAGTTAAATAGGTGTTTGCCAGCGCAAGTTTATCAAACTCAAAATCGGTTTTTAAATTATCTCTTAAAATAGATAGTGCTTTTGAAAAATCACCATGTTGATATAACAGATCAGCATACAGCGTATTGGAATTTACTTGTACATCTATTTCATCTGTTTTTTTCCCATACTTATATGCCAAAGACGCGAAGTAATAAGCATTTTCTTTTTTATCTGCTTCTTATAATATTTTCCTAAAAGATAATTGGCAGTAGAAAGTACATTGTACAAAGTATCTCTTTTTGCCATTTTGTTATTGATCAGTCGGTAATATTTTAATAGACTATCGGTTTTTTTTAAACCAGCAAATGCATCCATAAAATACATATAAAGGGTTTCTTCATTGCCTGTTAATGCTTTGTCGCCAATATAGGCAGCACCCTCATATAGGTACTCCAATGCCTTTGGATACTGAGCCAATTCGTTAAACATATTACCCAGATTAGTATATGCAAAGCCCAGGTTTAATTTATCCGACGCTGAATTTTTGTCAATTGTTTTCTTAAAAAGTTCAATATGCTTTAAACGAAAATATATGAAACTGTCGTAATTGTTGATTTCGCGGTAATATCCACCCAGTACCATGTACATCTCTCTTTTTATAATGGGGTTACTGGAACTATCCCCAATACTTCGTAGCTTGGCTACTACCTCTTTATATTTTGCTGATTGGTTGGTAATTGAATACAAAATTTGCAATCGAGCAAGTGCCAATACAAGATTATTAGGTATTGATATTTTTTGAGCTACATCTAATACATATTTATAATAATTTTCAGCCTCTTTAAACATGCTTCATGTTTTCATAAGCTACGCCGGCAAATGCTGAAAACATGGCTTTGTATCTTATACTATCTGTAGGTGTTAATACTATCCCTTGCTTTGCAGCTTCGGCCAATTTGGAGTAATTGCTGGAACTGTTTGCTTCTGTTAAAAGTTCATTACAATATTTTTGCCATAGACTTATTTTTTCGCTGATGTTTTTTGCTTCATTGAGATTGGGTGCCGTTTGGGACATAGCAAAAGGCATAGTGAAAAAGCAAAGTAGCCATAAGCAAAGGATTTTTATTTTCATAGTTTTAACTGCTGTACTTCGGTTCTAAATGTTTTACCAACGGGTATCAAATGCTCTCCGCAAAAAATTTGATTACCCATTATTCTGCTAATTTTTTGCAATGCCACGGCATAACTTCTGTGCACACGCATGATTTTTTCGGACGCAACATGTTCCAAAAAACCAGTAAGTGTGGTTAAGGTAAGATAACTTTTTTTTTCGGTAACCACTTTGGTATAATCCTGCATGGCTTCCAAATAAATAATTTCCTGTAGGGGTAGTTTTATTTGGTTATAACCTTCTTTAATTACCAAACTTTCTTTTTCAATCAACACTTCATAGGCTAGGGCTTTTTGTTTCATGGCCCAATAATCTTGCAAACGGTGGGCAGTTTGTGAAAACCGTTCTACATCCAAAGGTTTTAAAATATAATCAAAGGCTGATAGCTGAAATCCATCTAAAGCAAACTCGGGGTGCGAGGTAATGAAAACGGCAATAGGAACCAATTGCCTAACCAATCGCAACATTTCCACACCGCTCATACCTGGCATTTCAATATCCAAAAAAACCAAATCGGGTTTTAGTGCTTTAATGGCTGTAATGCCTTCCAATGGTGTACTAAAACTGCCGATATGTTCTAAAAATGGAAAACTCACAGCCAACTCCTTTAACATAAGTTGGTCCAAAAGACTGTCATCAATAGAGATAAAACGGATGGGTTTTAGCATACGGCAATTTCAATTTAAAACAGAATTTAATATTTAAAAATCCAATTCTCAAATATATAGCATAGCATTAAAAAAGCCAAACCAAAAGCAATCAGAACTCAATAAAAACATTGATTGAAAAATATTATAACCTTAAGGTACTGGAGTTTCCTCTTTTTTTTAATCTGGGAACAAACTGAGTTGGAAGTCATCTAACGAAATGCCAGTTTTGCCCTTGAACTTTATTTCTTCTATTCCGGTTCCTGCCTTTTTTAGCAATTCAAAAATAACATCGATCATGGCATATTGGGAAAAAGTAGGCACTCCAAAAAAGCGTTTGCTCAATATAAAAATCTTTTGAAATGATTCCTGAAAATTTACTAAGTTGCGCCTTGAAACGGTTGAAAGATAAAGAGTTTGTGTCCATAATCGTATTAAAATGTTTATTGGAACTGCATTTTACGAAAATGGACACAGTTTTTTGAAGAAACTTTTTTCGGACAGTTTGACAGTCTCACCAAAAACTAAACCAAAAAAAAGCTCGCACTTCTAAAACGGTGCAAACCTTCACCTGATAAGACTTTAACCTTTAATTTGCTTATTTTTGAGGAAACTCCAGTAATTTCAGTCGTTTGTAAAAATTGAATAGGTAATTTTAATTTTAATCGGACGGTAATGATTAAATTTACTTCTCTTTCCTATTTCTACTTTAACAAAAGGAAACTAATATGAAACGATTTTTGCAGCGACTTTTATTATTTACAATCTTATTTTTGATAGTACTAATTTCTGATGCCCAGAAAAAAAAGTATGCAGCTCCGGCCCTTTCTGATTCTAACTCCTGGTCAATGATTTTGTTGCCCGATCCTCAGACCTACCAGAAATTTGCCCGCAATCAGCCAATATTTGAATTGATGACCGCCTGGATTGCAGACAATATTGAAAAGCTTAATATTCAACTTGTTATGTGTACCGGTGATTTGGTGAATCAAAACGAAATGATAAACCCTAATGGCACAAATGCCGACCAGCCCAGCAAAACGCAATGGGAAGCCGTCGCCAGATCTTTCGGCAGATTGGATGGAAAAGTACCCTACATGGTTGCAGCAGGGAACCACGATTATGGCTATAGCAACATAACCGTCAGACGAACCAATTACAACAAATATTTTCCAATTGATAAAAATTTCTTAACCCAAAAAGGGATACGTGAGGCAGCCCTAAATGCAGAGGAAATACCCACGCTTGAAAATGCTGTTTATGAATTTACGTCTCCCCAGAAGAAAAAATTTCTATTACTCAATCTCGAATTTGCACCACGCGATACCATTCTCAACTGGGCAAAAGCTGTATTAGCAAAGAAAAAGTATCAAAATCATACCGTAATTCTGCTTACTCATTCCTATCTCAACTACAAAAGCGAACACATTGAAAATGAAAAATATGAAATAACCGATGGAAATTATGGCGCTGCCGTTTGGCAAAAATTGGTGCAACCCTCTACAAATATTCAAATGGTATTTTCGGGTCATATTGCCGCACCTGATGAAGTAAAAAGACATATTGGGTTCAGAACAGATAAGAATAGCGCCGGGAAAACGGTCAATCAGATGACTTTCAATGCACAGGCTTTGGGCGGTGGCTGGCATGGAAATGGCGGAGATGGCTGGCTACGAATTCTGGAGTTTTTGCCCGATGGCAGAACAGTGAAGGTAAAAACCTTTTCGCCTCTGTTTGCCATATCCCCTTCCACCCGGTATCTTGCCTGGAGAAAGGCTTCATACGATGAGTTTGAATTTTATCTTGATTAATTAGGTTTTTTAAGTAGGTAAGGTAGTGTTATGTTTATTATAATATATTGTAGATAATGAATTAAATATCACTTTTAGTTATTTACTTTTCACTTTTAACTTAACTGTAGTAACCAGCCAATGAAAAATTGGATACCTTACCATCCAATACCATAATCTTCACCATAATTACTACTGCCTCCCCAAAGACTGCTGTGTTTCCGATCGAAGTAAATGGCATTGATAGGGCCACTGGTGCGTTCATCAAACTGCAGGATGTAACCCATTTTCTCCAATTCTTTTCGAACCGATTCGGGTGTGGATTTATTGAGCAAAATATGACCCGGTTTTGGTTTCCGGTCGTCAATTTTATTTCCACCCAAAGAAAGCCATAATTGGTTGGTATTAAAATTGGCAGCTTCGGCAGCCTGCTGTACATTCATACCAAACTCTACCACATTCAGGAAAAATTGCAACAGGTTCTGATCCTGGGTATCGCCTCCTTGCACTGCAAAGGAAAGAAATGGAATCCCATCTTTCAAAGCCATTCCCGGCGTAAGTGTTACTCTGGGGCGTTTGCCCGGCGCTACCACATTAAAAGGATTCAAATTTTCATCCAGTACAAAACTCTGCATTCGCTGGCTCATTCCAATTCCGGTATTACCGGCAATACAGGCCGGAATCCACCCGCCGGAAGGAGTTATAGAAACCACCCAGCCTTCGGCATCAGCCGCTTCTACCGAGGTAGTGCC
>ENA-UOUJ01001282-UOUJ01001282.1-activated-sludge-metagenome-genome-assembly--contig:-NODE-1282-length-13680-cov-10.229651_pt1 | contig 13680 bp, 13 predicted proteins | sample MGYA00249839_ERZ747224 | MGnify/ENA primary metagenome ERZ747224 (study PRJEB28782, sample SAMN03220277) | activated sludge metagenome | biome: wastewater; feature: sewage sludge; material... | reverse complement strand
GAGGGTCCTTGCCCTATAAGAGCACCTGTAGTGCCGTGTAGATTCTGGCAGTGGTGCGCGATTGCATGGCCATGCAATTCACAAAAGGCCTGCTAAGGGATACCACGGCAACGTATAAATCATGGTCATCGACGCATGATCACCCATCCTTTCGCAATACGGCATCTGCTCGGGACGATAATTCGGCCAGCTCCCGGGCTCCTCCTTCCCCCAGCAAATTGCAATAGGCCAAACGAAGCTTCTCCCATGCGCTATGGGCCTCCGCAGCCTTGTGCAAGCCTTCAGGCGTGGCAAAGACCTCAACTATTCTTTCGTGGCCGTTGCGGACGATGTACCCGTTGGATGCGAGCTTGTCCAACGTCCGGGATATCGTTGAGGGGTCCAGCTGGTGTACATATGCCAAGTCTTTCACGTTGATGCCAGGAGCCACTTTTGCGGTCATCAAGATAAAGCCCATTGTCGGGGTTATCTCGATGTGGCGGAAATGTGCTTCAGCCATGCGCCCCAACGTGCGGCCTAAGGCAGCACCGGCATGGTAAAGGCAGAGGTTGTAGTGGTCACGAAGGTCGGGCATGGCCGAGGCAAGGTAATAATTGCATGGCCATGCAATTGCCTTCGGCCGATGGTCTGTGAGTTGAACAGCACGCATTACCCGGATTCCCACGATTGCATGGCCATGCAACTGTCCAAGCAACGGTGGGGGCTCATCCTGTCGCTACAATCGAAATCTTCCCCGCCATGGGCTGGATTGGTTAAGGCAGGGTTGTAATGGTCACGAAAATCGAGCATGACCGAGGCAAGGAAAAAATTGCATGGTCATGCAATTGTCCAAGCAGCCGTGCGGATCCCATCCGGTGGCTACCATCAACACTTTCCCTGCCATGGGGCTGCCGCCCATGCCCGGCCGCCTACTTTATCCCTTTCGGAACAGGCTGTCAGGGCTTTCAAAGGCCTTGAACTCAATGGCGTGGCCATCCGGGTCTTCGATGAAAAGACTGTGCTGCTCACCGGGTTGCCCTTTCATCACCAATTGCGGTTCGATGAAGAATGGAACGCCAACCTTCTTGAACCGGTCCCGCAGCTTGCGCCAATCCGCCAAATCCAGCACAATGCCCCAGTGGTCGCTGGGGATGTGGCTTTCGGGGTTGTAAGTGCGTGCGGTACGGGTGACCATGGGTACCTGCTGTACGGTGAGCTGGTGGCCGAAGAAATCGTAATCCACCCACGTGTCCGAACTGCGCCCTTCGGGGCAGCCCAACAGGCCACCATAGAATGCCTTGATGCGTTTGAGGTCCGTGGTGGCGAAGGCCAAGTGGAAGCGTCCGTTGAGCATGGGGCGGGAGATCAAAAGGTCAGTGATCAATCCTCGTCATCGTCATCCCCGTCGTCAGCCGGGGGGGCGTCGTTATCCTCTTCTTCCTCCTCCTCATCGGCGCCTTCCAGGTCGTCGCTGCCTTCCAGTTCATCGCCGTTCCCGGCATCGGAGTCCTGGTCTTGCTCAAGGAATTCGTCCATCTCCTGGCGACTTTCGGCCGTGAGCTTGATCAGGTACATCACCTCGGGGGTGCGCAGTTCGATCACGCGCAGGTTCTCTCCTTTGGGTGTGCTTACCGTGCGGATGTGATGGTTCTCAATGCCATCGGGGTACTGTTCCTGCAGTTTGTCACGCAGTTCCTCGGTGAGGGTGTCGAAGGAGCGGATGCGGCGTTCCATGGGTGCTTACTGGTCGAGTATATAGGCGAAGATGAGCGGAGCCACAATAGTAGCATCACTTTCGATGATGTACTTCGGGGTGTCAATATCGAGTTTTCCCCAAGTGATCTTTTCATTGGGCACGGCGCCGCTGTAACTCCCGTAGCTGGTGGTGCTGTCGCTGATCTGGCAGAAGTAGCTCCAGAACGGGGTGTCGTGCCGCTTCAGGTCCTGGTACATCATGGGCACTGCGCAGATGGGGAAGTCGCCCGCGATGCCCCCGCCGATCTGGAAGAAGCCGATGCCCTCAGTGCCTGCGTTGGCGGTGTACCAGTCGGCCAGCCACATCATGTACTCAATGCCACTCTTCATGATGCGCGGCTCGCAGTCGCCCAGGATGCAGTGCGCGGCGAAGATGTTGCCCATGGTGCTGTCCTCCCAGCCCGGGCAGATGATGGGCAGGTTGCGTTCGGCGGCGGCTACCATCCAGCTGTCCTTGGGGTCGATCTGGTAGTAGGGCTTCAGCACGCCGCTCTTGATCATCTCGTAGAACAGTTCGTGCGGGAAGCGGCGCTTGTCGTTGGCCTGGCCGTCCTTCCACAGCTTCACGGCGTGCTCTTCCAAGCGGCGAAAGGCTTGTTCCTCCGGGATGCACGTGTCGGTAACGCGGTTCATGCCGCGGTCCAGCAATGCGCGTTCCTCCTTCGGGGTCAGGTCGCGGTAGTGCGGCACGCGCTCGTAGTGGTCGTGTGCCACCAAGTTCATCAGGTCTTCCTCCAAGTTGGCCCCGGTGCAGCTGATGATGTCCACCTGGCCGGCACGGATCATTTCGGCCAGGCTCTTGCCCAGCTCGGCGGTGCTCATGGCACCGGCCAAGGAGATCAGCATCTTCTTGCCGCTGGCCTTGTGGACCTTGTAGCCCTTGGCGGCATCCACCAAGGCGGCCGCGTTGAAGTGGAGGAAATGCCTTTCAATAAAGGCGGAGACAGGACGGGAGGTGCTCATGGCTTGCGCTCGGGCGGCTTGGTGTTTCAATGTGTAATTCGGCGCGAAAGTTAGTGCCGGGAAAGCATGGCGGACTGGTGGGCGTAGAGTAGGGGCGAAGCGGTCCAATGGTTTGCCCAGGATTGTCCGGTGGACCTTCCCGGAAGGGAGGAGAAAGGGTACATGAGTGGACCTGGTTTTCGTGAGGTTCCGTTCGCTCCCCTGGAAGTTGCTTGAACCGCTGGTCGGCTTCCAGCAACACTGGCGTGGTGCAGGGTTCGTGGTTCAAAGGAAGCCCCTTTACCGGGCCATGGAAAAATAAATAGTTCAGTTATTACAGAACCAAAGAAACTTTACATACCTTTGTGCCGTCCAAAGGAACAAAAGGCCATGAGCGAGATCAAACTGAACAAGGACCAACAGGAGCTCATTGAGCGGGTGGGGGTGGCCTACGAGAACCACCAGATGGCGCCCGCGCCCGCCCGGGTAGCGGCCTTGTTGCTGGTGGTCCCGCAGGCCGAACTGCCCTTTGAGGACATTTCCCGCCTGCTGAACCTGAGCAAGAGCGCCACCAGCAACGCCATCAACCTGCTGCTCACCATCAACCGCCTCGAGTACATCACCAAGCCGGGTGAGCGCAGGCGCTACTTCCGCGTGAAGCTGATGACGTGGAGGGAGGACCTGAACCGGAGCCTGACGGGGATAACCGCGATGAGCGCGATCTACAAGGAAGTGCTTGCCCAACGGCCCAAGGGCTCCGCCGAGTTCAACCGCAGCCTGGCCGACCTGGCCGGCTTCCTGGAGTTCATGGCAAAGGAGCTTCCCGCGTTGTACAAGAAGTGGGAACAACGCGCCTGATTTTTTTTGCCCAATAAGTTCACTTGCAACAGAACAAACACGACGGATTAGAACAAACGATGCTTGAACAAACAAAAATGGCCCTGCTCTCCTGCGGCGCGATGCTGGCCTTGGCCGCCCTGCCCGCGATGGCCCAACAGCCCATGGGCCTGAAGCAGGTGCTGGAACAGGCGCTGAAGTACAACACCGACGTGCGCAACGCCGCACTCGACCAGGAGGCCGCGCGAAACAAGGTGGGCGAGACCCGCGCCGACGGGCTTCCGCAGATCTCCGCGCAAGGCGATCTGAAGTTCAATCCAAGCATCGCCACGCAGATGCTGCCCGGCGAGATCATCGGCCGGCCGGGCGAGCAGGTGCCGGTGCAGTTCGGCACCAAGTACATCGCCTCCGTGAGCGGACAGGTCACGCAGAAGCTCTATGACCAACGCTTCCTCACGGGCTTGCAGGCTGCCAAGCAATCCGAGGAACTCTATGCCTTGCTGCATTTGCAGACCGGGGAGCAGGTGCTGTACGAAGTGGCCGGCACCTACTACAAGATCCTCGACCTGAAGGCCCAGGAAGCCAGCGTGGACAGCCAGCTAGCCACCATGGCCGAGCTGGAGCGCATCACCAAGTTGCAGGTAGGGAACCAGTACAAACTGAAGCTGGACCTCCAACGCGTGCAGGTGAACCGCCAGAACGCCATCACCCGCCGGGACGGCTTCACCCTGCAGGCGGAGCAGCAGTTGAACTACCTGAAGGTGTTGATGGGCATGCCCGTGGCCACGGATGTGCGACTGGTGCAACCCACCGACCTCGGCATCGTGGCACCAACACCCGGCAGCACGGCACTCTATGAACAACGGACCGACATCAAGGTGCTCAATCAGCAGATCGCCTTGCAGGACCTGAACATCCGCGCCACGCGTGCCGGGTATGCGCCCACCTTGAGCGCCTTCGGCAACCTGGGCTGGCAGGCGCAGAGCAACGCGTTCGACATGTACGGCAGCGATGGCACCTGGCTGAAGAATGCCGCCATCGGCGCCACATTGGCCATCCCGCTTTTCGACGGTGGGCGCAAGCACCACCAGATCGCCCAGCAGAAAGTGGTGCGCCTGCAATACCAAGCCGACCTGGTGCATGCCGAGAATGCCTTGGCCATGGAAGAACGCAACGCCATCGCCGCCCTGGACAACAGCTGGCGCACCGTGGAGGCGCAGGCCGGCAATCTAGTACTCGCCGAGGAGGTGTACGGCCAGACCAACAGCCTCTACACCGAAGGCATCGCGCCGCTCACCGACCTGCTCGACGCGGACCAGGCCCTGAGCGATTCGCGCACCACCTACCACAGCGCCACCCTCAACTACAAACTCGCCGAACTGGACCTGCTCAAGGCCCAGGGAAAGCTTAACACCCTGGTACAATGAGCACCCCCAACAACACGCACGCACCCGCCAACGGAATGAAAACCAAGAAGACCATGAAGAACTCCCTGTGGATCGCCGGCATCGGCGTGTTGCTCACCCTGGGCGCCTTCAAGCTCAACGACAACAAACAGGAGATGAAGGCTGAGGCCGCCCTCAGTGAACGCGTGAGCGAAAGCATCCCCGTGAACCTCGGAACCGCCGGGATGACCACATTGAAGGAGGACTACTCCGCCAGCGGCACCCTGGAAGCCGCAGTGGACATCAGCATCGCCTCCGAAACGCAAGGCACCATCACCCGCCTGCTGCACAAAAAAGGCGAGCAGGTGCGCCAAGGGGAATTGCTGGCCCAGGTGGAGAACGGTGCGCAACAGGCCGAAGTGCTGGCCATGCGCAACCAGAAGGACAAGGCCGATGCCGACCTGGTGCGTGCGCGGAACATGGCGGCAGGTGGCGCCATGACCCAACAACAGGTGGAGCAGGCCGTACTGGCCGTGAAGAACGCCGAAGCCCAATTGATGAGCGCCGAGGACCGGCTGCGCAAAACCTCCATCAAGGCACCGGTAGGCGGCTACATCGACGAGGACATGGTGCAGTTGGGCAGCTACATCAATGCCGGCACGGAACTGTTCCAACTGGTGGACATCACCACGCTGAAACTGAACGTGCAGGTGCCCGAGAGCCGCGTGCTGGACATGCACCCCGGCAAGGCCGTGGACATCACCCTCAAGGTATTGCCGGGCACCACCTTCAACGGCACGGTGTCCTCGGTAAGCCTGAAGGCCAATGAGGCCCTGAAGTACAACGTGGAGATCGAGCTGAAGAACCCCAAGGACAGCCCGCTCAAGGCCGGCATGTATGCCGTGGCCAGCTTCAAGGAAGAAAGCGCCAAGGAGTTCCTGACGGTGGACCGCCGCGCCCTGGTGGGCAGCGTGAAAGCGCCGCAGGTATATGTGGTGCAGGATAGCATCGCCCGCCTGCGCAACGTGGTGGTGGGCCAGTTGACCGCCGACAAGATGGTGATCGAGCAGGGGCTGGAACCCGGCGACCGCGTGGTGCTCAGCGGCCAGATCAACTTAGTGGACAGCACCAAGGTGAGCGCCATCAACCATTGATCCCAACACTTCAGCATCATGAAGATTACAAGCCTTTCCATCAAGCGCCCCACCGTGGTGGTGGTGGTGATGGCCCTGCTGGTCGGCCTCGGCCTGTTCACCTACGGGTCGCTCAACTACGAACTCCTTCCGAAGATCACCTCCCCGGTGCTTTCCGTTAGCACGGTGTACCCCGGCGCATCGCCCGGCGAAGTGGAGAACAGCGTGACCAAGAAGCTCGAGGACGCCCTTTCCTCCCTGGAAGGCGTGAAGAAGATGAGTTCCACCAGCATGGAGAGCTTCTCTCTGATCACCGTGGAACTGGTACACGAGGCCGATGTGGACCTCGCCCTGCAGGATGCACAGCGCAAGGTGAACGCCATCCTCGGTGACCTGCCCGACGAGGTGGACCCGCCCTCGCTCGGCAAGTTCGACATCAGCGCCATGCCCATCATGAACCTCGGCGTTACCGCACAGGTGGCGCCCACCGAACTGTACGACCTGGTGGAGAACAAGGTACAACCCGCGCTGGCCAAGATCCCCGGCATCGCCCAGGTGAAGATCCAGGGCGGCCAGGAGCGCGAGATCCTCGTGAACGTGGACGCCGACCGGCTCATGGCGTTCGGCCTCAACATGAACGATGTGCGCAATGCGGTCCATAGTGCCAACATGGATTTCCCCACCGGCAAGGTGAAGCGCGCCGACGGTCAAACCTTGATCCGCCTCAGCGGCAAGTACACCTCCGTGGAACAGCTCAGCGAGCTGGTGGTAAAGCACCGCACGGACGGCAGCGTGGTCCGGCTCAACGAAATGGCCACCGTCACAGATGGTGAAAAGGAGCCGGAGGTCATCAGCCGGGTGAACGGTGCCGATGCCATCGGCCTCACCATCCAGAAGCAGACCGATGCCAATGCCGTGAGCCTGAGCGAGGAGGTGCGCAAGGAAATCGCTGCGCTGGAGCAGGAAAACGCCAAGGCGGGCCTCGGCTTCAGCATTCCCACGGACACATCGGTCTTCACCTTGGAGGCCGCAGACCACGTGATCTTCGACCTCATCCTCGCCATCGTGCTGGTGGCCCTGGTGATGCTGCTGTTCCTGCACAGCATCCGCAACGCCGTGATCGTGATGCTCGCCGTCCCTGCGGCCTTGATCGCCACCTTCTCGGTGATGTACCTCATGGGTTTCTCGCTCAACCTGATGTCGCTGCTCGGCCTTTCGCTGGTGGTGGGCATCCTGGTGGACGATGCCATCGTGGTGGTGGAGAACATCCACCGGCACTTGGAAATGGGCAAGTCCGCCGCGCAGGCCGCCTATGACGGCATCCGCGAGATCGGCCTCACCGTGGTCTCCATCACCCTGGTGATCGTGGCCGTGTTCCTGCCCATCGCCATGACCAGCGGCATGATCAGCGACCTGCTCCTGCAGTTTTCCGTGGTGGTGGCCACCAGTACCCTCCTCAGCCTGTTCATCGCCTTCACCATGGTGCCCCTGCTTTCCTCGCGGTTCGGCAAGGTGGAGCACTTCACCGACCAAACCCTGGTCGGCCGCTTCGTGCTCGGTTTCGAGCGCGTGATCACCAGCGTGGAGCAATGGCTTACCGGGCTGCTCCAATGGTCCTTCGGCCACAAGCGCTGGCTGTTCGGCATCACGCTAGCCTTGCTGGTGGGCTCCTTCGCCTTGGTGGGCGCGGGTTTCATCGGCTCGGAATTCGTGGCTGCCGGTGACCGCGGCCAATTCTACGTGCGGGTGGAGCTGCCCAAGAACGCCACCCTGGAACAGACCGACCGGATGACCAAGCAGGTGGAACGCTACCTCTTCGAGGATCCGATGGTGACCAGCGTGGCCACCACCGTGGGCCAGACCAGCGGCCGGATGAGCACCACGTCCACGCCCTACATGGCCGAGGTGAACGTGAGCCTGGTACCCGCTGAAAAGCGCAGCAAGAGCACCGCGCTCTTCGCCCGCGAAACCAAGATCGCCCTGGAGGAAAAGTTCGTGGGCGCCAAGTTCAGCACCGTGCCGGTGAACATCATGGGCAGCGCGGATGAAGCCCCCATCGACGTGATGGTGCAAGGGCCGGACCTGGAGCAAGTGATGGCGGCAGCGCCCTTGGTGATGGACGCGGTGCGCAAGATCGAAGGCACCGCCGAACTGAAAACGAGCGTGGAAGGCGGCAACCCGGAGATCAACGTGCAGGTGGACCGCACCAAGATGGCCAAGCTGGGCCTCACCATGGACAAGGTGGGCGCCAACATGCGCACGGCCTTCAGCGGCGACCGCGACAGCAAATTCCGCGACGGCGACAATGAATACGACATCGCCGTGCAGCTCGATGGCTTCGACCGCCGCTCTTCCGCCGATGTTGGCGCGCTCACGCTGATCAACGACCAGGGCCAGCCCGTGCAGCTGGGGCAGTTCGCCACCATCACCGAGAGCACGGGCCCGTCCAAGCTGGAACGCATCGACAAGGTGCCTTCGCTCTCCGTGCAGGCCCAGGTGCTGGGCCGCCCGGTGGGCACGGTGGGCGCGGAAGTACAGGCGGCCCTGGCGCATCTGGACCTGCCACCCGGCGTAACCGTGAAGATGGGCGGTCAGATGGAGCGGCAGGGCGACGCCTTCGGCAGCCTCGGCATCGCGCTCCTGGCCTCGCTCATCCTGGTGTACCTGATCATGGTGGTGCTTTACGACAACTACGTGCATCCCCTGGTGGTGATGTTCTCGCTGCCCCTGGCCTTGATCGGCGCGTTCGTCGCGCTGGCCTTGGTCAACCAGTCGCTCAGCATCTTCTCCATCCTCGGCCTGATCATGCTCATCGGCTTGGTGGCCAAGAACGCCATCCTAGTGGTGGACTTCACCAACCAGATGATCGCCGCCGGGCTGGAAGTGAAGGATGCCTTGATGCAAGCCGTACACACCCGCTTCCGCCCGATCCTGATGACCACCCTCGCCATGGTCTTCGGCATGTTGCCGATCGCCCTGGCCACCGGTGCCGGTGCGGAGTGGAAGAACGGCCTGGCCTGGGTGCTCATCGGCGGCCTCACCAGTTCGATGTTCCTCACCCTGTTGGTGGTGCCCGTGATCTACTACCTCTTCGACCGCGTCATGGCGCGCTTCGGCTGGAACAAGAAGACCGAGATCGTGCTGAACGATGATGAATTGCACAACAGCGAGGTGATGGAGGCGTTACGGAAGTCCGCAACCATGCCATCGTCCATGACCAAAGCCCATGCACATGGCCCGGGCGCGGCAATACCGGCCGTGGCCTGAAAGCCTGGGCGCGATATGACCTGCAACTTAAAGGAACGGACGGAATGAACCTGCCCCAAGAAATCACCACTGCCCCGGACGATACCATCAAGCTCGTCCTTGACGGTCCGGCCACGAACGTTGAATGGCAAGCCCTGCTGAAGCGCTACCTCGGCATCGCCAAGCAGACCGGTGTTGTGCGCCTCTTCGCTGAAGTGCGCGACAGCGCCGCCTGGGACAGCCTCACCAAATTCCTCTACCTAGTGCGCTGGAAGTTGCTCGGCACGGCGGTGCAGCAACGCATCGCGCTGGCCACGTTGCCTGCACTCCTCACCAAGGCCACCGGTCTCTTGGCCACGCATACCACGAACATGGACGTGCATGTAGTGCCCGTGGAACGGCGCGCGGAGGCGGACCGGTGGCTGCTGGAGGCGTAGGGTGGAGGTGGGCTTACCCCAGCACTGGAGCGAGCATCTTCCGCTCGCGTCGACACACCTCACATGGCATTTCACAGGGCTTTTTCCAACACCGGAGCGAGCATCTTCCGCTCGCGTCGACACGCCTCACTTGGCATTTCACACGAGCGCAGACGCTCGCGTGAGTTGAGTCTTGTACGGCCTGTTACATCACACCACCGGAACAAACTCATCCCGGATCACGGCCAGGAACTCCGGGGACACGCTGTGCAGGTCCAGCACGTCCACACGGATGGGCAGGTCGCTTTCGCTGAAGGCATCCTTCAACGTGAAGAGTTCCTCCAAGCCCAGCTCTGCAGTCGACCGAATGGCCAGATCCAGGTCGCTGTAGCGCTTGGCCCGGCCTTGCACGCGGGATCCATACGCCCAGGCACGTGCGTTGGGCAGATGTGCGCGCAGGATGGAACGCACCACCTCCAATTGGTCTGCTTGCAGGTCAAGCATGGAAGCCTTCCAATTGCTCCAACAGAAAGCGGGCATCACGGGCGAATGTCTTCACCAGTTCGTACGTATGGTCCGCCTTGCTGCGGGAATAGTCATGGCTGGTGGCGTTTTGCGCTTCATTGTACTTGAACCACCGCGTTGGGTCGTCGATCAATCCGGACCGGGCTGCTTCGCGATACACGTCCTTCCTGGGCAGTACATCAACGCCCGTGTCGCCGCGCCATTCAAGATGCCTTCGAAGCATCTTCCAAGCCAGCTCATAAGTGTATTCAAAACGCTGAATGGTGCCATCGCGCACAATGTCATCCACAGGTGACATGGCCAAAGCATTGTCCAGAGAGTGCAAGGCTTTCCGGAATGGCTCCAATACCAGTTTCTTCTCTGCCATTTGCGGTAAAGCTACACCGTACCAGGTGGTGATGCAGCAGGTGTTCCAGTGGAACCCAACGCGGAAGGACAGCTTACCGCTGTTCCACAGGCACCTCCTTTCTCACATAGCCCAACAGTTCCATCATGCGCTCGGCGCTTTGGGTTTCGCTGAACACGCGGTCGGTGAGCGTTCCGTCCGGCAGGCGGTCAATGAGCACGTACTTGGGCTTGGGGATCAAGCAGTGCTGGATACCGCCGTAGCCGCCCAAGGTGTCCTGGTAGGCACCCGTGTTGAAGTAGCCCAAGTACTGCGGGCGGTCCTCGCGGAAGCGCGGCATGTAGATGGCGTTGACGTGCTGCTCGCTGTTGTAGTAGTCGTCGCTGTCGCAGGTCATGCCGCCGAGGAAGACGCGCTCGTACTCATCCTCCCAGTTGTTGATGGGCAGCATGATGAAGCGGCGGTTGATGGCCCAGCTGTCCGGCAGGGTGGTCATGAAGCTGCCGTCGATCATGTTCCAGCGCTCCTTTTCGTTCTGCTTTTTCTGGCTGAGGATGCTGAAGAAGGTTGCGCCGCTCTCGCCCACGGTGTAGCTGCCGAACTCGCTGTACAGGTTGGGTTCCTGCACGCCGTTCTCGTCGCAGATGTCCTTGATGCGGCCCACGATCTCGCCGATCATGTAGTCCACGTCGAAGTGCTTGTTGAGGCTGTTGCTGATGGGCAGGCCGCCGCCGATGTCCAGCGTGTCCAAGCTGGGGCAGAGCTTCTTGAGGTCGCAATACACGTTGACGCACTTGGTGAGCTCGTTCCAGTAATACGCGCTGTCGCTGATGCCGGTGTTGATGAAGAAGTGCATGAGCTTGAGGCGGAATTTCTTCTGCTTGCTCACGTTGCGCATGTAAAACGGGATGATGTCCTTGTAGCCCACGCCGAGGCGGCTGGTGTAGAACTCGAACTTGGGTGCTTCCTCGGCCGCAATGCGGATGCCGATGTCGCAGGGACCTTCGATCACCTGGTCCAGCTCCCACAGCTCGTTCATGTTATCGATGATCGGGATCACGTTTACCCCGCTGTTGGCCAAGCGCCCGATGTTGTTGATGTAGGTCTGGTCCTTGTGGCCGTTGCAGAGGATGGTGCTGCTGCGCGGCATCTCACCGCCTTCCATCAAGCTCTCGATGATGTTGATGTCGTACGCGCTGCTGGTCTCCAGGCTCACGCCCTTCTTCAGCACTTCGCGCACCACGTAGCTGAACTGGTTGCTTTTGGTGCAGTAGAAGTAATCGTAGGTGCCGTTGTATCCGTGCTCCTTGAAGGCCTTCGCGAAGTAGTGGCGCGCCAGATCGATCTTCTCGCCGATCTTGGGCAGGTACATCACGCGCAGGGGCGTGCCGTGCTTTTTCAAGATGTCCATCAACGGCAGGTCGTTCCAGGTCAGGTACCCGTTGTCAAACTTGAATTCCCCCTGGGGAAAATCGAAGGTTTGTTCAATCAGGTCGATGTAACGGGTTTTCATGGAGCGGCCGGTGCGGTGGTTGTATCGGAGAGTTTGGTCAGGAAGCGGACAGCGGGGAGCGTCCAGCGTCGGCGGATGTGTGGTACTTCCCCGGAAACAGGCGGCAGGTATGTGCCGCGGCCAAGACCGGAAGGGAGGGAAGCGCCATCAGCGGAATGGAGGAGCCGCAGGCGCGGCAAAGAGCTTGTTGCCAATGCGGAAGATCGGGCGGCCGGGGCGGTATTCGGAGGGTGTGGCCATGCTGGCGGTGGTGCAAAGTAAAAGCCCCACGGGTTGTGATGCACGGTGGTGGAAAAATTCCCGCCCGGCCCGTCCTGGATCCCTACAACCACCCTTTCCTGCGGAAGAGCCACAACATGCCCAAGGAGATCAGCAGCATAATGGCCATGATGGTGTAGTAGCCGTACTGCCACTCCAGCTCGGGCATGTTGCGGAAGTTCATGCCGTAGATGCCCACGATGAAGGTGAGCGGGATGAAAATGGTGCTGATCACGGTGAGCAGGCGCATCACCTGGTTCATGCGCATGTTCAGCCCTGCGTGGTAGGTGCTTTCCACGTTGGCCAACTGGTCGCGGAAGGTGGTGATGCTTTCGGCAAGGTATACCGTGTGGTCCTGCAGGTCGTTGATGTACCGCCGGGTGCTCTTGTCGATCAGCTCACTGGGGATGATGTTCATCCGCCCGGCCAATTCGCGGGCCGGGGTCACCTGTCGGCTCACCAGGATCAGCTTGCGCCGCAGGTCCTGCAAATCGGCCAGCACCTGGGCCCCCCGCGCCACGGCCACGCGCTCCTCCAGGTCCTCGATGCCTTCACCCAGCCCTTCCACGATGCTGAAGTAATGGTCCACGATCACGTCCAGCAGGGAGTAAAGCAGGAAGTCCGCGCCCTTCTTGCGCAGCCTGCCGGTGTTGTTGCGGATGCGTTCGCGCACCGGGTCCAGCACGTCGCCACCGGCGTCCTGGAAACTGATCACCATGCCTTTGGCCAGCACGAAGCTGATCTGCTCGCTTTCCACCTCGCCGTCCGCATCGGTGCTCAGCATCTTCACCACCACGAAGAGCTGGTCCTGGAATTCATCGATCTTCGGGCGGTGGTCGGTGTTGAGCACGTCTTCCAGCAACAATTGGTGCAGGCCGAAGCGTTGGCCAATGGCGTTCAGCGCGTTCACATCCGCCAACCCGGCCACATCGATCCAGGTAACCGTTTTCGCCGGGTCGCCCGGTTGGATCTCCCCCGGTCGTACTTCGTGCCGCTCGGCCAGCTGGTCGGCGTCATACACGAAGGTGCGGATGGAGGTGGCCTGTGGCGGCACATCACCGATGGGCACCAACGATCCCGGCGGAAGGCCGGCCTTCTCACTTCGCAGCTTGGCCATCAGGGGTGGGGCGCGTGTGGTCGGTTTGGATGGAGCGCCGGATGGGCAGCGAGAAGGGGATACCGTGCTCCAGGAAGGTTTCCAGCACGGCCTGGTTGAGGTCGTAGTGCATGCGGCGCGCCGTCACCGGGTCCTTGGCCCACACGTACATCCGTAAGGTGATGGCCCCTTCCTCGATCTTCACCAAACGCACGGTGATCACCTCGCTGGGGTCTTCCATGGTGGTGC
>ENA-UOUJ01001281-UOUJ01001281.1-activated-sludge-metagenome-genome-assembly--contig:-NODE-1281-length-13686-cov-4.947693_pt1 | contig 13686 bp, 15 predicted proteins | sample MGYA00249839_ERZ747224 | MGnify/ENA primary metagenome ERZ747224 (study PRJEB28782, sample SAMN03220277) | activated sludge metagenome | biome: wastewater; feature: sewage sludge; material... | reverse complement strand
GCTCGACATAGGCCAGGAACACGTTGCCATTCATGGCGCCGTCGTAGACGAAGGGTGCGGTGATGCCGGTCAGCCGCAGTGCGCCGGTGAAGGTGGTGGTTTTCCTGTGCCCATGGGGCACGCCCGCCCGGCAACGCTCACCGAGCGGCGCTCGTCCGCGCAGGCGCGTTATCTTCGTGGAGAGGCCGGTCTCATCAATGAAGACGAGCTTTGCCGGGTCGAGATCAAGCTGGCCCTCGAACCAGGCCTGCCGACGCCTCAGAATGTCGGGACGGTCCTGTTCCAGTGCATGTGCGGACTTTTTTTGAACGTCCATACGGCGATCTACGACCGAAGCTGGTATGGGCGCGTCCTGGTCGAGCGGGTCGAGGGCTTCGCCGCACCCGCGGTGTGGCAGCGCGCCTATGGCGAGATCAATGATTTCGAGGCCCAACTCACCCGCGCCGGCTACGTCTTGCACAAGTTCTGGCTGGCGATTGATCAAGACGAGCAGCTTCGCCGCTTCGAAGCGCGCAAGGCGACGCCGCACAAGCGCTTCAAGATTACCGAGGAGGACTGGCGTAACCGGGAGAATTGGGAGCTCTACGCCGCCGCCGTCGAAGACATGATCGCGCTCACCTCGACCGAGGCAGGACCTTGGACCCTCGTAGAATCGAACTCCAAGCGCTTCTCCCTGGTCAAGATATTGCGCACCCTCGCCGATCGGCTGGAGGCCGAGCTGTGAAACCCCAGAACGCTGGGCGGCCGAACCGGCCGGGATAGCTCAGTTTGCATGTGACACTCTCCTGGAAGTTCCGATCGCGCTCTTTGAGCTCATTTCGCTTTTACGAGCCGTAAAGAACGACCATCGTCGCATATTGTATAGGCAGATCTTCCGACCATCGAAATAGCTCGGCTTCTTGAGTTGGATCAAACCGGTCAGGAGCGACCGGAACATGATGGCTTTTGGTGTTTTCCTTAACTTTGGAGATAGGCATGGCCCTCCCGAAATTATGGACCCAAGAGCTGGATCCGTTCCGGCTGATGCGGCGCGAAATGGAAAATGCGTTTCGTGCTTTTAATCAGCCCCCGTCGTCCGTCAACATTGGAGCTGGCGTGCCAGCGGTTAGCGTGGCGGAAACAAATGAGGCCTTCGAGGTAACCGCCGAACTTCCCGGCGTGGACGAGAAAGATATCAATGTCAGCCTAAACGACAACCAGCTGGTCATTTCCGGTGAAAAGCAGGCAGAAAGCACCAAGGAAGAAAAGGACTGGTATGTCGAGGAGCGAAGCTACGGCTCGTTCTATAGATCCATGCTCCTGCCCTTCGAGCCGGAAGACGGAGCCGTCGAAGCGCATTTCGACAAGGGCGTGCTGCATGTCATGATTAAAAAGCCAACCAAGGCCGTCAAGGCCACCAAGACAATTGATATCAAGCCAGGGGCTCCGCCTAGCACGAGCCCAGCCTCGACCGAGCCAGCTGCGGCGAGCAAGGTTGCGTAGTACTGACATTGTCGCGGCATTCCGGGGACCGAAAGGACTGGTCTCCGGATTTTTTCTTGCCCCCTTCGGCAATCGAGCGCGTGCGTGTGCTGCGACCGCAGCCCGCCGCTCGCAAACGCATGCGACAGAAACTCCGTTGTTGGCAAAGGCATCCTGCGTTGCATAGGAGGCAGGCATAGGCGGGACAAATGGGTGAAGCGCGCCGCATTCAGTGCAGCAACAATCCTCAGGCTTGTTTCTTTGTCCTCACTCACTTCGTCGCCGGCGTCACCGCGTCGAAGCGATAGCTTGCATGGCAGGCGACGCAGGCCGACAGCTGCTCGCTGAGTGTCGCGAGCAACTGCATGCGGCTCGCACCCGAATCGGCTGCGGTAGCAATCTCATCGAAGCGCTTGTGGACGCGGAGCCCAAGCTGCTTGAACTCGAGCGGCAACTTAGCCATCAGTGCCGGATTGACGTCGGCGGCCGCTGCCATACCGCTAGCGCGCGCCGCCTGCGCAACCTGCTTCATGTCACCTTCCTTCACCCCGTCGACGACAATCTGCACGGTCTCAAGCATACCGCGCATTTCGGTGAGCACGAGATTGCGCTCATCTGATCCCAGCAGAACGGTCGTGCGCCCGTCCGGCGCCAGTTGCGTCTGACCGCGAACGAAGAAGAATGCGGCGACGGCAATGGTAACAAGCCAAAGGGCAATGGCAGTGATGGACAACATCCGTGCAGTCATAGATGATTCCCCTGTTGCACATGGATAGCAATTGTTGCCGGTGAGTGACAGCCATCCTAGCGTCGCTGATGCTCGGCGATGCCCTCAACGCTGCAATACTCGCACCAGGGAAAGATCGAGCACTGGCCCCAGACTCTGAAGAACCGCATATGGCTCGAAACTATGAGAAGACGGCAAGTTCCAGCTGATCTTCCCAAACTAGCACGACCCATCAGCCAATACCGTTTTGAAATGCTGGCTCTGAATCAATTCAGAAACCTGGGTACACAACGTTCACCCGGTTGATGGCTGCGAAAAAGTGGCTGACCTATCTCCCAACTAAGGTGAGCATCTAAGTATTGTTTTTGCCATGGAAGCCTATGACAGCAGTTTCTGCTCAGCCCGCTTCCTCGGTGGCGGGCTTTCCTTCGCCGGACCGCGAGTTCATCACTTGGATATCATGCGCCGCATTCAAGATCAGGTATCGGCCAGCTGCCCGTCGCGGAGATGGAAGATGCGATCGAAGCGGTCGAAAATCTTCTCATCATGTGTGACGGCGATAATGGCAGCGTCGCGCTCAACAGCAAGGTTGCGCAACAGATCCATGACGATACCGGCCCGCTTGGAATCGAGCGCGGCGGTCGGCTCGTCCGCTAAAATGATGCGCGGGCTGTTGGCCAGCGCGCGAGCGATGGCCACTCGCTGCGCCTCGCCGCCCGAGAGCTTAGCCGGCATAGCATGTTTGCGGTGGCCGATCTCCAGGTCGTCGAGCAGGTCGCCGGCCCGCCTGCGTGCCGTCCCACGGTCTGCGCCTGCAAGTTGCAGGACAATGGCGACGTTGTCGGTGGCATCAAGGAATGGCAGTAGATTGTGGAACTGGAAGATAAATCCGATCTTTTCGAGCCTCAGACGCCGCAGGTCCCTGCGCTGCCACTGCCCCTCATGCAGAACCAGCTCGCCGTCGAGCTCCATTGCGCCGGCCGACGGATCAAGAATGCAGCCAATGATATTGAGGAGCGTGGTCTTGCCGGAGCCAGAAGGTCCAAGCAGCGCAACCACCTGGCGGGGAAATACTTCGAGCGAGACGTCACGCAGTGCATCCACGCGCGTCGCGCCTTCGCCAAAATGCTTGGAGATGCCATCAAGCCGCACCAGCGGCGGGTCTGATCCTGGCGCCGCCATGTCAGCCTCCGAGCGCTGTTGCCGGATCGACCCGCAGCGCCGCACGGACGCCCAGGCCGCTGGACAGCAGGCACACCACGAATACGATCACTCCAAGCACGGCCACGTTGTCCGGCTCCAGCACCACGCGCCGGGGGAAGTAATCTTTGATTCCGATGATAAGCGTGGCGCCGATGGCGAAACCGATCAGCCCGAGAGCCATCGCCTGCTGCACGATCATGCCGATGATGGTCCGGTCGGGCGCCCCGATCAGCTTCAGCGTGGCGATCTGTTTCAATTTTTCCATGGTCATCGTGTAGATAATGAGCGCGATGATGACGGCCGAGACAACCAGCAGCAGCGAGGTAAACAGCCCGATCTGCCGTCGCGCTCGGTCGACCAGCGAGCGCGACAGGATGAGCTCCTGCTCATCCTGCGTGATCGCCGCCAGATGCTTCCAGCGTCGTATCGTTGCCGCGGTAGCATCGGGGGAGGCATTCGGGTGTAGACGGGCGACCACGGCATTGACGGTGTTCAGGCTGGCGCTGCCTGTGCCGCGGGCAAGCTGAACCCGCGCCGCGGGCGGAGCGAGTTCGAATTGCAGCTTTTGTGCGTCGGCCAGGGGAATGTAGACAGCAGGGTCGCCGCCGGAATTGACCTGGTTCCGGGTTAACCCTACGACGGTAAACGTTCTGCGGCCGAGCCGAATTCGCTCGCCCAAGGTCAGCCCCGATGAACGGTCGGCGGCCATCTCATAATGGCTGCGCGCGATATCGCGGCCTTCGGCGATCTCTGGCGGCCCGCCCGGCCGCGTCGGTTCATAGCCTATGACATAAAGTCTGAGTTTGCCGCCTTGATGCTCGGCTTCGACAGTCTGATAGGTGATGCTCCCGGCGGCGGTCACCCCAGCGATACGCGCCACTGCCTCGCGGAGATCACCCGGAATCCGTGAAGCTTCGGCGAAAGGACCGCGTGTATTGGCCTCCACGACCCACAGATCGACGGCCGGAGCCCGGGCGATCGTCAGGGCATCAACGACGAGGCCACGGTAGATGCCGATCATGGCCAGCACGACGCCGAGCAAAAGACCAAGCCCCACGCACGTCAGCAGAAAGCGGCCGAGCTTGTGCCGGATGTCACGATAGGCGAGGTTCATTTGGGCATCGCCTCGGCTGCGCGCGCTGCGCGACCCTCGCGTAGCCCATTCTCTAACCGGGTCACGACGCGTGCTTCTGCGGGCAATCCACCGACGATCTCGAGACGGGAATCTTCGGTGCGATGACGGAATTGAACCAGGCGGCGCTCCAAACGTCCGTGCTCCTCTGTCCATACCGTGCCTTGCCGGCCGTTGTAGCCATGCACCGCGGCCGAAGGCACGAGCAGCGCCTTGTCGAGCTTGGCAACCGTGATCCAAAGCTCCACCTGTTCGCCGAGGTAGACACGGGCCGGCGGATTCTCGCCTTTCACATAGACGCGCCGCTCCTCGGTGACGCGATCGCTTTCCAGCCCGACCCGAACCACCCGGCCGTTGAAGGATTCGAGCGGCCGGGAGCGCAGACACACCTCGACGGGTTGCCCTTCCTCAATGAAACCGGCTCGCGCCTCATCTACATAGGCGAGGCCCCAATAGCTGCCGACTGCAACGAGAGTGAAGATCGGATCGCTAGCCTTGATCACCGATCCCAATTCCTTGTGGCGCTCACTGACCACCGCGTCGAACGGCGCAACTAATGTCCGGTGCCGCAGCATGGTTTCTTCATACTGAAGCTGGGCGCGGGCATCAGTCAGCTGCGCCTTGGTGCTTTCCACCTCGCTCTCCGCTACCGTGACGTCCGCCTTGGCCACGGCCTCGTCGCGGATCGCTTCTTCCGCCGCTTGCTGTGACACCACGTCGCGGCCTGCCAGGGTCTGCTTGCGCCGATTGGCCTCCTGCTTCTGGGTGAACACCGCGCGCGCCTTCTCTACATTGGCGGCACTCTTGGCAATATTGACCTCGGCAATCAGCAGTGCGGCACGCGCCTTGGCAACCTTGGCGTCCTGTTCGCTGGTGCTAAGCCGGGCAAGTATCTGGCCCTTGCTGACACGATCGCCATGGTCGGCATGCAGTTCGGTTAGTGTGGCGCCGACTTCAAAGCCGATCTTCGAGAGAACGCGAGCCTCGGTCGTACCCAAACCGAACACCCGGATCGGAACGTTCCGCTCGATCGTCGCCACCTGAACATCGATCGGGCGGTTGGAGTAGACAAAGACAACCACTGCTACGACGGCGAGGACACCGATCGCTGTTAGCGCATATTTCGCTAACGGCCTGCGAAAGATGGTGAGAAAATCCGAGTTTTTCCGTTTCTGCTCGGATGATGGCCTAGCAGCGGCATGTGCAGAGTCGTCCATGATCGCGCTCTATTTATCACTGATCTGTATCGCGGATTTCCGTCTCTAAATCACACCAGCCTCTCGGCTGGCGCAGCAGCGAAGATCAATGCCACTACGATCGCGGCCTGTAATCGCTGTACAAGCGACGCGCTCTGCGGACGCGCGATCTACGGTGGAACAAATGATGTGTGCTGAACCTCTTCGAAGCTCTCTTCACGATGGACGGATAAGCGTTGCATTTGACTCTGCGTCGCGCCGCGAACGACGCCAGCGAATTGCCAGAGGTACCACGCGCCACCACCTCATCCCCCCTTCCCATTTGTCAATAGAGAAATCGATTAACCGGGTCGCCGAACTTTTATATTCGCGATTCGACGGCGTTCCGGAATCTTCCGCCGTTGCATCATGACCGTATTCTTATCTGGCGCGCGACCGACAGTTCTAAAATTATGGAGGTTATCGACGGTGCGTATTGCGCTGGATCAAAACGGACAGCGGCAAATAGTGTCGTTATAAGGGGACGTCCGGCGCCAGCGGACCAAAGCGAAGCTTAAGAGAGGAATTTCTGGTTCATCGCAGCCGCGAGAAGGGAAAGTGCTGCCAGAACACCTCGATATAGTTATGCCCGATGCCCAGAATGTGAATCCTAATCGAAAGATGACCTCAATCGGCATCATGGCCGCCCCCAGATCATGGATCTCATTGAGTCGGCATGATGATGGACCGCTTGAAGATAAGGGCTGAGACCCCACACCGAAACAAAACTCTGGCAGTCAATTCTTCGAGGTCGTCTGTTGGCCGTAAGGTCTAATTTCTTGATCACCCACGACTGCGTCGCGGCTTGGCTTATCCGAGATGAGCAGCTTTGCAAAGCGATCTTGGCTGTTAATATTGAGGCAAACAAAGGAGGTTTGGCATGGCCGACACTGCGGCAGCGAAAGCCCATCTTGAGGCACAACTTGTGGAGCTTAAAGGACGGCAGGAACGGATTGCGCAGGACTTGGCCACACCGCTCAATCCTGACGCGTCCGAACAAGCGGTTGAATTGGAGGATGACGCTTCGCTCGAAGGGCAAGCAGCACTCCTCGTCCGAGAGATCGCTTCCGTGCAGCGCGCATTGACGCGAATCAAGAACGGAACATATGGTGAGTGTGTCCGCTGCGGAGAGCAGATTTCAGCCAAGCGTCTAGACGCTCGTCCGGAAGCGGCGTTGTGCATCAGGTGCGCACTTCAAGAACAGTGAAGCTCGGCGCCTTTCAAAGGACAAAGCTGGATGCTTCTTAATTCCTCTCCGCGAGATGATGGTCGGCATGGTCGGAAACAACCTTCTAAAGAGAATATCCGAACCACGGGCACGCCTCGTGAAAGCCCTCGCTTAAATGAGAGGCATGAGTCGACCGATCCAAAAAGCGCCGCTCAATGGTGTCGACGATGATGTTCGTCAAGGTCAGTTTGTGTTCGTTCACTAAGTTCCAAAGTCAGAAGGACGGCTCCTTTTGCGCCCTGCCCACGGCCGCTTGTAAACCCAGGAAGTGGCGGCCTATTTCGGGCTGTCATGGTCAAGCTGAAGAGAGCAAACGCTGTCTGGTGTTTTTGCAAACCGACCCCAGGCCAATCCAGAAAGTGGATGACCTATGAACTACACAATCAATCGCATGATTGCAGACGCCACAATAGACGATGTGGAGCTTCGCGCGCGCAGCGCGCTGAGCAAGCATGGTTTTGGCGTCCTCACCGAAATCGACGTCAAGGCAACCTTGAAAAAGAAGCTGGATGTCGAGATGCCGGCCTATCGGATCCTCGGCGCCTGCAATCCAGGGATGGCGCATCAGGCCATCGGCATCGAGCCGCGGGTGGGCGCAATGCTGCCCTGCAACGTCATCCTTCGGGAGGTCGAGGGTGGGGTCGAGGTCAGCGCGGTCGATCCCGTTGCATCGATGCAGGCCATCGATAACCCCGCCTTGCGTGCGGTCGCGGGTCAGGTGCGCGACTTGCTGGACAAGGCCGTGGCCGCCGTTTGAGCAAGAGAAACCTGCGCTGGGACCTGGAGCAGCAGGCCTAATGGCGAGTGCGCCAGTTCAGAGCAGGCTTCGCCGGTGGTCCGAATGTCGGTCTTCTGGTCGCCGTCCCATCGCACGCCGGAGATCATCATCGCCGAAGCCATGTGCGTGGAACGCCGGCATGGCGCCGCCAACAACGCTTCACGTCAATGCCTGCTCAGGAGCAAGGGTCCGCATTGCGTCGTATTGCGACAGAAAAACCTGGCCGGTCAGCAAATCAAGAAAATCGGATTTCTTCAACCGGTCCATCACGGGCCCCTTCACTTCCGACAGGTGCAGTTTCACATCGATTGTCTCCAACCGATGATTGATTGCTTCCAGACTTTCCAGCGCGCTCAGGTCGATCTCGTTGATGGCAGAGCACATCAGCACCACGTTCCTGATAGGGCGATCCGTGGCGACGCGATCAGCAACATAATCTTCCAGAAAGCGGGCGTTGGCGAAGTAAAGGCTTTCATCGATGCGGATGGTGAGAAGGGTCGGGTCGGTCAAAACACTGTGGCGATGGATGTTCCGGAAGTGCTGCGTGCCCGGAACAAGACCCACCTCGGCCAAATGGGGGCGAGATGATTTGTAGAGGTGCAGCGCGATGGACAGGACCACCCCCGCCGAAACGCCTGTTTCCACACCCAGTCCGAGTGTCAGCAGGATGGTGGCGGCAACGGCACTGAAATCTGCTTTGGAATAGGTCCAGCTGCGCTTGAGGATTGAGAAATCCACCAGCGACAGGACAGCCACGATGATTGTGGCGGCCAGGGTGGCCGTGGGCAGGAAATAAATCAGCGGAGTCAGCGCGATGGCCGCGATGGACAGGCCCAAAGCTGCAAAGATCCCCGCGGCCGGTGTTTCAGCCCCTGCATCGAAGTTGACGACTGACCGGGCAAACCCGCCCGTCACGGGATAGCCGCCTGTGAAGGCCGCTCCGAGGTTCGCGGCGCCAAGACCGATCAATTCCTGGTTGGGGTCGATCCGCTGGCGCTTCTTGGCGGCGAGCGTCTGCGCGACCGACACGGATTCAACGAAGCCGATGACCGAGATCAGCAGCGCTGGTAGAAGGAGAAGGCGGATCAGATCGGTTGAAAACGACGGCAGCGTCAGTGGAGGCAGGCCCTGCGGCACCACGCCAACGATCCGGATCCCCTGTGCATCCAGCCCGAGGCCCCAAACCGCCGCCGTCGTTACCATCACGGCAAGCACCGGCCCGGCCTTGGTGACCATATCGGCCAGTATTGGGCCAAGTCCGATTCGGCACAACAGCGGCTTAAGCCCCTTGCGCACCCAGAACAGGAACGTGGTGGCACCGACCCCAATCACCAGCGTGATCCAGTTCGTAGCAGACAGATTCCCGACCAGCGAGATTACCATTGCCGGCAGGGTATCGCCGCCCGCGCTGATGCCTAGAATATGCTTGATCTGGCTGGTCGCGATTAGGATACCCGATGCAGTGATAAAACCTGCGATGACGGGATGCGAAAGGAAGTTGGCAAGGAACCCAAGTTTCAGAAGCCCCATCACCAGCAGGATCGCGCCCGACATTGCCGCCAGGGTCAGGGCTGCAACGGCGTAGCCCATGGTGCCTTGGTCGGCGATATTTCCGATCGCAGCGGCCGTCATCAACGACACCACGGCCACCGGCCCCACCGCCAGCGCCCGGCTGGTGCCGAAGATCGCGTAGAGGATAATGGGTGCGATCGAGGCATAAAGCCCGGCCTCGGGCGGCAATCCGGCAAGCAGCGCATAGGCGAGCGATTGCGGGATCAACATGATCGTCACGATCACCGCCGCCAGCACGTCGCCCGTCAGAGCGTTTCGGCCATAGGTCCGGCCCCATTTCAGGATCGGAACATAGCGGGCGAGCGATGCGACGTTCATGCGACGGTTATTTCTGCTTCAGGCTTCCAGTGGACCGTTGTCGCTTCTTCTACGGAGTGTCTGGTCAGAGCCCGTTGACGGGCACCTTGAGCATCGGACGGCCGTCCTTGTCGGTCGGCACCTCGCCTGCGCGCATGTTGACCTGGAGCGACGGGATGATGAGCTTCGGCATCGCCAGCGTTGCATCGCGTTCGGTGCGCAACTTCACGAACTGCTCTTGCGTGGCCCCTTTCCCGACATGGACGTTGTGCTCCTTTTCGGCGGCCACCGTGGTCTCCCACTGGATGTCGCGGCCGTTGGGGCCGTAGTCGTGGCACATGAACAGGCGCGTCTCATCCGGCAGGGCCAGCACCTTCTGGATACTGTCGTAAAGCGTCGCCGCATCGCCGCCAGGGAAATCGGCGCGGGCCGACCCGCCATCGGGCATGAAGAGTGTATCACCCACAAAGGCCGCATCGCCCATGACATGCACCATGCAGGCGGGCGTGTGGCCAGGCGTGTGGATAGCCACTCCCTGCATGTTGCCGACCATGTAAGTATCGCCATCCTCGAACAGCGCGTCGAACTGGCTGCCGTCGCGCTGAAACTCGGTGCCTTCGTTGAAGATCTTCCCGAAGGTATCCTGCACGACCATGATCTTGTCACCGATACCGATCTTGCCGCCCAGGGCGTTCTGGATGTAGGGCGCAGCGGACAGGTGATCGGCATGGACGTGGGTTTCGATGATCCACTCCAGCTTCAAATCGTTCTTGCGGATGTAGTCGATGATGGCGTCGGCATGATCATAGGTGATCCGGCCTGCCGCATAGTCGATATCCATGACGGAATCGATCACGGCACAAGCATCCGAGGACGGGTCCTTGACCACGTAGCTGATGGTGTTGGTCGCCGGGTCGAAGAACGCCTCGACCTGGGGTTTCACGGACATATCGATTGGATAGTCGTTCATGACGGTTTGCTTTTCGGTTCAGGTTTCACGGCGCAACAGGCGCGCAGCTCGAGCATGGGTCAGCGCCATCACCCCCTTGGCAGAAAAGATCCCGACGATGAGGGCCGCCACGAAGGCGAAGACCTCGATCCGGCCGGTTCCCAAGGCGGGGAGTGCGCCGCCCGGGCAGAACCCGGCGATGCCCCAGCCCACGCCGAACAGGGCCGAGCCGCCGAGCAGACGCGCATCGATGCGCGGGTTGTCGGGCAAGTGAAACTTGGCGTCGATGATCGGTGCGGGCCTTCGCAGCACGATGCGGTAGCCTATGAAGGCCACCGTAACTGCGCCGCCCATCACGAAGATCAAACTCGGGTCCCAGGTGCCTGCGACATCAAAGAAGTTGAGCACCTTAGCCGGGTTAGCCATGCCCGAGACTGCGATGCCGATGCCGAAAATCAGTCCGATGAGATAGGTTGAAACGAGACGCATGGCTTAGGCCCCAAGAACGTGGCGGATAACAAAGACGGTCAATCCGGTGGTCAGCATGAAGGTCGCCGTGGCGGCGATTGACCGGCGCGACAACCGCGCCATCCCACAGACCCCATGCCCCGAGGTGCAACCCGACCCATAGGTGACCCCGATTCCGACCAGCAGACCGCCAGCCAGCAGCATCGGCATGGACGCCGGCACTTCGACCGCAGGCATCTGTCCGGTGACCGCCAGGACGATCAGAGGACCGCTGATCATCCCGGCCAGGAGGGCTAGGCGCCAGCAGACATCCGGATGCGCCGATGGAGTCAGCACGCTGGCGAGAACGCCGGTGGCGCCCATGACCCGGCCCAACGTCAGCATCAGCAGTACCGAAGCCAGCCCGATCAGCACACCCCCCGCCAACGATTGCCAGGGGGTGAAAAGGGTTTCGATAACGGTCAGTTCCGGCATGTCTTGACCCTCAAAATAGTGTAGAGCGGGCAGAACCGGATTGTGGCTGTCGCCATCATCACGATGCCCAGGACAATGGTTCCGTACTTCAGCGCAACTTCATCAAAGATGGCCCAGCCGCTAAGAAGCGCGACTGCAATCAGCGCCACGCCGAGCACAAGACGAACCACCCGATCCAAGTTTCCTACATTGGCAATCATTGTCCTGATCTCCCATAACCTGGACCCCCGCCATCCAAATTTATCCATCATACCGTGAACCAGTTCACATTGACTCACATCAACAGCGACGGTTGTTCATGACACGCGCTCAGCCGCGCGCGCGAGGCGCTGCCCGGCCTTCGGCCAGGACGAACTCGGTGTCGCCCACGTGGCAAATCCGCCTGCTGGTTTACGTGACCGCGCTCACGTGGTGCGCTGGCGAGAAGCGCTTCGGCAAGAACACCGCGTTGCGCGTTCCAAGGCGTCATGCTGGGCTAGTTCGTAAGCCGAGCCATCACGAGCAATCGCCCTTCGTGCCGACGATCGGCGCCGGCTTCACGCTGGTCGGGCTGATGATCTTGTATGGGAGGATAGAATGGTGAGTAGCGATGTTATTCCGGTAGCGGAGCCGGACCCTGCGATCCCGCCTTTTCCGACGACCTCGATCGAGTTCATCAACACGATCGTGCATTATCACCGGGGGGAGATTGCACGGATGTCGGGCTGGCGTGACAGGCTGGACCGGACAAGCAACTGGGCTATCACTGTCGTGGCCGCGATGCTGTCGGTTTCGCTCTCGACCCCGAACGCCCATCACGGAGTGCTCCTTTTCGCAATGGCGCTCATCTTGCTGCTGCTGTGGATCGAGGCTCGCCGCTACCGATTTTTCGACGTCTACCGGGCGAGGGTCCGGCAGCTTGAACGTAACTACTTTGCAGAGACTTTTGCACCCGTGCCGCAGCTGCGCGCTGACTGGGCCTCTGCCCTGGCAGAAGACCTGCGCACGCCCCGCTTTCTAATCAGTCACAGGACCGCGCTCTCTCGCCGGCTACGCAGGAATTACATCTGGATGTTCCTGATCCTGCTAATGGCCTGGGTACTCAAAATATCATCCCATGCCCTGCAGGAGGAAGGCACGAGACCCGAGATCGTGCGCTCGCTGCACGAGATTGTCGGGAACGCAATGCTGGGTCCTGTTCCGGGCTGGGTAGTCCTTGCGGCAGTTGCCCTTTTTTACGCTGGACTTGGTCTAGCGACCGTGCATACCGACAAGCATTCCGGCGAACTTGCCCATGGCGAGGTCCATGTCTGACGTTTAGCCCAGTGATGGAACGCTGGGAGGATACGATGTCGCGTGGCGAGAATCGAGGTGCTGGCGCGCGGACCAAACGTCACTCGCGAATGAGAGCATGACCGCGTTGGAAGACGTCCCCATGATATGGCCTCAAGATTGAATAATATCTGCTGCTCTACGGAGAATCGCAAGTTGCACGAGCGCGGCCACTTTGCGCTCGAAGCAAATTCCCGCTTATAAAGGAATCACATTTCGCAGGATTGCGCTTGGATAAGCAGGTTTCGCACCGATGATCGATGCCACCTTCCACCAGATGCTGACCGCATACCGCGCTCATTCAAGGCGCTGGCAATTTCGGCCAGGCTCCCTGCACCAGATTTGCGAACGGCATCCAGGGTCGGCAGCACTCCCTGCACAAACCGATCGACAGCCTGCCTTTGAACTGCCCGGCCCGTTTCGCCGGCGCTGCGCAAATTCGTTGGATTGCCCAGCTTCGCACCGGCAGCCCTCTTTGCTTGTAAAGCCGCCCTTGTCCGCTCGCCTATCAGCCGGCGTTCCTTCTCGGCCAGAGCCGCATAGAGGTGCAGCATGAATGGATCGGCATCGCGCCCCAGCTCAGCGACCATGAACGGCACCCGCTGGGCCATCAGGCCCGAGACGAAGGCGACGTTCCTGGAAAGCCGGTCGAGCTTGGAAACGGCGATGCTGCACTTTGCTTTTCGAGCCGTCGCCAATGCGGCCGCTAGCTGCGGCCTGCGGTCGAGGGCATCGGCGCCCTTGCCCGTTTCGGCCTCCGTGTATTCGCCGATGATGGTGAGGCATTCCGCCGCCGCGAACCGTTCAATCGCCGCCCGTTGCGCCTCTATGCCGAGGCCAGAGCGCTGCTG
>ENA-UOUJ01001280-UOUJ01001280.1-activated-sludge-metagenome-genome-assembly--contig:-NODE-1280-length-13700-cov-8.988054_pt1 | contig 13700 bp, 9 predicted proteins | sample MGYA00249839_ERZ747224 | MGnify/ENA primary metagenome ERZ747224 (study PRJEB28782, sample SAMN03220277) | activated sludge metagenome | biome: wastewater; feature: sewage sludge; material... | reverse complement strand
AGATCGAGGGGGCCCGCGATCTCGCCGGGATCGAGGCCGTGCGCGTCGCCGCGCTCGGCAAGAAGGGGCGCATCGCCGCCGAGATGGCGAAGCTCGGCGGGCTGCCGCCGGAGGAGCGCAAAGCGTTCGGCGCGGCAACGAATGCCGTGAAGGAGGCCGTGACCTCCTCTCTCGAAGCGCGCCGCGCACAACTCGAGGGGGCGGCGCTCGAAGCGCGCCTCGCCAGCGAGCGGGAAGACGTGACGCTGCCCGTGCGCCTGGGGCCGGAAGCGCTGGGCCGTATCCATCCGGTGAGCCAGGTGTTCGACGAGTGTGTCGAGATCTTCGCCGATCTCGGTTTCGACGTGGCCGAAGGGCCCGACATCGAAACCGACGACATGAACTTCACTAAGCTCAACATCCCGGCTGAGCATCCGGCCCGCCAGGAGCACGACACCTTCTATTTCCCGCCGAAGCCCGACGGCTCGCGGCTGCTGCTGCGTACGCACACGAGCCCGGTGCAGATCCGCACGATGGAGACGCGCAAGCCGCCGATCCGCATCATCGCGCCGGGGCGGGTCTACCGCTGCGACAGCGATCAGACGCACACGCCGATGTTCCACCAGATCGAGGGGCTCGTCATCGACGAGACCACCCACATGGGACATCTCAAGTGGGTGCTCGAAGAGTTCTGCAAGGCGTTCTTCGAGGTGTCGGACGTCAAGATGCGCTTCCGCGCCTCGCACTTCCCGTTCACCGAGCCCTCGATGGAGGTCGATATCGGGGCGGAGGCCATCGGCAAGCCGGGCGCCTGGCTCGAAATCCTCGGCTGCGGGATGGTGCATCCCAACGTGCTGCGCAACTGCGGGCTCGATCCCGACAAGTATCAGGGTTTCGCGTTCGGCATGGGGCTCGACCGGCTCACGATGCTGAAGTACGGCGTGCCGGACCTCAGGGCGTTTTTCTCGGCGGATCTCAGATGGCTTCGCCATTACGGTTTCTCGGTGCTCGACGTGCCGACGCTTGCGGGCGGATTGTCGAGCTAGAGCGTGATCGGTACGCTCTAGCTCCTTGGTGAGACCGATGATTCACACTTCAGGCTGATAGGGCCTGAAGTGATCATGGTCTAAGGGGCTTCTCATGAAATTCACGCTCTCCTGGCTCAAGGATCATCTCAAGACCAAGGCGACGGTCGAGGAGATTGCGACCAAGCTTTCGGCGATCGGGCTCGAGGTCGAAAGCGTCGAGGACCCGGCGGACAAGCTCGGCGCGTTTCGCGTTGCGCGGATCGTGGAAGCGAAGAAGCATCCGAACGCCGACAAGCTGCAGGTCGTCATGGTCGAGGTCGAGCGCGGCAAGCCCCTGCTCGAAGTCGTGTGCGGGGCGCCGAATGCGCGCGTCGGGCTCGTCAGCGTGTTCGCGCCGCTCGGCACTTACATTCCGGGCTCGGGGATCACGCTCGAGAAGAAGCCGGTGCGCGGTGTCGTTTCGAACGGCATGATGTGCTCGGCGGCCGAACTCGAACTCTCCGACGAGAGCGCCGGCATTCTGGAGCTTGCGCCGGAAGCGGCCGAGCAGGTGGGGCAGCGCTACATCGATGTTGTGGGCCTCAACGATCCGGTGTTCGAGGTGAAGCTCACGCCGAACCGGCCGGACTGCACGGGCGTGCGCGGCATTGCGCGCGATCTCGCGGCGGCGGGTCTCGGCACGCTGAAGCCCGAGAAGGCGATCGCAGGCGTCGAGGGCAGCTTCGACAGTCCTGTTGCGGTGGCGCTCGACTTCGCGAAGGGCAGCGAGAGCGCGTGTCCCGTGTTCGCCGCGCGCTACGTGAAGGGCGTCACGAACGGGCCGTCGCCCGAATGGCTGCAGCAGCGGCTTCGCGCGGTGGGCCTCCGGCCGATCAATGCGCTGGTCGATGTCACGAACTACATCAGCCAAGATCGCGGGCGGCCGCTCCACGTCTACGACGCCGACAAGCTCAAGGGTGCGGTGCGCGCGCGGCTCGGCAAGGCGGGCGAGACATTCCTCGGCCTCGACGGCCGCGAGCATTCCGTCGACGAGACGATGTGCGTGATCGCGGACGACAGTGGGCCGCTCGGCTTCGGCGGCGTTATCGGCGGCGAAGCCTCGGGCTCGACGGAAGCGACCGTCAACGTTCTGATCGAGAGCGCTTACTTCGATCCGCTGCGCACGGCGGCGACGGGCCGCAAGACAGGTCTGGTGACGGACGCGCGCTATCGCTTCGAGCGCGGCGTGGACCCCGAGAGCGTGCTTCCGGGGCTCGATCTCGCGACGCAGATGATCCTCAAGCTCTGCGGCGGCAAGCCGTCGAAAGCGGTCGTTGCCGGTGCCGTGCCCGATACGCGGCGCACGATCTTGTTCGACGTGAGCCGGGTGGAGAAGCTCTCCGGCCTCGTGCTGCCCGTGGCCGAAATCCGCACGATCCTGGAGACGCTCGGCTGTGTGCTGGTGGGCGATGGCGAGACCATCGAGGTGATCCCGCCCTCGTGGCGGCCGGACATTCATGGGCCCGCCGATCTGGTCGAGGAGGCGGTGCGCATCGCCGGGATCGAGCGCGTGCCGTCCACTCCCCTGCCGCGGACGAGCGGCGTTTCGCGCCCCGTGCTGACTGAGACGCAGAAGCGCGCGCGGCACGCGCGCCGTCTGCTCGCTGCGCGCGGTCTCGTTGAAGCGGTGACGTGGTCGTTCCTGCCGCGCACACAAGCCGAGATTTTTTCGGCCGGAAACGGCGTTCTCGTGGAGCTGGCGAACCCCATTTCCGTCGATCTCGCGGTGATGCGTCCGAGCCTGCTGCCGGGGCTGATCTCGGCTGTGGGGCGCAACCGCAACCGCGGTTTTTCGGACGTTGGGCTGTTCGAGCTGGGCCAGGCGTATCGGGGCGAAACGCCGGAGGATCAGTATCTGGCGGTCTCGGGCGTGCGCGCCGGAACGCAGAAGCTTTCGGGTGGCGGACGCCACTGGGACGGCAAGGCAAAGGATGTCGACGTGTTCGACGCCAAGGCCGATGCCGTGGCCGTGCTGGCCGCGCTCGGGCTCGATACAGCGAAGGTGCAGGTCACGCGGGATGCGCCCGGCTGGTATCATCCCGGCCGCTCAGGCACGCTGAGGCTCGGGCCGAAGACCGTGCTCGCCTACTTCGGCGAGCTGCATCCGGCGACGCTCGATGCGCTGGACGTGGCGGCGCCCGTCGTCGCGTTTGAGGTGTTTCTCGATGCGCTGCCGCCGGAGAAGCGGAAGTCGCGGGCGAAAGCCCTCTTCGCGCAGTCCGACCTGCTGCCGGTCCGTCGCGACTTCGCGTTCGTGCTCGATGCGAGCGTCAACGCGGGCGACGTCGTGCGGGCCGCTCTCAGCGCCGACAAGGTGCTGATTGCGGGCGTTTCCGTATTCGACGTGTTCGAGGGCGGTGCGCTCGCGGCCGAGGGCAAGAAGTCGGTCGCCATCGAGGTGACGCTGCAGCCCGCGACCGAGACTCTGACCGACAAGGACATCGAGACCGTTTCCGAGAAGGTGATCGCGGGCGTCAAGAAGGCGACGGGCGGCGAGATCCGCGGTTAGGGATTGTTCACCCTACGAGGGATGTGCGCGCAACCGTTCGGCTTTTCGGCCGGGCCCGCCGATATTCCTCGGCGTCGAAATTCCTGATATGACACTGACCGTTCAATCATCGAGCATGATTTCTTTAGTTGGGCCGATGATTCACGCTTCAGGCTGGTAGGGCCTGAAGCGATCATGGCCATGTGCGGGAGACACGGGATGGGTGTGCAAGACATCGCGGAAACGCAGGAGCCGTTGGTGCTGCCGAAGCCCGAGCTCCACCACATCGTCGTGGTTGGCGGCGGGGCCGGCGGGCTCGAGCTTGCGACGCGGCTCGGCAACAAGCTCGGCCGCGACCGCTGGTGGGGCCGCAAGGCCAAGGCCGCGGTTACGCTGGTCGATCGCTCGCGCACGCACATCTGGAAGCCGCTGCTGCACGAAATCGCGGCGGGAAGCATGGACGTCGACCGTCACGAGGTCGAGTATATGGCGCAGGGCCATTGGCATCACTTCCGCTTCCGCTACGGCGAAATGATCGGGCTCGACCGGGCGAACAAGCGCGTTCAGCTCGGGCGGACGGTGGACGAGGACGGGCGCGAGATCACGCCCGAGCGGTGGGTGCCCTACGATACGCTCGTGATCGCCATCGGCAGCGTGTCGAACGATTTCGGCGTGCCGGGCGTGGCCGAGCACTGCATCATGCTGGATACGCCGGAGCAGGCCGAGCGCTTCAACCGGCGGCTTCTCAACGCATGCGTGCGTGCGAATACGCAGTCCGGCCCCATTCGGCCGGAGCAGCTTCACGTGGCGATCATCGGCGCGGGTGCGACGGGAACGGAACTTTCGGCGGAGCTGCACGGGACGGCGCGGGGCGTCGTTGCGTTCGGGCTCGACAAGATCGATCCGGAGAAGGACATCAAGATCACGCTGATCGAGGCGGCGGATCGGATCGTGCCGGCGCTGCCGCCGCGCATTTCGAATGCGACGGCGGAGATCCTCACGGGTCTCAACGTGGACATCCGCACCAACGCGCGCGTGACGGAAGTCACGGACACGGGCGTGAAGCTCGCGAACGGCGACTTCATTCCGTCGGAGCTCGTCGTGTGGGCTGCGGGCGTCAAGGGGCCCGACGTGCTCCGCAACCTCGATGGGCTCGAGGTCAGCCGTTCGGGGCAGCTCGTGATCACGTCGATGCTCGAGACGACGCGGGATCCCGATATCTTCGCGTTCGGCGATTGTGCCTATCTGGTGCCGCCGGGCGAGGACCATCCGATCCCGCCGCGTGCGCAGGCCGCGCACCAGCAGGCGTCGCACCTGAGGCGGCAGCTCCAGGCGCGGCTCAACGGCCTGCCGCTCAAGCCCTTCGTCTATCGCGATTTCGGATCGCTGGTTTCGCTCGGCGATTATTCGACCGTCGGCAGCCTGATGGGCTTCGTCACCGGGCGGAAGATGCTGATCGAGGGCTTCGTCGCCAAGCTGATGTATCGCTCGCTCTACAAAATGCACGAGACGGCGCTGCACGGCTTCTGGAAGGTGGCGCTGGATTCGATCTCGCGGCTGTTGACGCGGCGCACCGAGCCGCACGTGAAGCTGCACTGAATCCAGGATTCCCAATCGCTCGACGGACGCGAGATACGACGAATTCACCTTTCGGCGGGGCGCATAAGCCGTTGGCCGGGGGTCGTTATCGCGCGATCCCTGCAATTTTAGAGATCTTCTGCACGGTGTGTTGATACGTCCGGACTACGCTTATTGACGCGGGGTCGGTGCGCACTGTGGAGGATTTCATGTGCGGACTCGCGATTATCCTGGCGTTCGTGCTGGCCCATATGGTGGCTGCGACGCAGCTTGGCGGCGGATGGCGCGGGGCTGCGCGCGCGCCGTTCCTGGTGTTTCCGCCGGCGTTCGCGCTCATCGTGCTCGACGGCGTCGTTCATGACACCTACGCGATGATCCTGCCGCGCGCGCTCACGTTGCTGAGCTGGGAGCTGCTCTATCTGTTCGGCTACGTGTTTCTGAGGCTGCTGACGCGGCCGGTCCCGCCGGTCCGGACGTAAGACCTCTGCTTCAAGCCTTTCCGACCAGATAGCCGATGCGTCCGTCCGAGACCTGCCGCAGGCGCTCCAGATGGGCGAGCAGATCGCTGCCGTGCAGCGGGAGCCCCGTCATCCTCACGTGATCCTCGTCCAGCGCTTCGAGGGCAGGCATCACCTCCTCGGCGGACTTGTGCAGCATCACGATGGTCGCGACGCACGAACGGCTCATGTTGCGCGGGACCTTGGGGAGACTGCTCGCGACAAGCGTTCGGGCGCGGTCCGACATGTAGCTCGACAGGCGGCCGAAGATCGCGATCAGACGGATGAAGAGGTCGTCGCGGAAGCGATAGCCCTTCGTCTCCATCCATTCGAAGAACTTGGTCATCGTCATATCCTGCCGGCGCAGCAGGGGCGTCAGCCGATAGTCCTGCCACTCGGCCACGAGATCGAAACGCGGGTCGATGTCGATGTCGCCGGGCGCGAACGTCTCGCGGGCCGTGACGCCGATCGAGCGGAAGAAGTCGCGGTTGCTCTTGTGGTCCAGGCGGGTCTTGAAGGCCGGGAGCTGCACCTTGCGGCGGCTCGCGTCGGCGAAGGCCTGGGCGACGAGCTTGGCGCAGAAGAGCTTGCCTCGCCCCTTGATGCGCATCGAGAAGTCGTAAGGGATGTGAGGTGCGGCGCCGGTCGCGCTGGCGAGCACGCGGGCGTGGGCCAGCTCGGCGGCCTTGGCTGCGATGGCGGCATCCTTGAAGCGATAGAGCACGGCGCGCCCGAGACCTGCGGCCAGCACCTCATCGAGCGGCTTGATGACGGCGCCTTCCTCGATGAGCGCTTCGACGATCCAGTGCTTGCCCTCGGCGTCGATGTAGACGAGCGCGACGTGGCTGAACTGGGTGTCCACGTCGCCGATGCGAGAGATGGCCGCGCTGTTGTGCGCGCTGCCGCGAACGAGCAGCACGTCGCCCGAGCGGAACGGGATGTTGCGGCCGGTGTCGTAGGCGGGGTGGACGAGCGTGTTCCAGTCCCGGCCGGTGAAGGCACGCCGGCTTTGCTCGGCAGGCGCGAGGCGCGCGTTGCCGGAGGCGATCTCGCCCAGGATATCGGAGGCGTATCGCATGATGCGGAAGGTGTCGCGCAGTGCGATCTCGGCAGGGCGGAGCAAGATGCCGGCCGTCTGCCATTCACCGATGCGATCGCGCAGGATCATGCGGATCGCGAAGAGATCGTGCAGGAGTTCGGGGGCAGCCGCTTTGATTTCGTCTCGATCGACGTCGGCGGGATCGTTGTCGTGGACGAGATGATAGATGGCCTTGAGACCCGCCTCGAGATCCAGGTGGGTTTCAAACTTTCGCTCGGCGATTTTACGAGCTTCGGCGAGCCTCTGCTCAGGGCTCAGAACGACCAGACGTTGCACGCAAGCACTCCCCCAACTTTAAACCCCCCGTGAGGCGCAGGTCCCCGAGCCGCTGCTGCTGCCTCTCGGACTCCAACGTGACCTATCTCGCTTATGAACCGGTAGGGTCCGATGGCGCGATGGTAAAGGCTCAAGCGGGCAAGGTGTGTGACCAATAGGGCGCGCTCGCCGGCGATTTTCCCGGCGGGCGCGACGAGGGGGCGGGTGCAGGCCGATGTCGGCTTCGTGACAAGCGTTCAGCGACGGCGAAGCGCGGCCAGCAGCTCGGGCGTCGGATAGGAGTCCGCCGGCAGGTTGAACTTGATCTGCATGGTCTTCACCGCCTGGCGCGTCTGTGCGCCGATGATGCCGTCGATCTCGCCCACGTCATGGCCATGGTCGACGAGGCGGCGCTGCAACTCTTTCGCCTCGTCCTGGCTGAGCGTCGGGATGTCGCCGCGGCCGCGGCGCATGACGGGCGCGCCGTCGATGCGGGTCGCGAGGTAGGCGGCCGTGATGGCGTAGTTGAGCGACTGGTTCCATTGCAGATAGACGTCGAAGTTCCGATAGGCGAGGAACGCCGGACCAAACCGGCCCATCGGCAGCAGAAGCGACGAGGGCATGGTGTCATTCTCGAGCGGAGAGCCGTCCGCGCGGGTGACGCCCAGGTCCGCCCACTTCGAGCGCGGGTGCTTGATCGAGAGATCGGCTTCCGCCCAGGGCAGCTCGCGCGGGATGATCACCTCTTCGAGCCAGGGCTCGTTCCGGCGCCAGCCGAGATGCGACATGTAGTTGGCGGTCGTGCCGATGATATCGGTCGGATTCTTGAAAAGGTCGGGCTTGCCGTCGTCGTCGTAGTCGATGGCGTGCTCGAGATAGCGCGTTGGCAGGAACTGTGTCTGGCCGATCTCGCCGGCCCATGAGCCGACCATTTCATGAGGGCGCATGTCGCCGCGGTCGATGATTTCGAGGGCTGCCAGCAATTCGTCGCGGAACATCGGTCCACGGCGGCAATCGTAGGCGAGGGTGGCCAGCGAGCGCAGGATCGGGAGGTCGCCGAGGCCCGCGCCGAAGTCACTTTCGAGCGCCCAGAAGCCCGTGATGACGGAGGCCTGGACGCCGAACTCTTTTTTCACGCGGTCGAACGTCGCCTGGTTCCTTTTGATCTGGGCGCGGCCGTTCTGCACGCGGTTGTTGGTTGCGAGCTTGGCCTGGAAATCGAGGAAGCTCTGCGAGAAGAAGCCCTGGCGGCGGTCGCGCCGGATCACGCCTTCGTCGAGCGTGATGCCGTCGAGGGCCGCGGAGATCGTGCGGCGGCTGATGCCGAGCTCTTCGGCTTCCTTGCGGAAATCGCGCATCCAGCCCGAGAACGTGCCGGTGTTCTGGCAGTTGCGCGGCGCGGGGGGTGGAGGCAGGCCCTTGGTGGACACGCGGCGCATGACACCCGACTGGCGCTGGGTCGGCGTGTGCGTATCGGACGCCGGTGCGGCTTGACGGGCTGCGGGTGCAGCGGCCGGCGCGGTCGCGGCGGGTGCGGTGTCCTCGAACGTGGGCTCGGGTGCGATTTCGGCCGGCGGCGGAGGAGGCGCCGGTTTCCGCTGTGGCTTGCGCTTCGGCTGGTCTTCGACGGGGCCGAACTGAATGCCGCCTGCGAAGGCGGGGCTCAGGGGGGCGGTGATGATGGTGGACGTGAGGACGAGGGCGGCGAGCAGGGTGGTGACGCGCATTTCGAGCCTTCCGATGTCGGTTTCGCCGCCACTCATGCCGACCGATGTGGCCGCGTCAAGGTCGGGCAGCGGGGGAAATGTCTCAAACGGGAAAATACGGAGCCCCCTCGTGCGGAGCTATGTCGCGGGGCCGCGCTACGCGCTGCCGATGGCGATTCCGACACCGAAGACGATGAGCCCGCCCGCCACAACCTCGAGCGCGGCGCGCATGAACGGCGTCTCCATGTACCGGGCGCGGACCCAGGCGATCACCCACAGCTCGATGACGACGATGATCGCGGCGATGGCCGTTGCCGTCCAGAAATCCGAGATCAAATAGGGAAGCGTGTGGCCGAGGCCGCCCACGGCGGTCATGACGCCGGTGACGGTGCCGCGCTTCCAGGGGTGGCCGCGACCCGAGATCAGACCGTCGTCCGACATGGCTTCCGCAATGCCCATGGAGATGCCGGAGCCGATCGAGGCGGCAAGGCCGACAAGGAACGTCGTCCAGGTGTCGTAGGTGGCGAAGGCGACGGCGAAGATCGGGGCGAGAGTCGAGATCGAGCCGTCGATGAGGCCGTTCAGGCCGGGCTGAATGTAGTGGAGAACGAAGGTGCGTTGGGCCGTGTCTCCGCTCGTCGCCTGAGGCCGATCGCTCGTCTGGCGCATGTCGCGCACGATGCTCAGGTGCCTGTCCTCGGCGGCGAGGAGGTCGCCGAAAAGCTTGCGGGCCGCGGCGTCGGTCGTGCGGCTCAGCGCCGTCTCATAGAACTGGCGGGCCTCCCGGACGATGCGCTCGGCCTGGTCGCGAATCTCCTGCGGGGCGACATGCTCCCGCGTCCAGATGGCGTCGTGGTGGGCGAAGCCTCGCACGTCCTGAGGGCGGATGAGGGGAATGTGGTCGCCGTGGGTGATCCGGTAGAGCTCGATCAGGGCGGCGCGGTGGGCATGCTCTTCCTCGGCCATGCCGGCGAAGATCTGCCCGGTCGAGGGATCCACCTCGAACAGGCCGTGCGCGTACTCCGCATAAATCCGGGCGTGCTCCTCGCCCAGCGTGATCGCCAGCGCCAGGACTTCGCTTCGATCAAGGTCGGAAAAGCTGCGCACTCGCCCCCCTTGTGGCCCCCTAGTTTGCTCGGATCATTAGAACATTTCCAAAAGCGGTCAACGTGCCGCACCACCCTCCCCACAGCTCCGGACGGGCTCGCCGCAGAATTCCTGGGAACGTGGCCCCGGAACGGCTCTTTTGCCCCGTCTCGCAAGGTGATAATGACGCGCGCATGACCGACACCTCGCTGATCCGTAACTTCTCCATCATCGCCCACATCGACCACGGCAAATCCACGCTGTCGGACCGGCTGATCCAGCTGTGCGGCAACGTCTCGAACCGTGAGATGAAGGAGCAAATCCTCGACTCGATGGACATCGAGCGCGAGCGGGGCATCACGATCAAGGCGCAGACCGTCCGCCTCGATTACAAGCACAGCGACGGCAAGACCTATCAGCTCAACCTGATGGACACGCCAGGGCACGTCGACTTCGCCTACGAGGTCTCGCGCAGTCTTGCGGCCTGCGAGGGCGCGATCCTGGTCGTGGACGCGAGCCAGGGCGTGGAGGCGCAGACGCTCGCCAACGTCTATCAGGCGCTCGACAACGATCTCGAAATCCTGCCGGTGCTGAACAAGGTGGACCTGCCCGCGGCGGACGTGGATCGCGTGAAGTCGCAGATCGAGGATGTGATCGGCCTCGACGCCTCGGAGGCGGTCGGCGTTTCGGCCAAGACGGGCCTCAACGTTGAGGCCGTGCTCGCGGCCATCGTCGAGCGGCTGCCGCCCCCGAAAGAGGGCGATCCGTCGAAGCCTTTGAAGGCCATGCTGGTGGACAGCTGGTACGACGCCTATCTCGGCGTCATCGTTCTAGTGCGCATCATCGACGGCAAGCTGAAGCGCGGCCAGAAGGTCAAGATGATGTCCACCGATGCGACGTACCAGATCGAGCGTGTCGGCATCTTCCGGCCCAAGCAGGAGATGCTGCCGGAGCTCGGGCCCGGCGAAATCGGCTTCTTCACGGCCGCGATCAAGGAGGTGGCCGATACGCGCGTCGGCGATACGATCACGGACGAGAAGAACACGACGGTGCAGCCGCTGCCGGGCTTCAAGCCGGCGCAGCCGGTGGTGTTCTGCGGCCTGTTCCCGGTGGATGCGGCGGACTTCGAGGACCTGCGCGACGCGATGGGGCGGCTTCGCCTCAACGACGCGAGCTTCTCGTTCGAGGCCGAAAGCTCGGCGGCGCTGGGCTTCGGCTTCCGCTGCGGGTTCCTCGGCCTCCTGCATCTCGAAATCATCACGGAGCGGCTGGAGCGGGAGTTCAATCTCGACCTCATCACGACGGCGCCGTCGGTCATCTATCATCTGCACATGACGGACGGCTCGGTGGTCGAGCTGCACAATCCGGCTGACATGCCGGAGACGGTGAAGATCGATCACATTGAGGAGCCGTGGATTGAGGCGACGATCCTGGTGCCGGACGACTATCTCGGCGCCGTGCTGAAGCTGTGCCAAGACCGGCGCGGGCGGCAGAAGCAGCTCACCTACGTTGGCACGCGTGCGATGCTCCAGTACGAGCTGCCGCTCAACGAGGTGGTGTTCGATTTCTACGACCGGCTGAAGTCTGTCTCGCGCGGCTATGCGTCGTTCGACTACCAGATCAAGGGGTACGAGGAGAACGATCTCGTCAAACTCTCGATCCTGGTCAACGACGAGCCCGTCGATGCGCTCTCGATGATCGTGCACAGGACGCGGGCGGAAAGCCGGGGCCGGGCGATGTGCGAAAAGCTCAAGGAGCTGATCCGCCCGCACCTGTTCAAGATTCCGATCCAGGCGGCCATCGGCGGCAAGGTGATCGCGCGCGAGACGATCAGTGCGCTGCGCAAAGACGTCATCGCCAAGTGCTATGGCGGCGATATTTCCCGAAAGAGGAAGCTGCTCGACAAGCAGAAGGCCGGCAAGAAGAAGATGCGCGAGTTCGGCCGCGTGGAGATCCCGCAGGAGGCCTTCATCGCCGCACTCAAGATGGACGAAAACTAATTTTGCTCTAAACTTCTATTTCGACTGCGCCTGTGGTGGGATCGGCCGTTTTGGCCGGTAGACGTGAAACGCCATGCCGCGAGAAGACGATATTGCCGTCTTTCGTCTCGCCGTCCGTCATTGGAATGACGGGGACTTCGACGGTGTGCTGGCCCTGCTTGCCGATGACATCCGCCACAGCGTGAACGTGGATGCGCTCGGCATTCCATGGATGGCGAGCGCGGAAGGCAAGGCGGATGTGGCGGCCAGGCTCGGCCTCATTCGCGAGACCTTCATCATCGATGCGTTCTTGATCGAAGCCCTCGTGATCGAGGCCGAAGACATTCGCGCAACTGTGGTCGGCTATCACACTCATAAGAAGACAGGCGAGCGGCTCGACGTTCGCCTCCGGTTTCGTGTGCGCGTGAAAGACGGCCGTCTCGTGCAGCTCGACGAGACTGTCGATGCGGCCTATTTCGAGGCCTTCGAGCGCTTCGTGCGCTATCTGGGGCAGACGGCCGAGGAACTCGGCAACGCGCCCCCGGAGCCGTTCTCCGCGTGAAGCGCGCTGCCGTGTTTTCGTGCGATGGCCTCAGTCGACGTTTTCCAGCTCGCCGGCTTCGATCATCGGCAGGGTGAGGGCTTCGATCTCGTCGAGGGCCTGGCCGGCGATGCCCTGCACGTCGCCATACATGCCGGCGGTCGCTTCAACGACGATACGAATTTGCTGCTCGCGCTTGGACCACTGCTTGGTCATCCATTTGCGCTCGCGGTCGAGATCCGCCTGCATATCGGTGAACTTTTCCACGATCGCCTCCACGCGATGGCGGAAGCGCGGGCCGGTGAGGTATTCATAGACCAGCTCCATCTTCGTCTGCTGGCCCTTCTTCGCGTCGCGTGCGGTTGCGAGCTCGATGAGCGACTGGCGGAGCGCGATGGCAACGGGAATCGCGCAGCGCGGCTCCGCGACCCACACGCCATCGATGAGATCAAAGGCCTCGACGTTCTTCGGCAGTGCGTTGGTCACGAGAAGCGCGAATTCGGCCTTGGCCGTGCGCTGGTCACCACGCAGCTTGGGGAGCCAGAGGTCGCTCCAATTCTTCGTGCGCTTCGATTCCCAGAGGATGGTGCCGCACGGCTGGTCCTGGGGACCGTACACACGGTGCAGCACGTCGCCGCCGAACTCACCTTTCGCGACGGGTTCGATAAGATCGCGCGGGAACCGCGTGCGCAGGAGGTTTTCGAGCTCCAGCTCCAGCGCCTCGCCCTGGAGCTGCTGCGATCCCTGCTCGGCCTTGCGCTTCAGATCCTCGATCTGGCGCTGCATGGACGAGATCGTCTCCTCCTTTTCGAGCACCTTGAGCTTCAGCGCGGACTCGGCTTCCTGCTTCGCCTTCTGGCGCACGTCGGTCAGCGATTCCTGCACGCGTTTCTCGACCGTGAGGTCCAGCTCGCGCTTAGCGTCATCCAGCTCGCGCTGTTTGCGGATCAGCTCGGCCTGCGCCTTCTGCGCGTCGGCGAGCTTCGCCTCGCGCTCGCGCAGCACGTCCTGCAGGTCGGCGAGCTGCTTGGTCTTCTCGGAGAGGTCTGCGGCCGAGAGGCGCTTGGCCTTCTCGGCTTCCTGGGCCGCGATCTTCACGCGCTCCTGCGCGACTCGGTCGGCGATTTCGGCCTGGAGGGCGGCCTTGTCCTTTTCGAGCGCGTCTTTCATCGCGCGAAGAGCGGTCTCGCGCTTGGCGACCTCGGCGTCCTTCGCGCTCAGGGCCTGCTCATAGCGGGCGCGCGTCGCTTCGATCAGCGGCTGAGCCAGGGACTCGGTCAGCTTGATGTCGGTTCTGCAATTGGGGCACGTGATCTTTGGCTCGCTCATCCCGGGTCCTGCTCCAATCCTTTGACGCGACGTAAACCCTATCGCGCAGGCTGCTCAAATCATGACGAATCGTCATTATGTTCTCTAAATGTTCTC
>ENA-UOUJ01001279-UOUJ01001279.1-activated-sludge-metagenome-genome-assembly--contig:-NODE-1279-length-13706-cov-3.589774_pt1 | contig 13706 bp, 17 predicted proteins | sample MGYA00249839_ERZ747224 | MGnify/ENA primary metagenome ERZ747224 (study PRJEB28782, sample SAMN03220277) | activated sludge metagenome | biome: wastewater; feature: sewage sludge; material... | reverse complement strand
CCACGTAGGTCCGCTCGGTGCTGAAGAGCGATCCGGCCTCCGCTCCCAGTGGCGCGATCCGGATCCGGAGCCGTGCGCTGTCCGCATCGTTCAATGTGACCTCGCCATCACCCACCACATGCAGCCGCACATGCACATCGTTCTCCAGTTCCGTGAAGCCGGCATAGGGTGATCCGCAGGAGGCGAGCAGCAGGCCGATGACGAAGAACGTGGCGGACCTCATGGCCTTCCTCCACTGAGCTTCACCAGTCCGATGCGGTACACCACGGAACTGCGCATCGGGATCTTCTCCATATCGCCCACCAGGCCGTGCGCCCGGTAGGACGGAATGATGAAGAGGGCGCTGTCACCGGGCGAGAGATGCTGAATGGCCTCATGCAGTCCGCTCTCCACATCGTCGTGCTCGATCAGGAAGGACTCCGGCTCACCCGGTGTACTGCTGTAGGCGGTGTCGCCATTGAGCAGTTCAATGCGGTAGTTGATGGTCGCCCACTGCTCCGGCTGTCCATGTTCGCCAGGCACATCCCGAAGCAGCTGGATGTGCACGCCACGCGGGGTGCGCACCGTGGCCGCACCCATGCGCTCCACATACCGGTCGATATCGCGGTCCTCCAGGCGGACAGCATCTCGGTGACCGCGGACCAGCGTGTCCTGTCGTCCGGCCCCCGTATCACGCACACGCACGGGCACATATCCGTCACCACCCTCACAAGCGATGAGCAGGAACGGCAGCAGTGCGGCGATCACCCTCATGCCGGATGGTCGTTGATGAAGCGGGGAAGCAGTTCCATGAAGCGTTGCACGGTGCCTTTCAGGCCCTCGCCGCTCTGACCACCCGCTGCATTGCGATGGCCTCCTCCATTGAAGTGCTCACGGGTGAACTGGTCCACGGGCAGATCGCCCTTGGACCGCAGGCTCACCTTCACCACGTCCGGCCGTTCCATGAAGAACGCGGCCAACCGGATGCCGCGGATCGACAGGCCATAGTTCACGAAGCCTTCGGTGTCCCCTGGAGCGAAGTTGAACCGCTTCAGGTCTTCCTGCGACAGTTGAAGGATGGCCGTGCCCAGTTCAGGCAGCACGGTCATGCGTTCGGAAAGGGTGAAGCCGAGCAGCCGCAACCGGTGCTCGCTGTTGTCGTCCATGATGGCCCCGTGGACGATCTCGATGTTGACACCGCGCTCCATCAGGTCGGCGGCCACGCGCATGGTATGGGGCTTGGTGCTGGGGAAGCGGAACGAGCCCGAGTCGGTGACCAGACCCGTGTACAGGCAGGTGGCGGCCTCGGGGCCGATCAGCTGGGCAAGTCCCATGGCGCACACGATGTCGTATACCATCTGGCAGGTGGCGCAGGCGCTCGTATCCGAGAACGCGACCGCCGCGAAGTCCTCCGGGTCCTGGTGATGGTCGATGAGCACCTTGACGGGCACGCTGCGCAGCACCTCCTCGGCCTTGCCCACGCGGTCCTGCCGGTTGAAGTCCAGGCACAGGACCACCCCGGCGTTGGTCAGGGCCTCGGTGGCCTTCTCCCGATCGCGGTCGAAGACGAGCACATCGGCAGCGCCGGGCAACCAGTTGAGAAAGGCGGCGGGTGCATTGGGCACCACCACATCCACCGCGAATCCGTTCGCTCGAAGCACGTGGGCCAGGCCGAGGGAGGAGCCCATGGCATCGCCATCGGGATTGTAGTGGGTGACAATGGCAAGGCGCGACCGACCCTCGAGCAGGGCGGACAGACGTGCTACGGGGCCGGCAGGTGCGGATGGGAATGACATGGGGCGGCCACAAAGGTAGCCGCCCCATGGCGTGGTGTTCCGTCCGTACGCGATCAGAAGCCCAGTCCCGGAGTGGGCATGTGCTCGATCAGGATGCCGACACAGGCGATGTCCACATCGGGCTTGCGGCCCTTCTTGTCGGTGGCACCGGGCGCGTTCACCTCCACGGCGATGCGCTTGGTGGCCGTGCACGAGAACTCGACCTCCTGCACCATGTCGTGCTCGGTGTTGTCCCACAGCACTTTCTCCACCTCCTCGTACACGCGTTTGGTGGAATCGGCCGTGGCCGGTCCCACCGGTACGCGCACCTTCTCGACCAAGCGGATGGCCAGCGCCTCACCCAGCACCTTGCGGTCGTGGCATACGGTGATGCGGTAGTCCTGGCCGCGGTACACGATCACGTTGAGCTCGGTCTCCTTTCCCACCTGGACCATGGCGCTCTTGCTCTGGCCGTTCATGGAGAAGCGCTTGTCCGTGGAGCGCTCGCAGTTGAACTTGTGGTAGTCCGCGCAGGTGTATTGGGCCTGCCCGGCGAACGGTGCGGCCAGCAAGGCCACGACCAGTGAATGCTTGAGGATGCGCATGAGCATGGTGATCAGGCGTTGGAAAGGTTCTCGGGGGCGGTCCACTGGTCGCGCAGGCGCTTCACGGCCCGGGAGAGCTCCTGGAACTTCTCGCCGGTGAGCTCCACGGTGATGTCGTCACCAAGGACCATGCGGCCCGAAGCCGAGCGCCCCTCGTGCGGAACACGCTTCACGTTCACCGCGTCATAGATCTCGCGCAGGGCCAGCAGTTCGGCGCGCACGGCGGCCACGTCCGCATCATCGGCGAGCGGGTCCATCATGCTGATCAGGTGCTCCAGGGTCACCTTCTGCTCGGCCACGCGGGCCATCAGCGCATCGCTGCTGCCCAGCACCTGGATCTGATGGATCACCAGGTGCATGCTCTCCAGCCAGCCGCCGGCCAGCACCTGCACCAGCACCGGGCCCATCTCCTCCTCCTGCAGCTTCTCATAGGCGCGCATGTAGGCTGCATTGCTGATCACCTCCAGGGAATCGCCCCGGGTGAGGTTCGACTCCAGCCGCACGAAGTCGGCATCGGAGAAGGCCTGGGTGATGCCCAGGGACTCGGCCAGCTTGCGGGAAGTGAGGTAGTAGCGCGCCACCTCCACGTTCAGCTTGAAACTGCTGGCGTACACCAGGTCGGTGGCGTACACACCGAAGTTGATGGCCCGGGCCTTGCGGCTCACATACTTGTCCGCGTTGGAGGCCGGGCTCAGCAGCTGTTTCTGGCCCGCGCCCGCCAGCTCGCGCACCAGGCCGAACAGTTCGTTCGGGGTGGGCATCTGATACAGGTTGGTGGCCGTGGCACCGGCGTCGTCGCCGCCGATCACCAGTGTGTTCTCGGGCTCCTTGGGGGCCTCGCCACCGCCGCAGGCGGCCAGCAGGAACGCCAGCATCAAGGGAGCTGGTCGCAGGGTCCTTTTCATGGTTCGAACCAGTGTTGGGGACGGGAACAGCTGTTGATGCCGCGCCGCCTCCACGAAGGAATGTTGCATGGACCCCATCCGCTTGGCGCCCACCGATTACTTTTGCGCCGCTTTTTCAACAACCCATGGCAGGAAACAGGACCTTTACGATGATCAAGCCCGAGGCGGTGGCCGCCGGGCACACTGGCAAGATCATCGATATGATCATCTCCAACGGCTTCAAGATCGTCGCCCTGAAGTACACCCGGCTCTCGGCCGAGGAGGCGGGCATCTTCTACGAAGTGCACAAGGAGCGCCCCTTCTACGGTGAGCTGGTCGGCTACATGGCCAGCGGTCCCATCATCGCCGCGATCCTGGAGAAGGACAACGCCGTGGAGGACTTCCGCAAGCTGATCGGCGCCACCGACCCCGCCCAGGCGGAGGAAGGCACCATCCGCAAGCGCTTTGCCGAGAGCAAGGCCAAGAACGCCTGTCACGGTAGCGATAGCGACGCGAACGCGGAGATCGAAGGCAACTTCTTCTTCAGCGGACGCGAGCGCTTCTGAGCATCCAGCGCCCACGGTGATCTGACGGGACGCTCCTGCGCGGGCCCGTCCAGCGCTTCGCATCCATCCTTTGGATGGGTCCACATCCTGTGCGGCGATCCCGGCCAAAAGCGTACGAGGCCGGCTCGTCCATGAGGAAGATCAGCTTCCTCCGCCTATTCCTTACTAACCTTGTACTCAGTTCCGAACTTGATCTCAGTTCGATCAGTGGTGCTTCATCGGTGTTGCACCGCATGATCGAGCGTTCACGTTCACCAAACCAAACCAAAACGAACGGTACATGAAGTACAACCATTTCCTCATGCTGCTGACCACAGGGGCCCTGGCCCCTGTGGTCACCGCGCAGGACCAGCACCCCAACCTGGTCCAGAACGGGGGCTTCGAAACCCTCGCCGAACCGGTGACCACTTGGGACCAGTTGGACCGCGCCACCGGCTGGAGCAACGCCAACCTCGGCTCCGTGGATGTCTACGGCAAAGGTGCCGCCTCGAACACGGTGGGCATCCCGCAGAACGACCAAGGCTCCACCGAGGCGTTCGAAGGGGCCTCATATGCCGGGTTCGTCGCTTGGAAGGACGAGCAGCACCCCACTTGGCCCAAGGCCCTGAACGAGCCGATGTGGTGGAACAAGCACGACATGACGGATTGGAACCCGTACACCGAATACCTGCAGATCGCGTTGGGCTCCCCCCTCACTGCTGGGCAGAAGTACGTGGTGAAGTTCCAGGTGAAATTGGCCGGGAACAGCGACCGTGCAGTGAGCGGCATCGGAGCCTACATGGCCCCCAATGAAGTGGCGCTGCGCCATTGCGGCCCCATCATGGAGATGCCCGACGTGGTGCACAAGGAGGTGGTCCGCGACCGCCAGAACTGGACCACGGTCACAGGCGTGTTCACGGCGGACGGAACGGAGCGCTTCGTGGTGATCGGCGCCTTCCCCGAGGCCGACATGAAGAAGGAGAACGCAGTGGAAGGCTGGGACCAGCAGCGCGCCTACTACTACATCGATGGCGTGGAAGTGCGCCTGAAGCCGGAGGATGACCGCGACAAGGACGGCATCGTGGACAAGGAGGACAGCTGCCCCGACCAGGCCGGCCCGGCATCCACAAAGGGGTGCCCGGACACGGACGGTGATGGGATCGCCGACAAGGACGACCGCTGCAAGGACATGGCCGGCCCCGCCAACCAGAGCGGATGCCCCGATACGGACGGTGATGGCATCATCGATCCGGACGATCGTTGCCCGAAGGTCGCCGGCGTGGCCTCCATGCGGGGCTGTCCCGAACTGAAGGAAGAGACGAAGAAGCTCTTCGAGAAGGCCCTCACCGGCATCCAGTTCGAGACCGGCAGTTCCAAGATCAAATCGTCCAGCTTCCCCATCCTCAACGATGTGGTGAAGGTGATGCAGGAGAACCCCTCCTATGAACTGGACATCCACGGCCACACGGACAACACGGGGAATGCCGACAAGAACCTGCAGTTGAGCAAGGACCGGGCGGCCGCCGTTCGGGAGTACCTGGTGAAGAAAGGAGTGGGCGGTGACCGCCTGCGCAGCGAGGGCTTCGGGCAGACGGAGCCCGTGGCCGACAACAGCACTCCGGCCGGCCGTGCCAAGAACCGCCGGGTGGAGTTCAAGGTGACCTACATGCAATAAGGTCCCACCGGACCTGCACAGGGAAGGGGCCGCTCCGTTCGGGGCGGCCCTTTTCGTGCTCAATCCAGCATGATCTCCTGTACCACAGGTCTACCGGCCCGGTGGTTCAGGACCTCCTTCAAGGCCTCGCGCATGTACATGAGCTCCTGCCGGAGCGGTGCTGAATCCACCTTCACCACCAGGCGGCCGCGCACCAGGCGCACAGCCACGGTGTGGCGCGCCACCATGGGCCCCACCACCTTGTCCCACTGGGTGGTGATGTCCAGCTCGTCCATCTTCTCACGCAGGCCGAAGCCGTCCACGAGCTGATCGAGGGCCTGCTTAAGCGACTGTTCGTTCGATCGTTTCAAGGGCGATGGGGCGTCCGTGGTCGAGGTGGAAGAAGCGCACATCAAGGGCCAGGCCATCGAGGGCGGTGTGCAGCCGCGCAGCATCCGTATCGGTGATGAGCACCTGGCCGAACCGTTGCCCGCTGAGGAGCTTGAGCAGGTGCCGCATGCGCTGCGGATCGATCTTGTCGAAGATGTCGTCCAGCAGCAGGATGGGCCGGATGCCGCTGCGCGAACGGGTGAGGTCGAACTGGGCCAGTTTCAGGGCGATGAGGAAGGTCTTCTGCTGCCCCTGCGAACCGTAGCGCTTCAGCGGCTGCCCGTTGATGGTGAAGACCAGATCGTCCTTGTGCACCCCCACCGTGGTGTGGGTGGCCGCACGGTCGCGTTCCCAGGCAGCGTTCAGCAAGGCCTCCAACGGGGTCTCGTTCAAGGCCGATCGGTACTCCAGCCCCACGGCCTCGCGCTGGCCGCTGATGCCGGCATAGTGGTCCGTGAGCAAGGGGACCAGGTCCGCGAGGAAGGCCCGCCGCGCCTCATGCACCGCCGTGCCGTACTGCACCAGTTGCATATCCCACGGTTCCAGCATCTGCAGGGCGCCGCCCCCCTGTTCCGCGAACCGTTTCAACAGGGTGTTGCGCTGGGCCAGGGCCCGGTTGTAGCGGATCAGGGCCTCCAGGTAGGCCTTGTCGAACTGCGCAATGAGCCCGTCCAGGAAGCGCCGGCGGACCTCGCTGCCCTCCAGCACCAACTGGGCATCGTACGGGGTGATCATCACCACCGGATAGCGGCCCACATGGTCGGCCAGGCGGTCGTACTCCTTGCGGTTGCGGCTCAACACCTTGCGCTGTCCCTTGCGCACCGTGCACAGCAGGTTGTCATCGCCCTGGTCGGTGCGGACAGCCCCCTGCACCATGAAGTACTCCTCCCCATCGAGGATGTTGTGCATGTCCACCGCGTCGAAATAGCTTTTGGCCAGGGCCAGGTAATGCACGGCATCCAACAGGTTGGTCTTGCCCACCCCGTTGGGGCCCACGAAGCAGTTCACCTCGGGCCCCAGTTCCAATTCGGCCTCCCGGTGGTTGCGGAAGTGCAGCAGGTGCAGGTGGGACAGGTGGAAGGACATGGCCGGGAGCGCGAAGTTAGCCTCCGGCGACCGGGGCTTCGCCAAGTCCCTCAAAAGCCTATTTTTGCGCCTCGCTGAACGCGACCATGAGCCAAAAGCACACTCCCACAAGCTCCCAGGGCCCCGATGTGGACCTTGGTGAAGTGTATACCCGCACCGAGCTTTTCCTCGAGAAGAACAAGAAGAACCTGACCATCGGTGCCCTGGCGCTGGTGGCCGTGGTGGGTGGTGCGCTCGCCTATCAGTATGGCTACGCCAAGCCCCGGGCGGCAGAGGCCAGCGAACTGATGTGGAAGGCGGAGTACTACTTCGAGATCGACTCGTTGGACAAGGCCATGAACGGTGATGACCAGTGGCCCGGCTTCCTGAGCGTGGCCGACGAGTACAGCGGCACCCCGAGCGCCGATCTGGCCCACTATTACCTGGGCACCATCTACATGAAAAAGGGCGAGTACGAAGCGGCGATCGCCGAGTACAAGCAGGCCGACCTGGGTGATGATGTGCTGCGCGTGATGGCCGTGGGCAACCAGGGCGATGCGCTGGTGGAACTGGGCCGTAACGACGAGGCCGTGAAGCTCTTCGAGAAAGCGGCGGGCATGGCCAAGAACGATTTCACCACCCCGATGTACCTGATGAAGGCGGGGATCCTGCACCAGCAGGCCGGCAAGTGGAAGGAGGCCGCCAAGGCCTTCAACCGCATCGCCAAGGAATTCCCCACCAGCAGTGAGGCCAGCCAGGCGCGCAAATACGCCGGCCACGCCGAAGCAATGGGCGGCTAGCCCCTGGGTGCCATGGCGACCGCCGAGCACAACCTTTCGCATTACGATCCGACCAGCGTCCCCAGTGGCGCTGGTCGTCGTTTTGCGCTGGTCATCAGCGAGTGGAACCTGGAGATCACGGATGCTCTGCGGCGTGGAGCGCGCGAGACCTTGCTCCGCCATGGCGTGGCCGAGGCCGATATCGTGGAGGAATGGGTGCCGGGCAGCTTTGAGCTGGCCAGCGGGGCGCAGTTCCTGCTCGAAGCCGGTGGGCTTGATGGGGTGATCTGCCTGGGGAGCGTGGTGCGGGGCGAGACCCCCCACTTCGATTTCGTGTGCCAGGGCACCACACAAGGCATCATGGCCGTGGGCCTCAAGTTCAGCAAGCCCGTTATCTTCGGGGTGCTCACGGACGACAGCATGGCGCAGGCCCGGGCCCGCAGCGGTGGTAAGCACGGCAACAAGGGCGTGGACTGCGCCGTGGCCGCGCTGAAGATGGCTGCGCTGAAGGACCGGTACTGACCGTGTTGGAGCGGGCTGATGGTGGTTCGGCCCCGCCGTCCGATCTTCGGGGCCATGCGCACCCTCATCACCCTTTTCCTGGCGCTGAGCCTATCGGCCTCGGCGCAGGTGAAGCATGGTCCTCGGATCGGGCTTTCACTGGCCACCATCTCGGCCGGCGGCGTGTTCAATTGGAGCGGCCTGCCCAAGCCCGGCCCCATCCTCGGATGGAGCATCGAAGTGCCCTGGACGGCCCAGGCCTCCTTCCTGATCGAACCCATGTACATCACCAAGGGCAGCCTGACGCAGAACGCCCAACTGCGCACCTTCACCAGCGTGCGTCTCGGATACCTTGAACTGCCGGTGATGTTCAAGATCTCCACCGATACGGTGCCCGGAGGCTTCTTCCTGACCGGTGGTCTCATGGCCGGCTGGTGGATGAACGGGCGGCAGGTGGTGCGGCAGGATGGCAACGTGCTGTTCGAGAGCAGCTACACCCTGCAGGGGACCACGAACCGTTCGCAGGTGAGCATGGGCCTGGGCTTCGGCTGGGACCGCCCGCGCAGCCGCTTCGAGGTGCGCTACCAGACCAGCATCACTCCGTTCAGCACGGTGTTGCGCGGCCAGAACGTGGTGGCCGGCCTGCATTACACCTACCTGCTTCCCGCGGCGCAGCGCACCTCCAGCAAGGACCAATAAGCCCACGGGCTGCCCACGATGCTCACCACCACCTCCTCGCCCCTTCGGTCAACCTTTGCCGACAACCGCCTGCTGCAGGGCTACGCCGTCACCTTCCTGCTCTTCTGGGCCTGGACCTTCGTGGGCACCACCGACCGCGCCAACTGGATCACCGAGAACGCGCTCACCATCCTTTTCATCGTTGGCGTGGCCTGGAGCCATCGGCGGTTCAAGTTCAGCGACCTCAGCTACAGCCTGATGTTCGTGTACATCCTGCTCCACGTCTACGGCGCGATGTACACCTACGCGGAGAACCCGCTCGGCTACTGGCTGCAGGACCTGGTGGCCGGCACACGCAACAACTACGACCGCATCGTGCACTTCAGTTTCGGCTTCCTGCTGGCCTACCCCATGCGGGACTACTTCAGGAACCACTTCCAGTGGCCGAACTGGGTGTGCTGGGTGCTGCCGGTGGAGATCACCATGAGCTTCAGCGCGGCCTATGAACTGATCGAGTGGGCGGTGGCCGACATCTTCTTCCCTGCCCAAGGGCATGCCTACCTCGGCTCGCAGGGGGATGTGTGGGATGCCCAGAAGGACATGGCACTAGCCTTCAGCGGCGCAGTGCTGGCCATGCTGTTGACCAGCACGGTCCGGCGATCGGTGGTAAGACCATGAACATCAAGCAGGGCATGACATTCAGCGGGTGGTCCCCGTACGTCGGCTTTCTTATGCTCGCCATTGGCATTATCATGGTCGTGTTCTCACTTCTGGAGCACCCGATCATGTTCCTACCCGCGATATTGCTCAGTTTCTTAGGCGTGGTCATCTTCATGAATCTTCGTGGCACCTACATCGACACGAAGAACAATCGATGTAGGATGTACCGCGACCTCATTCTATTCAAGATCGGTCATTGGGTCCCGCTATCACATTTCGACCGTGTAACCGTGACCAGATATCGGGAACGGTTCAGCCATTCCATCGGGACGACACTTGGAACGACCGCTCACGTACGGACCTATTTCGTTTCCCTGCGAGGCGAGCGTATCGGAATCCATCTCAAGGAATTCGATACAAGGAAGGAGGCTGTTCGCTGGGGACAAATGGTCGCAAACTTTGTGGACAAGCCGCTCGATGATCTCTCCGCGCCACCACCTCCACGGCCGGACAGGAGGAGATAGGCCGCATTCACACCTTCGTCCTCACCTTGTCCCAGGGCTTCACCTGCCAGGTGACCGTGCCGGTGGCGAGGTGATTGCCCGCCTTGTCGTGCAGCTCCACCACGCTGGTGTAGTCCACCGCCTCCTGCTGTTGCAACGGTTCCACCACCTGCCTGCGGATGTCCTCGGCCAACGGCACGCAGGTGGCCCAGGCCTTCTGCTTGGCCTGGTAGTGATACCGCATGCGGAGCTCACGCATGATGAGCCGGTACTTCCGCGGGTCGAGCTGTTCCAACACGGAAAGTCCACTGCACATCTCGGCGGCCGTGGCCAGGCAGCATGCATGCACGCCCTTGATGTGGTTGCGGTTGATGCGCCAGTAGGGGATCTCCACCCGGATGCCGCCTTCGGGCAGCGGCACCACCCGGAACCCGTGCGGCCGGTTGAAGGGGATCATCCACGGCAGAATGGTGTTGAGCAGCCCCCGCTGCAGGGAGGACGTGCGGGCCTTTTGAAGCAGTGTGGGAAGATGCATGAGGATGGTTGCTCGAAAGATGACCTGGTGACAGGGAAGGAGCAAGGAGGAGGACGGAAGGTTGAAGGGTCAAGAGGTGGAACGTTCCGCGGTCATCTCAGCCCTTGCGTGCGCTGCGTTGCTCTGCCGTCCTTACCGCAGCCGTGAAGATCGCGACCAGTTCCGCGGCCTCCTGACGCACGGTGGTCACCCCAGGAAGGTCGGAATGAAGCCCAGCACTATGAATGATGCGAAGGGCCATATGGGCTTCGCGCAGTTCCTTGAACACGATCTTGAGCTTGTTGGTGAAGTCCCGATGGGTTGCCCCGCCCTGGCTCTCAGCATAGTTCAACGCCGCAGAACCACTGGCCCGGAGCAACTGGTCCGCATAGAAACGTCCGGCCGGTGTGGACGGCATCTTCTCGGTGACCAACACCCCGGAAACGGCGAACCGTTCGAGCCGTGTCTCCAGATCCTCCGGTTTCTTCTCCATGATCGACACTTTTCACCAGCAGTTGTGGCAGGCCCGCTTTCCTACCCATCCATTTCCCACTCCGGCTTCATCTTTCTCCTTTTTCCTTTCTCCTTCTTCCTTTCTCCTTTTTCCTTCCTCCTTCCTCCCTTCACCCTTCACTCCCCTCCAGGATGCGCGCGATATCCGGCTTGAAGTACGCAGGTCCTTTCATCACCTTGCCATCCTCGCGGTAGATGGGCCTTCCATCGGCGCCGAGCTTGCTCATGTTGCTGCGCTGGATCTCGCGGAACACCTCGTCGATCTTGTGTTCCAGCCCATGCTTGAGCAGGGTGCCGCAGAGGATGTAGAGGATGTCGCCCAGGGCATCGGCCACCTCCACGAGGTCGCCTTTCAACGCGGCTTCCAGGTACTCCTCGTTCTCCTCGCGGATCAGCTTGTAGCGGAGCAACGCGTCCCGATCGCCGATGGATGCGGTGGGCGCCTCTGCGTTGGGGATACCGAAGGCCTCATGGAAAGCGCGCACATGGCCGATGGCCTCGGAAACGGTGAGGGGAAGGTGCTTGGTGGTCATGTGCCGAAGGTAGCCGTGAAGAAGGCCAAGCCAAGGGCCCGATGGTTAACACTCTTTAACTGCGGCGCTCCTGTGCGCGTGAAGGCGCTCCCGTCACCTTTGTGTTCAACTTCGGCCTCTGGCCGAGCACAACGGCACACCGCCATGGAAGACACCGGAACAGCACACGCACAAGCCGTGACACCCGAGAGCATCCGCGTCCTCAACGACCGCATCCAGGAGGCCAGTGCCTTCGTGGACCTCATCGATCGCGAAATGTCCAAGGTCATCGTTGGGCAGAAGGACATGGTGCAGAAGCTCCTCGTGGCGCTGCTTGCCGACGGCCACATCCTGCTGGAGGGTGTGCCCGGTCTGGCGAAGACCCTCGCCATCAAAGCCCTGGCCCGCACGGTGGCCGTGGACTTCAGCCGCATCCAGTTCACCCCCGACCTGCTTCCGGCCGACCTCATCGGCACGATGATCTACAGCCAGCGCAGCGAGGAGTTCAGCGTGAAGAAGGGTCCCATCTTCAGCAACTTCGTCCTGGCCGACGAGATCAACCGGGCGCCGGCCAAGGTGCAGAGCGCATTGCTCGAGGCCATGCAGGAGCGCCAGGTCACCATCGGGGCGCAGACCTACAAGCTGCCTGAGCCCTTCCTCGTGCTGGCCACGATGAACCCCATCGAGCAGGAAGGGACCTATCCCCTGCCCGAGGCGCAGACCGACCGGTTCATGCTGAAGGTGGTGCTGAACTACCCCCGCAAGGAGGAGGAGAAGCTCATCATCCGCCAAAACGTGCGGCCCGGCGGCATGGCGGAACCCCAGCAGGTGGTGCGGCCGGAGGAGATCCTCACCGCGCGGCGCCTGGTCCGCGAGGTGTACATGGACGAGAAGATCGAGCAGTACATCGTGGACATCGTGCATGCCACGCGCCAGCCCGACCAGTACAAACTGGCGGACCTCACCTCGATGATCGGCTTCGGTGGAAGCCCGCGCGCCAGCATCAACATGGCCATCGCGGCCAAGGCCCTGGCCTTCACCAAGCGTCGCGGCTATGTGATCCCCGAGGACGTGCGCGCGGTGTGCCCCGACGTGCTGCGCCACCGTATCGGGCTCACCTACGAGGCGGAGGCGGAGAACATCACCGTAACCGAGATCATCGACCGGGTGCTGAACACGGTGGAGGTCCCCTGATCCCAGGCGAAGGCGCAGGTGCAGGGCGCAGTGACCTCCTGCCCCTGCTCCTGCTCCCGCCCCCGAACCATGGATACCGCCCAACATACCAAGGAGCTGCTCCGGAAGGTGCGCCTCATCGAGCTGAAGACCCGCGGCTTGAGCGAGCACATCTTCAGCGGTGAGTACCACAGCGCCTTCAAGGGCCGTGGCATGACCTTCAGCGAGGTGCGCGAGTACGCGGCCGGTGATGAGGTGCGCACCATCGACTGGAACGTGACGGCGCGGTTCGGGCATCCCTTCGTGAAGGTGTTCGAGGAGGAGCGCGAACTGAGCGTGATGCTGATGGCCGATGTGAGCGGCTCCGAGGATTTCGGCACAGCGCACCAACTGAAACGCGAGCTGATCACCGAGGTCTGCGCCACGATCGCCTTCAGCGCGATCCGCAACAACGACAAGGTGGGCCTGATCCTCTTCAGCGACCGGGTGGAGAAGTTCATCCCGCCCAAGAAGGGCCGCAGCCACATCCTGCGCCTCATCCGCGAGCTCATCGAGTTCAGGCCCGAGCAGCGCGGCACCAACATCACCGAGGCCCTGCGCTACCTCAACCTGGTCATCAAGAAGCGCAGCATCGCCTTCCTCATCAGCGACATGATGGACGACGGTTATGCGGATGCACTGCGGATCGCCAACCGCAAGCACGACATGGTGGTACTGCGGACCCATGACGCCCGCGAGGCCGAACTGCCCAACATGGGCCTGGTGCAGTTCATCGACCCCGAGACCGGCACCACGCGCTGGGTGAACACCGGCAGCCGCGCCCAGCGCAACGCCTACCGGGCCGCCGCGCTCAAGCACCAGCAGCGCACGCGCGACATCCTGCGCCGTTCGGGCGTGGACCACGCCACGATCTCCACGCGCGACGGCTATGTGCGTCCGCTGATGAACCTCTTCAAGCAACGCGAGGCACACCGAT
>ENA-UOUJ01001278-UOUJ01001278.1-activated-sludge-metagenome-genome-assembly--contig:-NODE-1278-length-13713-cov-7.971958_pt1 | contig 13713 bp, 11 predicted proteins | sample MGYA00249839_ERZ747224 | MGnify/ENA primary metagenome ERZ747224 (study PRJEB28782, sample SAMN03220277) | activated sludge metagenome | biome: wastewater; feature: sewage sludge; material... | reverse complement strand
TCAAGATACTGATCGAGCTAGATAATTTTGTCAGCTTTAACGCGGCCTTCACACTTTCACAGCTTCTTGGCCGCCGCAAGCGAGCGTTCGGCGAAGCGGCGGTCGTCCTTCGGGTTGTCGTGCTCCATGACGTAGTAGCGCGCGTTCGAGCGTTCCTTGAGCGTGGTCATCAGGGCCTGCCAGTCCACCGTGCCGTGGCCGACGTCGGCCCAGCCGTCCTCGTCGGCATTCTCGCCGGCGGGGGCGATGTCCTTGACGTGCACGGCGGTGATGCGCTTGCCGAGGGCGTGGATCCACTCCATCGGGTCGGCGCCGCCGCGGATCAGCCAGGCGATGTCCGCCTCCCATTCGAGGTCGGGGCCGCCCTCGAAGATGGCGGTGAGGGGCAGGGCGCCGTCGGCGGTGCGCCTGACCTCGAAGTCGTGGTTGTGCCAGCCGAAGCCGAGCCCGGCGTCGCGGTAGGGGGCGCCGGCCTCCTGCAGGCGCCGGCCGAAGTCCAGCCAGCCGGCGCCGCTGTCCGGGCGCTGGTCGGCCGCGATGTGCGGGCAGTAGATCGTCTCGATGCCGACCGCCTTGGCGATCTCGAGCACGCGGCCGGGGTCGTTCTCCAGCATGTCGAGGCCGAAATGGCCGGTCGGCATCCTGAGCCCGTTCGCGGCCAGGTGCTCCTTCAGCTCGGCCACCTTGGCCGGGTCGGCGTAGAGCGCGCCGTAGCCCTCGACGTTCCGGTAGCCGGCGGCGGCGACCATCTTCAGCGTCCTGGAGAGCGGGGGGAAGTTGCGCGAGCAGTAGAGCTGGTAGGAGAAGTCGGTCATCGGGGCTTCCGTGCTGGGAGGGCGAGGGTCAGAGGCGCTGTTCGCTCTTCCTGTCGAAGAGCGAGCAGCGGGGGATGTCGAAGCCGAGCCGCACCGGCTGGCCCTGGCGGAACGGGTGGTCCGCCTCGATGCGGGCCGAGATCGGCTGGCCGGCGATGGTCATCCAGAGCAGGCTGTCCGAGCCCATCGGCTCGTCGATGTCGATCGTTGCCGGGAGGCCGTCGCCCGGGCCGTCGCCAGGGCCGTCGCCCGGGCCGTCGCTGGCCGGCGCGATGGCGACATGCTCGGGACGGACGCCGAGGATCGCCTCGGTCCCCGCGGGCGGGACCGCGCCGTTGTAGCCGGCGAGTGGGACGCTGAGGCCGTCCATGGCGAAGGCGCCCGCCGCGTCGATCCGGCCCTTCAGCATGGTCATGGCGGGCGAGCCGATGAAGCCGGCGACGAAGAGGTTGGCGGGGCGGTTGTAGATCGTCTTCGGGTCGGCGAGCTGCTGGATGTAGCCGCCGCGCATGACGGCGATGCGGTCGGCCAGCGTCAGCGCCTCGATCTGGTCGTGGGTGACGTAGATCATCGTGTTCCGGAGCTGCTGGTGCAGGCGCTTGATCTCGACCCGCAGCTCGGAGCGGAGCTTGGCGTCGAGGTTGGAGAGCGGCTCGTCGAAGAGGAAGACGTCGACATCGCGGACGAGCGCGCGGCCGATCGCGACGCGCTGGCGCTGGCCGCCGGAGAGGGCGGCGGGCTTGCGCTCGAGGAGTGGCTCTATCTGCAGGATCTCGGCGGCGCGCGCGATGCGCTTCTCGATCTCGGGCCTGGGAAGCCCGGCGTTCTTCAGGCCGAAGGAGAGGTTGCCGCGCACGGTCATCTGCGGGTAGAGGGCGTAGGACTGGAAGACCATGCCGATGCCGCGGTCCTTCGGCTCCTCCCAGGTGACGTTCTTGCCCTTGATCCAGATCTGGCCGTCGGTGATGTCGAGGAGGCCGGCGATGCAGTTGAGCAGCGTGGACTTGCCGCAGCCGGAGGGGCCGAGAAGGACGATGAACTCGCCCTCGGCGATGTCGAGGTTGAGCCCGTTCAGCACCGTCACGCTGCCGTAGGCGAGCTCGAGGTCCTTGACCGCCACGCTGGTCTGCATCGCCGTCATCCCTTCACCGCCCCGGCGGCGATGCCGCGCACGAAGAGCTTGCCGGAGATGAAGTAGATGACGAGCGGCACCAGGCCGGTGATGATGGTCGCGGCCATGTTGACGTTGTATTCCTTCACGCCCTGGGTCGAGTTGACGATGTTGTTGAGCTGCACGGTCATCGGGTAGGTGTCGGGGCGGGTGTAGACGACGCCGAAGAGGAAGTCGTTCCAGATGCCGGTCACCTGCAGGATGATGGCGACGACGAAGATCGGCAGCGCCATCGGCAGCATGATCTTGAGGTAGATGCCCCAGAAGCCGGCGCCGTCGACGCGGGCGGCCTTGAAGAGCTCCTCCGGCACCGAGGCGAAGTAGTTGCGGAAGAGCAGCGTCAGGATCGGCATGCCGAAGATCGAGTGCACGATCACGAGGCCGGTCAGCGTGCCGTAGAGGCCGATCTCGCGCAGGAGGATGACGATCGGGTAGAGCATCACCTGGTAGGGGATGAAGGCGCCGAAGATCAGGATGGCGAAGAAGACCTCCGAGCCCCGGAAGCGCCAGTTGGCCAGCGCGTAGCCGTTCACGCTGGCGATGGCGATCGAGATGACGACCGAGGGGACGGTGATGCGGACCGAGTTCCAGAAGCCGCGCGAGAGGCCGTCGCAGTTGAGGCCGGTGCAGGCCTCGGCCCAGGCCTTCACCCAGGGCTGGAAGGTGATCTCCATCGGGGGCGAGAAGATGTTGCCGAGGCGGATCTCGGGCATCCCCTTCAGCGAGGTCACCACCATCACGTAGAGCGGCAGCAGGTAGTAGAGCGCGACGACGATCAGCGTGCCGTAGAGGATGACGTTGCGCCGGGAGAGGGCAGGGCGGGGGCGGGCGCCGCGCGGCTCGACGCGGGCGGCGGCGGTGGCGGGGAGGGAGAGGTCAGCCACGGCGCTTGCCTCCGAACTCCAGGTAGGCCCAGGGGATGAGGATGATGGCGACGGTCAAGAGCATCATCGTCGAGGCGGCGAAGCCCTGGCCGAGGTTCTGCGCCAGGAACATCATGTCGTAGACGTACTTGGCCGGCACCTCGGAGGCGATGCCGGGGCCGCCGCCGGTCTGGGCGACGACGAGGTCGTAGAGCTTCACGATGCCGGCGGTGATGAGGACGAGGGTGGTGATGAAGACCGGCCGCATCATCGGGATGACGATGAAGAGGTAGGTCTTCCACATCGGGATGCCGTCGACGCGCGCGGCCTTCCAGATGTCCTCGTCGATGCCGCGCAGGCCCGCGAGCATCAGGCACATGACGAGCCCGGTGCCCTGCCAGAGGCCGGCGATCAGGATGCCGTAGATGACGATGTCGGCGTTGTAGAGCGGGTCGAAGGTGAAGCTGGTCCAGCCGAGGCCGCGGATGACGCTGGCGATGCCGAGGTCGGGGTTCAAGAGCCACTGCCAGACGAGGCCGGTGACGATGAAGGAGAGGGCGAACGGGTAGAGGAAGATGGTGCGGAAGGTGTCCTCGAAGCGGATCTTCTGGTCGAGGAGGGCGGCGAGGACGAAGCCGATGACGAGGCTGAAGACGAGGCTGAGGATGCCGTAGATGGCGAGGTTCTCGATCGAGACGAGCCAGCGGTTCGACGACCAGAGCCGCTCGTACTGGTCGAGGCCGACGAAGCGCAGCCGCGGCAGGAGCTTCGAGTCGGTGAAGGAATAGACCACGGTCCAGAGCGTGCCGCCGAGGAAGACCACCACGGCGGTCAGGATCATCGGGATCGAGGCGATCTTGGCGTTGAGGTTGCGGAAGAGCTGAGACGGGCGCTGCGCGGCCATGCGGTTCCCCCCGCGGGTCGGATCGGGACAACCGCCGGCCCGGCGCGGGGCCGGCGGTCGGGGTGCCGGGATCAGTCGGCGTTGGCGATGATCTCGGCGAACCGCGCCTGGGCGGCCTCGGGGGTGATGCTCGGGTCGGCGAAGAACTCGGTGAAGAGCGTGTTCGTCTGCGTCGTCGTGTCGGGGCTGAGCATCGAGTCGGTCGACTTGATGGTGTTGCCCGCGGCGAGGATCGCGAGCCCCTTCTTCATGCAGTCGTTGGCGGCGTCGAGGTCGACGTCCTTGCGGATCGGCAACGAGCCCTTCTTCAGGTTGAAGGCGACCTGCACCTCGGGGTTGAACATGGTCGAGGCGAGCACCTCCTGCGCCTTCGACTTCTCCTCGTCCTTGAGCAGCGGGAAGTAGAAGGCGTCGCCGTCGGCCGAGATGAGCTCGGTCTCGCCGAGGCCCGGCAGGCAGGTATAGTCGGTGCCGGCCACCTCGCCGGCCACCTGGAACTCGCCCTGCGCCCAGTCGCCCATGATCTGGCCGCCGGCCCTGTCGGTGATGACGAGGTTGGTGGCCTCGTTCCAGCTCTTCACGTTGCCGCCCTGCGACATCTCGCGGGCCTGGGCGAGCGCCTGGAAGATCTTCGCGACCTCGGGGCCGGCGGCGACCTCGGCGTCCTTCTCGTCGTAGACCTTGAGCGTCAGATCCTTGCCGCCGAGCGCGTTCATCAGCACGTTGAAGACGCCGTTCTGCTGCCAGGGCTCGCCGCCGACGGCGAGCGGGATCTTCCCGGCCTCGCGCAGCTTCGGCGCGGCGGCGACGAGCTCCTCCCAGTTGGCCGGGACCGGGATGCCGGCGTCCTCGAAGGCCTTGTTCGACAGCCAGAGCCACTGCCACGAGTGGATGTTGACCGGTACGCAGTAGATCTTGCCGTCGAGGGTGCAGCTGTCGAGCAGGGCGGGCGCCGCGACGACGTCGGCCCACTTCTCGGCGGTGGCGAGGTCGGTCAGGTCGCGCATGTAGCCGGCCTCGACCAGCTCCTCGGCCTGGCGGCCGTGGTTGAACTGGGTGGCGGCCATCGGGTCGCCGCCGGTGATGCGGCTGATCATGATCGGGCGGGCGGTGCTGCCGGAGCCGGCGATCGCGCCGTCGACCCAGTGGTTGCCGGTGGCGTCGAAGGCCTTGGCGAGCTCGGCGACCGCCGCCGCCTCGCCGCCGGAGGTCCACCAGTGGGTGACCTCGAGGTCGGTGGCGTGCGCCGCGGAGAGCGGCAGGACGGCGGACGCTGCGAGCGCGGCGGCCAGCGAGCGGTACGTCATTGGCGAACCTCCCAGTTCTGCATCGTTGCAGGCGCGATGCTACGGGAGGCATCGCCGGAAGGCAATGACGTTTTCCCTCCCGGCGCGGGGCTCTGCTGCGCAAGTAAATGGGATGGCGCGTCAGGATTGGCGATTTTGCTGCGGCGCGGCGTCGGGGGATGGTGCGATGAATCGCCGGGCCGCGCCGCAGCGCGGCCGGGGATCCGATGTGGATTCTGTCGTCCTGTAACGTTTCAGCTTGATCGGCCACGCCAACCGGCTAACCTGCGGATTCGACGCAGCTTCGCCGCGGGGAGTCCGGGGATGGACGAAAGGGAGCACGCGATCGACCGGGCCGCGGCCGGCGGGAAGCCGCGGCCGACGCTGAAGACGATCGCCTACATGACCGGGCTCGGCGTCACCACCGTCTCGCGCGCGCTCAACGACGCGCCGGACATCGGGCAGGCGACCAAGGAACGGGTGCGGCTCGTCGCGCGGCAGATCGGCTACCGGCCGAACCGCGCCGGGGTGCGGCTGCGCACCGGCAAGACCAACGTCATCAGCCTCATCATGTCGGTGGAGACCGAGGTGCTCGGGCTGACGGCGCATCTCGTCTACGGCATCTCCGAGCATCTGGCGGGCTCGCCCTACCATCTGATCGTCACGCCCTACGGTGCGCAGAGCGACCCGCTCGACCCGGTGCGCTACATCGTCGAGACCGGCTCGGCCGACGGGGTCATCTTCTCGCGCATCGAGCCGCAGGACGCGCGGGTGCGCTACCTGCACCAGCAGGGCTTTCCCTTCGCCACCCACGGGCGCACCGACATGGGGATCGAGCATCCCTATTTCGACTTCGACAACGCGCGCTATGCCGAGATCGCTGTCGAGCGGCTGGCGGCGCGCGGGCGGCGGCGGCTGGCGCTGCTCGGGCCGCCGGCGCATCTCACCTACTCGCGGCACATGACGGCGGGCTTCCAGCAGGCGGTGGAGCGGCTCGATCTCGACGACGTGCCGATCCACGCCGTCACCACTGACAGCGGGCACGAGGCGATCCAGCAGGAGATCGCCCGGCTGATGGCCTCGCGCCGTCGCCCGGACGGCATCGTGTGCGGCAGCGCCTCGGCGGCGATCTCGCCGATCGGTGCTGCCGAGGAGATGGGCTGCGTCATCGGGCGCGACCTCGATGTCGCGGTGAAGGAATCCTTCAGCCTGATGAAGAAGTTCCGCCGCGACATCGAGGTCGTGCACGAGGATTTCCGCCGGGCGGGGACGAGCCTCGCCGACGCCGTCGTCCGCACCATCGGCGGCGCGCCGGCGCACGAGCTGCAGACCCTCGACGTGCCGGCCTGAACGGCACCGCCGTGTGCTGTCCGGCGGTCGAAAGCGGTGTCGACGCGGCCCGCGATGCGGAGATAGTCTGGACGCTCTCGACCCACTTCCGGCAGCAACGTGATGATCCTCGACCAGCTTCCCGGCAATGCGCTCGACCCCTCGGCCCCGGGGGGCGGGACGACGTCGCGGATGGGGCTCGATGCGCTCCACGGCATCCGGGCCGAGGCGGTGCTGCGCGCCGGTGTGAGGGGGGCGGGATGAGGGTTTCCCGCTCACGGCCCTGCATCATCGTCGGGGTCACCGGCGCGTCGGGCGCGATCTACGGCAAGCGGCTGCTCGAGGCGCTGCGCGATGCCGGGGTGGACAGCCATCTGGTGATCTCGCAGGCGGCCCGGGTCGCGATCGCGGCGGAGGCCGATTTCACGCCGCGCGACCTCGAGGCGCTGGCGACGGTTACCCATGCGAACAAGGACATAGGCGCGGCCTGCGCCAGCGGGTCGTTTCGGACGCTGGGGATGATCGTGGCGCCCTGCTCGGTCCGGACGCTGTCGGAGATCGCCGCGGGCACCACCTCGAGCCTGCTCACCCGGGCAGCGGACGTGACGCTGAAGGAGCGGCGGCGGCTGGTGCTGATGCTGCGCGAGACGCCGCTCCACCTCGGGCATATCCGCTCGATGGCGGCGGTCACCGAGATGGGGGCGATCGTCTATCCGCCCGTCCCGGCCTTTTATGCGCGGCCGGCCTCGATCGGGGAGATGGTCGACCATACCATCGGGCGCGTGCTCGATCTGTTCGATCTCGATGCCGGTCTGGCGCACCGCTGGTCCGGGCTGTCGGCGGAGGTCGAGGGGGATGAGTCGTGAACCGTTGAATGGCAATGGATTACGGGGATTCATTCGATCTGCATCGCATGTGGAATGCGTATGGAATGCGTATTGCGACCGAATGACTCGGGATTGATTCGTTAACGCGGGCGTGAGGTCGTCGCGCGGGGCGAGGGCCGAGATGTTGCCCTGCAGCAGAAGCTTGCTAGGGTCTCCCGGGGTCCATGCAGGAGCGCAGCGAATGGCCGAAACCGTCAGGTCGCGACGCGGGCTGGTCCTGTGGGGTGTCGCCGGCGTCCTGCTGCTGCTGGTCGCCTGGGTCGCCTGGCAGCGGCTCGGCGCCGACACGCTGCCGGCGGGGTTCGCGAGCGGGAACGGGCGGATCGAGGCCACGGCGATCGACATCTCGACCAAGGTCGCCGGGCGGCTCGGCGACATCCTCGTCGACGAGGGCGACTTCGTCACCGCCGGGCAGGCGCTGGCGCGCATGGACACCGCCCAGCTCGAGGCGCAGCTCCGCCAGGCCAGGGCAGAGGAGCGGCGGGCGCGGATCGGGGTCGAGACGGCGCAGAGCCTCGTCCGCCAGCGCGAGGCGGAGGAGCGGGCGGCGGACGCCGTGGTGGCGCAGCGCCGCGCGGACAACGACGCCGCCCAGCGTCAGCTGGCGCGGTCGGAGCCGCTGGCGCGGTCGAACACCATCTCGCAGTCGGTGCTCGACAACGACCGCGCCGCGGCGGAGTCGGCGCAGGCCGCCCTCGCTGCCGCCGAGGCGCAGTTCGCCGCCGCCGAGGCGGCGATCAGCGCGGCGAAGGCCCTGGTCGTCGACGCCGAGGCCGCGGTGGACGCCGCTGCGGCCGCGATCGAATCGATCGAGGCCGACATCGACGATTCGACCCTGCGGGCCCCCCGGGACGGGCGGGTCCAGTACCGCGTCGCCCAGCCGGGCGAGGTGCTGGCTGCCGGCGGCCGCGTGCTCAACATGGTCGATCTCGGCGACGTCTACATGACCTTCTTCCTGCCCACCGCCCAGGCGGGCCGCGTCGCCATCGGGGCCGAGGCCCGCCTCGTCCTCGACGCCGCCCCGCAGTGGGTGATCCCGGCCACCGTCCGCTTCGTCGCCGACGTGGCCCAGTTCACGCCGCGGACGGTCGAGACCGAGGAGGAGCGCCAGAAGCTGATGTTCCGGGTGCGGGCGCAGGTGCCGAAGGACCTGCTCCGGCGCTACGTCCAGTACGTGAAGACCGGCCTGCCGGGCATGGCCTACGTCCGCCTCGACTCCGACGCCGAGTGGCCCGCGTTCCTCTCGGCGAACCTCGTGCAATGAGCGAGCCGGTCGCCCGGATCGAGGGCGTCGGCCTGTCCTTCGGCAAGGTCCGCGCGCTCGCCGACATCACGCTCGACCTGCCGGCGGGGTGCATGGTCGGCCTGATCGGGCCGGACGGGGTCGGCAAGTCGACGCTCCTCTCGCTCGTCGCCGGCGCCCGCGCGGTGCAGGCGGGCCGGATCCGCGTGCTCGGCGGCGACATCGCCGACACCGCCCACCGCGAGGCGGTGCAGCCGCGGATCGCCTACATGCCGCAAGGGCTGGGGCGGAACCTCTACCAGACGCTGTCGGTGCGCGAGAACGTCGACTTCTTCGGCCGCCTGTTCGGCCAGGATGCCGAGGAGCGCGCGCGGCGGATCGCGAGCCTGCTCGCCGGCACCGGGCTCGCCCCCTTTGCCGACCGGCCGGCGCAGAAGCTCTCGGGCGGCATGAAGCAGAAGCTCGGCCTCTGCTGCGCGCTCATCCACGATCCCGATCTCCTGATCCTCGACGAGCCGACGACTGGCGTCGACCCGCTGTCGCGCCGCCGGTTCTGGGAGCTCATCGAGGCGATCCGCGCCGGGCGGCCGGGGATGAGCGTGATCGTCTCCACCGCCTACATGGAGGAGGCCGCCCGCTTCGACTGGCTGGCGGCGATGGACGGCGGGCGCGTCCTCGCGACCGGCGCGCCGGCGGATCTGCTCGAACGCACCGGTGCGCGCGACCTCGATGCCGCCTTCGTCGCGCTCCTTCCCGCGGAGCGGCGGCAGGGTTACGGGCAGCCGCGCTTCCCGCCGCGGACGACGGTGGACGGCGAGGCCCCGGCGATCGAGGCCGAGGGCCTCACCATGCGCTTCGGCGACTTCACGGCCGTCGACCGGGTGAGCTTCCGCATCCGGCGCGGCGAGATCTTCGGCTTCCTCGGCTCGAACGGCTGCGGCAAGACCACGACGATGAAGATGCTGACCGGCCTCCTGCCGGCGACCGAGGGCACGGCGCGGCTCTTCGGGCGCGAGGTCGACCCGCACGACATGGAGGTCCGCCGGCGGGTCGGCTACATGAGCCAGGCCTTCTCGCTCTATACCGAGCTCACCGTCCGCCAGAACCTCGAGCTGCACGCCCGCCTCTTCCGGCTGCCGCGGGAGCGCATCGGCCCCCGCGTCCGCGAGATGGTCGAGCGCTTCGACCTCGCCGAGGTGGTCGACGCCTTGCCCGACGCGCTGGCCCTCGGCATCCGCCAGCGGCTGAGCCTCGCCGTGGCGCTCATCCACGCGCCCGATGTGCTGATCCTCGACGAGCCGACCTCGGGGGTCGACCCGGTGGCGCGCGCCTCCTTCTGGCGCATCCTCGGCGAGCTCTCGCGCCAGGACGGCGTGACGATCTTCGTCTCGACCCACTTCATGAACGAGGCCGAGCTCTGCGACCGCATCTCGCTGATGTATGCGGGCCGCGTCCTGGTCAGCGACACGCCCGCCGCGATCGTCGCGGGCAAGGGGTCGGCGACCCTCGAGGAGGCCTTCGTCGCCTGCCTGGAGGAGGCGATCGGCGAGGAGGGCGGCGGCGGGGGGCCGGCGCCGGTCGCCGAGGCCGGGCTCGCCGTGCCGCGCAAGCGCCGCTTCGACCCGCGACGGATGTTCGCCTACAGCTTCCGCGAGACGCTCGAGCTCCGCCGCGATCCGATCCGCGCCACCCTCGCCATGGTCGGCAGCCTGATCCTGATGTTCGTGATCGGCTACGGCATCAACATGGATGTCGAGAACCTGACCTTCGCCGTCCTCGACCGCGACGATACCACGCTCAGCCGCGACTATGTGCTCGACATCGCCGGCTCGCGCTATTTCGACGAGGCGCCGCCGCTCGTCGACCACGCCGACATCGACGCGCGGATGCGTGCGGGCGAGATCAGCCTCGCGATCGAGATCCCGCCCGGCTTCGCGCGCGACCTCGACCGCGGCGCCCCGGTCGAGATCGGCGCCTGGATCGACGGCGCTATGCCGGCGCGCGCCGAGACCGTGCGCGGCTACGTCCAGGGGATGCACGCCGACTGGCTGGGGCGGAAGGCGCGGGAGGCCCATGGCGCCGCGGCGACGGCCGGCAGCTTCGAGCTCGTCGTCCGCTATCGCTACAATCCGAGCGTCGAGAGCCTCGTCGCCATGGTTCCGGCGGTAATCCCGATGCTGCTGCTGATGATCCCGGCGATGCTGACCGTGCTCTCGATCGTCCGCGAGAAGGAGCTCGGCTCGATCATCAACTTCTACGTGACGCCGGTCACCCGGCTCGAGTTCCTGCTCGGCAAGCAGCTCCCCTATGCCGTGCTGGCGCTCGTCAACTTCCTCATGCTGACCGGCTTCGCCGTCTTCGTCTTCCGCGTGCCGATGACCGGCAGCTTCGCCGCGCTGGCGCTCGCGGCGCTGCTCTATGCCTTCGTCGCGACCGGCATGGGCCTCGTGATCTCGGCCTTCATGAGGAGCCAGACGGCGGCGATCTTCGCCACCGCGCTCATCACGCTGATCCCGGCGGTGCAGTTCTCCGGGCTGATCGACCCGGTCTCCTCGCTCGAGGGGGTCGGTGCGGCGATCGGCAGGGTCTTCCCGGCGACCTATTTCGTCACCATCGCGCGGGGCACCTTTTCCAAGGGGCTCGGCATCCCCGATCTCGCCGCGAGCTACCTGCCTCTTGTTCTCGCCATCCCGGTGCTCGTCGCGCTCGGCACGGCCTTCCTGCGCAAGCAGGCGCGCTGAGCGATGCGGGTCGCGAACGTCCTCGACCTCGGCGTCAAGGAGCTCCGCGGCCTGGCGCGCGACCCGGCGATGATGATCCTCATCCTCTACGCCTTCACCTTCTCGGTCTATGCGCAGTCGCGCTCGATGCCCGAGACGCTGAACCGCGCCGCCATCGCCATCGTCGACGAGGACCAGTCGACCCTCTCGACCCGGATCACCACCGCCTTCTATCCGCCCTACTTCGTGCCGCCGGTGCTGATCGACCAGTACGAGATGGACGCGCGCATGGATGCGGGGCTCGATACCTTCGCGCTCGACATCCCGCCCGGGTTCGAGCGCGACCTCGTCGCCGGGCGGGTGCCCGAGCTGCAGCTCAACATCGACGCGACGCGGGTCAGCCAGGCCTTCACCGGCGGCGGCTACGTGCAGTCGATCGTGACGAGCGAGGTGGCGGAATACGTCGAGGGCAGCCGCGCCGTCGCCGAGCTGCCGGTCGAGCTCGCGCTCCGCGCGCGCTTCAACCCGGCGCTCGACCAGGGCTGGTTTGGCGCGGTGACGGACGTCATCACCTCGGTCACCATGCTCTCGATCATCCTGACCGGCGCCGCGCTCATCCGCGAGCGCGAGCATGGGACGATCGAGCACCTGCTCGTCATGCCGGTGACGCCGGCCGAGATCATGCTCTCGAAGGTCTGGTCGATGGCGCTCGTCGTCTGGCTGGCCACCGCCTTCTCGCTCCTCGTCGTGGTCCGGCTCTGGCTCGGGGTGCCGCTTGCCGGCTCGCTGGCCCTCTTCCTCGTCGCGGCCGCGCTGCAGCTCTTCGCGACGACCTGCATGGGCATCTTCCTCGCGACGGTGGCGGGCTCGATGCCGCAGTTCGGCCTCCTCCTCATGCTGACGCTGATGCCGCTGCAGATGCTGTCGGGCGCGTCGACCCCGCGCGAGAGCATGCCCGAGGCGATCCGGACGATCATGCTCGCCGCCCCGGACACCCATTTCGTCATCCTGGCGCAGGCGGTCCTCTTCCGCGGCGCCGGCCTGGCCGTGGTCTGGCCGCAGCTCCTCGCGCTCGCCGTCATCGGCGCGGCCTGCTTCGCCTTCGCCCTCGCCCGCTTCCGGCGATTCCTGCAGTAGGCCGGGTCAGCGGGGGAGGTCGGGGCAGACGACGGGGGCCTCGGCGGCGTGGAAGCGCTGCGAGAGGAGCTCGCCGTTGCCGAGGTCGATGACGAGGCCGAGGCTGTCGCGCTCGACGACGGCGACCTCGGCGCGCAGGATGCGGCCGTCCTCCTCCCAGACCAGCGTGCTGCCCTCGACCCAGCGCCAGGGGGCGAGGCGGTAGGTCTCGGTGCAGCTCGTCATCACCAGCGTGCCGTCGGAGAGGAAGATGCGCAGCATGCCGCGAGGCGCGTCCGGGTCCTCGGAGATCCAGACGCGGTTCTCGACCAGCTTCGTCACGCCCTTGCTGCCCGAGCCGGGGAGGGCAGGGGCCGGGACGCCGAGGCGCGCACAGGCGGCGAGCGCGGCGAGGGCGAGGAGGAGGGCGGCCCTCAGCATGGCATCGCCCGCGCGATGAGGCCCTGGCGGTCGAGGCGCGCCGGCCAGGCGCCGGCGACGCGGCCGCCTTCGCCGGCGACGCGGGTGGCGACGTAGGCCTCGGCGGCGGGCTCGGCGCCGTCGCGCAGGAGGACCGAGGCGGCGAGGAGGCTGGCGAGGCGCTCGACGAGCCAGCGGGCCTCGGCTTCCGGCGGCTGGCCGCGCCACTGGCGCGCGAGGTCGTCCATGGCGCGGTCGTAGGCGGCGGAGCGGCCGCGGGCGGCGGCGAGCTCGGCCTCGAGGCGCTCGCGCGCGGCGGTGTCCTTGTCCAGCGTCCGCAGCACGTCGAGGCAGATCACGTTGCCCGATCCCTCCCAGATCGAATTGAGCGGGGCCTCGCGGTAGAGGAGCGGCAGCGGGCCGTCCTCGATGTAGCCCATGCCGCCGAGGCACTCCATCGCCTCGTAGACGGCGGCCGGGCAGCGCTTGTTGTTGAGGAACTTGGCGAGCGCCACGGCGATGCGGGCGAAGGCGCGGTCGCCTTCATCGAAGGCGACCGCGACGCGGAGGCCGAGGGCCAGCGCGCTCTCGACCTCGAGGGCGAGGTCGGCGAGGACGCTCGCCATCAGCGGCTGGTCGATCAGCCGGCGCTGGAAGGCGCGGCGGCCGGAGGTCCACCAGAGCGCCTCGGAGAGGGCGGCGCGCATCAGGCCGGCGGGGGCGAGGGCGGTGTCGAGGCGGGTGTGGTGGACCATCTCGATGATGGTGCGGACGCCGGCGCCCGGCTCGCCGAGGGCGAGGGCGTGGGCGCCGGCATATTCGATCTCGGCCGACGCGTTGGCGCGGTTGCCGAGCTTGTCCTTGAGGCGGAGGAGGCGGATGGCATTCCGCTCGCCGTCCGGCGTCCAGCGCGGGACGAGGAAGCAGGTGAGGCCGGCGGGGGTCTGGGCGAGGGTGAG
>ENA-UOUJ01001277-UOUJ01001277.1-activated-sludge-metagenome-genome-assembly--contig:-NODE-1277-length-13717-cov-3.733055_pt1 | contig 13717 bp, 13 predicted proteins | sample MGYA00249839_ERZ747224 | MGnify/ENA primary metagenome ERZ747224 (study PRJEB28782, sample SAMN03220277) | activated sludge metagenome | biome: wastewater; feature: sewage sludge; material... | reverse complement strand
GCTTTCGACGTTTTGCACCGCTGGCTCCTGCTCGCTGTCAGACCAGGCCGTCGAAGGCGATGCAGTCGACGAGGTCGCCGACCGCGACGGCCTGCTGGTCGTGGTGCAGCACGACGACGCAGTTGGCTTCCGACATCGAGCGCAGCACGCCGGAGCCCTGGCTGCCGGCGCTGCGTACGCTCATCGTGCCGTCTGGTTCGTGCGCCAGCCGCGCGCGCTGGTATTCGGTGCGCCCGGGGCGCTTGCGGAACGCGGTCAGCGAGCGGGCCCGCACGAAGGGCAGCGGCTCGAGCTGCGCGCCCATCTGCCGCAGCAGTGCCTCGCGCGCGAAGAAATAGAAGGTGATCATCACGGCGACCGGATTGCCGGGCAGGCCGAAATAGCTGGCGCGCCCGATGCGGCCGAAGGCCATCGGACGGCCCGGGCGCATCGCGATCGTCCAGAACGCGATGTCGCCGAGCTTGTCCATCACCTGCTTGGTGAAGTCGGCCTCGCCGACCGAGACGCCGCCTGACGAGATGATCGCGTCGGCACTTTCCGAAGCCACGCGCACCGCGCGCTCGAGCGATTCGGGGTCGTCGCGCACGACGCCCATGTCGATGACGTCGACGCCGAGTCGCGTGAGCATCGCGTGGATCGTGTAGCGATTGCTGTCGTAGACCTCGCCGGCAGCCAGCGGTTCGCCGACCGAACGCAGTTCGTCGCCGGTAGAAAAGAAGGCCACGCGTAGCCGGCGACGCACCGGAACCTCGGCGAAGCCCAGCGACGCGAGCAGGCCGAGGTCGGCGGGCGCCAGCCGCTTGCCGGCGAGCAGCGCCGGCTTGCCGCGGCTCAGGTCTTCGCCGGCCAGCCGCCGGTTCTGGCCCGGCTGCTGGCCGGCAGGAATCAGCACGCGGTCGCCGTCGACCGAGACGACCTCCTGGATCACGACCGAATCGAAGCCCTCCGGCATCACCGCGCCGGTCATCACGCGCACGGTGTCGCCAGCGCCAGCGCTGCCCTCGAAGGGCTGGCCGGCCAGTGCCGTGCCGACGAGACGCAGCGCGGACGGCGCATCGGCGGCGAGGTCGGCCGAGCGTACCGCGTAGCCATCCATTGCAGAGTTGTCGTGCGAGGGCACGTCGATCGGCGAGATCAGGTCCTGGGCCAGCACGCGGCCGAGCGCCGAGCGGATCGCGACGCGCTCGATCGCCTCGACCGGTTCGACGACCCGCTCGATGATCTCGCGAACCCGCGAGACGGGCAGTGCCTTCGGGTCGTAGTCGGACAGGCAGCTGATCGCCTCGGTCAGGCTCATTGCACGGCTGGTCGTGTCGTTCATGGTTCGGTCGGTTCGGCGCCTTCGTTGACGCGCAATTCTTCCTGCGTGTTGATGTTGCGGAACGCGGCCTCGTCGGCGAAGTCGACCTCGACGACCTTCAGCGGCGCGTACCAGGCGTCGATCTTGCGCCGTCCGCTGGCGAGGAAGGCCTCGAGATCGCCACGCAGCCGGCAGTCGACCAGCGCGAAGACAGGATGCGCCTGGCCGTCGCCGGTGCGAGCGACGGCCAGTTGCGCCGGGCCGCCGGCGGCTGCCTGGAGCGCGGTCCACAGCCGGGCGACCAGGTCGGCCGGCAGGAACGGCGAATCGCAGGGGCAGGTCACGAGCCAGCGGGTGCGCACCGCGCCCAGCCCCGCATGCAGGCCGGCGAGCGGTCCGGCGTAGCCCTCGATCGCGTCGGGCACGACCGGGTGTCCGAAGGCCGCGTAACGCTCGGCGTTGCGGTTGGCGTTGACGACAATCGTGCCGACCTGCGGCGCCAGCCGCTCGATCACGTGGGCAACCATCGGTTTGCCGCGCAATTCGACCAGGCCTTTGTCCAGGCCGGCGCCGTCGGCGCTCATCCGGCGGCCGAGCCCGCCGGCAAGCACCAGTCCGGTGATGTCCCGGCGAACGTCGTCGGGCAGCGTCGCAGGCGACGAAACCGGCGCGCGGGCGGGCGATGGGGGCGTCGACGAAGCGGCAGGCGAAGCGGCAGGTGAAGCGGTCGAGCGGACGGTCACGGCCGGCGTGCTCAGGCGAAAGCCGTCGTCGGCAGCCGGACGAAGCGCTCGCGGCCGGTGAACAGCAGGTAGTGCTTGCCCTGGCAGCGGCCGATCATCGTGATGCCGACGCGGCGCGCGATGTCCCAGCCCATCTGCGTGAGCCCGGAGCGCGACAGAAGGAAAGGGATGCCCATCTGCGCGCACTTGATGACCATCTCGGACGTGAGCCGGCCGGTCGTATAGAAGATCTTGTCGCTGCCGTCGATGCCTTCGAGCCACATCCAGCCGGCAATCGCGTCGACCGCGTTGTGCCGGCCGACGTCTTCGACGAAGCGCAGGATCTCGCCGCGCTCGTGACCCGAGTTCGAGCACAGCGCGCAGCCGTGCACGGCGCCGGCGACCTTGTAGATCGATTCGTGCCTGCGCACGCGGTCCATGACCTCGTACAGCGTTTCCTCGCTCAGCCGCGCGCTGCCCGGCAGCACGACGCGATCGAGCTCTTCCATCAGGTCGCCGAACACGGTGCCCTGGCCGCAGCCGGTGGTTACCGTACGTTTCTCGAGGCGCTCGTCGAGCGCCTCGCGACCGGCCGCGTCCCAGATGGCAACGCCATGTTCGGCGAGCGAGCGCGAGGTGACGGCGACCGAGCTGGTTTCCCAGTCGACCTGCACCGATGCGATGTCGTCGACCGAGCGCAGGATCCGCTGGTTGCGCAGGTAGCCCAGCGCCAGGTGCGCCGGCGCTGCGCCCAGCGTCATCAGGGTCAGCAGCTCGCGCTTGTCCAGGTACAGCGTGAGCGCGTGTTCGCCGGCGATCGGCGTGGCGACGGTCTCGCCGCGCTCGTTGATCGCTTCCACTTCGAAGGTACTTGGACGCGCCTCGTCGACGAGGATCGGGGGAGGGCTTTTCATGGTCGGTCTGCGCAGCTCACGCGATGCTTCGGCACTGCCTGCGGTCCTCTTCAGCCGCCGATGTAGGACATCTCGATCTTGCGCAGCCGGGCGGTTTCGGCGGAGCGCAGTTCCGAGTAGCGATCGTCGCGGCCCCGCCAGATCGTGCCGATCGCGGCTTCGAGCGTGCGATCGTCGGCGCCGCCGCGCAGCAGCGCGCGCAGGTCGTGGCCCGACTGCGCGAACAGACAGGTGTAGACGCGGCCTTCGGTGGACAAGCGTGCGCGCGAACAGTCGCCGCAGAAGGGCTGCGTGACCGATGAGATCACGCCGATCTCGCCGGCGCCGTCGACGTAGCGCCACCGTTCGGCCACCTCGCCGACGTAGTTCGGGTCGACCGGTGCGAGCGGATGGCGGCTGTGGATGCGCTCGATCACCTCGGCGCTGGACAGCACTTCGTCGAGCTGCCAGCCGTTCGAGGCGCCGACATCCATGAATTCGATGAAGCGCAGGATATGGCCGCTGCCGCGAAAGTATTCTGCCAGCGGCAGGATCTGCGCGTCGTTGACGCCCTTGCGCACGACCATGTTGATCTTCAGCGGGCGCAGGCCCGCCGACTCGGCAGCTTCGATGCCTTCGAGCACGTCGGCGACCGGGAAGTCGACGTCGTTCATCTGCCGGAAGACCGCGTCGTCGAGCGCATCGAGGCTGACCGTGACGCGGCGCAGTCCGGCCGCGTGCAGTGCGGTGGCCTTGCGCGCCAGCAGCGAGCCGTTGGTCGTCAGCGTCAGGTCGAGCGGGTTGCCGTCCGGCGTGCGCAGCGCGGCCAGGCGTTCAACCAGGTTCTCGATGTTCCGGCGCAGCAGCGGCTCGCCGCCGGTCAGCCGGATCTTCTCGACGCCGTGCGCGACGAAAGCCCGGACCACGCGTTCGATCTCCTCGAAGCTCAGCAGCGACGAATGGGGCAGGTAGGCGTAGTTCTTGTCGAACACCGCCTTCGGCATGCAGTAGGTGCAACGAAAGTTGCAGCGATCGGTCACCGAGATGCGCAGATCGTGCAGCCGGCGGCCACGGCGGTCGGACAGCAGGCCGCTCGCCGGCGGGCTGTCGGGGCTTATCGTCGGTGTGCGCGCCTGGTATCGCGCGTCGGCGATGGGGATGATCCGTTCGGTCATGGTTCGGCGGTTGCTATGCTGGCCATGTTAACAATCCGGCGTCGGCGTTCCGGAGAACACTTTGAGCGAACAGGATTATCGGGAAGTGCCGGGCGCGGATCGGTCGGCCCAGGTCGCAGAGCCGCTGACGCGAATCGAGCCGATCCCGGTGCGGGTGCGCTTCGCCTGCGAAGAGGCCGGCGGGCGCTGGCAGTTCCGGCAATGGCGCCTGGTCGACGTGAGCCCGGTCGATGCAGCGAAGTCTCGAGGCGAGCCCGCCCCGCTGGCGATCGAGCTGTTTCCCGACGAGGCGCAGGGCTACTACCTGAATCTCACGAGCGGCGAGCCGTCGATCATGGTCAAGTGGCGGTTGCCCGAAGACGAATCCGGCGTGGTCGGCGAAGCCGGCGAGCCGTTGCCGCTGGCGATCACGCTGAGCTACGACGAGGCTGGGCGCTGGATGGACGGCGGCGAGCGCGTCGATCGCGTGCCGATGCCCGGCGCGATGGCCGAGTGGCTGGCGGAGTTCGTGCGGCTGCACTGGAAACCCGAGGAAAAGCGCAAGCGCCGCGGGCCCCGCCCTTCGTTCATGAGCCGCGACGAGTTCGAGCAGATGGTCGATCGCGAGCGCCGCGGGGGCGGCGGCAGATGAGCGAATCCTTTCTTTCACGCTGGGCGCGGCTGAAACGCGGCGAACCCGGCAGTTCCTCCGAGCCAGCGCCGCCGGATCAGACGGGCGACGGGGACTGCGCAACTGTCGGCACGCTCCCCGGAAGCCTTCCTCCGGCCGGAAGCCTTCCGCAGGCCGGTACGCCGCCGGCGCCGATCGACGAGAGTACGCAGGCCGAGTCCGACGAGCACTCGTGCGCACCCGAGCCGGAACTGCCGCCGCTCGAAACGCTGACGCCGCAGTCCGATTTCCGCCCGTTCCTGCAGGCGGGCGTGGCGCCGCAGATGCGCAACGCGGCCCTGAAGACGCTGTTTTCCGACCCGCACTTCAACGTCATGGACGGGCTCGATGTCTACATCGACGACTATAACCTGACGACCCCGATCGCCGAAAGCACGATGCGGCGTCTCGCCCATGCGCGCACGCTGCGGCTTTTCGACGATCTGGTGGAAGCCGAATCCACGCCGGGCGGCTCGGATGCCGGGCCGCAGGCCGTTTCCGAAGCCGTGCCGGACGGGGATGCGTCGGCGGAGGAGATGGATCCAGCGCTGCTTGCCCGTTCGACTGCGTCCGATCCCGGCCCCGGCGAAGCCGGGGGCGACGACAGCCGAACGCTCGACCCCGGCTCCAACCCTTCGCCATCCGAGTCCACCTGACGCGTCCGGTCCCTCGTTGCCCGGTGGGCGGAGCGACTCGCATGGGGCAGCGCACCTAGCTGACCGATCTTGCGAGGGCTGCTACCATGCTATGCACGGTCGTACATAGGTGGCGATGGTGCGGCCCTGAGCAACGAGGCGCGAAGGGTGGAGACGAAGGTCCTGGTCTGCAGCTGTAACGGTACGGTCGAGCTCGGCGGAGCTTTCGACGCCAGCGAAGCCGCGGCGTCGGGGCTCGCGGTAAGCCCGGTGACCGCGCTATGCCGCCGGGAGATGGGCCGCTTTCTCGAAGCGGTGGCCGGCACCGATGACGTTCTCGTTACCTGTACGCAGGAATCCGCGCTGTTTCGCGAGGTCGCCGCCGCGCGGCGCAGCGTCGCGCCGATCCGCTTCGTCAACATCCGCGAACAGGCCGGCTGGGGCCGCGACGGCGCCAGCGCAGCCCCGAAGATCGCCGCGCTGGTTGCGATGGCGGCCACGACCGCCGACGAAGCGATCCCGACGGTCCAGTACCGCTCCGGCGGTCGGCTGCTGATCGTCGGCGATGCCGGCGCCGCATTCGAATGGGCCGAGCAGCTCCACGGCACATTGTCGGTTTCGGTGCTGGTCACCGGTCGCGCGTGGCAGCAACTACCCGCGCAGCGCCGGTTTCCGATCATGAGCGGAGACGCGGTCGAGATTCGCGGCTGGCTGGGCGCGTTCCGCGTCGGCTGGCAGCAGCGCAATCCGATCGACCTCGACGCCTGCGTGCGCTGCGGCGCCTGCGTCGAGGCCTGTCCGGAGGGGGCGATCGGCCCGTCGCTGCAGGTCGATGCCGAGCGCTGTCGCGGGCACCGTGCCTGCGTCGAAGCTTGCGGTGGGATCGGCGCGATCGACTTCGCGCGCAGCGATACGGCTCGTGATGCCGAGTACGACCTGGTTCTCGATCTGCGCCGTACGCCGGCCTTCGATTTCGACGACCCGCCGCAGGGCTATTTCCATTGCGGACCCGATCCCGCCGAGCAGCTGCAGGCGGTGTTGAAGCTGTCGACGATGATCGGCGAATTCGAGAAGCCGAAGTATTTCGACTACGACGCCCGGATCTGTGCGCACGGGCGCAACGGCAAGACCGGTTGCACGGCCTGCATCGATGTCTGCTCGACGCGGGCGATTTCGTCGCTCGGCGACCGGATCCAGGTCGAGCCGCATCTGTGCATGGGCTGCGGCGGCTGTACTTCGGTCTGTCCTTCGGGCGCGATTCGCTACGCGTACCCATCGGCGCCGGTCCTGGGTGCCCGCCTGCGTGCCGGGCTGGCGGCTTTCCGCAAGCGTGGGGGAGAACACCCGTCGCTGCTTTTCCATGACGGCGAAGCCGGCACGGCACTGGTCGAATCGCTGGCACGAGGATCGGCCGCGCAGGGATCGACCACGCAGAAGCTGATCGGCCGCGGGCCGGCGGACCGGCGGCCGTCGGCGCCCGGCCTGCCTGCCCGCCTGATCCCGGTCGCCGTCCACCATCCGGCTTCGGTCGGACTCGACCTGGCGCTGGCGGCGATCGCGTGGGGCGCGGCTTCAGTGACCGTGCTGTTCACGCCGGATACTTCCGAGCACTACGCCGAGGCGCTGACCCGGCAGTTCGAAACCGGGCGGCGCCTGCTGTCGGCGGTCGGACTCGACGGCGACCGGCTGCGCGTGCTGCGTACCGGCGATCGCCTCGAACTGACCGAGGCGCTGCATGGCCATGCGCGGATCGCGCTGTCATCAGTGGGGCGCGCCGCGACATTCGCGCTTCCGGGCGAGAAGCGTCGTGCGATCGACTTCGCGCTCGCGCACCTGTCCGAGCAGGCCGAGGCCGCCGGACGCGAACTGCCGACCGAGGTCGCACTGGCCGCCGGCGCACCCTTCGGCAGCCTGCGAATCCGGCAGGACGCCTGTACGCTGTGCCTCGCCTGCGTCGGCGCCTGTCCCGAATCGGCGCTGCTCGATGGCTCCGAACGGCCGCAACTGCGCTTCATCGAGCGCAACTGCGTGCAGTGCGGGCTCTGCGAGACCACCTGTCCCGAAGACGCGATCACCTTGCAGCCGCGCTACCTGTTCGATCAGCAGGCGCGCTCGCCGAGGGTGCTCAACGAAGCCGAGCCGTTCCACTGCGTTTGCTGCGGCAAGGCCTTCGGCACTCGCCAGATGATCGACAGCATGACGGCCCGCCTCGCGACCCATTCGATGTTCGGCGGCAAGGCGATGCGGCGATTGCAGATGTGCGCCGACTGTCGCGTCGTCGATCTCGTTTCGGCGACCGACGAGGCGACGATCCACGACTACACCGGAAGGGAGGCCTGATGCAGGTTCATGGGCATTCGGAGCCGGTATCGGTCGCGGCAATGCAGCTCGCCGAAGAGGAACTGGCCCGGCGCAACTGGTACCTGATGCTGGCTCGCCTGTTCCGGGCGCCGCCCGACGCCGGCGTGCTTGCCGCGATCTCCGATCTGGCCTCGCCGTCGGCTCCGGGCGACGCAGCGGCGCCGCTCGAGCGCGCCTTCGCCGAGCTGGCCGATGCATGCCGTCACGCGTCTGTCGACTCCGTCCGGCAGGAATACGACACGGTCTTTCTCGGCGTCGGCAAGGCAGAGATCTTCCTCTACGCGTCCTGGCACCTGACCGGTTTCCTGAACGACCGGATGCTCGTCGAACTGCGCGACCGGATGGCTGAGTTCGGCCTGCAGCGGCGTCAGGACATCGGCGAGACCGAAGACCACCTCTCGGCGCTTTGCGAAACGATGGCACTGCTCATCGAGTCCGCCGATCCGGGCTTGTCTTCGATCGACACGCAGCGGGCGTTTTTCATGCAGTACCTGAAGCCATGGTTCAAAGGCCTGTGCGATGCGATCGAGCATTCGGGGCTCACCGACTTCTACAAGCATGCGGGGCGTGCGGCGAGGGTGTTTCTCGACGTCGAACGCCAGGCATTCGAATTCGACGAAAAGGAGTGACGCGATGAAAGCGAAAGCCAGCAAGTCCGCCGCCGCGCGGCGCAGCTTCCTGATCGGTGCCGGCACGGCGGGCGCTGCCGGGGTCGCGGTGATCGCAAGCAACGGCGCTCCGCTGACCGCGCCGGCGGAGGTGCCGCAGGCGAAGACCCATGACAAGGGCGGCGGCGGTTATCACGTCACCGATCACGTCCGGCAGTACTACCGGTCCACGATGATCTGAATCGGCGGAGACAAGCATGCAACTGCAGAAGAAATCGGGCGGTACTCCGATGGCGGGCGGGCTGACCGCCAGCCTGGTGCGCGGCGTCGAGTCGGGCTTCGGCATCACGATGGACCGGCGCAGCTTCCTGAAGCGATCCGGTATCGGCGCCGGAGCCGGTGCGGCGATCGCCGGTCTGTCGACCGGCATGATCGCGCCGGCACCCGCGAAGGCGCAGCAGGCGGGTGGCGAGCGGCGCCACGAGGTGCGACGCACCGTCTGCACGCACTGCTCGGTCGGTTGCGCCAGCGACGCGATCGTCGAGAACGGCGTCTGGGTCCGTCAGGAGCCGGTCTTCGATTCGCCGATCAACATGGGCGCGCACTGCGCCAAGGGTGCGTCGATCCGCGAGCACGGCCATGGCGAATATCGGCTCAAGACGCCGATGAAGCTCGTCAACGGCAAGTACCAGCGGATCAGCTGGCAACAGGCCCTCGACGAAGTCACTGCGAGACTGAAGCAGATCAGGCAGGAGTCGGGCCCCGACGCCGTGTTCTGGATCGGCTCGTCCAAGCACAGCAACGAACAGGCCTACCTGATGCGCAAGTTCGTGTCCTTCTTCGGCACGAACAACATGGATCACCAGGCGCGCATCTGTCACTCGACCACGGTCTCCGGTGTCGCGAACACCTGGGGCTACGGCGCGATGACGAACTCGTACAACGACATGCAGAACACGAAGTGCGCGTTCTACATCGGGTCGAACGCCGCCGAGGCGCATCCGGTGTCGATGGTGCACATGCTGCATGCGAAGGAGAACGGCGCGAAGCTGATCGTGGCCGATCCGCGCTTCACGCGCACGGCGGCCAAGGCTGACGTTTACATCCGCTTCCGTTCCGGCACCGACATCCCGGTGCTGTTCGGCTTGCTGTACCACATCTTCAAGAACGGCTGGGAAGACAAGCAATACATCAACGACCGCGTCTACGGGATGGAGAAGGTTCGCGAGGAGGTGCTCGCGAAGTGGACGCCCGACAAGGTCGAGGAGGCCAGCGGCGTGCCCGAGGCGCTGCTCGCGCAGGCCGCCGAGATGATGGCGAAGAACCGGCCGTCGACGCTGGTCTGGTGCATGGGCCAGACGCAGCACTCGATCGGCAACGCGATGGTGCGCGCCTCGTGCATCGTGCAGCTCGCACTGGGCAACATCGGCGTGTCGGGTGGCGGCGCGAACATCTTCCGCGGCCACGACAACGTGCAAGGCGCGACCGACGTCGGGCCGAACCCCGATTCGCTGCCCGGCTACTACGGCGTGTCGGCCGGTTCGTGGAAGCACTTCGCCGATGCCTGGGGCGTCGACTACGAATGGATCAAGGCGCAGTTCGCACCGGACATGATGGAGAAGTCCGGGCTCACCGTATCGCGGTGGGTCGACGGCGTGCTCGAGCCTGGAGGCGTGATCGACCAGCCGAACCCGCTGCGCGGCGTCGTCTACTGGGGCCACGCGCCGAACTCGCAGACGCGCGGGCTCGACATGAAGAAGGCGATGGACAAGCTCGACCTGCTCGTCGTCGTCGACCCGTATCCGTCGGCCACTGCCGCGATGGCGGCGATGACCTCGCCGAACATCAATCCGAATCGCGCCGTCTACCTGCTGCCTGCCTGCACGCAGTTCGAGACCTCGGGTTCGGCGACCGCTTCGAACCGTTCGCTGCAATGGCGCGAGAAGGTCATCGAGCCCTTGTTCGAGTCGATGCCCGACCACACGCTGATGCAGGCGTTCGCCGACCGCTTCGGATTCGGCGAGCAGCTGTCGAAGAACTATGAGCTGCTGAAGTTCACGAAACACGGCATCGAGTGGAAGGAGCCGACGCCCGAGTCGATCCTGAAGGAAATCAACCGCTCGTGCTGGACGATCGGCTACACGGGCCAGTCCCCCGAGCGCCTGAAGCTTCACATGAAGCACATGAACACCTTCGACGTGAAGACGCTGAAGGCGGTCGGCGGGCCTTGCGACGGCGACTATTTCGGGCTGCCCTGGCCATGCTGGGGCAACCCGGAACTCAAGCACCCGGGCACGCCGAATCTGTACCAGACCGACCGGCACGTGATGGACGGCGGCGGCAACTTCCGCGCGAACTTCGGCGTCGAGCGCGACGGCGTCTCGCTGCTCGCGGCCGACGGCTCGCACTCGAAGGGCGCCGAAATCCAGACCGGCTATCCCGAGTTCGACCATGTGCTGATGAAGAAACTCGGCTGGTGGGACGAACTGACCGATGCCGAGAAGCAGGCTGCCGAAGGCAAGAACTGGAAGACCGATCCGTCGGGCGGGATCATCCGCGTGGTCATGAAGAACCACGGCTGCTATCCGTTCGGCAACGCGAAGGCGCGCGCCGTCGTCTGGAACTTCCCCGATCCGGTCCCCGTGCACCGCGAGCCGATCTACGGCACGCGGCCCGATCTCGTCGAGAAGTACCCGACGCACGACGACAAAGACAAGTTCTGGCGGATGCCCACGCTGTACAAGACGCTGCAGCAGAAGAACGTGGCCGACAAGCTGTACGAGAAATTCCCGATCATCCTGTCGTCGGGCCGGCTGGTCGAGTACGAGGGCGGCGGCGACGAGACGCGATCGAACCCCTGGCTGGCCGAACTGCAGCAGGACGCCTTCGTCGAGATCAACCCGCGCGCAGCCAACGATCGTGGAATCCGGCATGGCGAGTATGTCTGGCTGTCGACGCCGACCGGCGCGCGGCTGAAGGTCAAGGCGCTGGTCACCGAGCGTGTCGGGCCGGACACCGCGTGGATGCCGTTCCACTTCGCGGGCTGGTGGCAGGGCCGCGACCTGAAGGAGTTCTATCCGGACGGCGCTGCGCCGGTCGTTCGCGGCGAGGCGGTGAACACCGCCACGACCTATGGCTACGACTCGGTCACGATGATGCAGGAAACCAAGACCACGATCTGCCAGATCGAGAAATTCACCGCGTGATGCGGGCGCAGCGCGACAGACAGGATCCCGGAGGACACTCATGGCCCGAATGAAGTTCATCTGCGACACCGAGCGTTGCATCGAGTGCAACAGCTGTGTCACGGCCTGCAAGCAGGAGCACGAGGTGCCCTGGGGCGTGAACCGCCGGCGCGTCGTCACGATCAACGACGGCGTGCCGGGCGAGCGCTCGATCTCGGTCGCATGCATGCACTGTTCCGATGCGCCGTGCATGGCCGTCTGTCCGGTCGACTGCTTCTACCGAACCGACGAAGGCGTGGTGCTGCACGACAAGGACCTTTGCATCGGCTGCGGCTACTGCTTCTATGCCTGCCCGTTCGGCGCCCCGCAGTTCCCGCAGGCCGGCGCCTTCGGCATGCGCGGCAAGATGGACAAGTGCACGTTCTGCGCCGGCGGACCGGAAGCCAACGGCACCGAAGAAGAGTTCCGCAAATATGGTCGCAACCGGCTCGCCGAGGGCAAGCTGCCGGTCTGTGCGGAGATGTGCTCGACGAAGGCACTGCTGGGCGGCGACGGCGAGATGCTCGCCAACATCTACCGCCAGCGCGTCTTCACGCGCGGCACGGGGGCCGAGGTCTGGGGCTGGGGTACCGCCTACGGTCCGGGCGGCGGCCAGCAGGGCGGCCAGGGGGCCGGCGGCCGGCGGCAAGGGAGCTGAAGATGAAACCACTGCATGCGGTATCCGCGCTGGTGGCCTTCGGCCTCGCAGCGATGCTGGCCGGCTGCGGCGAGAAGCCGCAGCTCAGCAGTTCGGCGGCCGTCGAGGTGCCCGGCGCGCGGGCTCCCGGCGAAGCGGCGGGCAATCGTGTCACGCGCGACACGAAGGCTTGGGACGGCGACGCGTTGCCCCATCAGGCCGGCAACTTCGAGCGCGGCGACCATGTCGGCTGGGAGAAGGCGCTCGACACCCGGGTGCAGGGCCAGAACGAGTACGTCCGGATCGGAGGCGGAAAATGAAGGCGGCGATCCGGGCGCTTGCGCTGAGCGTCGGCCTGTTGGCCGCCGCGGCGGCCCCGGCGCAACAGCAGGCGCCAGCGGACGAGCCCGGTCCGCAATCGATCAACATCCTCGAGGCCTCGCGAGACGACCAGGCACAGCGCCAGCGGGTCCAGCCGCTGAACAATGCGCCGGTCTGGCGAGACGTCAACTCCGGCCAGGCTTTTTCCACGCAGTTGCCTGCCAATGAGGGCGGTGTGCTGATCCAGCCCGGCGGCGAGCCCTGGCGGGTGATGCGCAACGGCCCGGTGACCCAGGGCGGCGGCTGGGCGCTGGTCGGCGTGCTGCTGCTGATCGCCGCCTTCTACCTTTATCGCGGCACGATCCGGCTGCACGGTGCGCCGACAGGTCGGCTGATCGAGCGCTTCACCTTCGTCGAACGCCTCGTTCACTGGATCAACGCGGCCTGCTTCGTGCTGCTCGGCTTCACCGGGATCGTCATGTTGTTCGGCAAGCATCTGCTGATTCCGCTGTTCGGCTATACGCTGTTCTCTTGGCTCGCGATCCTGTCGAAGACGACGCACAACTTCGTCGGGCCGCTTTTTGCGGCCACGACGATCGTGATGTTCGCGACCTTCGCCCGGGACAACCTCCCGAGGGCCTACGACCTCAAATGGCTGAAGAGCGCCGGCGGGCTGCTATCGCGCAAAGGCGCGCATCCGCCCAGTCACCGCTTCAACGCCGGCGAGAAACTGATGTTCTGGGGCGGTGTCGTGCTGCTCGGGATCATCGTGGCAATCACCGGCTTCGTGCTGAATTTTCCGAACTTCGGACAGGGCAGGGCGCTGATGCAGGACGCCTGGCTGATCCACGTGATCGCGGCGCTGCTGTATATCGCGATCATCTTCGGCCACATCTACCTCGGCACGATCGGCATGCAAGGCGCCTACGACTCGATGCGCCATGGCTACGTCGACGAAACCTGGGCGCGCGAACATCACGTGCTGTGGCATGACGACATCAAGGCAGGCAGGATTCCGGCAGTGCGCAGCCAGGAGCCGGAGGGAGCGCGGGTCGTCGTTCCGCGGGCGGCGCCGGAGGCCTGAACGGAGGCCTGGATTCAGGGCGGCGGGAGTTCGGCGCACCGACATCGGTGCGGGATGGCGGGGAATGAAGTGACGTAAAAAACGGGGCCGCAGGGCCCCGTTTTTTCT
>ENA-UOUJ01001276-UOUJ01001276.1-activated-sludge-metagenome-genome-assembly--contig:-NODE-1276-length-13720-cov-3.157556_pt1 | contig 13720 bp, 11 predicted proteins | sample MGYA00249839_ERZ747224 | MGnify/ENA primary metagenome ERZ747224 (study PRJEB28782, sample SAMN03220277) | activated sludge metagenome | biome: wastewater; feature: sewage sludge; material... | reverse complement strand
TGCGTGATCGCGGCATAGGCGGCCTCGCAGGAAGCGAAGCTGCCCACGTCGGCCTGCGTAAAGCACACTGTGTGGCCTTGCGCGCGCAGCTTGTCGGCATACGCGGCGCCAGCGTCCGCATTGAAATCCACCAGGACCACGCTCGCGCCTTCGGCCACGAAACGCTCCACAATGGCCGAACCGATTCCGCCCACCGCGCCGGTCACGATCGCCACTTGCTGGTTGAGCTGGCGGGTCATGGCTTCACCTTCAACATGATCTTGCCGATGTGCTGGCTGCTGCCCATCAGCACGTGCGCCTGAGCCGCCTGCTCCAGTGGGAACACGGTGTGGATCACCGGCAGGCACTGACCTTTTTCCATTAGCGGCACCACGCGCTCCTGCAGCTGGCGTGCGATCTCACCCTTGTCCTCGTCCGAGCGCGGGCGCAGCGTGGAGCCGGTGAACCAGAGCCGCTTAGTCATGATGGGCATGGCGTCGATCTCCACTTTGCTGCCTTCCAAGTAAGCGATCTGCACCAGCCGCCCGTCCAGCGCGAGCGAGTGCAGATTCTTGTTGACGTAGGCGCCGCCCACCATGTCCAGAATCACGTCCACACCTCGGCCCTCAGTGGCCCCATGCACCACGGTCTGAAAATCCGCCTCGCGGTACAGGATCACCCGCTCCGCGCCGGCCTGCTCGCAAGCCCGGGCCTTCTCGGCGTTGCCCACCGTCGTCCACACCCGCGCGCCAAAGGCCCGCGCAAGTTGGATCGCCGTGAGCCCTATGCCGCTGGAGCCACCGTGCACCAGCAGGGTCTCGCCGGTCTGCAGCCGAACGCGCTCGAACAGATTGGTCCAGACAGTGAAATAGTTTTCGGGAACAGCGGCCGCGCTCAGTAGATTCATGCCCTGGGGTACGGCCAGGCAATGGCGCTCGTCAGCCAGACAGTATTGGGCGTAGCCACCACCGGGCGTCAGTGCGCAGACCTGATCGCCCACTTTCCAGCGGTTGGCCTGCGGACCGAGCGCCACCACCGTACCCGAAACTTCCAGGCCCAAGTAGGGTGACGCGCTCAGGGGTGGCGGGTACAGGCCCGAACGCTGCAGCACATCAGGCCGGTTCACGCCCGCGTATGCCACCTCGATGAGCACCTGCCGCCCCGCGGGCGCAGCCATCTCCCGCTCGGCCAGATACAGGCAGTCCGGAGCCCCACCGCTGCCGTGATCCATGAATGTCGTTCGCAACATAGTCTTCTCCAATTCCCGTGCCTCAGTGACCCAGATACGCTTTCTTCACATGCGGATTGTTCAGGAGTTGCTCGCCAGTGCCCGAAAGCACGATGGAGCCGTTTTCCAGCACATAACCTCGATCCGCCAGCCGCAAGGTCTTGAACACGTTCTGTTCCACCAGCAGCACAGTCATACCGTGCTTGGTAATGTTGCGAATGATGTCGAACACCTGTTGCACCAGCAGCGGCGACAGACCAAGCGAAGGCTCGTCGAACACCAGCAGCTTGGGGTCGGCCATCATGCCGCGGGCGATGGCCACCATTTGCTGTTCGCCGCCCGAGAGTGAGCCAGCGTACTGGCCAAGGCGCTCCTTGACGCGGGGGAAGATTGCCAGCACCTCCTCCAGCTTGCGCTGCACCATGGGGCGGGCAGCCCGCTTATAGGATCCCATCAACAGGTTGTCCTTGACCGTGAAGTGGGGGAACAACTGCCGCCCCTCGGGGATCATGGTGACGCCCGCGTCCACGATGTCGTAAGGCTTGCCGTTGGTTAGATCCCGCCCCTCGAATTCCACCTGGCCGGACATCGCGGGGATCACGCCGCAGAGGGCTTTGAGTGTCGTGGTTTTTCCGGCGCCGTTGGCGCCGATCAGGGTCACGATCTCACCCTGGTTCACCTCGAAGTCCAGGCCATTGAGAATCTGGGTTTTGCCATAGCCGGAAGACAGTCCACGCACTTTAAGCATCTTGAAACTCCTGCCCCAGATAGGCCTCAATCACTGCCGGGTTCTCGATCACCTCCTTAGGCGTCCCGCTCACCAGCACGCCGCCTTCATTGATCACGATGATGCGGTCGGACAGCGCCATCGTCGCCTGCATCATGTGCTCGATCAGCAGCACCGACACGCCCGAGTCGCGAATGCGGCGGATCATTGCGATCGCCTTGTCGATATCGGTCGGGTTCAACCCCGCCATCACCTCGTCGAGCAGCAGGATATGCGGACGGATGGCCAGCGCCCGGGCGATCTCCAGCCGCTTCATGCCACCCACCGTCAGGCTGCGCGCCTCGATATTTAGATGCCTGGTTAAATCGGTCAGCTCGGCCACCTGCAACGCGATCTGCTCGGCCTCGTGACGGCTGGCGGTATGGATGAACGCGCCCAGCATGATGTTCTCCAGCACCGTCAACCCCGTGAATGGCTTGGCGATCTGGAAGGTGCGGCCCAGGCCTTGGTGGGCAAACTCATCGGGCTTCTTGCACTGCACCCACTGGCCGTCCTGGCCCACCATCGAAACCCGGCCTTGGTCGGGCGAAAGAAAACCCGAAAGCTGGTTGAACACTGTGGTCTTACCCGCGCCGTTGGGGCCGATGACGCCGAGAATTTCGCCCTCGTGCAGTGTCAGCGAGACATTGTTGGTTGCCAATAGGCCGCCGAAACGCTTGACCAGATTCTCCGCCTTCAGCACGGGCTGACCGATGCTGTCACGCAACTTGCGCTCGGGCTCCGGAGCCGGCGTGGGCGCCGGGCGGCGGCTGCCCAGGTAGGGCAGATTTTCCAGGAAGCGACTGATGGCTGGGCCAAAAGCACCCGCCAATCCGCGCGGAATGGTCAGCACCACCACCACCAGGATTACGCCGTACACCAGGCCGTGCATACCGTTGCCCACGCTGCTCAGCCAGCCACGCGCCAGCTCGGCGACCGGCAGTACCAGGAAGGTGCCCGCCACGGGGCCGGCCACGGTACCCAAGCCGCCGATCAGCGCGAACATCGCAATCTGAATGGACAGTTCCAGCGAGAAGGCGGAAGCCGGCTCCACGAAAGTGAGGTAGGTGATATGGAAGGTGCCAATGATGCTGGTGAGCATGGCCGAGATCACGGCTGCCGTGATCTTCGCGCGCACCGTGTGGATGCCGACAGCCAGGGCTGCATCCTCACGCTCGCGAATGGCGATCAGGTAGTGGCCAATGCGCGATTTGCGGATAAACCAGGACGCCCACAGCACGAACAGGAACAGCGCGAACGCGATGATGACGTAGTTGATCTTCTCGCGGAAAATGATCCACTTCCAGCCGATGTTCAGCGGCAGGCTAATGCCACTGGAGCCGCCGGACCACGACTCGCCGTGGATCACCAGCAGGCGCACCACCTCGAGCACGGCAATCGTTGCTAGCGCAAAGAACGGCCCCTTGAGGCGTAATGTCGGGTAGCTGATGACCACGGCCAGGATGCCCGAGAGCATGGCGCCGACCACCATTCCGATCCAAGGGCTGATCTCGTAGTTCTGCGTCAGCAAGGTCGCGGTGTAGCCGCCAATGCCGTAGAACACCGCGTGACCCAGGGACAACTGGCCCACGTAGCCGCCCACGATGTTCCACGCCACGGACAGCGCGGAGAACACAAACAGCAAAACAAACAGGTTGCTCAGAACCGGCGTATTGCCGACCAACGGAACGACGAACATCAATGCCAGCAGCAGCAGGCTGACATAGGTTCGCGGATGACGGATATCTGGAAACATGCCTTGCTCCTATGGGATTGATCACTCCGTACCAGCGCCGAATAGGCCGGTCGGCTTCAGTGCCAGGATCAAGAGGAAAATGCCGAAATACACGACCTCCTTGAGGTCGGGAGCAATGTAGTAACCCGCCAGCGTGTCCACCACGCCGATGATCATCGAACCGGCCACCGCGCCATACAGGCTGCCCAGGCCGCCCAGCACCACGATCACGAAGGCGGTGAGCACGAAATATGTACCAACGGTAGGGAAGACCGGGTACTGCGGCGCCAGCAGACCGGCAGCCACGCCGACGAAGGCGGCACCCAGGCCGAACGCGATGGCGTACACGTTGTAAACGTTCACCCCCATCAGCGTGGCCGCGTAACGGTGCTGCGCCACGGCTCGCAGTGCGCGCCCCAGGTAGGTGCGGTGCATGAATAAGTTGAGTAGCGCGGCAAGGCCTATACCGACCACGAAGGTGATGAGCTGGCCCGAGACGATAGAGAACGGCCCGACGTTGAACAGGCCCGTGCCCAGCTCCGCCGGCGCGCGATACACGTTCGCGCCAAAAACCACCAGCGCCAGGTTCAGCAAGATGGTGGACACGCCCACTGTCGCAAAGATCTGGATGTGTTCGTCGGCATTGAGTAGCGGTTGAATGATGCCCTTTTGCGTGAGCGCGCCCAGCGCGAACAGAATGACGGCCACAGGCACCAGCCCTAAATAGGGGTGGAGCCCGAGATGGGCGGCGATCAGATAGACCAGATACATGCCGATCATCAGGAATTCGCCATGCGCGAAATTCACCACCCGCACCACACCGAAGATCAGCGTCAGCCCCAGGCTGATGATGGTGTAGGCTCCTCCCAGCAACAAGCCATTAATGACCAGTTGGATCAAAATTTCCATAGTGCAACCCTTTGATATTCAAAGGCCCGCACGGCTCGTGACAAGGCACCGTGCGGATCCAGCAGTCCGGCGGAAATCCCCCGCCGGGTAGCAAGACAGGGTGTCGGGCACGGCAGCGAACAACCGATCCGCCGACCTTACCTCTCACCCCAGGTGGAGGGACGCGCTGCGCGTCACTTGTTGAAGACAGGCTTTCCCATGGCCATGTTGTCCGGGGCCACCGTCACCAGCTTGCCGTCCTGCCACTGCATCACGTAGAAGGTGGAAGCCTTGTTCTGGCCGTCCTCGCCGAACTCGAAACCCCAGCCGTTGGCGGTCTGGCCGGCCGGCTTCTTGTAGGCCAGCACGGCGGAGCGGATCTTGTCCTTGTCGGTGGACTTGGCATTGGCGATCGCCTCGAAGATGGCCTTGGCGCCCACGTAGTTGGTCAGACTGTGGCCCGATTGCGGGTCGCTCTTGTAGGTGGCGCGGTAAGCCTCCAGGAACTTGTCCAGACCGGGCGCACCGGCGGGGGTGATGGACGATTGCGGGAAATCCAGGTCGAACACGCCGTTCATGTCGGCGCCCACGGCCTTGGCCGTGTCGGCCAACGAATAGCCGCCGCCCGCGCCGATCACCACCTTGGGCTTGAAGCCCGCGGCCTTGGCCTGGTTGAAGTACAGGATCGCGTCGTTCTGGTAAGCCGTCTGCAACACCACGTTCACGCCGGCACCCTTGAGGCGCAGGATCAGCGATGACAGATCCACGGTCTTGGCCGAGTACGGCAGCACTTCGGCGACGGTGTAGCCCAGCTCCTGCGCCCGCTTTTTCTCTGTGGCCGCCACGTCCGTGCCGTAGGGGCCGTCCTCGTGGATGATGCCGAGCTTGATGTCCTTGGCGCTCAAGCCCATGCCGGGTGCGATCCGTTCATGCAGCGCATTAACCACTGCCACGCCGTACAACCCCGTGTTTGGATTGGTGCGGAACAGGTATTTGTAGCCACGCGTGGTGATCTTATGGGCGGTGGCGCCCAACTCAAAGTAAGGCACGCCCGCCAGCTCTGTCACCGGGGACGCTGCATAGGATATGCCTGACGCATAGCTGCCGAAGACACCCGCCACGCCAGCGGAGATAAGGCGCTTGGTTTCCGACACGGCCTGCGTGGGGTCCACAGCATCGGCCTTCACGATGGCGATCTTCTCGCCGTTGACGCCACCGGCGGCATTGATTTCGTTGACCGCCAGCTCCAGGCCGCGAAAGCTCTCCTGACCCAGCAGCGCCAACGTGCCGCTGAAGGGGAACAATGCCCCCACCTTCACATCCGCCCATGCACTGCTTGTCGCCATGACGCCGCACGCACCCAGTGCCAGAACGATTTTATTGAACTTGATCACAGGCTTTGCTCCTTCGTTGGTATGAGTTGAACCGGGGTATCCAAACCGCTATTTGATATATGATATATTTTACTTTCCGGGATTTTATGCAAATATCTGCGGCGATCCATCAGTGATTTCCCTTGATGCGCCATCTCTTGGGATTCGCGGAATCAGATGGGGGAAAGCTCCACTAAATATCAAAAACCATAGCTATCTGCACTTATCAGGCGAGCGCTATAGGTCTTTTTCATTCAGTTTCTTAATCCCCTGCCCGGAATCCGCTTCCGGGCAGGGGCTGGCGCGTTCAGGCTGCCGCGTCCTGCAGGATCATCTCGGCACCCCGCTCCGCGACCATCATCACCGCCGCCTGGGTGTTGCCGGACACCATCCGAGGCATCACGGAGGCATCGACCACCCGCAACCCCTGCAGGCCCTTCACGCGCAGGCGCGGGTCGGTAACGGCCGCGGCGTCCGCGCCCATGCGGCAGGTGCCGATCGGGTGGTAGATGGTCTGGCCGTTGCGGCGCGCAAAGTCCAGCCATTCCTCATCGCTCTGCACCTTGGTGCCAGGGCTGAGTTCAGAGTCGATGTAGGCCTGCATCGCGGGCTGCTCCACGATGCGGCGCGCCGCACGCATGCCGCCGATCAGGCTGTCGCGATCCACCTGCACGCTTAGCAGATTGGGGCGGATGGCCGGCTGCCGGCCCAGGTCGGCCGACTGAATGTGAATGCTGCCCACCGATTCGGGACGCAGCTGAGCTACGCCGATCGTCATGCCGGGCAGGTGGTCGAGGATGCGCTCGGCCGCATTGGCGTAGCTGGCGTGCACAAAGAAATACTGCACATCCGCCAGCGGCTGCTCGGGCGTGGATTTCACAAAGCCATGCACCAACCCAGTTCCCAGCGTAAGGATGCCCTTGCGCCGCATGTAATAGCGCGCCACCTGCGCCGCTAGGCGCCAGCCGCGAGACATCTCGTTCAGAGTGACGGTGTTTTTCACCCGCCAGTTCATGCGCGTGGCGAAATGCTCGATATAGTTCTCGCCCACCTGTGGCTGCGCCAGCACCAGAGGAATGCCATGCCGCGCCAGCAGCGCGGGGTCGCCCACGCCGGAGAGCTCCAGCATCTGCGGCGACTGGATGGCCCCCAGAGCCAGCACCGTCTCGCGGCCGGCGAGCACCGCGTGCTCCTGTCCCGCGTGCCTGTAAATCAGGCCCGTGCAGCGCGTGCCCTCGAACACTAGGCGCTGCACCGTGCCCTCGGTGACCACGGTGAGGTTTGGCCGCCCCATGGCAGGGCGCAGGTAGCCGTCCACCACAGTCCAGCGCCGCCCCTGGCGCTGCACCACCTGGTAGTAGCCAAAGCCTTCCTGGGGTTGGCCGCTGTTGTAGTCGGGGTTGAGCGGCTGGCCGTCCTGCCGGGCCGCCTGCAGGAGGGCATCGGAGATCGGATAGCGCTCGGACACAGCCTCTAGCCACATCGGGCCCTGCTGGCCACGCGCTGGACCACCGGCCTCGTAGTGCTCGAGACGGCGGAATACTTGCTCCACCTCCGCCCAGCCCCAGCCCGTGGCACCCGCGTCAGCCCAACCGTCGTAGTCCTGCGGAATGCCCCTCACATAGATCATGCCGTTGATGAGCGTGGATCCACCCAGCCCTTTGCCGCGCGGCACGGCGATCACGCGGCCATGCACGTTCTCTTCCGGCTCGGTCTGAAAGCGCCAGTTGAAGTTCGGATCCACCAGCAGCTTGGAAAAGCCCGCCGGAATCGAGATCCACATGCTGCGCGCCTCGCCGCCCGCTTCCAGCAGCAGCACCCGGAATTTGCCGTTTTCCGTAAGGCGGTTGGCCAAGATGCAGCCGGCCGTGCCGCCGCCCGCGATGATGTAGTCGTAATCAGCCACGGGACGCCTCTTTCGATGCTGCCCCCAGCACCTGCGCCATCAGTTCGATCTGGCAGGCTAGCATGGGCGCGCCGTAGTGGATCGCGCAGCCGCGCTGCTCGGCCTTGCGAAGCAAGGGCGTCAGTCGGGGCTCCATGATGACCTCGCACACGCGCTGATCCGGCGTGAGCCGACTCACGTCCAGCGGCAGTTCGTCACCCTCCTTCATGCCCAGCGAGGTACCGTTAATCACCAAGTTGTGCCCGCTGGGATCGCCGTGGCCGATACGGATCTGTGCCTGCGGGTAGAGCGAGAGAATGCGCTCCCTGAGATCCTGCGCCTTAGATTCCGTGCGGTTTGCAATCGTCAGCAAAGCCACGCCGGCCTGTACAAGGGCGAAGCCAACCGCATTGGCTGCACCGCCCGCGCCAGCCAGGTAAGCGGTCTGGCCCGCCACGGGGATTTGCGCCTGGCGCAGCCCACCAACAAAGCCTTCGCCGTCGAGCATGTCGGCGTATAAAGTGCCGTCCGCATTGCGCCGCACCACGTTGGCGGCCCCGATCTTCTGCGCCACGGGCGATATCTCATCCACGTATTCCAGGATGGCGGTTTTGTGCGGGATGGTAACGATCACGCCGCCCAGGTTTTCCATCGTGCGAAAGGCCGTCATCGCGGTCGGCAACTGCTGCGGGCGCACGTGGAACGGCACGCATACCCCATCAAAGCCGATGCGCGCGAAATGCTCGTTCATGCGCTGCGGCGTTTTGACGTGGTGGATCGGGTGAGCCACGATGCCGAACAGTCTCGTATATCCCGTGATTTCCTTCATGTACATATCTCCTTGTGTCTGATGTTCCTGTCAGGTTCAGCCCCGCCGGAGCTGGACGCGCGCCACTTCAGCGATGCCCGCGCCGTCCAGCTTGTAATGTGGGTACAACGTGGCGAGCGGCGCGATCAGGCCGTTCTCGTCATGAATGCCGTGGCGGTACAGGCGGACGCCGGCGCCCTCGTCAGCCAGCACATCGGCAACAGCCGCACCCAGGCCGCCGAGCACGTTGTGCTCTTCCACCGTCATCATGCGCGGCGCACTGGCCGCGGCCTGCAGAACGGCCTGGCGATCCAACGGCTTGATCGTGGCCATGTCGATCACGCCCACGCTATGGCCTTCCTGGCGCAGTTCCTCGGCGGCCTGCAAGGCGCCGAACACGGCCAAGCCGCATGCGATGATATTGAGGTCATGCCCCAGCGCATGCACCACGGCCTTGCGTAGCAGCTCGGTCAGCGCATGGATGTCGTGGCCATCCACCTCGTGCACGTGCCAGCCGAAGGACTGCCATTTGTCCTTGAGCAATTCGATGCCCATCACATCGTCCACCTTACCGTCGAGCTGGTAGCCGTTGCGATCCACGATGGCGACCAAGCGATCCAGCCGGTGGTGGGAGGCAAATAGCGCGGCCTCCCAGACTTGGCCCCCTTGCATCTCACCGTAGCCCAGCATCACGAACACACGGAAATCCTGCTCCTTCATGTGCGCGACCAAGGCCATACCCGCGCCAATGGAGAGGGCATGGCCAATCGAGCCCGAGCTGAAATCCACGCCCGGCACCTTGGTCATGCCTGGGTGGTCACCCAACGGGCCGCCCAAGCGTGTGTAGCCGTCCAGCAGGCTGCTCCCGAAAAAGTCCAGATCTGTCAGTACCGGAAACAGTTCTACCGCCGCATGGCCCTTGCCCATCAGATAGCAGTCCCGCTGCTGCCAGCCGGGCTCGCACCTGCGCAGGTGCATGACGCGGTAGAACAGCGCGGAGAAGATTTCCGTACAGGAAAAGACCGAGCTGTAGTGCCCCACCTTCGCAATTTCGATTCGCCGGATCGTCATCCAGCCGGATGAACCGGGCGCGCTCCTTGAGGGTCTGATCTCATTGTCCGACAACGCCTGCGCACTACTTTGCATGGTGTCTCCATGTGCGTAATTTGATGCATGATATATGATATACTATAAAACCGCAACATTAGGATTCGATAAAATCGCCTCTCCCTTCCTCAACCCGCCCTGAGGCTTTAATGTCTAATCTCAAACCTATCAAGAAAGAGAACCTTTCTCTTAAGGTTTACAACGAAATCCGCAACGCGCTCATCAATGGCCAGTACGAGCCGGGCGAGCGACTGGTCATCAGCGATCTGGCCAAGGAAATGGGCGTTTCCATCACGCCGGTGCGCGAAGCGATCTTTCGCCTGATCAGCGAGCAGGGCCTAGAGATGCAGGCCGCCACCGCAGTCTATGTGCCCTATGTGGACTCCGCAAAGCTCAGCGAGATCCAGCAGATCCGGTTCCACCTCGAAGGCATGGGCGCCGCCGAAGCGGCGCGCAACATCACGCGCAAGCAGCTTGACAACTTAATTACGCTTCAAAAGGAATTCCTCTCCTACACCGCTACCGACCCCAAGCGGGCCAGCTATCTGAACCGTAGGTTCCACTTCGCGATCCTAGAGGCAGCCCAAATGCCCGTGTTGCGCAATACGGTGGAATCGTTCTGGGTCATTACCGGCCCCATCCTCAAGATCTTCCACATCAAGACCGCAGGTATCGACTATTCCAAGGACGCCCACCGCCATGACGCCGTGCTCCATGCCCTAGAAGCGCACGACTCGGAAGCCGCCGCCAAGGCACTGCAGGCCGATATCGCCTGGGGTGGCAAGATCATGATCGACTGGCTCGCCAAGCGCGAACGGGAAGCGGACTACACCCAGGCAGCAGTCCGCATGCGCAAATAAGTCCATCCCGTACGCGCGGCGCTGTCGCCCCCACGACCACACGACAAGGAGACAAGTTTGCTTAAGATCTTTGGCGCCCCCTACCGCTATGTTCAGGGTTCGGACGCCCTGCAAATGCTCGGCCAGTACGCCCGCTGGCTCGGCCAACGGGCCATCTTGGTAATCGACAGCTACGTGCATGCGCAATATGGCAGCCGGATCGAAGCCTTGTGCGTTGCGAGCCAAATACAGTTGCGGACGCTGATCGTCCAGGGTGATCTGACCCCGCAACTGATCGCCAGCCTGAGCGAGCAAGGCGGTCAATCGGCCGCCGACATGGTCATCGCCGCGGGCGGCGGCAAAGCTCTCGATGCCGGGAAGGGCGTAGCCAAGGCGCTGAACAAGCCGCTGATCACGGTACCCACCGTGGCCTCCAACGACGCGCCGACCAGCAAGAACTACGTGCTCTACGACGAACACCACAACCTGCTGGCCGTGGAGCACATGCGCTTCAATCCTGCCCTGGTGCTCGTCGATACCACGGTAGTCGCTAGTGCGCCCCGACCCTTCTTCCTAGCCGGGCTGGGCGAGGCCATCTCCAAGAAGTTCGAGGCCGAACAGTGCTTTGCCCGCCTGGGCAAGAACATGTACGACGGCCATTCCACCCTGACCGCGCAGGCGATTGCAGAGTCCTGCCTGCGCACGCTGTTGCAGGATGCCGAGCAGGCGCTGCTGGTCGCGGGCACTGGCCAACCCACGCCCGCGTTCGAGCGCACGGTAGAAGCGATGATCCTCATGAGCGGCCTGGGTTTCGAGAGCGGCGGTCTGTCAATCGCCCATGCGCTCACCCGGGGTTTGCCCAAGATTCCCGGCCTAGCCACGTCTCCGCATGGCCTACAGGTGGCCGTGGGCCTGCTAGTGCAACTGGATCTGGAGCAGCGCGCTGACAGCAGCCTGGACACGCTGCGCGACTGGTATGGGCGCGTGGGGCTGCCCACCACTCTGCGCGATATCGGAGCTAGAGCACCGACGGAGGCCGAACTCACTGCGGCGGCAGAACTGACGCTCGCCGCGCGTCATACCGCCAATTTCCAGCGCCCGCTGGATCCCGCCACCCTGGTGGCCGCACTGTGCCGCCACCTCTGAGAATATTCAGTACACCGACGAAAAGACACAGCTGACATGCAAGGCGATGGCCTCACATGCCGGCTAATCTTTACAAGAAAACGGCACCAACGCCCTTACCCAGAAATCTTTAGGCGCTATTTTTCGATGCACGGGACATCGCCGTGCCTCCAAATGGTGCATCAGAACGCCACATTGCTGCCGCCCTTGAGGCCCAACTTCTGGCGCACCTCGTCGGGCGTGGCGACCTCCAGGCTCAGCGCCTCCGCGATCAGGCGGATTCGCTCGACCTGCTGGCGGTTGGATTCGGCCAGCTGGCCCGGTCCCATCCACAGCGAATCCTCCAGCCCCACGCGCACGTTCGAGCCCATGGCAGCGCCAATCGTGGCCAGCGGGATCTGGTTGCGGCCCGCACCCAGGATCGACCATTCGTAGTTGTCGCCGAACAGCCGATCCGCGGTGCGGCGCATATGCATCAGATCCTCAGGGTGCGGGCCAATCCCCCCCAGGATGCCAAACACGGACTGGATGAAAGGTGGCGACTTAACCAGCCCACGATCCATGAAATGCGCCAGGTTGTAGAGGTGACTGATGTCGTAGCACTCGAACTCGAAGCGCGTGCCGTTGTCGTTGCCGATCTTCAGGATGGTCTCGATGTCCAGGTAGGTGTTCTTGAAGATCAGCGAGCGGCTGTTCTCCAGGTGCTCGCGCTCCCACTCATGCTCGAAGGTCTTGAAGCGTTCCAGCATGGGGAACAGGCCGAAGTTCATCGAGCCCATGTTGAGCGAAGCCACTTCCGGCTTGAACGTGGTGGCGGGGCGCATACGCTCCTCCACCGTCATGTGCGGGCTGCCGCCGGTGGTGATGTTGATCACCGCATTCGTCTCGGCCTTGATGCGCTCCAGAAACGGGCGGAACAGAGCCGGATCCTGCGAGGGTTTGCCCGTCTGCGGATCGCGTGCGTGCAGGTGCAGGATGGCGGCGCCCGCCTGGGCCGCGCCGATCGCAGCCTCGGCGATCTCGTCGGCTGTCACCGGCAGGTGCGGCGACATGCTGGGCGTGTGGATGGCGCCGGTCACGGCGCAGGTGATGATGATTTTCCGCTTGGGTTGGGCCATTTTCAGTCTCCGTTCAATTGTTGATGACGCATCAGCTGCATCAGTTGCTCGTCGCGCCACAGGCGCCGCTCGCCCAGATCCCGGGCCGGCAGGCGCTCGCGCCGCTCGCGGTGAATGGCATCCACCAGTTGCTCGTCCCAGGCGGGCACCTCGCACTGCTGCCGGCCGATGGACTGGTACAGGCCGCCATAGCGCGCACAGTAGTCGGCTAGGCCGCCAGGCGCGTTGAGGTCGATCGTCTCGAATGGCCCCATGAACGACCAGCGCAGCCCCAACCCGTTCTTGACGGTGGTGTCGATGTCCTCCGCGCTAGCCACGCCATCGGCGAACAGGCGGAAGGCCTCGTGCAGCAAGGCACCTTGCAGGCGGTTGAGGATGAAGCCCTCCACTTCCTTGCGCACCACCACCGGCTTTTGACCGATGGCCCGCATGATCTCGCGCGCCTGCGCCAGCACGTCCAGGCTAGTCCAGGGTGCGGGGCACAGTTCCACGACGGGAATCAGGTACGGCGGGTTGACCGGGTGGGCCACCAAACAGCGCTGGCGGCCCGGCAAATCTTCGGTGTAGAGGCTGGCGGCGATGCTGGATGTCGAGCTGGCGATGATTACCTGCGGCGCGGCTAGCGCATCTAGCTCACGGAACAGCGCCTGCTTGACATCCAGCCGCTCGGGCGAGCTTTCCTGCACATAGGCCACACCCTCCAGCGCCCGGGCCAGATCGGGCTCCAACTGAACACGCGCAGCCGCATGCGCCGCGCCCTGCATCAGCTGCCGCTGCTCCAGCTCGCGCAGTTGACGGGCGATCAGGCGTCCGGCCTCGGGCAGGCGCGCCGCATCGGCGTCATGGACCTTGACCTGCCAGCCCGCGCG
>ENA-UOUJ01001275-UOUJ01001275.1-activated-sludge-metagenome-genome-assembly--contig:-NODE-1275-length-13720-cov-4.786389_pt1 | contig 13720 bp, 10 predicted proteins | sample MGYA00249839_ERZ747224 | MGnify/ENA primary metagenome ERZ747224 (study PRJEB28782, sample SAMN03220277) | activated sludge metagenome | biome: wastewater; feature: sewage sludge; material... | reverse complement strand
ATTATGAGATCGTGCAGCAGCGGCTGGCCACCGTCGGCGAACGGAAGGTGGCCGGGCTGCCGACGTGGAGTTCGTTCCTGGCGCGGCGGATGGCGCCGGCGATGCGGACCTGCGTAACCACCGAGGCCCGTCAGGAGAGTCTCTCGCTCAAGCTCTCGCGCACCGCCAACCTGCTGCGAACACGCGTCGACGTCGAGCTTGAGCAGCAGAACCAGGAACTCCTGAAATCGATGAACGCCCGCACCCGGATGCAACTCCGGCTGCAGACCACGGTCGAGGGACTGTCGGTCGCGGCGATCACCTACTACGTCGTCAGCCTGTTCGGCTATATCGCCAAGGCGCTGCACGATTCCGGAACGCTCGCGATCAAGCCGGGCCACCTGACCGCGGCCTTCATTCCGGTCGCGGCGTTAACGATCTGGTCGATCGTGCGCCGCATTCGCCACAAGCACATCGGCCACGACGGCTGAACCTCCGGCGCATTTCGCTCCTGTATCCGCGCTACGCCGCCCTGCCCTCAAGCAGGCCTGTCAGCCGCTGGCGGATGATGCGCTCCGCCCCGCTCACGATGCGCTCGATCAGCTCCTTGCAGCTTGGCACATCATGGATCAGACCCGCCGTCATGCCGCAGCTCCATGCGCCGGCATTCACGTCGCCTTCGATCATGACCCGCGGATAGACGCCGGCGACCTGCTCGATGATGTCGTCGATCCTGAGGCTCTCGCCTTTCTCGCGTTCGATCTCCATCAGTCTCTCGACCTTGCGGTTGTTCAGCACGCGCTCGGTGTTGCGCAGCGCGCGCATGATCAGCCGAGTGTCGCGTTCGGAGGCCGCGACCAGCGCCTGCTTCACATTATCATGCACCGGCGCCTCCTTCGTCGCGATGAAGCGGGTGCCCATGTTCATGCCATCGGCGCCGAGCGCCAGGGCGGCGACCAGGCTGCGCGCATCCGCCATGCCGCCCGACGCCACGAAAGGAATCCTGAGTTCGTCGGCCGCGCGCGGCAGCAGGATCATGTTGGGCACGTCGTCCTCGCCGGGATGACCGCCGCACTCGAAGCCGTCGACGCTGACCGCATCACAGCCGATCTGTTCCGCTTTCAACGCGTGCCGCACCGAGGTGCATTTGTGGATCACCTTGATGCCGGCGGCCTTGAGCGCGGCCATGTAGGCTTCCGGGTTGCGGCCCGCCGTTTCAACGATCCTGACGCCGCTTTCCACGATCGCGCGGATATATTCAGGATAGGGCGGCGCGGTGAAGGCGGGCAGAAACGTCAGGTTCACGCCGAACGGCCTGCCTGTCATGTCCCGGCAGCGCGCGATTTCCTTCGCCAGCAATTCCGGCGTCTTCTGGGTCAACGCGGTGATGATTCCAAGCCCGCCCGCGTTGGCGACGGCGGCGGCCAGCTCCGCGAAGCCAACATAATGCATGCCGCCCTGGATGATCGGATGCTCGATGCCGAACAGTTCCGTAATGGCCGTTTTCACATAAAGCTCCCGATTCGATGGCGATGGCGATGGCCGCGCTTTCGGCATGCTCACACCCGGCGGTCTATCCGGCAAGCGGGATTCGGCGGCTCCGGATTGATGCCATGGCCGGCCGATCGCGCGGTCACTTGACAGGCCGCCATAGGTCGGTTTCACTTGCTCCTCATACTGTTCCACGACCTGCCTGTCGCCAATGAGGCAGCGTCCATTGCTGATCGTGAGGCCGCTCTGAAGCAGCACCTGCGGCTTTCTCCGCGCCTGATGTAAAGGCCGCGGGCCGGAAAATGAGCGACGACGAAAACCGGACAGCGATCAAGAGCAAGAACTCAGGACATGGCTGACGCAGAAGAGGAAACGATGGAGCAACGCCGTGCTCCCCACATTTCCGCAGGGTCCGACCCCGGCACGAATCCGATCGGGGTCGTGGCCTATGATGATGGCCTTGTCAGGGATGCCCTCATGGCCCAATGCGCGGCCGACCTTGACACGTCAGGCTACAGGCTCGGAGGCATCGTCCAGTCGAATCCGCACCGTGAAGGCCGGCGGCGATGCGATATGTATGTCAAGGATCTGCTGGGCGGCGATGAAGTCAAGATCTCGCAGGACCGCGGCAACGAGGCGAGGGGATGCCGGCTCGACCAGGATGCGTTCGCGCGCATCGACGCCTGGATCGAGCGCGCGGTCCTCGAACATGTCGATCTGCTCATCATCAACAAATTCGGCAGGGAAGAAGCCCAGGGCCGGGGACTGCGCGCGGTCATCGCCGAAGCCCTGATCGCCGATATTCCGGTTATCATCGGCGTTTCCTCGCAGAATCTCGCGGATTTCCTGGCATTCGCCGGAGATTCAGCCACGCGTTTGAGCCCCGACATCGACACCATGACGACCTGGTGCCGCAATGCGATCAAACGGCGCACTCAGGATCAGTGCGAGCCGGGGCTCCCGCCGGTGGGCGCATAACCGACCGGCATAAAGGCTGCTGGCTGGATGAACTGGAAAAGGCTAGTCTTTGGGCCGGCGTCCGTTCGGGGGATAACGAACGGCGTCATGCCGCCGCCGGCCTGCTCCCATGGCTTCGAACGGTACCAGACAAATCCGCAACCACTTCATTATTATTCTCTAGCGCAAAACAGATGAAACGACGCGATGGATGACAAGCAGATCCTCCAGAATGCCACTCGCAGCGCAGCCCAGGCGGGCATGATCACGCTTGTTTTCGAAAATTTCACCGCCCAACTGATCCGATATGTCCTCAGCGGGTACCTCCTCGATGACAGGTCTCTCATGACTCTGCGGGACAATTGCATCCGCGATCTCAAGAACTCGACCATCACCGGATTTCCGCTGGATGACGAGGCGGAAATCTTCAGGCAGGCCGTCGAGAACGCGGAGAAACTGCTGGACGCGGCGATCACCAGAGGACGGAACATCGACGTCTAGAGCTTCGCTTTTACTGTTTAATGTGTTTCCGTCACGCGAACAGGTCATCCACTTCGCGCGAGAACGCTATAGCATCCAGCATCCGCGGCCGTTGCCGACTTCCAGCATGATTCCAACACGATGATGCGTCCCGCATGGCTCGAAAGCGGCTCCTGGCCGGCCTGCCCGCGGCCCGCTGGCGGGATCGCGGCAACCACGCCCTCTCCCTTCGCCGTTCCTATTTCCAGCCTGGCTGCGCACGTTGACGCCATGGTTTCAAGCCCGTACAGACGCGGGAGCGCTGCCGGTCCGGACTTGAACACCTGTCCTGCGGCCACCGCTTTCGCGCGACGCATGCTCCCGGCGATCGTTCGAATGCGGACCGTGCGGAAAGCTTTTCACGAGGTGCCAACAAGACCTTCTGCGCCGGCGGTGCGACGCTTCGGCGCGAATTCGGCGAACGTCTTGCGGCGGATGTCGCGACTAGAGCATTTTTGCTTCTGATTGAATCAGAAGCAAAGCTCTAGATTATTGTTTTAACGCATTTTCTTGCGGCGAACCGGTATCCACTTCGCCGGAAAATGCTCTAGCCGGTTTTTTCCGGTTCCACGACGATGATATAGATATAAACGAGTTGTTCAGTGAGGTTTCACGATGTCGGTATCCGTTAGCAGCACGATCGAGGAGATGCAGGCGGAGCGCAACGCGCTCCAGAGCTTTGCCGACGATCGCGCCCGCGACTTCGTCGGCAGACAGTCGGTGCTTTCGCGGGTCACCGACCTCTGCCTCTCTCCCGCCAAGGAGCTTTCTCCCACGAAAGAAGGCCCGCCATGGGGAATCTGCATCACGGGCGATCCGGGTTCGGGCAAGAGCGCCGTGTTCGGCGAGGTTCTCCGCCGCCTGAAGGAAACCGACGCCTTCATTCTCGCGCATGCCGCCGAAGCGACCCCGCAGGCTTCCTCGATCGACGCCATGCTGCGCCGCTGGATCGCCGAGCTCGGCAGCGCCCTCGGCGCCGGCGATATCGACCTCGCCGCCAATATCGATCCGGAGATCGTCGAGCGGGCCTTCGCCTCGCTGCTGGTGCGGATGGCTTCGAAACGGCGCGTGGTTGTCCTGATCGATGCGATCGACCAGTTTAAGAAGACCTCGCGCGGGAAGTTTACGGCCTGGCTGCCGCGGCTCTGGCCGATCAATGCGCGGCTGGTCGCGACCGGCCTGGCCGGAGGCGCCTCCAAGGCGCTGTCCGAGCGCTCCGGGGTGGAAACGCTGGCTCTGCCGCCGCTGGAGTCGTCCGAGGCGGAAGGCATCATCGAAGCGGTCTGCAAGCGTAACGAGCGCAAGCTGGCTGCTCCGGTGATCGACGCGCTGCTCGCGAAGAAGCATGCGGGCGGGCCGGCCTGGGGCAATCCGTTATGGCTGCTGCTGGCGCTGGAGGAACTCGAACTGCTCGATAGCAGTGATCTCGCCGACATGCGGCGCGAATATGCCGGCTCTTCCGAGGAGCGCCTGCGGAGTGCGATGCTGGATGCGGTCGGCGCGATGCCGGCCGACATTCCGCTCCTCTGCCGCGCGACATTCGATAGCGCGGCCCAGCTGTTGAGCCCGGCGATCGCGGCGGCGTTCATCGGCCTTCTTTCGGCGGGCCGGACCGGATGGCGGGAGAGCGACTTCCGTCAGTTGCTGCCGCAGGTGGGTGGCGAAGCCTGGGACCAGAAACGCTTTGCTACGCTGCGCAACCTGTTCCGCGGCCAGATTCACCAGCACGGCGACCTTGCGCTCCTGGATTTCAACCATTCCCAGGCGCGCGCCGCCGCCCGTTCGCGCCTTGCCGCGCTGCGCGTTACGAATCCCGAACTGCACCTGCTGATCGCGGATCACCTTCTGACGCTTGCGCCGGACGACCGGCTGCGGGTGACTGAAACCATGGTCCATCTGCTGGCAAGCAAGGATGAGGTCCGCGCGGCCCGGCACTATGGCGATCCATCGCTCGGCGAGAAGGAACTGCAAGGCGCCACATACGCGCTCGCCGATGCGATCGTCTCACCGGCCACCGGCACTCCGGCAAGCGCGGCGCGCGAGATATGCCGTCTGCTTCAGAACCCGGACCACTCCGTCCGCGCCCGCGTGGCCGAGCGCCTGCTTTTCAGTTTTGACGATGCTGCGGGCCGGCACGTATCTTCCGATGTTCGCCTGATTGTTTTGAACGCGGTCGAACAAACGTTCCGGGAGTTGCTGCGCGACGAGCCCGGCAATGCCGGCTGGCAGCGCAATCTGTCGGTTGCCCACGATCGCGTCGGCGACGTGCTGGTGGCCCAGGGCAAGCTGCCTGAAGCGCTGACGTCGTTCCGTGAGGGACTTGCGATCCGGGAGAAATTGACGGGCACGGATTCCGACAATGCCGGGCTCCAGCACGATCTGTCGATCTCCTACGAGAAGATCGGCGATCTGCTTGCGGTGCAAGGCAAGCTGGACGAGGCGCTGGACTCGATCCGCAAGCAGCTCGCCGTTGTCGAGCGGCTGGCGAACGGCGATCCCGACAACGCGGACCTGCAGAGCGAGATCTCGCTGTGAGAAGACCGGCGAAGCGCTGATGGCGCAAGGCAATCTTCCGGGGGCGCTGGAAGCGTTCCAGAGCCAGCTCGAGATCAGCGAGCGGCTGGCGCGCGGTGCCGACACCGACGACAACAAATGGCAACGCGAGCGGACACTCGCCTACGATCGCGTCGGCGATGTGCTGATGGCGCAGGGCAAGCTGCCGGAGGCTCTCGAATTCTTCCGCAACGGACTGACGATCAAGGAGCGGGTCGCGAAGGCGCACCCGGAAAACACGAGCTGGCAGCGCAGCCTGTCGATCTCCCATGATCGCATCGGCGACGCGCTGGTGACGCAGGGCAAACTGCCTGACGCATTGACATCCTACCGCACGGGACTTGAGGTCGCCCAGAAACTGGCGCGCACCGAGCCTGAGAATGTCGGCTGGCAGCGCGACCTGTCGGTGTCGCACGCCAAGATCGGCGATGTGCTGGTGGCGCAGAGCAGTCTGCCCGACGCATTGAAGGCCTTCCATGAGGGGCTGACGATCCGGCAGCGCCTGGCGAATGCCGATCCCGACAATGTTGATTGGCAGCGCGGTCTGGCTGTGTCCTACGATCGCATCGGCGACGTGCTGATGGCGCAGGACAACATGGGCGATGCGCTGAGCGCCTTCCAGGATCAGTTCGCGATCGCCGAGAAGCTGGCGCGGATCGATCCGAACAACACCGGCTGGCAGCGCGATCTGTCCGTGTCCCACGAGAAAGTCGGCGACGTGCAGATGGCGCAAGGCAATCTGCCCGACGCGCTGAAATCCTATCGCGCGGGGCTCGCGATCAGAGAGCGGCTGGCGCGCAATGATCCCGATAACATCAACTGGCAGCGCAGCCTGTCGGTGTCGCACGATTGCATCGGCGACGTGCTGGAAGCACAGGGCGAGGTGGACGAGGCGCTGAAAGCCTTCCGCGAAGGGCTCGAAATCAGAAAACGGCTCGCGCAGCGTGATCCATCCAACGTCGGCTGGCAGCGCGACCTGACAGTATCTTACGACCGTATCGGCGAGGTGCTGGAATCGAAGGGCGATCTGGAAGCGGCCGAGAAGTCCTTCCGCGAAGGGCTGGCGATCATGGAGCGGCTGTCGCTTGCCGACCCCGGCAACGTCGATCTGCAGCGCGGCGTGGCCGTGAGCCAGGGACATCTGGCCGAGATGTATCGCCGGTCCAACGATCACAATAGCGCGCTGGCCGCGTTGCGGCAGGGACAGGCCGCCATGGAACGCGTCGTCATGCGCGCACCTGAGAATGCCGGCTGGAAAAAAGATCTGGACTGGTTCACCGAACAGATCTCGACCTTGACGGAGTAGAGCATTTTCCGGCGAAGCGGATGACCTGTTCGCCGCGAGAAAACGCGACCGGATAATGATGTTCTTGAACATGATCCGATTCATCTGGATCGGTCATGCTCAGGATTCGCCTTCCTCCAGGTAACGAATATCCGCAGCACGGCGCCTTGCAGTTGCGCTCGCGATCGGCTGCGCGCGGCGGGCATGAGAGCCCGATGATTTTTTCGCGCGCGTCAAGTTCGATTCGCGTGTGACACTTCGTCTCGACGTTGCACGATATTCAGATATCTGATATGCATTTGAGCGATAACGGCACCGCCTGCTCGGCGGCGACCGGAAAAATCAAATGCAGGGGGGAACGCAATGGCCGATTATGCGAACGCCAGCGTTGTGATCGAAACGGTGCCGCCATCCGATATGGGCGCGGCGATCGCGGCGGACGCCGCCAAAAAAGCCAAGTACGGCACCATTCACCTACTCATCCGCGGCTTCTTGTGCACACCCTTTCTGGCCTATGGCGCCAGCGTCGTCTTCGCCATGGTCGCAGCCGGCATACCGCTCGCGGTCGCCGGACTTGTCTTCCCGGCGGGCTACATCACGCTGAGCTTCCTCGGTCTGGAGATGGCGACCGGCAGCTTCGCCACGATGCCGATCGGCATGTACGCCGGGACGATCACTCCGCTTCAGCTCATTCGCAACTGGTTCTGGACACTCGGCGGCAACCTGCTCGGAGGCATATTCTTCGGCTGGCTGCTGTGGTTCTCGCTCACCAAGGGTGGCGCCGTCGAACCGGACAAGATGCTGCAAGTCATCGCACACACCGCCGAGCACAAGATCGAGTATATTCATTACGGTCTCATCGGCTGGTGCGCCGCGATCGGCAAGGGCGTCCTTTGTAACTGGCTGGTCAGTCTCGGGTCCGTGATGTCCAAAGCGACGCGCAGCACCGTGGGCCGGGTCGTTCTGATGTGGATACCGATCGGAATGTTCTTTGCGCTGGGCTTCGAGCACACCGTGGTCAACATGTGGCTCTTCCCGACTGCCATTCTCTCGGGCGCCAACGTGTCCATCTACGAGTGGTGGGTGTGGAATCAGATCCCGGTCACGATCGGCAATATTCTGGGAGCGATGGTCCTCAACGGCACGCTGTGGTACTTCACGCACACGCTGCAGAAAGACTAGAGCACTTTCGCTTCTGATGATTGAATCAGAAGCGAACGTCCCGACTATTGTTTTGACGCGTTTTTTTCACGCGAACCGGGTTCCACTTCGCTTGAAAACGCTCTAAAGCATTCACTCAAGATCCTCGAATGCGGATCCTGAGTTGCGCAAGACTCTCTCGCGTTTTCGAACAAGACCTATCCTCGGGCCAGACCCGGGGATAGACATGAGGTTGCACGAAGAACAGAATCGAGAGCTTCGCTTCCGGTTTCATCAGATGCGAAGCTCTCGATCATGATCCGATCAAGTTGAATCGGACCATGCCAGAAGGTTATTGTCCGGTCGCATTTTCTTGCGGCGAACAGGTCATCCACTTCGCCGGAAAAACTCCAGGACGCGTCGGCGACGACAATGTCGGGCAGCGCAACTCCTCGATCAGGCCGTTGGCCGTCGGTGCGGTGCCCTTCTGCTCCGCGGTGAGCGTAGAGCGAGCCGGAACAGTTCAGTCCGCGCAGCCATGCGGATTTTATAGCGTTTTCGAGCGACGTGGAATCCGGTTCGCGTGAAGAAAACGCGTCAAATCAACATCATAGAGCTTCGCTTCTGATTCAATCAGAAGCAATAATGCTTTAGCGCTCAGGCCACCGCGCGCGTCCGAAGACTTGATCTCCATGCCCCGCTCTTTCCGTGCTGTTGGCGCGGATGATCGAAGAATCGACAATCAGGCACTCCAGGTCGGGATCGTCCGGCATCACAGTAGGGATACGCCACCATACACCCTGCGGCTTTGTCGGCTGAAGCAGAGCAAAACGCCGTTTCACTCGCCGAACACCGCCGGCAGATCGCGCCACGGTAAGCCGGCGCGTGCAATCCAGAGACAGCTTTCACAGACACGCGGGTTGTCGCGACCCGGCTAGAGTCAAAGCAATCGGCTAACGCTCACTCTTATGCCAGGAGCGGCGGTTCACGGGACACAATCAAGGGGTCTCACCGACCGTGAGATCCGAAACGGCGATAACTGCCGGCCACCTTGCGTTTGGCGCAGGCTACTTTCTCGGCATGGCTGCGCGGGCAAGGACATCCAGCAGGCCTTCCGTGGAATCCGCGTCGGCCTCCTTCTGCCGTTCCGCGACTCCAAGAGCCTGGCGCCAGCGGGTGACGCGTTCGCCGAGAGCCTTCAGCCGGTTGAGGACGGCATCGGCGCGTTCGCGATGCTGCTCAAGATAGGCGCGGCCTTCGTCGGTAATGCTGAATAGCCGGGGAGGATCGGCAGAAGCTGTCAGACAACGCTCTTCCACGAGCTTGGCCAACATCGGATGGACGACATTGGGGCTGGGTAGAAACCAGTCAGCCGTCATTTTCTCGACCGTCTGGATAACGTCGTAGCCGTGACGGGGCGCCTCGGAAATAAGTGAGAGCGCTACGAGACGCAGATCGCCTTCGGCCACACCTTTTGATGATGGAGCCGTCATTTCTGTTCTCCGTGAAGATGTCTCTTTGCTCGAAAGAAACCCATATTATGCTGTAACGCAAGACATATTTCCTAGAGCGTACGGTTTCTGACTGAATCGGACGCAAAACTCTAGATTGTTGTTTTGACACGTTTTTCTTACCCGAACCGGGTGCGCCACCTCGCTCAACAACGATCTGGCCGTCCTGTGCGCAATGGCGGTTTCGTACCGGTTCCAGCACTCGTCGGCCGTGCCGCCGCACATGCATGCGGCCTCCTGGGGCGACGACAGGACGACGTCGAACGGGAGATAACCGGTGACGGTCGAGCGATTTTCCGGAGCGCAGTCCGAGGGGGCCGAGAGGCACCGGCAGGTTCTCACCGCAGGATCGATGACCTGCCCGCTCTGAAAAAACCGGAACCGGCTGTGTTCATCAGGTCACAGACGAATCACCGGATATGGGGCATCGTCGCAGGGTATGGCTGCAAACAAGGTAACGGCAGTACACAGGGCTGGATTGATCTCCATGGCTCGCCTCAAGCCATTCTTGAAATGAGAATGGCTTTTTCTTTGCTTCCCTTGCCTTGAGGCACACGAGCCTTGAGGCACACGAGACCACCATCGCATCATCCGGGCGAAAGCCGCCAAGACCGGATGCCGCCCGGCAAGCACCTGCGCGCGATTCTCCACGTCAAAAGCACTCAAAAGCACATTGGCTTGACGTTGAAGGCTTGACGTTGAACGCGGCGCATCAGCTTCACTTCGGCGTCTGCAATCCCGGAGAATTCGCCCAGCGATCGATATGGGCCGCGATGTCTGACAGACGGCGCTTCCTCAACGCTTCATCGTTGCGAGCATTCGGAGAAGGTTCGCCGGCCGCCTTGTTGACGCCTGCGGCAAATTCGGCCAACCGAATTTTCAAGGACTTTAGCTCACGCAAACCACGTTGCACCCTCATGGCGTTGCTCCCTGTTTGAAAAGGGACGGATCGCGAGCAGCGATCTCCGGAGCCCTGTTTAGAAGCCACAACCCTCGTGGTGGTAAGCAAAAGTATGCGCCTTCCGTCCTCGGAAAGCGAGTCCGATATTCACCAATGAGATGGAACGATTAAAAACCCCCGCTAGAGCATGATCCCGAGAAGTAGAAACCGGTTCTCGGAAAAGATCATGCTCAAACAAAATATGAGCAACGAGTTCCGATTCAACGCCGTCGAACCAGACGTGAAGAAAATACGCCAGAACGACAATCCGGCGCGCCGCTTCCAATTCGATCAGAAGCGAGAATGCTAGTTCTTGACAACGACCGTCGTGCCCACCGACACGCGGTTATAAAGGTCCACCACGTCATCGTTGGTCATGCGAAAACAACCGGAGGACACGGCCTGACCGATCGTCTCCGGCTCGTTGGAGCCGTGAATCCGATAGAGCGTCGAGCCGAGATACATGGCGCGCGCGCCGAGCGGGTTTTCAAGGCCGCCTCTCATGAAGCGCGGCAGATCCGGACGCCGGCGCAGCATCTGCGCGGGCGGCGTCCAACTCGGCCATTCCTTCTTGGCGCTGATTCGGTGAACGCCGCTCCAGCGGAAGCCGTCGCGGCCAACGCCGATCCCGTATCTCAATGCCTGGCCACCAGGGAGAACGAGATAGAGCCTCCGTTCGCCGGTCCTGATGACAACGGTTCCAGGCGCATACCGGCTCTGGAAATAGACAAGCTGCCGGGGGATCGGACTTGCGGATGTATAACCGGAGCCAAAATTCATGAAGTCGCCCGTATCAAGGAACTGGGCGAAAGCCGGCTTCACATTGAAAACAAAGGCGATGGCAATCAGGAAAGCCAAAACGCGCGTCATTATTTCCTCGCATCAATCGATTTGACTGTGATTGAGGCCATAATTCGTCCGATTTCGCAAGCCGCGGCCGTGCAGGGATGCTTCTTCCCCGCTGGCGTTGCGAAAAAGCATCAGCTTTCCCGCCCAAAGTCACGCGGAGCGCCACGGTGGTGACAGGCAGCGCCGGTAAGGACGCGGCGGGAACGATGTCGATCGCGGGATCACTGAGAATTGAGAAGCGGAGCACAGAATGAACGGCGCTGAAAGCCTGGTCCGGACGCTGATCAAAAGCGGCGTGGATACGTGCTTCGCCAATCCCGGCACATCAGAAATGCATTTTGTCGCCGCGCTGGACCGCGTGGAAGGCATGCGCTGTGTGCTCGGACTGTTCGAAGGCGTGGTGACCGGCGCGGCGGACGGCTATTTCCGTATGAAGGGTACGCCGGCCTGCACCCTGCTTCATCTCGGACCGGGTCTCGCCAATGGCCTTGCCAATCTTCACAACGCCAGGAAGGCCAGCTCAGGCATCGTCAATATCGTTGGCCAGCATGCGATTCCCCACATCGAATGCAACGCGCCGCTGACCTCGGATATCGAAGCGCTGGCCCGGCCGATGTCGGCCTGGGTCCGGACGTCTTCGGATTCGGGATCGGTCGCTCGCGACGGCGCGGCCGCCGTCGCCGCGGCCAGAAGCTCGCCACCACAGATCGCAACCCTGATATTGCCGGCCGACGCCGCATGGAGCGAAGCCGATGGCGTTGCCGAAGTCGCCGGAGCGTCGCAGCGCCCGGATTATTCACCGCAGGCAATCGATGACGCGGCGAAGGTTCTGCGCAGCCGCGACGAGACCCTGCTTCTGCTCGGCGGGAGCACGCTAACCGAAAAGGGGCTGGCGCTGGCCGCCGGCATCGCCGGCAAGACGGGCTGCAAGGTGATGGCAGAGACCTATAACGCGCGCATGGCGCGCGGCCGCGGCCGCTTTTTCGTGGAGCGCATCCCCTATCCGATCGAGCAGGCGTTGCGCGCGCTGAAGACCTTCAGCAACATCATCCTGGTTGAAGCAGGCGATCCCGTCGCTTTCTTCGCTTATCCGGACAAGCCGAGCCTCTTGAAGCCCGATGACTGCGAGGTGCATCGCATGACGGCGAAGGGCGAAGATACGATGGCCGCGCTGGAAGCATTGGCTGGTGCTGTCGGCGCCAGGGCGCAGGATGCGAAGCCGCAGCCGCCAATTCAGATGGCCTGGCCCAACGGTGCGCTCAACTCCGCCTCCATCGCGCAGGCGATCGCGATGGCCATTCCCGAGAACGCCGTCGTCGTCGACGAGTCGATCTCGACCGGCCGTGGCTTCTTTCCGCCGACCGCCTGCGCCGCGCCCCATGACTGGCTGCAGAACATGGGCGGTTCGATCGGATTTTCGACGCCGGTGGCGACCGGCGCCGCGGTGGCTTGTCCCGGCCGCAAGGTGATCTGCCTGGTCGGCGACGGCAGCGCGATGTACACGCTGCAATCACTGTGGACGCAGGCCCGCGAAAGCCTCGATGTCGTTACGGTCGTTTTCTCGAATCGCATCTATCAGATTTTGCGCGGCGAGTTCGACGGTGTTGGCGCGGGCGAGCCCGGCACGAAAGCCATGGACATGCTCAGCCTCGACCGTCCCGCGCTCGACTGGGTCGCGCTGGGCAAAGGCATGGGCGTACCGGGCCGCGCCGTGACCACGGCCGATGAGTTCAGCGTGGCGCTTGCGGAAGCCACGGCCGAGCAGGGGCCGCGCCTGATCGAAGTCCAGATGTGACGGCGATGCGGGATACCGCCGAAAACAGTATCGCGTTTTCGAGCGAGGTGGATGCCGCTTCGCGTGAAGAAAACGCGTCAAAACGACGATCGAGAGCTTCTCCTCGGGGAGAAACCCCGGATTCGGCGGCCTTGTTGAGACGGACCTATGTCATTCCCGACATTCACGGCCGTTTCGATCTGCTGAGCCAGGCCCTGCACGAGATTCACGCCCACGCCGCCGGCAATGGGGGCACACTCGTCATGCTCGGCGATTACGTCGACAAGGGACCGGACAGCAACAAGGTCATCGCCCGCCTGCGGCGCGGCATGCCCGCGGGCTGGACCTTCGTTCCGCTCAAAGGCAACCACGACGCGATGATGATTTCGGCGTGTCGCGATCCCGCGACGATGACGCGCTGGTTGAAGCGCGGGGGCGATGCGGTCGTGGATTCGTATGGTGGTGATGCCTCCTGCATTCCCGAGGCGGACATCGCCTGGCTCGAGACATTGCCGCTCATGCATATCGATGCGCACCGGATCTATGTTCACGCAGGACTCGATCGCGGCATCGCACGCGATGCGCAGTCCGACATCACATTGCTCTGGAAACGCTACCCCAAGGGAGATGCCTCAGGCTTTGAAGGCCGTCACGTCGTGCATGGACACAACTCGGCCGCCCAGGGGCCGGAACTGTACCAGGGCCGGACCAATCTCGACACC